>Ga0210399_10004718_pt1 | contig 10574 bp, 8 predicted proteins | sample IncBWC14MmetaG_FD_150865 | JGI IMG/M metagenome (GOLD analysis project Ga0210399, IMG submission 150865) | Forest soil microbial communities from Barre Woods Harvard Forest LTER site, Petersham, Massachusetts, United States - Inc-BW-C-14-M | ecosystem: Environmental > Terrestrial > Soil >...
GTCGCGATCGAAGTCGGCGGCGTCAGAATGATGTAGGTAGCCTGCGGATTGTAGCCGAAGTGACCGGACGCGCGGATGGCTTCCGCGGCGAGCGGATCATTGGCCACGTTTTCGGCGAGGCCGAGGGCAATGATGTCGCTGGGAACCGGGGTCGGGTCGGTCCAGACGCCCTTGAGTTGTTTTCTCGGATTGGTGACATACCCGCTGCCATTAGCAGCGGCGCAACTGGTGGTCCCCGCGGGGGCGGAGTTGCAGTATTCCATCTGAATGGCCGCCCAGGATGTGCCACCGAGGTTAGTCAAAAACGAAGTCACGTAATTTTGCAGTTGCTGACTGGTGTACTGCCTTCCGTTCGCATCGGTGGTCGTGAAGCCGTTCGCCCAATCAGGTCCCCAGAAGATCAGATAAATTGCAGGCGTGGTCTCGACGCCGATGGCTCCCGCCCCCGCGTTGCCGCCGTGATAGATCAGGTCGTTCGACACGGAACTGGGTGAAGGCGTCTGCCCCGCAGCCCAAAAGAAATGTTTGTCATTCGTTGCCCCTGACGCCTGACTGGCGATTACAGCCAGCGAAATAGTAAGCAAGGCAAGCGCTCGCCGGCCCAAGTCTGGAAGACTTTTGAAAACTGTCATAGACATACACATCTCCACGGGGGATTCCCCGAATGCGTTTTCGCAAATAAAGGGGGCCTCAAAACGACATACGCAAGTCTGCCCGGACTTCAAAACATCCGCAGCCGCGAACAGCAGAAAACGTCCTGGCATACTGGCAGCCGACCTGTCGGTCGGGCAGCACAATAGCTCAGGCGCGACGGATGTCTATTGGGTGAAAACCTCAGATAAGGACAGGAGAATACCTGAGTCTATTCGCGAGTTTATCTACTGTTCTGGCAGGAGTGGGCGAGCAAGTGTGAAAACCCGTTGGGTGAAGGGAAAAAGCTAACGGTTTTTCCAGTTGGGTTTGCGCTTTTCGCTGAGGGCGCGGAGGCCTTCCTGGGAATCTTCCAGGCGATAGAGTTCGTTGAGGAAAATGTTCATGGAATTGCGCAGGCCATCGCGAAGGGAAAGACCCATGCCACCCAGAATCGCTTTCTTGGCCATGGTGAGGACCGGGCCGGAGTGGCCGGCGATACGCGAGCAGAGGTCGTTGACCGTGGCTTCGAGCTGCGTTTCGGGAACGAGTCGATTGACGATGCCCATGTCGAGGGCGCGTTCGGCGGTGACGGGTTCACCGAGTAGCACAAGTTCGAGGGCGACCTTTGGGCCGACGAGGAACGGAAGAATGGTGGACGCCAGCGGCGGAAAAACGCCCAGTGTGATTTCTGGCTGCGCGAAGCGGGCTTTTGGTGTGGCGATGACCAGGTCGCCAAACGCGGCGAGTTCCGCGCCGCCGCCAATGGCCGGACCGTTGACAACGCAGACGACCGGCTTCGCGGTTTCGAGAATCCTCATAAAAACGGAGTGAAATGCATCGAGCATCTGAAATACGCGATCGGTTGTGTATTCGCCGACGTCGATGCCACCGCAGAAAACCTTGCACGCGGAATCGAGGACGATGAGTTTCACGTCGGGGCGTTCGCCGGCGTGGGCGATTCCGTCAATCAGTTCGCGCAGCATGAATTCGTTGAGGAGATTGTGCTCGGGGCGGTTGAGGGTCATGCGCGCGGCGCTGGCTTCGATGCGGAATTTCACATATTGAAAATCGGCGGGATTGCGGCGCGTGGGATCGGTGCGAACCTCGACGTTGCGATCGGCCAGAGTGGTGCGGCGTGCTTCCACGGGAGTTTCTCCTTCCGGAATGGGTCCAAAGCGGATGGTAGCACGCGAGGATGGGCGAGATCGGGTGGCGACGGGGCGAGTTGCGCAAAGAGTTTGCTGGCCGAATTGACGGTTGACGCCCCGGTGTGTGGCCTCGCCCGGGAATGGGAACTAGGAGATTAACGGGCTGCCGGTGGACTACACTATCGGGGCGGTGAATGGTGGAACTATTTTGAAATTCGATGGTTTGCCAACAGCGTATGCCCTGCGGTTAAAAGCAGGCGTGGGGCTGGATGGATTTCCTGGGGCGGGCTGCTGGGAGAGGGCGCGGGCGATTCGATTTGAGCGCGATTGGCGAGGCGAGCAAGCCGATCCGCAACGTGCGACCGAGGTCCGCCTGCTTTGGAACGAGCAGGCGCTGTATTTACGGTTTGTCTCGCATTATCGCCAGCTACATGTGTTCCCGGATGCGCGGGCCGATGGATGGCGCGACGCATTGTGGGAGCGCGATGTGGCGGAAGCGTTTCTGCAGCCGGATGCGAGCGATGCGCGGGTCTACAAAGAACTGGAAGTGAGCCCGAACGGATTCTGGATCGATCTGAATATTGCACATGGCAAAAGAGAGGAGATGCGCAGTGGATTGCGGCGGCGAGTGATTCAGCATCCGGCGGCGCTAACGTGGACGGCGGAACTGGCCGTGCCGATGCGGAGTCTGACAACGAAATTTGATTCGAAGCACAACTGGCGCGCAAATTTCTTCAGAGTAGAAGGAAAAGTGGAGCCACGATTTTATTCGGCATGGAGCCCGACGATGACGCCAGCGCCGAATTTCCACGTGCCGGAGGCCTTTGGGCGTCTAGTGTTTCGCGACGGGGAGTAGGAGGAGAGCCGTGATTTGTGGTTTGCGCTTTGTCTCGGGTGAGGAAAACCCCAGGTGCAGCACCGGCATCTGGGGCACCCGGTTTCGTGGATTAGCTTTATTGACCATGATCGCCGGAATGGCGATAGGAATTTCGCTGCGGGCACAGGGGAGCGCAAACCCGGATGCTCCCGCCGTGATGAAAGTGGAGCCGCCCAACTGGTGGGTGGGCCTGACACCGGATGTAATGCTGCTGCTTTCCGGAAAGAATTTGCGGGCGACGCATGTAAATTGCAATCTTCGCGACGTGGTGGTCAGCCGGACAGAATCGAGCGGCGACGGGAATTACCTTTTCGTGTGGCTGAAACTGGGGCCGGAGCTGCACAGCGGCACGACGGTTTGCCGGCTTTCGACGGCCCACGGGGAAACTACGTTTGAGCTGCCGATTGCGGCGCGGCAGCAGACCCTGGGCAGAAATCAGGGAATTTCGCTGGACGACGTGATCTATCTGATCATGCCGGACCGCTTTGCCAACGGCGACCCGGTGAACGACGAACCAGCGGAATTTCCAGGGTCGCACGATCGCAGCAAGCCGCGAGCGTTCCACGGCGGCGATTTGCGTGGCATAAAGCAGCATCTGGATTATCTGAAAGAACTGGGAGCAACGACGCTGTGGCTGACGCCGATCGTGAAAAATGGATCGGCGCAGGATTATCACGGCTATGGGGCGGTGGATTTGTATGCCGTGGACCCGCACCTGGGAACGCTGGCGGATTATCAGGAATTGATTCAGGCGGCGCACAAACAGCACATGAAGGTTTTATTTGACGTGGTGCCGAATCACGTCGGGCCACGGCACCCCTGGGTGGCGCACCCGCCGATGCCGGACTGGTTTCACGGAACGCTAGAGCACCACTTGACGGCCACCTCGCCGCTGAAGGGATCGTTTTACGGTCTGCCGGAGAAGAAAGAAATCACAAATGATGCTTTCGAATCGCTGGTGGACCCGCACACTCCACCGCAGTTACGGCGGAGCTTGACCGAGGGATGGTTCGCGGGAATTTTGCCGGACATGAACACGGAAAATCCTGTGGTGGCCGAATACCTGGCACAGAACAGTGTCTGGTGGGCAGAAATGACGGGACTCGACGGCTACCGCATTGACACATTCCCATATGTGTCGCGGGAGTTCTGGGAGCAGTGGCACACCGCGCTGCGACGGCTTTATCCAAGGCTCTCGACGATCGGCGAGGTGTTTCATCCGGACCCGACGGTGACTTCTTTTTATCAAGGCGGCAGAAAAGGGTGGGACGGAATCGACACGCAATTGACGGCGCCGTTCGATTTCCCGCTCTATTTCACGCTGCGCGACGTTTTGATGAATGGCGCGCCGGTGGGAAAACTGGCGAATATCCTGCGGCAGGATTCGCTCTACCCGCATCCGGAGTTTCTGGTGCCTTTTTTCGGAAATCACGATACAACGCGCATCTCTGGAACGCCGCAGGGTAGTTCCGCGCGATTGAAACTTGCGTTTGGATTGATTTCTACCCTGCGCGGAATCCCCGAACTCTATTACGGCGACGAAATCGGCATGCCCGGGGGCCGCGATCCGGATAATCGCCGCGACTTTCCAGGCGGCTGGACAGAGGATGAGCAGAACGCGTTCACGAAAATTGGGCGTACCCTGGAACAAGAGGAGATCCATTCTTACGTAAGCGCGCTTCTATCGGTGAGGACGCAGCACCCCGCGTTACGCCGAGGAAAATTGTGGAGCCTGGCTTCGGATGACACGACGTACGTATTCCTGCGGGAAACAGACGAGGAGAGGATCGTGGTGGCGTTTCATGCGGGCGCGAAGGCACGGGAGATTACGGTACCGGTGCAGGACTCTCCCGCGGAGCATGCGACGAACGCGACCGTGATTTTTGGAACGGGACAAGCGGAAATGGCGGGAAAGGCGATGAAACTGAGCGTGTCTGGGCAGAGCGTCAGCGTGTTTTTGCTGCAATAACGCGGATTCCGCGGGAAGCAAATAAATTACGCGGAATTGACAGGCAGGAAAGTGGGCTTCGCCGGGCAGGTAGCCTATGATTGATGCTGGCCGTCTGTCGAGAATGCAGCTGGATGGCTGAGCTGGACTTTTTCAGACTCCGCGCAAACTCAAATCGGGAGACGAAGATGAAGAGACTTTTTCTACTTTTGGCGCTCTTGGGGACGACGATGATGGCAGCGGAGAAAACAGTGTACGACTTTACGTTGAGCTCGATCGAAGGGCAGGCCACGCCGCTCGGTTCGTTTAAGGGCAAAGTGGTGCTGCTGGTGAATGTCGCCAGCCGCTGCGGGTTTACCCCGCAATATGCGGGGCTCGAAGCGCTCTATGAGAAATACAAAGACCGCGGCTTTGTGATCGTGGGGATACCCGCGAATAATTTCGGCGCGCAGGAGCCGGGGACGAATCAAGAGATCAAGACATTCTGCACCTCGAAATATCACGTGACGTTTCCGATGATGGCGAAGGTCTCCGTGAAGGGCGACGACATCACGCCGCTTTACGCGTTCCTGACGGATAAGACGGCGAACCCGAAAACGGGCGGCGAGATCGGCTGGAACTTCACCAAATTTCTGGTCGGGCCGGACGGCAAAGTGATCGCGCGCTTTGATTCGGAAGTCGAACCGGATGCGAAGGGTCTGACTTCGGCAATCGAGAAGGCGCTCAACAATCTGAAGTAGCGGCCGCGCGGGCGGCGATTCGACGCATGGCGATTCTTTCCCTCCAAAACGTCAGCAAAGAATATGCAGGCGACGGCCAGAGCGTTCGCGCGCTGGAGGGAGTCACCTTGGACGTGAACGAGGGTGAGTTTGTTGCGCTCGTCGGGCGAAGCGGCTGCGGAAAATCGACGCTGCTGCACCTGGCGGGCGCGATGGATTTTCCGACGTCGGGAACGGTGCTGATTGAGGACCGATCGACATCGGATTTAAAAGACGCGCAGCAAACGGAATTGCGCCGCAACAAAGTTGGGTTTGTCTTTCAATCCTTCCAACTCCTGCACACCTTAACCGTTCAGGAAAATGTGGAGTTGCCTCTGCAGCTGGCGGGCAGGACTGGCGTGCGCGAACTGGCGCGCGAGCGTTTGCATTGGGTGGAGCTGGATGGGCTTGACGCGCGCTATCCGCACCAACTTTCCGGCGGGCAGATGCAGCGCGTGGCGATTGCGCGAGCGCTGGCGCATTCGCCGCGGATTCTGCTTGCCGATGAACCGACGGGGAACCTGGACACGGCGACGGGCGGCGTGATTCTGGAACTGCTGCTGCGGCTGACGCGTGAACAAAAAACCGCGACGATCATGGCCACGCACAGCGTGGAAGCGGCGAGCGTCTGCGACACGCTGGTGAAGTTGCGCGACGGGCGCGTGGAAGAAGTGACGCGGCGCTGAGATGCCTCGATGGAAACTTTTCTACCGGTTGATGCTGCGGCCGCTCTTTCGAGAGCCAGTGCGGCTTGCGTTGATGGTCTTGGCCGTGGGACTTGGCGTGGCAGTGGTGCTGGCGATTGAGCTGGCGGGGAACGCGGCCGCGGGATCGTTTCATTCTTCCATGGAAAGTCTGGCCGGAGACAACGACCTGGAAGTGGTCACCTCGGGCGGAGTGCCGGAAGCAATCATCGCCACGTTGGCCACGCAACCTTTTCCGCTGCGAATTTCACCTCGAATCGAAGATTTCGCTATAGACACACACACGCAGGAGACGCTGCCGCTGATCGGCCTGGACCTGATTGCGGAAGGCAGCCGCTACTTCTCCCTCCTGGATTCAGATACAGCGAATTCCAATCCTAAAGAGACGACGGAAGAATCCGTACACGATCTGGAAAATCCGCAAAGCGTCTGGGTGAGCGCCGGCATGGGAAAACAGCCCGGCGAACACATATCGCTGCTGATTAATGACCGGGTGCTGGATTGCGTGGTGCGCGGTGTGATTCGGGTTGCTTCGGGAAATGAACACGCCGTACTGATGGACATCGCCGGGGCCCAGCGGGCGTTGAATCGCTTTGGGCGCGTGGATCGCATCCTGATCAAGCTGCCGGCGAACAGCAATTCGGAGAAATGGCGGAAGCAATTGAGTGGCGTGCTGCCGCCGGGCGTGGAAGTGCGCCCGCAGGGGACGGGAACGGAAGAAAACCGCAAAATGCTGGCGGCGTTCCGGTGGAATTTGCGGTTGCTGAGCTACATCGCGCTGGTGGTTGGCGCGTTCCTTATTTACAACACGATTTCGGTTTCGGTGGTGCGGCGGCGCACTGAAATCGGAATTGTGCGGGCGCTGGGCGCGGATCGTGGGGATGTGCTGGCTGCATTTCTTGGTGAGGCCGCATGCCTCGGATTGGCGGGCGCGCTGGTGGGATTGCCGCTAGGGCGAATCATGGCCGGGGGCGCGGTGAAGTTGATGGCAGCAACGGTGGAATCGCTGTACGTCAGCAGCCGGCCAGGAGCGATTGCACTGACGCTGGATTCGCTGGCGTTGGCGTTGTTGATTGGCGTGGGCGTGGCGGTCGTGTCCGCGCTTTCGCCCGCGCGGGAAGCGATGCAAGTTTCGCCGGTGGATGCGATGGCGCAGGGAAGGCGGGAATATCTTGCGCGGTCGCATAAAGGACGCGACCTGGCAATTGCGGGTGCATTGGGCGGGCTTGCGGCCTTGGCGGCGCGGATGCCGGCAGTCGCGGGGAAACCCTTCTTCGGGTATTTCGCGGCGATGCTGCTGATTGCCGCAGCCGCATACGCCATGCCCGCGCTGGTGAATTTTATTTCGGGCATCGCCGCGGAAATACTGGGCAAACTCTTTGGCGTGGAGGCGATGCTGGCTTCGCGCAGCCTGGCAGCTTCTCTGCGGCGGACGTCGGTGTTGGTTGGTGCACTGGCCACGGCGGTGGCAATGATGGTGTCGGTTGGAATCATGGTGGGAAGTTTCCGGCAGACGGTGGTGAGCTGGATGAGTCACCAGTTGCCTGCGGACCTGTATCTGCGACCGGCGGGAAATCCTGCGGCGGACCGGCATCCGACGATTTCTATGGAACTGGTGGAGAGAATTGCAGCCCTGCCAGGCGTTGCGGGCGTGGATCGTTTGCGGGCGTACGAAATCAGCTACGACGGCATGCCCGCGACGCTGGCGGCAGTGGATCTGCGGGTGCCGCGCGCCAACCGGAACGCGGAGTTTTTCTCCGGGCGTCCCGCAAATGACGTGTTGGAGCAGTTGCGCGGGAAGAACAACGTCGTGGTCAGCGAGCCGTTCACCTACAAACACAAGGTGAAGACCGGAGACACGATCACTCTGTCGCTGGGAGCAGCTCGAGCAAGCTTTCGGATCGTGGATGTTTATTCCGATTACGCCAGCGAACGCGGCTACATCCTGATGGACCGCGATGTGCTGTTGAAATATCTGCCGGATGCGGAGCCGACCAATCTTGCCGTGTTTGTCGCGCCCGATGGCAGTGCCGCGGAAGTGGGGAAAGAAATACTGGAAACGGCGGCCGGGCGTCGCATCCTGATTTTTTCGAACCGTGAATTGCGCACGGAGGCAGTGAGAATTTTCGACAGGACGTTCGCGATCACGTATGCACTGGAAGCGGTGGCGGTGATTGTGGCGGTGATGGGAATTGCGGGCGCGCTGATTGCCCTGGTGATCGACCGGCGGAGGGAACTGGGATTGCTGCGGTTCCTGGGCGCGTCGTCTAGCCAGATCCGGAAGATGATTCTTGTGGAAGCAGGGCTGATTGGATTATTGGCGAATCTGGCGGGATTTGTGCTGGGCTATTCCCTTTCGCTGATCCTTGTATTTGTGATCAATAAGCAGTCATTTGGCTGGACAATCCGGTTTCACTGGCCGGTGGCGGTGCTGATGGCGGCGCTTACAGTGGTCTATGCAGCGACGGTGATTTCGGGTCTCTATCCGGCGCGGGTGGCGGTGCGGCTGAATCCGCTTGAGGCGATTCATGAGGAGTAGAAGGCTACTCTTCGTGCTTTTGTTCGCGTGGCTGCCAAGCGTGATGGCGCAGTACAAAACAGCGCTGCCGGGATACCACTATGAATTTCCGCGCGACCATTTCAATCATCCCGACTACCAGACGGAGTGGTGGTATACGACCGGAAATTTGACGACCGCGGACGGGCATCACTTTGGATTTGAACTGACGTTCTTTCGCCAGGGCGTGGACCGGGATCCGAGGAAAAAGGAAACCTGGGATATTCAGGATTTGTACCTGGCGCATCTGGCGTTGAGCGACCTGGACGAAGGAAAGTTTTATCACGCGGAGCGGACGAACCGCGCGGGGCCGGGGCTGGCAGGAATCGATGAACAGCAGAAGCGCATCTGGAACGGCAATTGGGAGATCCGATGGGAGGGAGATGAAGAGATTTTGAGAGTGACGGATGACATGTTCTCCTTGTCGTTTTCGCTGCATAGTGAAAAGCCGCCCGTGATTCACGGGGTGAATGGCGTCAGCCAGAAAGTGGTGGGTGAGGGACGCGCTTCGCACTACACTTCGTTTACGCGTTTGCTGACGACCGGAACGATCGAAATGGCAGGTATATCTATCGAAGTGCGTGGAACATCCTGGATGGACCACGAGTTTTTTACGAATTCGATGGACGCGGAGCAAGTGGGATGGGACTGGCTGAGCTTGCAGTTCGAAGACAATACGGAGCTGATGTTGTACGAGTTCCGGCGGAAAGACGGTTCAGCGGATCCATACTCGTCGGGAACCTATGTGGATGCGCAGGGAAAGCCGGTGCACCTGACGGCGGCGGATTTCCGCCTGGTTCCCACGGGAGAAACCTGGAGGAGCAACGTCACCAGTGCGAAGTACCCGGTGGCATGGAACGTGGAGATACCGAAACTGGGACTGAAAATGGCGGTAACGACCCGGCTGAAATCACAGGAACTGGCGGGCGGGAGCAAGATTGCGCCGAGTTATTGGGAGGGGGCGATTGTGATGGAGGGGACCCGCGGTGGAGCGGGAGTCCGGGGAGTGGGGTATCTGGAGATGACGGGGTATGCACGGCCGTTTGAGATCGGAAGGTAGGTCAGGAGGTCAATTTTGGGCCCCGATTGGCCTAGTTGCACGTGGAACATTGGCCTGACAGGGTTGACGGTGTTAAAGCGGTGGCAGAGCCACCGCACTCCAAATCAGCCGTTGACGATGGCTTCGAGGTCGGCTTTGCTGCGGAGAATCAGAGTTGAGCCGACGACCTGAACGAGTTGCTTGAGGCGAAAATCGGCGAGGAGGCGCGTGACCGTTTCGCGCGAGGAGCCGATCATCTGGGCGATCTCTTCGTGGGTCAGGGTCATCTTGATGCGCACCTGGCCTTTTTCTTCGGGACAATTCGCGCTCCATTCGAGCAGGAATCGCGCCAGTTTTTCACTTGCGGAGTGAGAGAGTCCGATGGTGCGCATTTCGGAAATGGCGAGGTGGTATGTTTCACCAAGCTGTTGGGCAACACGCAGGGCTGCGTCGCCATTTTCGCGGAGAAAATTCAGGAAATCGGTGCGTGCGATGAAATTGGCCTGGGCGGGTTCAATAATGTCTGCCGTAAGTTCATAGGATTTGCCGGTAACGGTGGCGGGAAGGCCGAGAACTTCGCCTGGTTCGGAGATGCGAAGAATTAGAGTTTTCCCATCGGCTGACGAAGTGGAAAGCTTCACGCGTCCGCTGCAAAGGATGAAAACGCCGCGCGCAGGCTGCCCTTCCACAAACAATGTTGCACCTTTTGGATAGGCAGCTGAGGATGTGATCGTCGCGAGCGATTTCACCGCAGTCTCGGACAGATTGCAGAACAGGCGTTCCTCGCGGTGTGGACAGGCGAGGCAATTCTCAATGATTTCAAGGCCGTAAGGCGTGCGCATAGGGGTACCCTCCGGGAGTAGGCCCCCGTCCAGCTTGGTTAGAAATTGGAATCTGTTAGCAGATTTTC
>Ga0210399_10004719_pt1 | contig 10574 bp, 5 predicted proteins | sample IncBWC14MmetaG_FD_150865 | JGI IMG/M metagenome (GOLD analysis project Ga0210399, IMG submission 150865) | Forest soil microbial communities from Barre Woods Harvard Forest LTER site, Petersham, Massachusetts, United States - Inc-BW-C-14-M | ecosystem: Environmental > Terrestrial > Soil >...
GGATGGACGGCGGACCGGTGTTGTAGCTGATGTCGGCGAGCATTGAAATGGGTATTTGGGCGATTTGCGAACGCTCCTCCGAGCCGGCCGCACCGGCCCCGGTCTCTTGCGCGGAGCCTGGAACGGGGACGAGCACGCGTTTGAGTGCATCGATGTCCTCACGAAAGTCGCGCGCGTAACGCACATTGATCGGGTAGCGTTCGCGCCCTTCGACCGTTGTGGCAATGGTCTTTCCACCGATGGCGCTTTCGATAATGTCGTTCACGTCGCCCACGGTCAGTCCGTAACGGGACGCGGCTTTCCGGTTGACCGTGAAATCAAGAAAGTATCCGCCCGTGGTGCGCTCGGCGAAGGCGCTGCGGGTGTTCGGAAAATCGCTCAGCGCCTTTTCGATTTGGACGGCGGTTTGTTCTATCGTGCCAAGGTCCGGACCGAATACTTTTACACCCAGGACAGACCGAAAGCCAGTAGTGAGCATCTCCGTGCGCGTCTGAACAGGCATCCAGAAGATGTTGGCCATCCCGGGCGTCCTGACTTTTTCGTTCATCTGGGCGATCAACTTTTCCCAGGTCATTCCCGGCCGCCATTGGTCTTGAGGCTTGAGTTTCACGACCGTTTCGAACATCGAGAGCGGCGCAGGATCGGTGGCGGTCTCGGACTCTCCGGCCTTGCCAAAAACGGATTCGACTTCTGGGAATTGGCGCAAGAGCCGGTCCTGGATTTGGAGAACCTTGGTGGCTTCGCCGATGGAAATGCCCGGGACTGCAGTGGGCATGTAAAGCAAATCGCCCTCATTGAGCGGCGGCATGAACTCATTGCCCAATCGCCGGAACGGATAAACGGTCGCCACGACTACCAGCACTGCCGCAGCGAGAGTCAGCCAGCGAAAACGCAGCACGAAGTTTACGAACGGTCGATACACCCAAATTAGAAACCGATTTATTGGATTTTTGGCCTCGGGCGTGATCCTGCCGCGAATGAAAATCAGCATCAGCACAGGCACCAGCGTTGCGCCGAGCACGGCTGCAAAGAACATCGAAAAGGTTTTGGTGAACGCCAGCGGTTTGAATAGGCGACCCTCCTGCGCCTCCAGCGCGAACACGGGAATAAAGCTTACGGTGATCACCAGCAACGCGAAGAAAAGCGGGCGACCGACGCTCTTCGCGGCGGCGATGATGACTTCGATTCGTTCCGCATTCGTCGGATCACGTCCATTGCTATCGCGGAAGTGTTCGAGGGCTTTATGGGCGTTTTCGACCATGATGATGGCCGAATCGACCATGGCTCCAATGGCGATTGCGATGCCGCCCAGAGACATGATGTTCGACGTCAGTTGCAAATGAAACATTGGCAGAAACGACAGGATGATCGCGATGGGCAGCGTGACAATGGCGACAAACGCCGAGCGAACATGCCAGAGGAAAACCAGGCATACCAACGCGACAACGATGCTTTCCTCGATGAGCTTCTCGCGCAAAGTGGCTATGGACCGCAGAATGAGCTGGCTTCGGTCGTAGGTTGTTACAACTTCCACGCCTTCCGGCAGCGAGGGCTTGATTTCCTCGAGCTTGCGTTTGATTCCATCGATCACATTCAGCGAGTTTTGGCCGTAACGCATGACTACGATGCCGCCCACGACTTCGCCTTCGCCGTTTAACTCCGTTACGCCGCGGCGAATATCCGGCCCGAGGTGAACGGTGCCGACGTTCTTTATGCATACCGGTGTGCCGTTTTGCGTCCGGAGCGGAATTCCCTCGATATCTTCGATACTCTTAATGTAGCCCCGTCCTCGCACGTAATACTCCGTTGAGCCGACTTCAAAAACCTTGCCGCCCACGTCGCCATTGGACCGGCGGATTTTGGAGACGACCTCGTCAAGCGGGATGCCGTAGGCGAGAAGTTTGTTGGGATCGAGGTCCACCTGGTATTGCTTCACGAAGCCGCCTACCGACGCAACTTCCGAAACACCCTTGACTGATTCGAGCGCATAGCGCAGGTGCCAATCCTGAAACGCCCGAAGATCTGCGAGATTGTGTTTTCCGGACTTGTCCACGAGCGCGTACTCGAACACCCATCCCACGCCGGTGGCGTCTGGACCGATCACCGGATTGACGCCGTCCGGCAACATGCCGCGCACCGTGTTCAGATACTCGATCACGCGCGAACGCGCCCAATAAATGTCGGTGCCGTCCTCGAAAATTACATAGACAAACGATTTGCCGAACATGGACTCCCCACGAACAAACTTGACCTTCGGCGCAGCGATGAATTTGGTCGAAATCGGATACGTGATCTGGTCTTCAACGAGATCCGGTGACCGGCCTTCCCAATCTGTGTAAATGATGACCTGAACGTCACTAAGGTCAGGAATGGCGTCGAGGGGCGTGTGCAGCAACGCCCATATGCCCCCGGCCATGCCGAAAAGCGTCAAGCAGAGCACCAGGAACGGGTTGCGCGCGCTGGCTTCGATTACCCGTTCCAGGACGGGTGTCCGCCGACGTGAGTCGTCCGGGAGCGGAGCGTTTTGATTGGTGGATTTCGAGAGCATAACCGTCACCACGACTTCAACGCCCCTTGCACTTTCGCTTCAGCATCGATTAGGAAATTCGCGCTGGCGACCACGCGTTCACTCTCTTTCAACCCCGAGGTTACTTCGTAAAAATCACCGAATTGGCGTCCAATCTCGACGAAGCGCGGTTCCAATCTGCCCGCGCCTTTGTCCACAAATGCGATGTTGTGTTTGCCTGTGGGAAGAATGGCGGGTGCGGGAACGGCCAATCCCTCGCCCATGTCCATGGTGAGTTCGGCGTCCACATACATGTCCGGACGCAGTTCGAGATCAGGGTTCTCGACCTCGATCCGCACGCGGCCAGTGCGGAGAGCGTCGTTAATGAATGGATCGATCACGGAAATCCTCCCGTTGAATTTTTTACCGGGATATGACGAAGTAGTTACAGTGATGGACAGCCCCTTTTTAAGCATGGGCAGCTCGTCCTGGTAAAACTGCGCCCAAACCCAAACGGTCGAGAGATCGGCGACCTCGACCAAACGATCGCCCGCCATCACGCGACGGCCCTGGCCGAACCCCAGATCGCGGACGACGCCCTTGAACGGCGAGCGGAGCGTTAGCGTTTCGCATGGCTTGCGGTCCTTTTCCAGTCCGGCGATCTGGTCGTCAGTGATGTTCCAGAGCCGCAGCCGCTGTTTGGCTGATTCAATCAGCCGCTCCGTGCTTTCCAGAATGGCCGGGCTGCTCCCCGATTGCGCCTCGTCCCGGGTCCTCAGCAAATCCAGAAACTCGTTTTGCGTCGTCAACAATTCCGGACTGTAAATCGTCAGGAGCGGCGCGTCCTTTTCGACAAGTTCGCCGCGCGAAAAGACAAACAGTTTTTGCACGTAACCCTCGACCCGTGCGACGTAATCCCAATGGCGCTCCGAATCGAACGCGACCACGCCTGCCGTGCGCACACTGTGAGTAAACGGCCGCTTTTCAATCTTCGCGTAAGTGACGCCGATCTGTTGCTGGCGCCCGACGGGTACCGCGAACTCGCCGGGTTTGTCTTCTGCGTTCGTGACTTCTGGATGGGCAGCATCGGTCATATTTGTAGCGGCCATGCCCTTTTTCATCACTGGCACGAGTTCCATGCTGCAAATAGGGCATTTGTCATTGGGTTTCTGCGACCGCACCGAAGGGTGCATGGTGCAAGTGTAGTAGTCCACATCGGCGGGCTTGACTGCCGCGCCGCCCTTTTTGCACGACGCGAGACCAATCACGACGACGACAACCAACACTGCATTGATGAAGTGGCTAATGACTTTGAAATGGTGTTTTGTGTTATGCATAAAATGACAAAAGTTTTACTGGCGGGGATTAACTGGAACCTCCTCGATCGGGAGCAGAGGCATTTGGCAAATTGGGCACTTGCCGTCCGGATTTCGCGATCGGATTTCCGGATGCATTGCACAAGTGTAATAGCCGCTTTTCGCGTCGGCCCGAGATTCGTGTCCTGGTTGGTTCGGGTCTGTTCCCACGGTTGCCTGCAAGCTGGAGAGGGCGGACAAATAATCAGCCAGGTGGTTCCAATACATCGATTGAGCGTCCAGCAAGGTTCGCTCGGCTTCGATGACGCTCATAAACTCGGCTTTGTCGCTTTCGTAGCTGTGGCGGGTAGCGATTACCGTTTGTTGCGCGAGCGGAATGACCTTGTCGCGAAATAACTCGGCGTGATGATGAAATGTTTCGACGCGCCGCAAGTGGTCGCGGAGCAGACCGAGCGTTTCCGCCTGCGCGGCTGCGAGATCGTGCCCGGCGCTCTCGAGCATTTTGTTGCTTTCGCGGATGGCGGCGGCGTACTTGGCGCGGTTGAAAAACGGCAGATCGAAGGAAATTCCCGCGTCCACTTCACCAATCGCTCGCGCCGATTGATTGTATTGGCTGGCCTGAATCTTGAAGCTGGGCTCCGGAATTCTACTGCGTTTCGCGTTCTCTACGCGGTCGCGGGCGGCTTCGATTTTCTCCCGGGCAATGAACAACTCGGGCCGATGGTCCTGGGCCATCGTATGGAGCCGCTCCAGCGAAAAATCCGGCGGATGCGAAAACGCGAGATTGGCGGGCCGCGCCAAAGGTGTTTGCGGCGGGCGATTCATGAGCGTGTTGAGCGCGGTTTCTGATTCGGAAATCTGGCGTTCGATGTCGAAACGGGCCTCGTCCAGCTTGCCGAGTTCGGTTTCCGCGGCGAGAACATCGGATTCGGGCCGCGTGCCGACTTGGAATTTGGCGCGGGTGATTTCGACGAGTTGGCGAAGGAGGTCGGCGGTGCGGCGATTTATCGCAAGTTGTTCATGGGCATTGGCCAGTTGGTAATAAGCGCCGCGCGCCCGTGCGACGAGGTCCAACTGCCGGCGATGCAGCTCGCCCAGTGCCGTGGCCGCCTCCGCTTCGGCCACTTTTCCCGCCCAGCGGTTCCTTCCCGCAAGCGGAATAACTTGTTGGGCCGCAACGGTGTAATCCGGGAACGAGTTCGGCTGGACATCGACGAAACGTCCCGCAGTGGCGTTGACGTCCAGGCGTGGATCAGCCCACGCGCGCGCTTGCGGGACGCGCTCTTTCATCGCCTCCCAGGTGGCGCGCGCGGATTTGAGCGAAGGATTATTGCTCAGGACTTCGCTGACAACGGCATCAATCGAAAGCGCCTCGCTTGTCGGCGGTGGAACAGTTTCCGCAGCCGACGCTGCTGCCGCTTGTTGGAGCGGCAATACAATCGCAATGGCGACACAAATTCTTAGTTTCATCTGATCGGATCTCTTTCACAACATTCTCGGACGATTCGGAGTCCGGCCGCACGACGGGCCGGAACGATGGGCGCAAAAGCGCCCGGAGAAGTGCACGAGGGTGCCCGGACGTGGGCACACTACGTGCGTGAAAGAGGAATCAGATCAGGTACGCGCAGTTCCGCATGTAGAGAGGAACTGCCGTCGCCTTGAGGGGAGATGAAGAAAATGGAGTGGAGATCGCCTGCCGAGTATTGGGGAGGATGGCCAGCGAACGAATCAGGACCGCGACAAAGAGTGAGGATGGATTGGAAGCGCGAACCGGTGTAGCCGGTTGAGGAGCGGGCGCTTCACGTGTCGCGGCGCAACACGCCCGCGTGCAGCCGGGGCAGGCGGCAACTGGCGAAGGAGGCGGATCCGCCGACAAAGGCGCGCCGTGAATGCCCGCGAGCATCAACCCCAGCAGGACCACAAACGCGATTTTGACGGCGCTACGCATTTAAGTCACTTTTTGGCGGCCTTGGCCTCGGCTTCATCGAGCTTTTTGATGTACTTGGCCGGGTCCTTGTCGAAATCCTTCCGGCAATCCTTACAGCACATTTTGATTTCGCGGCCGGCATCGTCTTTCGCCTTGGGGTCTTTGTAAGTGAAGACGTATGGCTTGCCCATGTCGCCGTCGAGCTTTTCGCCGGACACGACGCAGGTGGCGAGCGGATAAGGTTTGGGTTTCTTACTGTCGTCGGCCGAACCGGTGAGCGGCGCGATCAACAGGCCGGAACAAAGGAACATCAACGCGATTGGTTTCAGTGATTTCATATTCGATCATTGGTTTGCTATCGGCACAACTATATATACCCGGAAGACGAGAAAATCACTCGGAATTTGTTGTTTCAAATTGGCGAACATTGAAACCTCTTGCAGCCCAGTGACTTGTAAACGTCATGCTTCCAGGAATGAGTGGTTTCTGCCAAAAAATGGAGATCGTCCATCCGACCCTGCGCCCGAGCGCACGCAGGCTCTGGAAAACTTGGGGCATCGATTTCATTTCAGCCAATTGGCCTTTCGGAACGGTTGTAACGTCCACAACAAGTACTGGCCGGTTTCCGTCTTGCCAGCCACTCGAAGATTCCCTACTGCTAGCCGCGAACATTCGATCAATCGATGATTCAAAATATGTCATTACTCGCAGGCAAATTTGGAGTTGTGTTCGGAGTCGCCAACAAGCGGTCCATCGCCTGGGCCATCGCGCAAGCCTGGCAAAAGGCCGGGGCGAGGCTGGCTTTCACGTATCAGGGCGCGCGGCTCAGAGAAAACGTCGAGGAACTGGCCGGCACGTTCGGTCCCGAGACGCCGCTTTTGCCTTGCGACGTCACCAAAGACGAGGACATCAATCGCGTGTTTGCGGAAGTGGGCCAGAAGTTTGGCAAGCTCCACTTGCTGCTGCATTCGGTTGCGTTCGCACCGAAGGACGCGCTGGAAGGCGAGTTTCTCAACACAAGCCGCGAGGCATTTCGCATCGCGCACGACGTGAGCGCCTATTCGCTCATTGCCCTTGCTCGCGGCGCAGCGCCCCTGATGACTGAAGGCGGGAGCATCATCGGGATGACCTATTACGGCTCGGAAAAGGTGGTGCCGCATTACAACGTGATGGGTGTCGCCAAGGCCTCGCTCGAAGCCAGCTCGCGCTATTTGGCGTACGACCTGGGGCCAAAGAAGATTCGCGTCAATTGCATTAGCGCCGGTCCGGTCAACACGCTGGCCGCGCGCGGCATCGCCGGCTTCACCGACATGCTCAAGCATTATGAAGCCCACGCCCCGCTCAAACGCAACGTCTTGCCAGACGAACTCGGCGCAACCGGCGCGTTCCTCGCCAGCGACGGCGCGGCCGCCATCACGGGACAGGTGATCTACGTGGATTGCGGGTATCAAATCATGGGGATGTGAACCCGCGACTGCGGTTGGTTCTGTGACGAATCACAATTGCAAGCGCCTCCTCGCCTGGATCGGAGCTTTAATTACGCTCATTGCCGCCGTTGCGCCCACGCACGCTGGCGACCGGCTCGAAGCGGTCGCGTTGCGCTGCGAATACCTCGTTAATCCTCCGGGTATCGACGAACCACACCCGCGATTGACGTGGCGCGATGAATCGTCGGCGCGCGGGCGGATGCAGGCCGCGTATCGAATCCTCGTCGCCAGTTCTGAAGCCTCGCTCACGAAAGACAACGGTGATTTGTGGGACAGCGGAATCGTACCTGGCGGAGATACTGTAAACGTAGCCTTCGGCGGCAAGCCGTTGGAGTCGCGGCAACAATGCTTCTGGAAATTGCGCGTTTGGGACGAGCAAGGGCACGCGACCTGGAGCCGCCCGGCGCGATGGACAATGGGCTTGTTGCAGTCCAACGACTGGCGGGCGGATTATATCTCTTACAGGGATACCACGCCCGTCTTCAAGGACACACACTCGCTCTTCCTTCCCCCAGCCCACCAGTTTCGCAAAGAATTTGACGCTTCCAAATCGATCAGGCGCGCCACGATTTACGCGACGGCATTGGGCATTTACGAAGTGCACGTCAATGGCCATCGCGTCGGCGATGCCAGCTTCGCGCCGGGTTGGACGGACTATCACCAACGCGCCTATTACAACACGTATGACGTGACGGATTTGGTCCAACGCGGCCGGAATGCGATTGGCACCTGGCTGGCGGACGGCTGGTACAGTGGCTATATCGGATTCGGCCTTCTGACGGGAATCGGCACGGAGCGGATAGGGCGTTACACCTACGGCAAGACGCCCGCGTTGATGGCGCAATTGGAAATCGAATACACGGATGGTTCTCGTGAGGTCGTCGTCACCGATCCGACCTGGAAAGTAACCGGTGACGGCCCGATTCAGCAGGCGGATTTTCTGATGGGCGAGTTTTATGACGCTCGCAAGGAAACGTCCGGCTGGGCAACCGCCGGATATAACGACGCAAGTTGGGATTCCGCGATTCGCGCTGATGAAAATGGCCACGTGCCTGCCACGTTCTACGAATTCCGCAATCCGACTCCGCCCGACAAAGGGCCTCAAATCAAAGGACAGGAAATTGACCTCGGTTTCAAGCGTCCGGTTCGCCTCGAGTCGTTTCCGGGAGTGCCGGTGCGCGAGACCGAAGAACTCAAAACCGTCGCGATCACATCTCCTACGAATGAAGTATATATTTTCGACCTCGGCCAGAATTTTGCCGGAGTGATCCGCCTGAAAGCGAAAGGCCCCGCGGGCACGAAAATTCAACTGCGCTATGGCGAGATGTTGCATCCCGACGGCCGATTGATGACCGAAAATCTCCGCAAGGCCCGCGCGACTGATTACTATGTCCTTCGTGGCGAATCGGGTGGTGAAACGTACGTTCCTCGCTTTACGTTCCATGGCTTCCGATATGTGGAGGTCACTGGCTTTCCCGGCAAACCGGAATTGGGCGACGTCACCGGAATCGTGCTGCACAGTGACACGCCGATGACGAGCGACTTCCAGTGCTCCGATCCGATGGTCAATCGATTGTTCAAGAATATCGTTTGGACGCAGCGCGCCAATTTCATTGATTTGCCAACGGATTGCCCGCAACGCGACGAGCGATTCGGATGGACAGGCGATGCGCAGACTTATGTTCACGCCGCGACTTACAACGCCGACGTGGCCGCATTCTACACCAAATGGCTGCGGGAGCTGATGGAATCGCAGCGACCGAGCGGGACATTTCCAGGTTATGCGCCGTATCCATTCCAACACGGTTGGGACTTCGGCACGGCGTGGTGCGACGCGGGTGTGATCTGTCCCTGGACGATTTGGCAGGCTTACGGCGACACGCGCATCATCGAACGTTGCTGGGAACCAATGACGCGTTTCATGGAATGGCGTCAATCCACCGCCACAAACTTCCTCGGAATCAACCACGGCAATGACTGGGGTGATTGGCTCTCGGTCGGAGAGAAGACGCCGCTCGCGTATATCGACACGGTTTATTTTGCCTACACTACTAAACTGATGGCCGCGATGGCGCAGGCGATCGGCAAGGACGACGAAGCTGCCAAATACCGCGATCTGTTCGCCAGGATCAAAGCCGCATACAACGAAAAATATGTCCACGCAGACGGCTCCCTGACGGTGAATTCGCAGACTGCGTACGTATTGGCACTCTTCATGGATTTGCTGCCGGAGAATTTGCGAATGCCGGCCGGCGTAATCCTCGCCAAACGCATTCAGGCCAAGGCAAATAACTCAGGTATGACAACCGGTTTTCTTGGCACCCGTCCGTTGCTGCCGGTTCTGTCGAGTGTGGGCCAATTCGACACGGCGATCCAACTGTTCGAGAGCAGAAAATACCCCTCGTGGGGCTATGAAGTGGAGCAAGGCGCAACTACCATCTGGGAGCGATGGAACGGATTCACCAAAGACAAGGGCTTCGGTGGCCGGCAAAACGCCGAAATGAATTCCTTCGCTCATTATTCCTTCGGCGCGGTTTGCGAATGGATGTTTTCGGAATTGGCCGGCATCGCCAGCGACGGACCCGGATACCGGAAAATCGTCATTCGCCCGACGCCACCAAACCCGGCCCTTAAGCTCGCCGTCAAGCCGATCAATTTGGTAAAAGCGCACTACGACTCCGTGTGCGGACGAATCGAAAGCAATTGGAAACTATCCGATGGCCGCTTCGAGCTTGAGATCGCAATTCCCGCGAACACAACCGCGACCGTCTATGTACCCGCAAAGAGCGCGGATGCGATAACCGAAAGCAATAGACCGTTGTCGAAGGTCAAGGGCGTGAAGTTTCTCCGAACTGAGGGCGATCGCACCGTCCTGGCTGTCGAATCTGGAGCTTATCGATTTGAGTCAGAGCTTTAGGCCAACTGGCGCAACCTCCCTCGCTCCTACTGCTTCAATCGGAAGAATAATCTTCCCGCGGCTGAGGGCGTGATTGAAACGCTATAGTTCGACCCGTTCGCCGTCGTGACGGAGTAATTGGCGGTTTGCCAATTTGCGGTGGCCAGATTCGAATTCGTCTGCACGACGAAGTTGGTGTAAGCGGCTGTCCAGGATATAACGATTTTGTTCGTGCCACCTCGAGCTATCACGAGCGACGGTGATGGGACGACACGGTCGTAACCGAGCACGTCCATTTCGGTTAAATCACCCGCCGAGATGTTCAGTTTCTGGCCCTGCGTAAGAGCTTCATCGTAGGAGTCCAGCGTCGATCCCAACCAATCGCTCAAATCCCCGCCGCCCGTGCCGTGAAAGGTATTGATGACCGTATGCCCGCCATCGA
>Ga0210399_10004720_pt1 | contig 10573 bp, 10 predicted proteins | sample IncBWC14MmetaG_FD_150865 | JGI IMG/M metagenome (GOLD analysis project Ga0210399, IMG submission 150865) | Forest soil microbial communities from Barre Woods Harvard Forest LTER site, Petersham, Massachusetts, United States - Inc-BW-C-14-M | ecosystem: Environmental > Terrestrial > Soil >...
GGGCAACCTCGCCATCCCGATGGTCAGACAACTGACGGAACTCGTCGGGAAGCATGACAAGGAAGCCATGCGCTACGTGCACTGGGGCGCAACCAGCCAGGACGCGATCGATACCGGCCTCGTTCTGCAACTGCGCGATGGTTTCGGCGCCATCGCTGCCGATTTGAATCGTCTGTGCGACGCCCTCGCCCAGCTTGCGTCCACCCATCGCACGACAGTACTGCCAGCTCGAACCTGGCTGCAGCAAGCTGTTCCGACGACTTTCGGACTCAAAGCCGCAGGCTGGTTGGACGCGATGACCCGTCATCGAACTCGCCTTCAGGAATTGCGCAGCCGCGTTCTCGTTCTGCAGTTCGGCGGGGCCGCCGGCACTCTCGCCAGCCTCGGCCAGCGCGGGCTGGATGTTGCCAAGACGCTCGCGAATGAGCTCAGATTGGATCTGCCCAATCTTCCCTGGCATGCCCATCGCGACCGGCTTGCCGAGGTCGCCACGTTTCTAGCGCTTCTCACCGGCACGCTGGGGAAAATTGCTCGCGACCTCGCCTTGCAGATGCAAACGGAAATCGCCGAGGTAAGCGAGCCGGCGGGAGAGGGCCGTGGAGGCTCCTCCACCATGCCGCACAAGCGCAATCCGGTTGCCTGCGCGGTCGTACTATCAGCGGCGACGCGCGCGCCCGCGCTCGCCGCCACCATGCTGACCGCGATGTCGCAAGAACACGAACGAGGACTCGGTGGGTGGCATGCCGAATGGGAGACCCTGCCCGAGCTGTTTCGGTTGAGCGCTGGCGCGTTGCATCGCATGCTGGAAACCTTCGTCGGCCTGGAAGTCGATGCCAATCGAATGCTCCAGAACCTGGAGATCACGCATGGCCTTATCTATGCCGAAGCTGTCACGATGGTGCTCGGCAAGCAAATCGGCAAAGCCGCGGCTCATCAGCTCATGGAATCCGCCTCGCGAAAAGCGATCGAGAGGAAAATGCACTTGCGTGAAGTGCTCTCCGCGGACGTGGAAGTAAGCTCCCGCCTGACCGCTGCCGAGCTCGAGAAGCTATTCGATCCGCAAAACTATACTGGCATGGCGAGCCAGTTCGTCGATCGTGCCATCGCGGCGGACAAGGCAGGAACTCGATAGACTCCATGGCCTTCCTCGAACTCAAAGACTCCCGGATCTACTACGAATTCTCGGGTTCGGAACAGCGTCCTACCTTGATGTTCTCGAATTCACTGGGGACGAACGTCTCGATGTGGGACCCACAAGTGCCATTTTTTGCTCGCAACTTTCGAATCCTGCGATACGATACGCGCGGGCATGGTCAATCGTCCGTCAGTCCGGGTCCCTATGCGATGGATGACCTCGCCTGCGACGTCCTTACTCTGCTCGACCAACTCGGAATCGACCGCGTTCACTTTTGCGGGTTGTCGATGGGCGGCATGATCGGCATGTTGCTCGCGATGCAGTCGCCCCACCGGCTCCGCAAACTTGTGCTTTGCAACACGGCACCGAAGATCGGCTCTGCGGAACAATGGAACGCGCGCATCGACACTGTCCGAAAACAAAGTATGCAGGGAGTCGTCGATGGCGTTCTCGGTCGCTGGTTCACACCCCGCTTTGGTGCAGCCTCGCCCTCGGCCATTGAGTTCACCAAGCAGATGCTTCTGACAACTCCGGCGGAAGGCTACATCGGTTGCTGTGCGGCCATTCGCGATACGGACCTGCGGGACGCGATCTCACGTATTCACGCACCGACTCTGATTATTTCCGGTACGCACGATCCCGTCACGCCACCGGCGGACGGCCACTTCATGGAGCAGCATATTCCCGGTGCACAATATAAAGAAATTCCGGCCGCCCACTTGTCGAACATCGAAGCTGCCGAGGCATTTACGATGGAAGTCTCGAAATTCCTCCAAGCATGAGCGAGGTCTGCATGGATGATCGTGAGCGGTATGAAAAGGGAATGACCGTGCGGCGCGCCGTTTTGGGCGACGCCCACGTGGACCGATCCCTCCAGAACCGGAACCCGTTCAATGAAGAATTCCAGGACCTGATCACCCGCTATGCCTGGGGTGAGATCTGGACGCGTCCGGGATTGTCGCGGCATTCGCGAAGCCTTATCGTAATCGCGACCACGGTGGCGTTGAACCGCACCGAGGAACTTCGGCTGCACCTTCGCGCCGCGTTGAACAATGGAGTCACGCGCGACGAAATCAAGGAAGTGCTCCTGCAAATGGCGATCTATTGTGGAGCGCCGGCCGCAAATTCTGCGTTTCACACCGCACAAGCTGTCTTCGCGGAGATCGACGAGGGGAAGTAGAAACCATCCACATCCATGCTGACCAACCGCAAAACAATTCACGTCGAATGGGGCGACTGCGATCCTGCGGGGATCGTCTACTATCCCCGTTATTTCGCATACTTTGATAACTGCACGGCCGCGCTGTTTGAAGCCGCAGGCCTGCCCAAGCACAAGATGCTGAAAGCGTATGGCATCGTCGGCATCCCAATGGTGGATACGCGCGCGCGCTTTCTCGCGCCTTCACACTTCGGCGACGACGTAATCGTGGAGTCGTCCATTACCGAGTGGCGGCGCAGCAGCTTCGATGTTCAGCACAAACTTTTCAGGCGCGAGGTGCTGGCCGTCGAGTGCTCGGAAACCCGCGTGTGGGCTGTGCGCTCGACCGCCGATCCCGATGCGATCGAGGGCCAAGCCGTTCCCCAGGACGTGATCGCTCGGTTTGGGGCTCCGCAAACATCCTGACGAATTCGCAAGTTATGATCCCCACGAAAGCAAGCAAGTGACCCAGATACGAACCCAAGTCGGAATTGTGGGCGCCGGTCCCGCAGGCCTGGTACTTGCGCACTTGCTTCACCTGGAGGGCATCGACTCAGTTGTACTCGAAAACCGCAACCGCCAACATTGTGAAGAGCGAATTCGAGCCGGCGTCCTCGAATGGGGCACCGTGGAATTGCTGAACCAGATGGGGGTCGGCGAACGCATGCAGCGCGAAGGCCTGATCCACTACGGCATCGAGATCCGCTTCGGAGGCCGGGGCCATCGCATTGACTTCAAAGATCTCACCGGCCGCGCCATTACGGTGTATGGCCAGCACGAAATCATCAAGGATCTGATCCGCGCGCGTCTGGAAAGCAATGGCCAGATTTTCTTCGAAGTCGAAGATGTCAGCGTACATCACTTCGATACGGAATCTCCGAGCATTCGTTATCGACAGGACGGCAACACGCACGAGATTCGCTGCGATTTCATCGCCGGCTGCGATGGCTTCCACGGAATCTGCAGACCCGCCATTCCTACCGATGCGCTCACTGTCTACGAACGCATCTACCCGTTTGGTTGGCTCGGCATTCTGGCAGAGGCCCCTCCCTCGTCGGAAGAACTCATCTATGCCTATAACGATCGTGGCTTCGCCCTGCACAGCATGCGGTCACCACAGATTACGCGCCTGTATCTGCAATGCTCCCCGGATGAGGATCTCGCGAAATGGCCCGACGATCGCATCTGGCAGGAACTTCAGACTCGGCTGGCGGACGATAGTGACTGGAAGTTGAATGAAGGCCCAATTCTGCAGAAAGGCGTGACTGGAATGCGCAGCTTCGTGGTCGAACCCATGCAGTACAGCCGCATGTTTCTCGCGGGCGATGCTGCGCATATCGTTCCTCCCACGGGAGCGAAAGGCCTGAACCTTGCCGTCGCGGATGTGCGGGTATTGGCCAGGGCGTTAAAACATTTTTACACCCTGGGACGCACCAATTTGCTGGATCAGTATTCCGTGATGTGTCTTCGGCGTGTCTGGCGTGTCCAGCGCTTTTCCTGGTGGATGACTTCCATGCTGCATCGGCACGAAGGCAATCCATTTGATCAGCGGCGTCAGCTCGCGGAACTCGATTACGTCACCAGTTCCCGAGCCGCATCTCAATCGCTGGCCGAGAATTATGTCGGCCTTCCCATGGAGTAGCGAGTCGGCCGTTGACCCTCGACGAGTCACAGTTTCCTGACCCATGTAAGTCCTGTCATTCCAAAGCCAAACGCGCCGGAGGAATTTCTTTCGCCACGTTGCGTGCTCAGTCAGAAGATGTCGCATACGAGGGTCAACTATCACGCACAGCCCCGGGAGATGCCCTGATTTAGACGTAAGAGGGTTTGCCTCGCGCTACTTGCTTCGCCGCGTTCGGCTTCGGAATGACAAAGACGATAGGACGCACACATGGTGGCGGCCCGTGCCGGGAGTTACAGACTGATCGGCCGACGCTGCATTCTTCATCGCTTTTTTCGTCGGTTTATCTGCTTCGCACATCGGCCCTGTGATTCTCGGCACGATCTGGTTTTCTCATACCTCACTTTCGTGTGCACATGGTCACAGCCCTACGTTGGTCTTCGATTTATAACCACCATAGGTTGTTCAAGCTGAGGAGATTCCTATGGCCATGGCCAGAAGTGAGGAAAAGATGGAGAAATTGAAAGAAGCTGTGGAGAAGATTCTCAACATCGAAGAAAAGGACTCTGGGAAGTCAAATGTTTGCACGATGTGCAAGAAACCTGCGACTCAACTGGTCGATGGGGAGCCCAGCTGCGCGGATCACATCGAGCAGGTCTACGAGCACCAGGTCGAGGACTACAGTAGCAAGCACTTGTCCGACGGCGACTGGCGGAAAGCGTAACTGAGCCTCGCAGTGCGTGGACCGAATTACCTGCTGGCGCAATAGCAGCTAGGAGCGCGCGGAGACGTAGTCCAGTTGGGCGTTGCGCCGTTCTTTAATTCGGGTTATATAATCGACGGGCCCATCGGGTGCTCGGATGGGTTGTCCGGCTCAGCCGGGTCGTTGTTTGCGATCACGGAGAGAGTTGGTCAGCAGTGCCATAAGACATGGCCCTCAACCCAGTGGGAATTCCTCTCCAGCGAGGCGCAATGCAGATTCGGCCCGGAATCGAGGTCGCCAGCCTGAGTGACGTCGGCTGCCAGCGCGAGAACAATGAGGACGCGCTGTTCTACTGGGAAGCTCAAAGCGACGACGAATTTCAGCGGAAGGGCCGACTCGCTCTGGTAGCCGACGGCATGGGAGGATACGAGGGGGGACAGGAAGCCAGTCGTCTGGCCGTAGAGACCATCCGCGACGTCTACGATCATGACCCTGCCTCTGACCCTCGCGATGCCCTGCTCAATGGCTTTCGCATAGCCCACGAACGCATTCGCCAGTACGCCGATGCTCATCCTGAATTTCACGGAATGGGTACCACTTGCACGGCGCTGGCTCTGAATGATTTTCGGCTCTACTTCGTCCACGTGGGCGATAGCCGTCTCTACCTGGTGCGGCACAACTCCATCTCCCGCCTGACCAAGGATCACTCCTATGTTGGACGATTAGTGGAATCCGGGATTTTGAACTCGGACGAGGCCGAAAACCATCCGCAGCGTCACATCCTCACCGCCGCACTGGGAGCGGGCGGGGAAGTCATTGCGGATTCCCCGGAGACTCCAGTCACGCTGGAAGAGGGCGATACTCTAGTGCTCTGCACCGATGGCTTATGGGGTCTTGTACATGAGCCTGAGATTCTCAAAGTCGTGGACGGACACGAAGCGTCGGCCGCCTGTGCCGAGCTCGTGAAGATTGCCCGCGACCGCGGCGGTCCCGATAACATTACCGTGCAGATCCTGCGTCTTCCTGCCAACGGCAGTGCCCGCAATTAGATACTCTTGAAGTAGTCCTCATTCTGGTGATCAATTGCAAAACTCTGCATACCTGGGGCGACTTCCTTTGCCCTGGGATCATCGTAAGTAACTGATAATTAACCATCTACTTTCATGTGAATGGCGCATCCCATGGCAGCCGGCGTGCAATGTACTGGAATTGAATAAACTCTATAGATAAAATAGACATTATGGGGTGGAATCGATGAAGATCTCTCAAAAAGGACTTTACGCCTTGCAGGCAATGATGATGCTTGCCCGCCGCCACAATCAGGGTGCCATCAAAATTCGGGACATCGCCTACGAGGAGAACCTGCCGGAAAAGTTTCTGGAACTGATTCTTCTGGAAATGAAGAACGCCCGCATGGTCGAGAGCGTGCGCGGCGCCAAAGGCGGGTACGCGTTGCGACGCGCACCCTCTGAAATCCATCTCAGCGAAATCATCCGCCTGATCGACGGCCCGCTCGCGCCCTTTGGCGATGCCGAGCAACTCCGGGTGCTCATCGACAAAGATCATGCCCATCGTGCCCTGTATCAGGTTTTTCTCGATGTGCGCAATGCCGCCGCAAAGATTCTGGAGAACACAACGCTCGCCGATATCGTGAGCGATCCCCAACCTAACAAGACTGGCAAGCGCTCCAGGAAGAAGAAGCAAAAAGAGCAGGCCAGCATTCTCCCCATGGTCGTGCACGGAACCGGAAGCAAGGCCTAGGCGATGCTCCGTAGATTGGCAGTCCTCGCGATCAGTGTGTTCCTGGCGTCTCCGCTCGCAATGGCCCAGGCGCCGGTCACGATTCGCATAGGCGCGTTTCCGAATATCACGCATCCCCAGGCGATGGTCGGCAAAGCGAACGGCGAGTTCGAAAAGGCAATGGGTCCGGGCGTGAAAATTGATTGGAAGACTTTCAATGCTGGTCCGGCCGCAATCGAAGCCCTTTTCGCGGGCGCGATCGACATGACCTACATCGGGCCGAATCCCACCATCACCGGTTACGTACGGTCCAACGGAGAAGCCCTTCGCGTCATCGCCGGCGCGGCGAGTGGTGGCGCTGCGTTAATCGTGCGCAACGATGCTGGTATTCAAAAGCCCGCCGACTTTCACGGCAAGAAGATCGCGTCTCCACAGTTGGGCAACACGCAAGACGTTGCCTTGCGCTCGTGGTTAAGGGCCAATGGATTGAAATCGACCGACAAGGGTGGCGACGTCCAAGTCATCCCGCTCGCCAATCCCGATCAGCTCACCCTTTTTTTGAAGAAACAACTGGATGCCGCCTGGGCGCCGGAGCCTTGGGCCGCTCGCCTCATCCGGGAAGGGAATGGCCGCCTGTTTTTAGACGAGCGCACTCTCTGGCCCAACCAGCAGTTCGTCTGCGCCAATCTCGTCGTCAGCACGAAATTTCTGAAGGACCACCCCGACCTTGTGAAGAACTGGCTGCGTGCCCACGTGGAACTGACCGAGTGGATCAACGGACACCTTCCCGCCGCGAAGAAGATTCTGAATCAGCAGATTCAGAAAGAAACGGGCAAAGCGCTTCCGGATGCGGTGCTCGATGAAGCTTTCAGTCGCGTACAGGTGACCTACGATCCCCTGCGTTACTCGCTCCTGAGCGCCGCGAAATCGGCTTATGACGCCGGCTTCCTTGGACGCCAGATGCCCGACCTCTCCGGTCTCTACGATCTTTCACTCTTGAATCTGGTGTTGTCGGAAAAGGGAAAGAAAGCCATCCAATGATACCCAACACAAAATTCGTTGCTGCGGAACCAGAGTTTCCCACCCTGTGCCGCAAGCCGGTTCGAAGCACTTCCTTGTGCGCCAAAACGGTGATCGCGCCCATCCGGCAGGTGGAATGCAGTACTCCGAAAATTCAGCTGCAGGAAGTCTCGCTCAGCTATCAAGCCGACGCCGGGTCCGAACTTCTGGCACTCGATCGAATCGATCTCGACGTGCATCCGGGCGAGTTCCTCTGCATTGTGGGCCCCTCGGGTTGCGGCAAGTCAACCTTGCTTCACTTGATCGCCGGCCTGCAGAAGCCGACCTCTGGCCGCATCGCGATGGATGGCGACAGCGTAACCGCGCCCGGAACGGATCGCATCTTGATCTTTCAGGAACACGGACTGTTTCCATGGCTTACGGTGGGACAGAACGTGGAATTCGGCATGAAAATGAAAGGCCTATCGAAAGCCGAACGGGAGGACCGCACCCGGCATTACTTACGCCTCGTTCATCTTTCGCAATTTAAGGACAGCCGTCCCCACCAGCTTTCCGGCGGCATGCGGCAGCGCGTCGCTTTGGCCCGAGCGCTTGCGACCGAACCCGACGTTCTCCTGATGGATGAGCCTTTCGCAGCACTCGACGCACAGACCCGTGACATGCTGCACGATGAGCTGGAAAAAATCTGGGCCGAAACCGGTCGCACCATCATCTTCGTCACCCACAATGTGCGCGAAGCCGTTCGACTGGGCGACCGTGTCGCGCTCATGAGTTTCCGTCCCGGCCGTGTGAAAAAAGAATTCCTCGTGGACCTGCCTCGGCCGCGCCATCTGGAAGAAGTCGAGGTCGCCCGCACCGCCCGCGAAATTCTCGATCACCTGCGGGACGAAATCAACAAATCGCTGGAAGCGGAGTACGCCCATGAGCGTAGCTAATCATTCCGACGTCAGTGCGGCTGTGGAGTCCCGCGCCATCGGCGTGCGTAGGAATCACGCCGCGCCGACTCGTCTCCAAAATCGGAAAACGACAGGCAAAGGGATGCTGCGCAGGATCACGAATCAAGTCATTTTCTACTCTGTTCTGCTTGGCCTTTGGGCGCTGCTGGCGAAACTGCGCATCTGGCCTCCCTACCTGTTTCCCGCTCCGTGGGCAGTGGCCAGCGCTCTTTGGGCCGGCCTGCAAGATCATAGCTTCCTGATCGGCATCGCCGTCACCATGAAGCGCATGCTGATCGGATACAGCTTGTCAGTTGTGCTGGGCATGGTTCTCGGCCTGGCCGTGGCCAGTAATAAATTCCTGGAAGAAACCCTCGGCGCGTTGCTGGTCAGCCTGCAATCATTGCCCAGCATCTGCTGGGTGCCGCTCGCGATTCTCTGGTTTGGCCTCACCGAGAAGGCGATTCTTTTCGTCCTCCTGATGGGCTGCATTCTTTCCGTAACCATCGCCATGGAAGATGGCCGGAAGCAAATGCCGAAGATCTACACCATGGCCGGACGCAATCTGGGCGCCTCTGGCTTCCGCTTGTTCTGGTACGTTATGCTGCCGGCGAGCCTGCCCTACATCGTTTCCGGCCTCAAGCAGGGATGGGCTTTCGGTTGGCGCTCGCTGATCCAGGCTGAGATGATTTTTCTCACCATCGGTCTCGGGCAACTGCTCATGATGGGACGTGATCTAAACGACATGAGCCAGGTGATCGCGGTCATGCTCATGATCATCGCCCTGGGATATCTTGTAAATCGCTTGGTTTTCCGCACAATAGAGCGCACGTTGCAAAGTCGTTGGGGATTAACGCCGACGGCATAAACTCAGCAAGAGTCGTGCTCGCTTCCAAGAGTCAGCAGTCATGACCTCTCCTCCCCTGTCATCCTGACCGGAGTGAGGCGCAGCCAATGTTCACTGTCATCCTGACCGGAGTGAGGCGCAGCCGAACGGAGTGAAAGGACCCCACTACTGTCCCGCTCGGCAAAATGTCTCAAAATTTTTCTATCGGGACCGCCGGTACAAGGCCTGTTTTCAGCTATAACTGTGGTCTGCATTTTCCCTAGAGGCACAACCAATGTTTTCCAGAAGAGACTTCCTGAGGAATATGTCAGCCACGGCGTTGGTCGCATCCGCCGTGAACCCGCTTCTTTCGTGGGCGACTGACGCCCAAATCGCCGTTCCGGGCAAAGAAGATCTGATCGTCCGTTCTTACCGCTTCTATGATCTGGAAACGCCCGTGGAATACTTCCGTACCTGGCTTACGCCCGCGGAACATTTCTTCGTACGCAATCACATGCACGAGCCGAGCACGATCGATCCAGCACAATGGAAGCTCAGCATCGGCGGCGAAGTCGAAAAGCCTTATACCCTGACGCTCGTGGAATTGAGCCGTCTGGAAACGCATTCCGTCGTGAACACGCTGGAATGTGCCGGAAACGGCCGAGCCTTTCAGAACCCCAAGGTCCCCGGGGTCCAATGGCAGAAGGGCGCCGTCAGCACCGGCCGTTTCAGCGGGCCGCGCTTGCACGACCTCCTCCAACGCGCAGGCGTGAAGGGCACCGGCAAACACGTCATGTTCCGTGGCCTCGACGAAGTGCCCGGCAAAGTCCCCCCCTTTATTCGAAGTGTCCCAATTGAAAAAGCCATGGACTCTGACACGCTGGTGGCCACGCATCTCAACGGCGCACCATTGCCGAAACACAACGGTTTCCCGGCGCGCGCACTAACTCCGGGCTGGATTGGCGCAGCCTCCTGTAAATGGCTCACCGAAATCAAGGTCCTTGAAAAGGAATTCGAAGGCAACTTCATGAGCCCGGGCTATCGCATGCCGAACCAACCGGTGAAGCCCGGCGAGACGGTCAAACCCGAAGACACTCATCCGGTCACCGCACTCATTGTCAAATCGCTGATTTCCAGTCCGCAGGATGGCTCCACTTCGCGATCGCCCAACCTGCACATTCAAGGTGTGGCCTGGGCAGGGGAAAGCGACGTGACCCGTGTCGAAGTCTCCACCGACGGTGGGAACACCTGGCATGCCGCGGAACTCGGCAAAGAGCACGCTCACTATGCATGGCGATTGTTCAGCTATCCGTGGAAGGCGCCAAAGTCCGGAGACTACACCATCGTCTCCCGTGCCACCGATAGCCAGGGCCGCACGCAGCCCGCGACTCCCGT
>Ga0210399_10004721_pt1 | contig 10573 bp, 4 predicted proteins | sample IncBWC14MmetaG_FD_150865 | JGI IMG/M metagenome (GOLD analysis project Ga0210399, IMG submission 150865) | Forest soil microbial communities from Barre Woods Harvard Forest LTER site, Petersham, Massachusetts, United States - Inc-BW-C-14-M | ecosystem: Environmental > Terrestrial > Soil >...
AACCATTGGGGGGCGAACGGCAACGATCGTTCAAACCAATTCAGCGATTTCCGGGCAGTTGTTTCCCACTGAGTCCATCGTTCTGAAAACTCCTCCCGGTACCCCGGGCATAGCTGACGTTACTGTCACAGCTCCGGCTGGTACCACGACCGTGCAGGGCGGATTTCAATACCTGAACTCTGTGCAAGTCTATCCGATTGCAGGCGCACTGGACGCAATCATTTACGACCAATCTCTGCAGCGACTGTACATTTCCAACCAAGACCATAACCGTGTCGAGATCTTTGATCTCAGCACGAATAGATTTCTTTCACCGATCTCTGTCGGGAAGGCCCCTACTTCTCTCGCTCTCACGCCTGACGGGCAGTTGCTTGCGGTCATGAATTCTCTCGATGGTACTGTGTCTGTAATTAATCCCGCCACGATGCTGGTAAACGCAACCTATCCATTACTGACCGCAGCGGATCTCGACAAACAGGGCTGCGGGGGCGTAGTCAGTCAGATTAGTCCCGCTGCACCTCATCGAATGGTTGTAAGTGTGAACTGTACATCCACGCTGCAAGGGGGCCTCTCACATTTGATCAATCTTGATACCGGCAACCTCAGTTGCGCCGGTGTTACAGGCTGCGGCTCCAATGGGACGGACATGATCCTTGGTCTCGGAGCCCCCGTCATGGCCTCTACTCCAGACGGGACTAAGATCTTTTTCACTGCCAACAATGTTGGATTGCTAGATGTGAATGCTAACACTCTGACAACCAGCAACGGGGGAAGTTATGCCGACGCCGCCATTTCTGCCGATGGTAAGATCGGCGCGGCGGCGTTTGGAACCTATGATGGTCAGCTTGTCCGCATTGCCATCATGGCATTTGAACCACTGGCTGATTCTGGGAGCCAGAGTTTTAATAACGTCATCGGAGAAAAGCTCAATCCATCCGGAAGCTTGCTCTTTTTCCCCCAAAAAACTGGAGTCGACCTATTTGACGTTCGTACGGGTCGGTTGGTTCGACACGTAGTCTTGTCCGATCCTCTGCCGCTTGATACGAACGGCATGGCGCTCGATGAGACCGGGACTAAGATGTTCTTGATTTCCAACACTGGCGTCACTGTTGCCCAGCTCTATCAGGTCCCGCTGAGTCTGGCCACTCTAAGTCCTGCTACAGGGCCTTCGGGAACAACCGTGACCCTTCGAGGAAGCGGTTTTCAGAGTGGTGCAACGGTTTCTTTTGGCACTGTGCAGGTTTCGTCCACTCTCGTGGATTCCAATACCCTTCAGGCGGTCGTTCCAACCCTTCCGCCAGGACCTGTCAGGCTCGCTATCAAAAATCCGGACGGCCACCAATACTCCCTCGATGATGCCTACACTGTGAAGTGAGTGAGAATCTTGAGCTGCCCCGCCGCGCTCGTCCACCTGCGCAAGAAGGCGAGTTCCATAAGCGAAATCGCCTACTGATCGACGGAGAGTTGCGCTCAACTCCTGATAAACGCTGCCAGCTCAACCGGACAAGTGAAATTAGGGGGACTTGCGGGCAGGAAACTACTACGAAATTACTACAGTGCATGTTTTTGACGGTTCAAATCTTCCACCCAATTCTGGCAAATCAATATAAAATCAACACTTAGTACCGGTGGGGCCCGTAGCTCAGCGGTTAGAGCAGCGGACTCATAATCCGTTGGTCCTAGGTTCAAATCCTAGCGGGCCCACCAAAAATTCCTACTTCCTGATTTTGCAATCAGTTGGTTTTCCCCTCGGTGCATTTTCCGTAGATTCGAGAACACTGGAGAACAAACCATCCGCGACCCGCCACAAGCGGGCGCGGGCACGCGGGTGAGCAAGTTTTTCTGATTCAGTGGCGTTCCCGATGGAGTGCTGGACACCAAGTGGATCGACGGGCCGGCCCAGATGAGCAGTGCAGTGGAGAAGATGTGGATGAGACCGGACAAGTTCCAGGCGGTGGTGTTTGAGCCGTGCGGTGCTCCACCGTGCTTAGTTGGCTACAGGCGATATCGTTTCTGGCCTGGGCGCAGGCCCAAGCGAGGAGGTTGGGATCGGGATGAGCTGGCCTGACCTCACTTGATAGGCGAGGCCCCGCCAAACGATCTTGTCCGAGAAGAAACCGATTATCCAGATGATGAAGTTAATTGCATCGCGAACGGGCACGAGCCACAGGATCTTGGCAAGTTGTCGGTCCCCCATTCCCCATCTTCCCGTCAGCCAGGTTAAACCCACTCGCAGTAGTAGGTAGGCGACAACATAGGAGACGGCCATGGCCACTGATCCGAGCGCCGTCGCCGCGGCAACTCCGGCAAGCGCCCACGGCAAGCCGTGGGTGAAGACGAGTCCCCAATAGCCCAGCGGCCGTACGCTCCTTAATCCGATGGCCCAGCGCAGCTCATGGCGGAAGTGCTCCCTAAGAGTTTCGCTGGGAAAGACCATGGTGACCGGTTTCGTCATGAGTTCGACGCGGTGGCCATACTCTGCGATGCGTTTTCCCAACTCAAAATCGTCGGAGTGATAATTGGCCATTTCTTCCCAGCCGCCGATCTCGGCTAGGTGTCGTTTGGTTGTCGCCATGGTCCAGCCGAAAGCGAATCGCAACTGGCCCTCGATTTTCTTTGCCACTAGGGCAGATGGAGCTGAATCCATGTACATTCCCAAAGCATCCAGGTTCGACGCCAGATTCCCAGCACTGAGGCTCTTATAAAAGGCCGTCACAGCGCCCACTTCAGGATCGGCAAACGGAGCGATCACTTGCTTCAGGTAATCAGGTTCTACGCGTACGTCACTGTCACTCATCACAAGAAAATCGTATTTTGCACTTTGAACTAGCACGCAAAGATTATTCACTTTGTCGTTCGTCCCCATTCGCGGAACGTTCGCAATTAGGCGGATGGCGCAAGCTGGGAAATCGGCGCGCAATTTTTCGATCACCGCACAAACGTAGTCGTCGCCTTCCGACACCGCAAACAGCACTTCGTATTTGGGGTAATCAAGCCGGCAGAAGCTCGCGAAATTTTCATAGGCTTCATGATCCAGTCCACGCACCGGTTTTATGACGCTGGCGGGGGGCATGAAAGATGTTTTTTGCGCCCTGACATTGCGCCGGCGGAAATAGCCAATCACGCAGTAGAGAGATAGAAGGTAGTAGACGAACGGCGAAAGCGCAACGAACAATACAGTGATGATTACAATCTGCAACACAACTCCTCGGATTCTGAACTCCGCATTAAATCCGCAACTTACACGATTATAACCCTATTCGATTAGTTGGAAATGGAAAGGAGATGCTCATGAACTGATTGAATAGCCAGAGGCGCGGATGGTTTCCACTGCTTCACTCCTGCTGCTGGCGTCCACCTGCTTCAAGATATTATGGATGTGATTTCTCACCGTAAACTCAGAAAGATTCAAGTGAGAAGCGATTTCTTTATTGGTGAGACCTTTGGCGACAAGAGTGACCAATTGCTGTTGACGCAAGGTAAGATCGGGTTTAGAAGGCGAGTCTCGGAGGGGCATTTCTCCAGACATCTGAGCGACCAATCGAAAGAGTACCGAGCAAAGCTGTGGAGGACAGACGGCCTTGCCCTGGGAGACAGCACGCACAGCGGCAACAACGTCCGAAGCAGAGGCATCTTGCAGCAAATAGCCCGTAACTCCAGAACGGACCGCAGCAATGAATTGCTCTTCGTCAGGTTCCATCCCTACCAGAATAATTCTACAACTCTCCGGCATATTTCCCTTGGCAGAAAGGCTCCTCTGGAGTGGGCCGGCAAGAAGGGAGTCGCTCAGCAAGACGTTGCATCCTGATTCAAGGATTCCAAGCAGCGTTTCGTTTGTCGGCGAAGCCTGGCCAATGACCTCCAGATCGGTTCGCTTGCGGAAGAGGCGAACTAACGCTTCACGCAAGAGGCGATTTTCAATCAACAAGAAAGCGCGTATGGACGAACTGGGGACGCAGTCGGTCATGGTTGACTCAACCTCGGAATAGAATATCCAGCAAAAAAAACTAACGAATAGCCAACGAACCGAAGCCCTGGCCGAAGATCTTTGGTTGCTGAGAGTAAGCTTTATCCTCCCTAAATGTCAATGCTTAATAGTAGTAATTCATACAACCACGAGAACAAGAAGTGCTCCCTACCTAATCTTTAGGTACTGCTCACTTAATCGGCATCGACGCGATTTAACCGACAAAAGGTTTGCCCTCTCCCAAACGTAAAAGTACCAATTTCGAGATGCTGTGTCGCCTTTTCATGACAGCAACGAACCCGTCTTTCGCTCGCTCTTCGACGGGTCAAAAATGGTACACCACTGGAAATCCCTAGTACAGACCGTCTTCGCGTACCAGGCCCAACCTATGGGTGGTTTTTGAGTCTTACCCCAGGTCGCTGAATGGCTGAGACTTAGGGCGCACGGAGTGTGCCATGGAAAAATCGATTCGCGTCCTCGTGGCAAACCATCCTCGCCTCATGCGCGAGATTGTCCTCACAACATTTGCAGATCAGCCGGACATCGAAATTGTCGGGGAAGTGGCTGACGAGTCAGATATCAGTGCAAGTGTGAAGAAGACCTTGCCGAATGTCGTGGTCATTGCGCTCGATCAGCCGGGTATTCGCCCGCGCATTTGTGACGAACTGCTGCGCGAGCATCCAGAGGTGCGCGTAATCGCGGTGGCACCGGAGAAGAACTACATCGTTTACTACTGGGCTTCGCTCGAGATTTATTCAAACAACATCGAGGCGTCCGAAGAAGGAATGTTGGGCGCTATGCGAAGGACTCTTGTCTCAAAGGGCGTCAACTGAACGCCAACTGAAGAATCCCGTGTCCGGCTCTAGGTGAAGATATGGTTAAAGAAAACAAAATGCAGAGAAGCATCATTTGGCTGAGTCTAGCTTTCTTGTGCTGCGCTCCAGTCTTCGCCCAGCAGCAAGGTGACCGGCCGCGGAAGCCGAGCGAACAAGGCAGGAGCCAGTATGGTGTCCAACAAGCTCCGGACTTGACACAGGAAAACCTGGGCCGGGTAGCGGCTTCGGCCATCCAGATTCGAAGCGTCTTGGTTAGAGACGAAGGCCTGATGGTGGAATTGAAGCGTTGGGTAGCGAAGGAGGCTACTGATAGCGGCCAGATCGTCGAGGATTCGAATCTGGCGGACCCAGCGATTTTCGATCGCCTGGATCAGGACCTAGCATTCCGATCCGTCGCCACTCGTCTTCTTCAACGCTACGGCTACCTGATGCCGACGCCGAATCCAGATTCGGACTTTGCGAAAGAAAAGGAATTGGTTCTTAAGGAACGGGCGCGACGGCTAGTGCAGATTGAAGCTCAGGAAGATACAGAATCGCTTCGGCCGCAGAATAAGGATCGGGATCTCGAACGCATAGCAACGTGCGATCCACGTCGTGATGAAGACTGTCCGCCGCCGCGGGCAGACCGCCGTCAAAATATGCGAACACCCGGCGGTGGGATCTCTTCACCTGAGATGAACCCTCAAGAAGCAGTGCCAGAGCAACAACCATCTCAGAGCCCGTCGCGCATTTTACGAGCGGACGGATTAACGCAGGCCGCAGATCCGTTGGATGGTCCCAGTGGAACTGGTTCGGGGCAGAACCTCGAATTGACACCCACCTCGGCCAAGCGCGACTTGAATCCTTCTGCAGGTTCTCAGTCTTTTGGCCAGGGAGCGGTCGATGCCATGCCTGCGGGGAGGAATTTGCCCTCCACGGATGTCGAGCCCAATAGCACAACGGAAGTCTTTACCGGAAAGAACGTAAGAGAACTCCCTTCGCGCGCAAGCTACCCAAGGGGCACGAACAAAGACGAAGATGTGACTTCCGTCAGGATGGTTCACCGCTCGAATCCCTATGCGGATATCCCATCCCTCTACGACATGTACGTGCAAACGTCGGCGCGGCAGTGGCCAAACGAGCGATTTGGCTTGGCGGCATTTCGCAATACTTCAAATGACCCACGCGCGATTCCCATGGATCTGCCCGTCGGACCCGACTATGTCATCGGCCCCGGTGACGGACTCGCGATCGATCTTTGGGGAGGAGTCTCGCAGCGGTTTGTCCGGGTCGTTGATCGGGAAGGCCGCGTGTCCTTGCCCGAAGTCGGGCCCCTTCTCGTCAGTGGGCGAAATCTGGCCGATGTGCAGCAGGCCGTGCAACAAGTGCTCAGAACCCAGTATCGCGACGTTTCGGCGGATGTTTCCCTTTCGAGACTGAGGACGGTTCGCGTGTATGTGGTCGGTGACGTGACCGAGCCGGGCGCTTACGACATCAGCTCGCTCTCGACTCCCTTGAATGCACTGTTTGCCGCCGGAGGAGTAACGCCTCGCGGCTCGCTCCGTGCTCTGAAACACTATCGCGGCAAGCAACTCATAGAAGAAGTGGATGCGTACGATTTGTTGCTGCATGGAGTGCGGTCCGATATGCGGCGTTTGGAGAACGGAGACAGTCTGCTCGTCCCTTCATTGGGGCCGCAGGTGACGGTCGACGGAATGGTCCGGCGACCGGCGATCTACGAACTGCACGGCGAAAGTTCCCTTTCCGACGTGCTTGAGCTGGCGGGTGGAATCCTGCCCACTGCGACGCTGCGGCACATTGAGGTTCAGCGCATCGAAGCGCATGAAAAGCGCACGATGCTTACTCTCGATCTCTTGCCCACTGGAGATGCGGATTCCATTAAGAAGCAGCTCGATGCGTTCAAGATTAACGGTGGCGACGAAGTGCACATTTTTCCGATTGCTCCTTACAACGAAGACGCCATCTACGTTCAGGGACACGTACAGCGGCCTGGGCGATATTCCTACAAACAAGGGATGAGATTGTCGGACCTGATTGGGTCGTATAAGGATTTATTGCCTGAACCCGCGCCGCACTATGCCGAGATCGTCAGGTTAAATCCACCGGACTTTCATCCGAGTGTTGAGAGTTTCGATCTGACTGCGGCTCTGGCGAATCCAGCCTCTGCACCAAAGCTGCAGCCGCTTGACACCGTTCGCGTCTTTAGCCGCTACGATTTTGAACCCGCACCAGAAGTTTGGATTGGCGGAGAAGTTCGCGAGCCCGGGAAGTACCGCACTTCGGGGCAAGCGCACCTGAGGGACGCGGTCTATCTCGCCGGCGGGGTCACTCAGGACGCTTCGCTGGACTCTGCGCAACTTTTCCGCACGCAGGCAGATGGTACGATGAAAATTCTGAGCGTCGATCTCCGCGAAGCCCTAGCGGGGAATCCCATAGACAACGTCGTGATGGAGCCGCGCGACCGCTTACTCGTGCATCGCAATCCGAGCCGTGTTGATCCGCCAACGGTTTTCATTAAGGGAGAAGTGGCCAAGCCCGGGCGTTATCCGCTTACGACAAACATGCACGTCGAAGATCTGGTTCGCGTGGCCGGCGGACTAAAGAGAAGCGCGTATACAGAAAGCGCCGACTTGGCGCGTTTCGAGATGAACGGCTCGCATAAAGCGCCGGGTGATCGGCTGGAGCTCAACCTCGCGGCAGCAATGAACGGAGACGCGAAGACCGATGTGCCATTGCGCGACGGAGACATCCTGACGATTCGTCAGCTTCCGCGTTGGACCGATATTGGCGCATCCATGACAGTCCGCGGGGAAGTTTTGCATGCGGGTACTTACGGTATTGCGCCCGGAGAGCGGTTGAGTTCTGTTTTGTCGCGAAGCGGCGGGTTTGGTTCGGAAGCGTATCCCTATGGGGCGGTGTTGATGAGGCGCGAAGTACGCGAGTTAGAGTTGAAGTCCCACATGGAACTGGTGCAGCGAGTAAAAGCGGAACAAGTAACGCTCAAAGCCATACCGGACACAGACGCTGACCAGAAGAACGCGAAGTTGACCGCCATCGGTCAAACAGAAGCAGCACTCGCTCAACTACAAGCGAGCGCCCCTATCGGTCGTGTCGTGATGCACATCTCGCCGGACATGAAGGGCTGGCAGAACACGGCAGCAGATGTTCCGGTTCGCGATGGGGACGTGCTTTTTGTCCCTAAGAAAGCAGGCTACGTGATGGTGAACGGCCAGGTCTTCAATCCAACAGCTATCAGTTATAGGCCAGGCCACAGCGCCAAGTGGTACCTCAGCCAAGCCGGTGGGGTCACACAGCTTGCGGACAAGAAGGCCGTGTTTGTGATCCGCGCGGACGGTTCGGTGATCTCCGCGAAAAACAATAGTTCTGGTTGGTGGGGAGGCGATCCAATGAGCGCGACCTTGCGGGCGGGGGACACGATCGTTGTGCCGGAGAAAGCGCCAAAGATCGGCGGTCGTAACTGGGCGGTGATCATGCAATCCGTGCAAATGGCTTCGTCTATAGCTTTGGCAGTGGCGTACATCCATCCATGACGAGGAATGTTCTTGATGCAAATGAGGGCCATCGTGCTGTCGTTTAGCTGCACAGCGTTGAGTCTGACGCTGACTGCACCCGTTTCCAGGTCTGTGCCTCAGCAAGCGGAGGAGCTACCCGGGCAGGATGAGAAACAGAGCAGCTCGGACGGAGAGGCAAAGGAAAAGACTGCGAAAAAGAAAATTGCAGAGGATCCGCAGGCGGCATCATTTGCGCCCCCGGCGCGGGGTGTTAAAGGGTTAGGAAAAGAATTCTTGCTAGACCAAAAGCAAATCTGGACCAGTCCTGCGAAAATCCGATTCTCGGATACGCAATGGCTCGTACCTTTGAGCGGCATCACGGCCGGACTAATCGTAACCGACGCTGACTACAATCGGCAGCTGTCGCATAATCCTTCGACGCTGAGCCGATACAACAATCTTTCAACTGCTTCTGTAGGTGCGCTCATTGGCGGAGCGGGCGGAATGTGGTTGTTGAGCTACAAGACGCACAACGAACATTGGCGTGAGACCGGGTTTCTCGCTGGCGAAGCGGCTCTGAATAGCTTCGTGGTCGTAGAGAGTATGAAGTATTCCTTCGGGAGAGAACGTCCCAATCAGGGCAATGGCACTGGCCCGTTTTTCCAGGGTGGGGTTTCTTTTCCCTCCGAACATGCTGCAGCAGCGTGGTCTGTGGCAGGAGTGATTGCACACGAGTACCCAAGTACGCTGACCAAAATCATGGTGTACAGTCTCGCGTCGCTCGTTGACATTTCGCGCATACGAGCGCAGCAACATTTTCCGTCTGACGTGCTGATTGGGACTGTCATCGGCAATCTAGTCGCCCAGAACATTTACAGCAGGCATCACGATCCTGGACTTGGTGGCGAGGCTTGGAGATCGATCAGTCAAACATTTCGTGGCGATGGGAATCTCACTCCCAGCAATATGGGCTCACCCTATGTTCCCATGGATAGTTGGGTCTATTCCGCTTTTGATCGCCTCGCCGCCATGGGTTATGTGAAGAGCGGAATGGTGGGGATGCGCCCGTGGACACGCTTGGAATGTACCCGGCTGCTCAACGAAGCTGAAAATCAGAGCATCGAGGACACTACCTCATCAGAAGCCGCAAACACTTATGTCCAACTGTCGAAGGAGTTTGCCGGCGAGACGCGAGAGATGAGTGAAGGCAAGAACAGATCAGTGCAAGTGGAGTCCATCTATGCACGCGTCACCGGAATCTCCGGGCAGCCCCTGGCGGACGGATTTCACTTTGGTGCGACGATCATCAATGATTACGGGAGGCCCTACCAAGAAGGAATTAATTCCGCAGACGGCTTCTCCGCATGGACCACCGAAGGTCACTTGGTAGCTTACGTCCGCGCCGAGTACGAGCATGCTTCCTCGGCTCCGGCTCTATCCGCAAGTGCCAGGCAATTCATATCCTCTAGCAGCTTTCTTCCCTCTGTTGCTCCGCCGACACCGTTCCAAACCGTGAATCGCGTTCAATTATTGGACTCCTATTTTGGTCTGAATTTTTCCAACTGGCAAATTACGTTCGGGCCGCAGACTTTGTGGTGGGGCCCCAGCCTGGGCGGACCGTTGATGTTCAATGACAACGCCGCGCCTGTGAACATGCTTCTCATCAATCGCGTCTCACCGTTTAAGCTCCCCAGCTTTTTGGGTTGGCTGGGACCGTGGCGCATAGAAACGTTTCTCGGGCAGCTTACGGAGCATGAATTCGTCTTCCAGACCGACACGGGCCTCGTGGGCCAGTTTGGCCAGACTCTAAGTCGTCAACCCTTTTTGGACGGAACCAGATTCAGTTTTAAGCCGTTATCCGATTTTGAGCTCGGTTTTTCTTTCACGGCAGTGTTTGCCGGCGGTCCGACTCCGTTGACCTCTCACACCTTTTTTCATAGCTACTCCGGTGGTAATACCCAGCCAGGTGCTAACGGGGACCCGGGAGATCGCCGATCAGGACTCGACTTTACATTTCGAATTCCTCGCGTGAAAAATGGGTTGAACTTTTACACAGAGGCGTTTGTCGAAGACGAGTTTTCACCCATAGCCTACTGGCGGAATGCCGCGATTTGGTCTGGGCTTTACTTGGCGCAAGTGCCCAAGCTCAATAAATTGGATCTTCGAGTCGAAGCTGGCTACACGGATCTTCCCGGTAATCTCCAGACCGGCGCGCCGGACTCCCACTACACTCCCGGGATTTTCTACGCGAATGATCG
>Ga0210399_10004722_pt1 | contig 10571 bp, 10 predicted proteins | sample IncBWC14MmetaG_FD_150865 | JGI IMG/M metagenome (GOLD analysis project Ga0210399, IMG submission 150865) | Forest soil microbial communities from Barre Woods Harvard Forest LTER site, Petersham, Massachusetts, United States - Inc-BW-C-14-M | ecosystem: Environmental > Terrestrial > Soil >...
GGCCTTTTTACAGACCGCTTGCGAACATTTCTATTTCTCTACTGCCGCGCGCTCCCAGCCCCGTGCGGCCTCTTTCTATTCGGACCCTAAGGAGTCTTGATGCGCACGACTCTGAAAATCGTCGTACCACTGATCGTGAGTGTCGCCGCGGTGTCCTTACTTTTTGCGGCGTACCAGGTGCGCACGGAGAAGCAACTCCTGCGCAATGACCTTTCACGCCGGGCGGAGATTCTTGGGGAGAGTCTTCAGGAAGGGATTGAGCCGCTGCTTGAGCGCACGCCGGATAGGAGTTTGCAGCGTCTCGTCGAGCGCTTCGGGCAGCGAGAGCATTTGAAGGGCGTTGCGGTCTACAGCGACACAGACGCGCTACTGGCAATCACTTCCGGGCTGGCGCCAGTCTTCCGATTGCGGCCGACGGCTGCGAGTCGGTCTGCACATGAGGACGCTGGAGTCGGCGAATTCCTGAGTGCGGAGCAAAGTCCTTCGCTGAATCCGGAAGAAGAGATCCCCGTACACATCTATGCGTTGCCGCTCCACCGCAATGGGGGAGTCGTAGGTGTGCTGGCTCTCTTCCACGACACAAGCTACATCGACAGGCAGGTGTCCCATACGCTTCGCGATTCCCTGCTGAATGCGTTGGTGCAAACCATTTTGATTACGGGGCTGGCGCTGATCCTGGTGCGGTGGACGTTCACGGGACCGTTGACGCGCACCGCGAATTGGCTGCGAACACTTCGGACGGGACAGGCCGGTGCGGGAGGAACAATCGCAAAAGGTGAAATCCTCGACCAGTTGAACCACGAAGTGACGCATCTGGCCAAGGATCTGAACACGGCAAGGGCGGTGGCTGAGGAAGAAGCGCGGTTGCGCGATTCGAATGCTTCGATCTGGACGGCGGAACGGCTGCGAGTGAGTCTGCGGAACAAGCTGCAGGAAAAACCGTTGTTCGTGGTGTCGAATCGCGAGCCGTATATGCACGTATTCAGCGGAAAGGATAGAGCGATCCAAATGATTGTGCCGGCAAGCGGCGTGGTGACGGCTCTGGAGCCGGTGATGCTGGCGTGCAACGGAACGTGGATAGCCAATGGATCGGGAAACGCCGACCGCGAAGTCGTAGATGCACGCGATCACCTTCGCGTGCCCCCCGATCATCCGAGTTATACGCTGCGCCGTGTCTGGCTAACGGACGAAGAAGACAAAGGCTACTACGAGGGTTTTTCGAACGAAGGCTTGTGGCCGCTTTCGCACATTGCGCACACGCGCCCCGTCTTTCGTCCCGAGGATTGGGTGCAGTATCAAAAAATCAACCGCCGGTTTGCCGACGCGGTTCTGCAGGAAATGGAGGGGGTCGAATCACCGATTCTTCTGGCGCAGGATTATCACTTTGCGCTTCTTCCACGCATGATCAAGGAAGCGCGGCCCGACGCGCGCGTGGCGATCTTTTGGCATATTCCCTGGCCGAACGCGGAAGTTTTCGGAATTTGTCCGTGGCAGCGTGAACTCGTCGACGGCCTCCTCGGCGCCGATCTCATCGGCTTTCACATTCAATCGCACTGCAACAATTTTCTGGAGACCGTGGACCGAGCTCTGGAAGCGCTCACAGAGTGGGACCGCTTCGCGGTGAACCGGCAGGGGCACATCACACGGGTACGGCCTTATCCCATCAGCGTGGCGTTTCCGGAGAATTCACATGAGATCGGCGAGACGCAGAATGCGGGCGCAGAACGAGCCGCGCTTTGCGCGGAGATGCGTGTTGAGGCTTCACTTCTCGGAGTCGGCGTTGATCGCGTCGACTACACCAAGGGAATCCTGGAGCGTTTCCGCGCCATTGAGCGCTTTATCGAACTGAACCCTGAGTACCGGCAGCGGTTCACATTCGTGCAAATCGGCGCGCCCAGCCGAACGGACATAGAGCGTTACAAACATTTCCTCGACGAAGTGAGCGCGGAAGCGGAGCGAATCAACGCGCGCTTTCAGACGGCGCGGTGGAAACCGATCGTATTTCGAAAGAAGCACCATTCGCATGAGGAGATCGCGCGATTTTACCGCGCGGCGTCCTTCTGCATGGTGACCTCGCTCCACGATGGAATGAATCTAGTGGCCAAGGAATACGTGGCCTCGCGCGACGACGAACGCGGCGCGTTGATCCTGAGTACCTTTGCGGGCGCCGCTCACGAACTTTCGGATGCGCTGCTGGTGAATCCCTATGACGTCGCTCAGCTCGCCGACTCCATCCTTCGGGCGCTGGAGATGCCGGAGGAGGAGCAAGCGCGGCGGATGCACCGGATGCGGCACACCGTGCGAGAGCACAACGTCTACCGGTGGGCGGCGAATCTGCTCTCCGATCTCACGGAGATTCGCGTGGACTTGCCGGAGCGCGTGGAGGCGCCCGTGCGACATGAGCATGCCAAATCGATTCAGCTCTCTTAGTTTTCGCCGCGACGGAAGCACCGCGGAATGTTCGGGAAGGGAGAAAGCTTTCGCATGAACACGGCCGAGACTCCGTTCGAATTCGTCACCGTTTCTTATCTCACGCGAATCGGCAACCAATCGGCGGGCACACTCGCGGAGTTGCTGACGGGGCTGGAAAATTGCAGCGACGCTTCCATTTTCCATCACACGTATCAAACGCTTGGCAGCCACCACTTTCTCACCGAAGGTTTTTCGAATGATTTCGCGCAATGGGTGCTCGCGGACACCAGTCGGAACGATCTCGCGGAGCAGCTGGCGGCGCTGGACATTCGTGACTACGTCTCCATCGCGGCGCTGCGAAGCGATCTCTGCCGCGTGGTGGGCGAGTTTTGCTCGGCGTTCCAGACTTTTGCCAGGCAGACGGCGCTGGAACGCTTCTACTTTTGCGAGAGCGTAGAGGTCACTGCTCCCTTGGGGCGCAGTGCGCGAACGCTGGACGAGTTTCGCGACGGCATCACGTATTTGAGCCACGCCAGTTTCTACTTTCATTTCATCTCTTCGCGGTTGCGGCTGCAACTCCAGACGAACGACTTTTCACACTGGCTCTCCGATGGGTTGGGGCTTCCGACTCTCGCAGACAGCGTCAATCACATCGACATTTACACCAACACGCTGGACAGTTCGCGCGCCAAGCTGGTGCGGCTGATCGACCGGGAGAGGAGAAAAGTATGAGTGAAACGCTGGCGCTCACTCGTATCCCGCTGCACGAATACGCCGGACTCCTGGGCGCGGGGGAGATTGAAGAGCTGCGCGCGCTGGCGAAGCCGCTGCGCGGGCGGAGCATTCAGATGATCAATTCGACAGCCGTGGGCGGCGGCGTGGCGGAAATTTTGATGCGTTTGGTGCCGCTGGCGGAAGAACTGGACCTCAGAATCAAATGGGAGGTGATGAGCGGCGGCGAAGATTTCTTTGAAGTCACTAAATCGTTCCACAACGCGCTGCACGGCGCCCCTTATCATGCAACGAAGAAGGATTTTGAGATTTTTCTCGCTTACAACGAACGCAACCGCGCGACTCTTCCTCTCGATGCGGAATTCGTGGTGATTCATGACCCGCAACCGGCGGCGCTGATTGATGCGCGCAAACCTGGCTCAAATCACTGGGTGTGGCGCTGCCACATCGATCTCTCACACCCGCACCGGGGAGTTTGGGACTTCTTGGAAACGTTCGTCTCCAGGTACGACGGCGCCATGTTTTCTTCACCTGAGTTTTCAAAACAACTTCCCATTCCGCAGTATCTCTTTTATCCGGCAATCGATCCGCTCTCAGAGAAGAACTGTGAACTTGAACCGGAATTTATTGCGCAGATTTTGGCTCGCTATCAAGTGGATCCGCGACGGCCTATCCTTACGCAAATTTCACGGTTCGACCGTATGAAGGATCCCATCGGCGTGATCCGGGCATACCGGATCGTGAAGCGCTATTTCGACTGCCAACTGGTGCTCGCGGGTGGCAGCGCCTCCGACGATCCCGAGGGCGCCATTGTGCTGAAGGAAGTCTTGCGCGAAGCGAACAACGATCCGGATATTCGGGTGATCGAGCTGCCTGCCTGGGCGCCGCTCGAAGTGAACGCCCTGCAGCGGGCTTCAACCATCGTGATTCAGAAAAGCCTGCGCGAAGGCTTTGGCCTGACCGTTTCCGAAGCTTTGTGGAAGAAGAAACCGGTGGTGGCTTCGGCAGTTGGGGGCATCCCGATCCAAATCATCCACAAGCACACGGGAATGCTGGCGCATTCCGTGGAAGGCACCGCGTATCAAATTCGTTTCTTACTTTCGCACCCGGAAATCGCGGCGAAGCTCGGCGAACACGGACACGAGCACGTGAAGGAAAATTTTCTAATCACACAGAAATTGAAACGATATTTGACACTTTTTTTGATACTGGCGCGAGGCTCTTGAGACCTCGCAGGACGGATAGCCCATTGGGGGTCAGACGATGTGGCGGTCAGCGGCCTGCAATTGAATGTAGGCGCAGTGCCCAGTCAGGGGGCAGAGTTCGCACTTCGGGTGGGAACGTTTGCAAGTTTGTTGGCCGTGTTTTTTCAGCAGCAAGTAGGCCCTTTGCCGGGCTTCAAGGGTTTGCGCCAGCCCGGTGCTCAGGATTTCGCGGGCCGCGCGGTAATCCGCAGCGTAATTTTTTCCGGCCTTGCCAAACCATAAACGTGCAGGCACTTCGACATTTGCGGACGGCACGGCGGCCACCGGCGCGAGCTTCGAAAACAGCAGGATTTTCTCAGCGCTGGGCTCACCAATGACAGGAAACTGTTGAAGGATCTTCTTTGCGCCGCGAATCCCTTTGTCTGTCTGCTGTTTTTCCTGTCGGATCGATACTTTCAGTGCGGCCTTGAGATCACCAGCGAATTCAGCCTTCACTTTACGGGCGATTTCTTTCAAGCGATCCGCACGCGCTTCCGGAACGATTCCGCCGAGCCGCAGCAACTTCACCAGCTTTGATCGTGGGGCGGCCAGAATTTCTTTTGGAGTCAGCCCCACTTCGCGCTTCAGCGCGTCAAATCCTTTCGAACACGCGGCATCGCTGGCAGGATAGCCGCAATTCAAATACACGATCATTTCATAAGGATCCGCGGGGCCGGCTGCGTGTTGCGGTCCGTACAGTTTCTCCAGCCCTTCCAGGATTTCGTTCACGTTTGGCAGAACATTTCTCCAATCGTCAATGCGGCGTCACCGATTTTTGGCGACCCGAATCGCCGAAGTGCTCGTGATGCTGGCGCAGAAGGAATTGGTCGGTCATGCCGGCAATATAATCGCAAACGATGACGTGGCGCGATTCGATTTGGGCGAGCTCTTCGTAGGAAACCGGCATCGCGCCAGTGCTGTCTAGATAATAAGCGAAAAGCTCTTCCAGACACTTCACCGAGCGGTCGCGGTCCTCGGTGATTTCCGGCCGCTCGTAAACATGCGCAAAGAGAAAGCGCTTGAGTTGAGCGTTTTGAGAAGCGGACTTTTCGCCAAGCCTAACGGTGCGAATCGCTGCACGGCGAATGTCATCCACGGATCGAACGAAGGAATCAACGAGCAACCAGTTCGTCGTCGCAATCAGGTCGGTGACAAGATGATCGAGGACGCGCCTCAAGGCTTCGTTGAATTTGAGCTTCTCGCGTGCGGAGTGGTGGGCGGCTTCAACCTGCGCATAGGTTTTGCCAAACAACGGAACTTCTTGGCAAAGAGCATTAATGTCAAGGAGCTGGGCTTCGAGCGCGTCATCGAGATCGGCGGTGTTGTAGGCGATTTCATCCACACAATCGATGATTTGCGCTTCCAGCGGCGGGCGCAGGTCGAGAAGGTATTCGGCGAGTTCCGGAAATTCCGCAGCCGAATAGTCGCGCGAATGCTTGATGATACCTTCGCGAACTTCAAACGTGAGATTCAAGCCAGCAAAATCAAGGTAGCGCTGCTCGAACTGCTCGACGATGCGGAGCGCGTGGAGATTGTGGTTGAAACGGCCGCCGTGCGCGCGCATCAATTCGTCGAGCTTGCGTTCGCCGGCGTGGCCAAACGGCGGGTGGCCAATGTCGTGGACGAGAGCGAGCGCTTCAGCAAGCTCGGCGTTGAGCCCCAGAGCAGCGGCGACGGTCCGGGCAATCTGCGCCACTTCGAGCGTGTGCGTCAGTCGATTGCGGAAATGGTCCGAATAGCGAGTGGTGAAAACCTGCGTCTTGGCTTCCAAACGGCGAAAAGCGCGGGAATGGATGATGCGATCGCGGTCGCGCGCGTATTCGCTGCGGTAAGGATGAGGATGTTCGGGAAAGCGCCGACCGCGCGACAGCTCCGCGTGCATCGCCCAAGGAGCAGGAGTGGGGACTGGTTCGATGGGCCGCTCCGTCATATTCTGGCTGATCCGCGCGAAATGCTCACGCGCGGTGCGGATCAGGATTTCGGCGAAAGCGTATCCAGGCCGCGATCGGCTTGATCCGAAATGGGAGTATTCGGGAAATCTTTTTTGATTTGCTGGTAGATGCTTGTAGCTTCCTTTGGATTCGAGTTGCGAAGGAGGCCGGCAAGTTCCAGCAACACCAGCGGCCGCGGCACAAGGGTGCTTTTCTTGTCGGCCAAAGCACGGAAAGTCTTGACGGCGTCGTCTGTCTTGCCGGTGCGAGCGTAAATGGTGGCCATTTGATACTGCGCCATCGCCGCCAGCTCTTTATCGCTGATGCCGCTGATCCTCTTCAATTCTTCGAGCGCCTGATTGTGGCGCTCGAGATCCTCGAGACAGAGCGCGGAGTAATATCGCGCGAGTTTTCCGGGGTTGGTGCTGGGATACTTATCGGCAACCTTGGTGAATTTTTGTAACGCGTCCTGCACGCGAGTGGGCTCATCGGGGTAGACGGGCTCATTGGGTTCGTTGGGATCTGGAGCCGGGGCGATGCGGCCCTGGTAAGCCTTCATTCCGGTATCGAAAGCAGTGGACGCCTCCACAGTCTGGCGATCGATGTAGAAACGCCAGCCGCCATAGCCGAGGGCCACAACCAGGGCGACAATCACGACAATCAGCGTGAATTGTCCGTGAGAGATCACGGCTTCGGCGCCGTGCTCGATGGTTTCCTTGATTCTGTCGTGCTTCAGTTCTTTTCGCGAAATATGATCGGACACACACGCTCTCCTGAGTGGTCTGGAACCTGTAATCGTAACATGAAATTCCTGTCGCTGGCGGTTCATGAAGTCAGTTACGGGAGCTGCAGCGGAGATTGACTGATCCGACCGAAAGCGACCCGACACGCAACATGGCGCGTTGGATGGTGTTAATTTGGAGTATGCAGACAGCTTGCATTCATTGCGGCACGGAACATCTGCTGAAGGACGGGCAGTTCGGCGGCCACACCAAGGTTCAGTTCAAGTGCTCGAAATGCGGTAAGACCACGATCGTGGAGATCAAGCGGCGCGTGGACTCCACGGTGGTGATGTCGCCGCTTCCGTCGTTTGCACGCGCGGATGCCAGCAGTTCCAACTTGCAATTGCCGCCCGCTGACCCTGGAATTCGGCTGCCAGTTAAAGCGAATGTCGTGCTCAGCATTCTTACGGGCCCTTCGAAGGGCGAGGTTCACACGCTCAGCAAGCCGCGCGTAGTGCTAGGCCGCAAGGGCGCAGACATTCCGGTGAATGATCCCGAGATTTCACGGCATCACTGTCTGCTGGAAGTTCGGGACACGTACATCAACCTCAAGGATATGGATTCCACCAACGGGACTTTCTACGATGAAGAGCGCGTACGTGCGGCCATGCTGCAGGACGGTACCGAGTTCCGGATCGGCGTGAGCTTGATTCGAGTCAATTTCCAGCCTAAGTAGGCGGCTCCATTTCTCGCCTTAGCGGTCTTGTTCCTGTTTCGATTCTCCAGATTGCCTTTGTGAGATACTAGCGCCGATTTCACGATAGCCGGAGTCTGATGATCCGCCTTTCCGCCTGCCTGATTACGCTGAATGAGGAACACAATCTGCCGCGCGCGCTAACCTCGCTTGCGGGAATCGCCGACGAAATTGTGGTGATGGATTGCGGAAGCAAGGATCGCACAGCGGAGATTGCCCGGGGGTTCGGCGCGAAGGTAATCACAAAAGCTTGGACGCATTTCGCGGAGCAGAAAAATGCCGCGGTGGCGGCGGCGAGTCACGGTTGGATTCTATCGATGGATGCCGACGAAGAGTTGAGCCCGGAATTGCGCGATGCCTTGCTCGCGTGGAAGGAAAAAGAACCTGGCTATGCGGTTTACGAATTCGCGAGGCGGGCCTGGTACGTGGGAGGCTGGATCCACCACTCGGGATGGTATCCGGACCGTCAGCGGCGGCTGTTCCGGCGCGATGCGGCGCGCTTTTCGGGGATCGTGCACGAGTCGTTGCAGTTCAAGGGCGAGCCCGGACGCCTCGGCGGGGACTTACTCCATTACACGATTCGCTCGTTCTCCGAACATGCGGAGAAAGTGGAGCGCTACACCACGCTGGCGGCACAGCAAATGTTCACTGCCGGAAAACGCAGCTGGCGGGGCGCCATGTGGCTGGCAACTCCGTGGGCCTGGTTCAAAAGCTATGTGATTCAACTTGGATTTCTCGACGGTGCGCGCGGATGGGCGATCTCGCGGATGGCGGCGCGCAGCACTTGGCTGAAATTCAAAAAACTGGGGATGCTCATCGAGACGGAACGGCGCGCGGAAAGAGTTCGAACAGCATGAGAGTTCTCTACGTGGATTTGGAGAGAGAATGGCGTGGGGGGCAAAGCCAGGCCCTGCTGACGCTCAGCGGATTGAAGGAGCGCGGACATGAGATCGAGTTATTGGCAGCGCGGGAATCGCCGCTGGCTATGCGCGCCGCAGACGCCGGAATCACCCTTCATCAAGTATCACGATTCGGTTTGCGCGCGTGGGCCGCTCGCGCGATGCGCAGGCTGATCGCTCGCGGACGATTCGAACTAGTCCATCTGAATGAACCGCACGCACTGACTGCGGCGTGGATGGCGAAGGCGCACAAACGAGTGCCGCTCCTGCTTTCCCGCCGTATCGGATTCCCTCTTCAGACAAACGCGGTGTCAAAGGCACGCTTTCGGGCGGTGACACGGTTCGTGGCGAACAGCAAAGATGTGGCACAAAGTCTGATCGATTCAGGCATCGCGGCAGAGCGGATTTCGATCGTGAATGAAGGCGTGGAAATTCTTCCCTTGCGAACACCGGAGCAACGAAGCAACGCGCGGAAGCACTGGGGTGTACGCGATAACGAGTTCCTGTTTGGATGTGTCAGCGTTTTTGTGCCGGAGAAGGGGCAACGCCACTTGATCGAAGCGCTGCCATTGGTGAGGACTCTGCATCCGGAAGCGCGGCTCCTGCTGGCGGGCGACGGCGAATGCCGCGGCGAGTTGGAGACACTCACAAAACAGCTTGGGCAAACGGAGGCGGTGCTTTTCCCCGGATTCGTGAATAACGTCCAGCAGGTGTACGCTGCGCTCGACGCGTTTGCCTTTCCCTCTGAATTTGAAGGGCTCGGAACCGCGTTGCAAGCAGCGATGGCCGCAGGTTTGCCTTGTATTTCCACGAAGCGCGGGGCTTTGAGCGAAGTGGTGGATGCCGAACGAACTGCGCTAGTCGCCGAACCCAGTGGCAAACAATTTGCCGCCGTGATGCTGCGACTTCTCAACGATGTCGTTCTCCGAAACAGTCTTAGCTTGGCAGGCCGGCATGAAGTCCAGCAGCGTTTTTCCGCGGAGCGTATGGTCGAAAACACGGTTCGAGTCTACGAAGATGTCCTCAAAGAAATGCGAACGGCGTAAAGCCCTCGGATCCGTCCTGATTCGGCGAACGGTCTGGCACATTGCACGAAGCTGATTAAAGGTTCCCGTGTGTGGCTGGGTTTTCGGTAAGCCTTAGGGCTTAAAAGATGAAACGCCTGGCAGCTCCTTACGGACCTACCAGGCGTTTCAGGCCTTCTTGAAACTTTTGCGCAAGTTAACTGTCTTCTCTTTTTCCAGCGTTTCCCTCCTCTCCGCTCGCCGTTTTAGGTCAAGCTATCTTGGGGATTGAACAACCCATCGCCCCTTTGGCTCGAGGAACTCCACGCCAATTGCAAAGCCGTCGCCTTGCAATGGTTGGCAGTAAGCAACTCGGGCCGGGGAGCGAAACTCTCCAGTGCGTGAGGCGAATACCATCGGTTCGCCCTTTTCCCATCGGCGCACACTCACCACCCGCGCGCCACGCGCACTCACATTCTCAGTAAAAGTCGATTCCGAGCCTGGCGCCTGACGATGACCGTCAATCAGAACGGGGATTTCCATCGGAATGCGCTTTTCAACTCGGTGAAACACAAATTTCTTCCCGTGAGGCATCGTCTTCGTCATCCTCACAGGCACGCAGCGATCCGCGCGAGATTTTGAACACTGCTCCGGCCATGGTGCTTCATGGCATAGAGGGCGCGGTCGGCAGCGCCAAGAAGTTTTTCCGGCGTATCGCCGTCCTCGGGAAACGCCGCGACTCCCGCACTGACAGCTAGCGCGGGGTGCTCCGGCTCGGTGGAGAGGCGCTCACGGATTCGAGAGACGACGCGCGAGGAGATGTCTTTGCCGGCTTCCGGAAGTACCAACGCAAATTCGTCGCCGCCATATCGC
>Ga0210399_10004723_pt1 | contig 10570 bp, 7 predicted proteins | sample IncBWC14MmetaG_FD_150865 | JGI IMG/M metagenome (GOLD analysis project Ga0210399, IMG submission 150865) | Forest soil microbial communities from Barre Woods Harvard Forest LTER site, Petersham, Massachusetts, United States - Inc-BW-C-14-M | ecosystem: Environmental > Terrestrial > Soil >...
CTGTCGGCGGCGCAGCGAAGCCGGCTGCTGCCACTTGAGAGCATCCCTTACGTGCTGAGCGCGGATCAATTCGAAGCGCTCAAGCGCGACAAGCCGAAGCTGGGGTGTTGCGCCGATCGCCTGCGCCTGCAAAATGGGGCGCAGACGAATTTTCCGCGTTCCAGGGAAGCGAACATGACGGCGACAGATTCCGGCTCGAAATATTTTACCACCCGCGACTTTCGCCTGCAAAGCGGTGCCGTGTTGCCCGAGGCAACCATCGCCTATTGGACGCTGGGCACGCTTTCGCCTGAGCGAGACAATGTCGTGCTGATCACGCACGGCTTTACCAGCGGGCCGCAGATGATCAGCCCGGGCGGCGTGACGGGCGAGGGCGCCTGGAGCCAGCTGGTCGGCCCCGGCAAGCCGGTCGATACCAACCGGTACTTTGCGATCTGCCCGAACATGCTCGGCTCGTCCTATGGATCGACCAATGCGGCGAGCATCGATCCCGCCACGGGCAAGCCATACGGACCGCGATTTCCTGACATCACCGTGAGCGACATCGTCGCCACCCAACGATTGCTGCTCAATGATTTCGGCGTCGACAAATTCGTCGCCGTGGTCGGCCCGTCCTATGGCGGATACCAGGCGTTCCAATGGGCCGTCGATTATCCGACGGCGATGAGGGGGATCGCGCCTGTCGTGACCGCGCCCAGCGTGTCGCGCGAGCGCTCGGAGACGCGCGCCGCGAATTTTCGCGCAACGCTGTCGCAAAACCCGAACTGGAACGGCGGCGATTACTACAGCACCGGCGGCGTTCTCGACACCATGATCGGGATTCGCGTGGCAACGCTGAAACTCTACGGCATTGAAGCGCGGCTGAGGCAAAGCATGTCCGATCCGGCAGAGATCGAGGCCGCGATCCGCAAGGAGGCCACGCAATGGGCCAGAGGCTTCGACGCCAATTCGCTGATCATCCTGGCGAACGCGCTGCGCGGCTTTGACGTCACGCCGCGATTTTCCGAGATCAAGGCGGAGGTGCTGTTTGTGCTGTCGCGCACTGACCAGCTGTTTCCGCCAGACATTGCGCCCGGCGTGATGAAGGGGTTGAAAGACGCTGCCGTCGACGCCGACTATTTTCTGCTCGACAGCGAGTTTGGCCATTCCGCGTCGGGCCTCGACGCCCACAAATGGGCGCCGCGACTCAGGCAGTTCATGGAGAGTCTCGGTTAATTCTGGCCGCTGAAGGAAACCTGTCATTGCGAGCGAAGCGAAGCAATCCATCGATCCGCGAAAGCTGGATTGCTTCGTCGCTTACGCTGCTCGCAATGACGGATCAGATCCCCGCCATCATCACATATTTGATCTCGACATATTCTTCCATGCCGTGATGCGAGCCTTCGCGGCCGAGGCCGCTTTCCTTGACGCCGCCGAAGGGCGCGACTTCGGTGGTGATGAGGCCGGTGTTGACGCCGACCATGCCCGATTCCAGCGCTTCCGCGACGCGCCAGACGCGGCCGAGGTCGCGTGAATAGAAATACGACGCCAAACCGAATGGCGAATTGTTGCACATGGCGATCACCTCGGCTTCGTCCTTGAAGCGGAACACCGGCGCCAGCGGACCGAACGTCTCCTCATGCGCGACCAGCGCATCGGGGCGGACGTTGGCGAGCACAGTCGGCTCGAAGAAGGAGCCGCCGAGCGCATGGCGCTTGCCGCCGGTGACGATCCTGGCGCCGCCCTTCACCGCATCCGCGATGTGCTTCTCGACCTTGTCGACCGCATCCATGTTGATCAGCGGCCCCTGCACCACGCCCTGCTCCGTGCCGTCGCCGATCTTCATCGCCGCGACCTTCTTCGACAGCTTGTCCACGAACTCGTCGTAGATCTTGTCCTGCGCATAGATGCGGTTGGCGCAGACGCAGGTCTGGCCCATGTTGCGGTATTTCGAGACGATCGCGCCGTCGACGGCGGCGTCGATATCGGCGTCGTCGAACACCACGAAGGGCGCGTTGCCGCCGAGCTCGAGCCCGAGCTTCTTCACGCCGACGGAGGCCTGCTGATAGAGGATCTTGCCGACCTCGGTCGACCCGGTGAAGCCGACAAAGCGCACCGCCGGATGCTCGCACAGCACCTTGCCGATGGCCGACGAATTGCCGGTCAGGATGTTGAGCACGCCCTTCGGGACACCGGCCTTCTCGGCAAGCGCGACCAGCGCCAGCGCCGTCAGCGGCGTCTCGTTGGCCGGTTTCAGCACCACAGTGCAGCCCGCCGCGAGCGCCGGCGAAACTTTTCGGGTGATCATCGAGGCCGGGAAGTTCCACGGCGTGATCGCGCCACAGACGCCAATGGGTTGCTTGATGGCGAGCAGTCGTGCATCCGCCCGCTGCGTCGGAATGGTCTCGCCATAGACGCGCCGCGCCTCCTCGGCAAAGAACTCGACATAGGCGCCGCCGATATCGACTTCACCGAGCGCCTCCGAAAGCGGCTTGCCCTGCTCGGAGGTGAGGATCAGCGCGATATCCTCGCGGTTGGCGATGATCAGGTCGAACCATTTGCGCAAAATATTGGACCGCTGCTTGGCGGTGAGCTTGGCCCAGGCCGGGAACGCGCGCTGGGCGGCTTCGACCGCTTGCGTCGTCTCGGCGGTGCTCATGACCGGCACTTTCGCCAGCTCCACGCCATTGACGGGATTGGTGACGGGCCGCGACGGCGTGCCGACCCAGGCGCCGTCGATGTAGCAATGCTCACGCAACAGCGAAGCGTCTTTCAGGCGATCACGAAGCGAGGGGGTGGAGGGCTGCGAAGCCCGTGCAGCAGCAGTCGGGGTCATGGCGTTGCTCCTCGGTTCTTGTAGGGTGTTGAGGCCAGATATAGGCTCAAACCACCCGCAATGCACCGGGCGCTAAACGCGCAGCAGCTTCAATCGATCCAGAGAGTGTGCGAGGCGGCCGCTTAGGCCGCGCCGCTCATATAGGTCTCGCGCCGGCCGATCATGCGCTCGGCCGCAGCCTTGGCGTCGGCCTTGGTCGAGGTCGCGCAGGTGCGGTATTCGAGATCAGGGCTGCCTGTCGCGTCGCGGCGGCCGAACCACGTCTTCACGCCGATCGGCAGCATCGCCAACGCCTGGGCGACGTTGTCGACGGCATCGAACGAGTGCAGCGCACCAGTTCCCGCAAACCGGACTTCATAGATACCCGGTGAGATCGGCGCCTCGATACATTCGCCGCGCGCGGCCCGGGGATATCGCTTCCATTCACTCCAGGTGGTGATCATTGCCTTCCCCTCGCGGCGCCGTTGGCCGCCAACATTTTGAATCAAATACTCGGTCAACAAATGACGATTTTACCGTGTTCTCAACGCCTTACTGCAAATATAGTTCTGGGGACCGTAGTCGCAATAAGCATATCGCCGTGCGCTTGGAGGGTCACCGCCAGTGCCACCTATTCACCGCTAATTGTGGCGAAGTGTTGCAATTCTGCGTCGGTTTCGCGACATCTGTAACCAATCTCTTTCCCGCATCACGCGGTCGCGACGCCACGTGACCGCTTGCGCGCTTGCCGGACCGAACGAGCAGGAGGAAGATCGCGCTCACTTCCAAACATACAAACGGGAGGAGACCCCATGCAGAGCAAGGCCCAGATCGACCAGATCCTGCGTCAAAAAAGCGACGCGAAGGAAATCCCCGGCGTGGTTGCCATCGCCGCAAACGGTAAAGACGTGATCTACCAGGGCGCGTTCGGCAAGCGCGACCTCGGCAAAGACGATCCCATGACGGCGGACAGCGTGTTCTGGATCGCCTCGATGACCAAGGCGGTGACATCGGCAGGCGCCATGCAACTGGTCGAGCAGGGCAAGCTCTCGCTGGACGAGCCAATCGGAAAACTGCTGCCCGATCTCGCTTCGCCGCAGGTGCTCGAAGGCTTTGACGCGAAGGGCGAGCCAAAGCTGCGCGCCGCCAAGAAGCCGATCACGCTGCGTCAGCTCATGACCCACACCGCCGGCTTCTGCTACGATATGTGGAACGGCGACATGGGCAAGTATCTGGAGAAGACGGGAACGCCCGGCATCATCACCTGTCAACATGCCGCGCTGAAGACGCCGATCGCAAGCGACCCCGGCACACGCTGGGAATACGGCACCAATATCGATTTCGTGGGCAAGGCCGTCGAGGCCGCGAGCGGCAAGAAGCTGGACGCATACTTGCGCGATCACATATTCGCGCCGCTCGGCATGAGCGAGACGAGTTTCAAGATTTCAGACGACATGCGCAAACGTCTTGTCGGGATGCATATGCGCGGCGAGGATGGACAGCTTGCGCCGATCCCGTTCGAGCTGGAGCAAAACCCCGAATTCCACATGGGTGGCGGCGGGCTCTATTCGACCGCGAGCGACTACATCAAGTTCTGCCAGATGATCCTGAACAAAGGCAAAGGCAACGGCAACCAGGTGCTCAAGGCCGAGACCGTCGCGACCATGGGCCAGAACCACATCGGCGACCTCACCGTGAACAAGATGCCGACCGCGGCGCCGATGTACACCAACACCGTCGATCTCTATCCGGAGCAGGTGAAGAAGTGGGGGCTGAGCTTCCTGATCAACACCGCGAAGACGGCTGAAGGCCGCAGCGCCGGCAGCCTCGCCTGGGCCGGGCTCGCCAACACCTACTACTGGATCGATCCCACGCGCGACGTCTGCGGCGTGATCCTGATGCAGCTGCTGCCGTTTGCGGACGGCAAGTGCCTGGAAACCTTCGCGGGCTTCGAGCGCGGCGTCTACGACGGGCTCGGTGCTGGCAGCGGACAGAAGGCGGCGTAGGCGCTTCGCCAAAGATTCTCCGACACCACATTCCCTCCCCCATCGGGGAGGGAATTTTTTTGGTTCCCCTTCCTAAGTCGAGCGTGTCCTCCGCTGGCCAGCGAACTAAGATGGCGCAAAACGCGGAACCAACCGCAGCCACAGAGGAGGGATCGCCATGGCCGACAAGGCAGACAGCTACGTTTCCGGCATTTCCGACGCGCCGTTGCTCGGCGAAACCATCGGCCGCGCCCTCGACAGGGCGGTCGAACGCTGGGGCGATCGCGAGGCACTGGTGTCACCCAGCCACGATGTGCGCTGGACCTGGACGAAATTTGCCGAACGCGTCGATGCGCTGGCGGCGGGCTTTCTTGCCCTCGGTTTGCAACGCGGCGAGCGGATCGGCATCTGGTCGCTGAACCGACCCGAGTGGACGCTGACCCAGTTCGCCGCCGCGAAGGCCGGGCTGATCCTCGTTACCATCAATCCGGCTTATCGCCTGAGCGAATTGGAATTTGCGCTTGGTAAAGTGGGCTGCGCCGCCATCGTCAGCGCGACCGCGTTCAAGACCTCCAATTACATGGAGATGCTGAACACGCTGATGCCGGAGCTCGCGAGCGCCGAGCCCGGCCGGTTGCGCGCGTCAAAGCTGCCGCAACTCCGCGCCGTGATCCAGATCGGCGGGCCGCTCTGTCCCGGCACCATTCCCTTCGATGAAGTCCCGCGCATGGGCGGCGAGCGGCATCGCGAGCAGATCAAGGCGCTCGGCGAGAGCCTGCAATTCGACGACGCGGTCAACATTCAATTCACCAGCGGCACGACGGGCTCGCCGAAAGGCGTGACGCTGACGCACCACAACATCCTCAACAACGGCTATTTCACCGGCCGCGCCATGCGGCTCACCGAGCAGGACCGCATCTGCATCCCGGTGCCGCTCTATCACTGCTTCGGCATGGTGATGGGCAATCTCGCTTCGGTCACGCTCGGCTCTGCCATGGTCTATCCCGGCGAGGGCTTTGATCCGCTGGCGACGCTGAAAACCATCGAACAGGAGAGATGCACGACGGTCTACGGCGTGCCGACCATGTTCATCGCCGAGCTCGATCATCCCGAATTTGCGCGCTTCGACCTGAAATCGCTGCGCACCGGCATCATGGCCGGCGCACCCTGCCCGATCGAGGTGATGAAGCGCGTCAACAACGAGATGAACATGCGCGAGGTGACGATCGCTTATGGCATGACCGAGACGAGCCCGGTCAGCTTCCAGAGCGCGACCGACGATCCGCTGGAGCGGCGGGTATCGACGGTCGGGCGCATCCATCCGCATGTCGAGGTCAAGGTCGTCGATCTCGAAGGCAGGATCGTGCCGCGCGGCGAACGCGGCGAGCTCTGCACCCGTGGCTACAGCGTCATGCTCGGCTATTGGGACGAACGCGAGAAGACCGCCGACGTGCTCGACCAGGCCGGCTGGATGCACACCGGCGACATCGCCGTGATCGACGACGAGGGCTATTGCAACATCGTCGGCCGCATCAAGGATCTGGTGATCCGCGGCGGCGAGAACCTCTATCCGCGCGAGATCGAGGAGTTCTTGTATCGCCATCCCAAGATCCAGGACGTGCAGATCTTCGGCGTCGCCGACGACCGCTATGGCGAAGAGCTCTGTGCGTGGGTCCGGATTCGCTCGGGCGAAACGCTGACCGCCGACGAGGTCCGCGCGTTCTGCCAGGGCCAGATCGCGCACAACAAGATCCCGCGCTATGTAGAATTCGTCGACGAGTTTCCGATGACCGTGACGGGAAAGATCCAGAAGTTCTTGATGCGCGAGGCGGTGGAGCAGCGGCTTGGGTTGAAGGCCGCGAAGACGGCTTAGCCCAAAAACGTCAGTGGCGCCACGAGCGAGGTGCGCTGCCTCTCCCGCTTGCGGAGAGGGCTGGGGTGGGGGTGCCTCCGCGAATTGCACTGCCCGTGGGGAGAGAACCCCCACCCGCATCGCATCTACCGATGCGATGCGACCTCCCCCGCAAGCGGGAGAGGTTGAAGACTTAAACCGGCAATCCCGCCTTCTTCGCCAGATCCTTCAGCGACACCTGCGGCCGCGCGCCGATATGCTGGATTACTTCGGCCGCCGCGAGCGCGCCGAGCCTGCCGGCATTCTCATAACCGGCGTTGCGGACGAGACCGAACAGGAAGCCGGCGGCGAAAAGATCGCCGGCGCCCGTGGTGTCGACCAGCTCGTCGATCGGCGAAGCCGGTACTGCGACGACGCCATCCTTTGAGACGACCACGCAGCCCTTCTCGCTGCGGGTGACCACGCCGAGCTTGACGTCTTCGCGCAGCGCCTTCAGCGCCGAGTCGAAATCCGAGGTCTTGTAGAGCGAGTGCAGTTCGCCCTCATTGGCGAACACGAGATCGACCGTGCCCTTGCGCATCAGCTCGATGAACTCGTCGCGATAACGGTCGACGCAAAACGCATCCGACAGCGTCAGCGCGACCTGGCGACCGGCGCCATGGGCAATCGTCGAGGCCTTCACAAAGGCATCCTTGGCGTCCTTGGGGTCCCAGAGATAGCCTTCGAGATAGACGATCTGTGCAGCCGCAATTTCCGCGGGGTCGATATCGCCGGGAAGCAGGTTCTGCGCCGCGCCGAGATAGGTGTTCATGGTACGCTCGCCGTCGCCCGTCACCAGGATATAGGAGCAGCCGGTGGCGGGACCGTCCGCGTCGGCCTTGGTATTGAAGGCAACGCCCGCGGCGCGGATGTCGTGGGTATAGAGCGTGCCGACCTCGTCTTGCTTGACCTTGCCGACATAGGCCGCACGGGCGCCAAAGCTCGCGATGCCGACAATGGTGTTGGCGGCCGAGCCCCCGGACATCGTGGTCGCCGGCCCCATGTCGCGGTAGATCGCAGCCGCACGGGCCTCGTCGATCAGCGCCATGCTGCCCTTGGTCATGCCGTGATCGACGAGGAATTTTTCGTCGGTCTTAACCAGCACGTCGAAAATCGCATTGCCGATGCCGAGAACGTCGTATTTTGCGTCAGCCATTCATTAAAAACCTTGCATCAAAACCCTGTTGGCACCAGCGCCGGGCTTGCGGCCTATCACAGGCGAGGCTGCTATAGAAGCTCAAATGATCCGCTCGTTCCTTACCGTCTCCTCGGGCACCCTGGCCTCGCGCCTGCTGGGATTCTTGCGCGATTCCATGATCGCGGCCCTGCTCGGCGCCGGACCGGTCGCGGATGCGTTCCTGGTGGCGTTCCAGCTCGTCAATGTTGCGCGGCGGCTGTTGTCCGAAGGCGCGCTCAACGCCGCGCTGGTGCCGGCGTGGCTCAAGTTGCGAGAGACCAATCGCGTCGCGGCGTCTGCCTTCGCCGGGCGCGTGCTCGGCACCATCAGCGCGGCGCTGATCGCGATCACGGTAGTGATCGGCGTGCTGATGCCGTTCGTGATCACCGTTCTGGCGCCGGGATTTGCCGGGACGCAGACGCTGCAGCTCGCGGTCGACAATGCGCGCTTGATGCTGCCTTACCTCGCCTTCGCGGGACCATCGACCGTGCTGCTGGCGCTGGCGAGCGCGCAAGGCCGCTTCTTCCTCACTGCCTTCTCGCCGCTGTTGTTCAATATCGCGCTGATAGCGGCCATGGTCGTTCTGATATTCGCGCATCGAGATGCGGGCTTTGTCGCGATGGCGTTGGCCGCGATCGTCGGCATCGCCGGCCTGCTGCAAGTATCGATCCTGGCGCTGAGCTGGGGCGAGCCAATTGCAACGCCGCTCCGCGTGAGCTTCGATCCCCAAATGCGGGGCTTTCTCACCCGCGCCATCCCCGGCATGGTCGCTAGCTCAGCGCCGCAGCTATTGATCGTCGCAGGCGCGATCATCGCTTCATCAACGCCGTCGTCGGTGTCATGGCTCTATTTCGCCAATCGGCTGATCGAGCTGCCGCTCGGCATTGTCGGCGTCGCCATGGGTACCGTGCTGATCCCTGAGCTGACCCGCGCCCTGCATGGCGACGACAAAGGCGCCATCACTCATGCGGAATCCCGCGCACTGGAACTGGCGGTCGGGCTGGCGCTGCCCGCCACGCTCGGATTGATCGCGCTGAGCGAGCCGATCGTCCGGCTGCTGTTCGAGCGTGGCGCCTTCACCGCTGCGGACACGCAATCGACTTCGGACGCACTGATCTGGCTCGCGCTTGGATTGCCCGCGCATGTGCTGGTGAAGGCGTTCTCACCGGCTTTCTTTGCGCGCGAGGATACCTATGTGCCGCTGATCGCCGCGCTAAAGGGTTTTGTGGTCGCGATCGTGCTCGCTGTGCTGCTCGGACATTTCTTTGGTACCAGCGGCATTGCCGCCGCCATCGCCTGCGGCGCCTGGAGCAATGCGCTGTCGTTGATCCGGCGTGGCAGCGCGACCTTTGGCTTTTCGCTGGATGCGGCGGCAAGACGACGGCTGCCGTTAATTGCGGCGGCGGCGCTATTGATGGGCGCACCCTTGTGGCTCGCCGCCGACCTCACCATGGGCGCATTCACGCATGGCCTCGCTCAGGCGGCGGTCCTGCTTGGCTTGATCGCTGCCGCGGTCGGGGCGTATGGCGGCCTGCTGGCACTGCTTGGCGTAGCCAGCTGGCGAGAGGTGGTTAACGCCATTGGCCGCGGCAAAACCGGCGACTTGCGCCCATAGGCCTTGCGTGGCAAACGCTAGCGCCAAATTGGGATTTTACGGGAACGGACGATGGCATTCGTTGAACGGGTCTTTTCGGGCGTCCAGCCGACCGGCAATCTGCATCTCGGCAATTACCTCGGCGCGATCGTCAACTTCGTGAAGATGCAGGAGACGCATAACTGCATCTATTGCGTGGTCGACATGCACGCCATCACCGTGCCGGTCGACGTCTGGGGCGGCCCGGCCGAGCTCACGCGCAACACCCGCGAAGTGACCGCGGCCTTTATCGCGAGCGGCATCGATCCGAAGAAACACATCGTGTTCAACCAGAGCCAGGTCGCCGGCCATGCCGAGCTTACCTGGATCTTCAATTGCGTGGCGCGCCTCGGCTGGCTCAACCGCATGACCCAGTTCAAGGAGAAGGCCGGCAAGGATCGCGAGAACGCGTCGATTGGCCTCTATGATTATCCGGTGCTGATGGCGGCCGACATCCTGCTGTACCGCGCTACCCATGTGCCGGTTGGCGAGGACCAGAAGCAGCATCTGGGGCTGTCGCGCGACATCGCGCAGAAATTCAACAATGACTTCGGCGATTCCATCCGTAATCACGGCTCAAACGATGGGCTGTTCTTCCCGCAGCCGGAGCCGCTGATCACGGGCCCTGCAACGCGGGTGATGAGCCTGCGCGACGGCACCAAGAAGATGTCGAAGTCGGATGCGTCGGACAATTCGCGCATCAACCTCACCGACGACGCCGACACCATTGCGCAGAAGGTCCGCAAGGCGAAGACCGACCCGGAGCCGCTGCCGACCGAGGAGAAGGGGCTGGAGGCGCGGCCCGAGGCCGACAATCTCGTCGGCATCTACGCGGCGCTGGCCGGCAAGAGCAAGGCCGAGGTGCTGCGCGATTTCGGCGGCGGGCAATTCTCCAGCTTCAAGAACGCGCTGGTCGAGCTGTGCGTTGCGAAACTGTCCCCGATCGCGGCCGAGATGCGCAAGCTCACCGCCGATCCCGGGCATATCGACGCGATCCTGGCCGATGGCGCCGACCGCGCCCGCGTGATCGCCGACGAGACCATGAAGCTCGCCAAGGACATCGTCGGCTTCATCCGGAAGGGCTGATGGC
>Ga0210399_10004725_pt1 | contig 10565 bp, 4 predicted proteins | sample IncBWC14MmetaG_FD_150865 | JGI IMG/M metagenome (GOLD analysis project Ga0210399, IMG submission 150865) | Forest soil microbial communities from Barre Woods Harvard Forest LTER site, Petersham, Massachusetts, United States - Inc-BW-C-14-M | ecosystem: Environmental > Terrestrial > Soil >...
CGCTCTTCGCCGTAGCGCATATACAACTCCGCGTAAGTTTGGCCGACGCAATAGTCGTCGGCATCGTATGTGCGCCTGCCGGGTTTCCATTGGTTAGTCTCGCCCATGGCCAGCATGGCATTGAAATATTTGGAGTCGCCGGAGATTCCAGCCAACGCCATGAATCCCGTGTAAAGCGCGGCCTGCGTCCACTCATCGGGTTTGTGCTGCGATGGGTGGGCGAGTTGCCAATCGGCGACGCGCTGGAGCGTCTGCAGGATCATCGCCGGCGTGGCGTTCTCACCCTGCGTCACGACGGTCGCGGGCGAATTGCCCGCAGCGGGCTGGGCAACGGACGCGAATCGCACGCCAACGAAAAGAAGGCTAACCCCTGTGCGAACAAACGAGATGAACTTTCTGGGCATGGGCCATAATGGTTGGCGGTACTGGTGACTTCAACGAAAATGGGGCGTATGCAAACCTGCTTGCGGATTTGGTTATCCCCGACTTGGACCGTTACCCTCACAAGTCGGAAAAAAGCCCTGTCATTCTACTCTGGAGCGGGTTATTGTACTCAAAGCGCACTTGAAATCCACGCCGACTGGAATTCCGCCGTTTTTCGCTACGAAAGAAATTGTGCGGACCTTACCAGCGGTGACACCATGCCAGCGACCCCGGGAGTCTGTCGAAGGCGCGCAGGCCGAGCGCCGTGGAATTGGGATTTGCAAACGCTTTAGCCACGCCATGCGTGGCCAGGATCAGTCGGTACTATGACCATTGTTTTTCGACTCCGCGAGCGAAAAGCCGGAAACAAACTAAAATGGATCCAGTTGGCCTTCGCCACCGCTTTTTGCCTGATAAGCGGAACAACTTTACTCCGGGCGCAGGGAACTCAACCGCTGGTGGCGGTCCATGATTCCGAATTAACAAGGGCGCTGGAAGCGATGCCCGCGACCAATGGCACTCCCAGCGGGCCGGGCACCACGGGCAATCAATGGTGGCCGACCAACTGGCATTACTTTGTCATGCCCGATTCAGTCAAGGAAGCGCTCACCTCCGACGGCACGTCATTTACAGTCGTGGGTGACAGCGATATCACCGCCGGCGCACTGCTCACCAACGGCGTGCCCGCATTTCCTATTCTTATCAGTCTCGCCAGCGAAGCCATGCGCGACGACGAAATCGCTCCGTTGACAAATTACGTGGCGGCGGGGGGATTCTTATTCGTTGGATCGTCGTCGTTCACCCGCCAAACGAATGGGTTGACGCGCGGCGATTTTGCGCTGGCATCGCAAATGGGTTTGCACATGGCAATCGCGGGGCTCACCGACTGGGTGATCAACAGCACATTCACTCGTGTATCCGAAAACTCGCTGGTCAGCCACATTCCGCCGGGAACACTGAGCTGGCAGCTTCCTTCGTCTTCGGAGGAAATTTCGTGGCCCAAGGCTAATCACGTTCCTTTTGCGCCGACGGGTCTGCCGCATTTGATTTGGAAGGTCGTTCCGGGCGGCGCGAGCGTTCTTGCCCAGGGCGACGCAAATCCCTGGGTCCTCATCAAGCCGTACGGAAAGGGATGGTTCATTTATGTCGCGGCGATGCAACCTTTGCTCGCGCATGGCGGTTGGGCGCCGGGAATGTACAGTTACGTCATTCTCCGCAATGCCATTCAATGGGCTTTCCAAAGCGCGCGTCTTCCGATCGCTAAACTTAGCCCGTGGCCGTACTCCTACGATTCGGCTGTAATATTCCGGCACGACATGGAGGCCATTCCTGCTTTTATCATGGACATCGAGGGGTCGGCCCAATTCGAATTCACCAACGGCGCGCGCGGGGACTACTTTTTCTGCACGGGCGAATTGCGGCAGGACATGCCCAATCCCGGCGCAACAATTGCCAGTTTGCAACGGGCCGTTTCGAATTACAGCGCCACCATCGGTCCGCACAACGGCGGCTTTACGAATTACGCAAGTTACGCGCCTGCGTTGACCACGAACGACTACGACTATTGGCATTGGGGACCAGACGAAGACCTCGATCTGACGGTTCCGGGTTATTCGAACGGCCAGGCGTACGCACTGGCGTCGATGTCCAATTCGTTCAATGACATACAAGGCTGGGTGGGCGCCACGAACAACGGCGACGGACTGCGCTTGTGGGTTGCTCCCTACTTCAATGCGACCCGCGAGGCCTCGTACCAACTCCAGGAGCAATTGGGGATCGCCGCCGCCGCGGAACAAAAGCTCGGACCATTTCCGCATTGGACCGTTTCCACGCAAACGCCGGATAAACTTTATTCATTTCTCACTTTGCCGGTAAGCGATTGGTTCGTCGGCGCTCAAATTGCGCAAACGATGGAGGACGGGCACACGGTGGCGAGCGTACACGCGATGGTTGATTTTTATTCGTCGATGGGAGCGCTGGTGAATCTGTATTCGCACAGCAGCTCGGCCGGGAATGGAGCGGCCGGCACGCTGGCATCGGAGTATGTCACCTACAGTGTCAGCAGGCCGAGAATCTGGTCCGCCAACACGGCAAGCATTTATAACTGGTGGGTGCAGCGCGCCGCGGTCCAGGTCGCGCTCTCTTACACCACGAACCACACGCAAGGGATCATCACTCTCGCCGTGACGGGCTCAACGAACACGAACACATCAGTGGAAGTGTTGCTTCCGGACCCGGGTTTCTATGGCATACAGATCCGCACGAACGGATCGACGGCAGGCGGCGCAGGCTATAGGACAAACAATCAAATCCTCAAAGTCCTGGCCGGAAGTTCTGTGTCCAGCGCCCAATTAACTTACAGCCTGCCGCCTGACGCGCAACCGGACTTCTACGTGACGGCTGAGAACACGGCACTTTCGGTGCCCGCCCCTGGGCTCTTAACTAATGACGTGCTCGGAACCGCAGGGTCCCTGACTGCATCACTGGCAGTTGGCGTCTCACACGGCATATTGAGGGTGACTAACAACGGAGGCTTTGCCTACACGCCCACTAACAATTTCGTCGGCGTGGACAACTTCAGCTACCGCGCCGTTGATTCAAAGACCAATTCAATCCCGGTCGCTGATGCCTTGATGGTGGTGCCGCCCGGCTATCTGTTCTACGACACTCTCGCACGCTCCGCCAATCCGGCCCCGCTGCTTCCGTGGGTGCAGCAGTTGGGTGCCTGGAGCATCACCAACGGCCAATTAGTGGGCAGCAGCGGAAGCAATAGCTACGGCCACGCTTATTGCAACGGGAACACCTGGAGCAATTATGCAGTCCAGGCGCGCATTCAGTTCTCCTCGACCAACGGCTACGGCGGCGGAATTGGCGGACGATTGGATCCCACCAGTGGCGCGCATTATGCCGCGTGGATTTATCCCGATGGTTCCATCTCCGGCGGAAATCTCCTCAAGCTAATCAAATTCGAGCAATGGGGCCTTTGGCATTTCACGCCAATGGCCACCAACCATCTCCCGGCCGTAGGTACAAATGAGCACACGCTGACCATGGTGTTTCAAGGCACCCAAATTACGGTTTATCTCGACGGCAGCCAACAGATCAACGTCACGGATAACTCTTTCGATGCGGTGCCTCCATTCCTGGCCGGCGGCATTTCGGCCGATATGTTCACGCTTCCCAACGCATACACCCTGGGAGTCGATCACGTGGTTGTCACAACAGCAAGTGCGCCATTGATCCTGGTTCAACCAATCAGCCAGACGACGAACGCCGGCGCGAATGTAACTTTCTCGGTCAGCTCACTCGGCAGCAGCCTCACCTATCAATGGCTAAAAAACGGGAACTCCATTTCCGGCGCAACCAACGCAACCTTGAACCTCAGTTCTATTTCGGGCGCCGACGCCGCCAGTTACAGCGTAGTGGTTAGCAACGCTTTCGGCACCGCGACCAGCAGCAATGCGACGCTGACAGTTACCGCCGGCCTTGTGCTCGAATCCATCGTTGTCACCGGCAACAGCGTTGTGCTCACTTGGAGCGCTGTGCCCGGACTGGCTTACGAACTTCAGTACAAAAACGATTTAAGCGGTACGAATTGGACTGCCGTTTTGCCGGACGTGACTGCCACTGGATCTACAGTAACCGTCACCAACAGCCCAGTTGCTTCGCCTGAACGATTTTATCGCGTGTTGCTATTGCCATAGAACCGCTCTGGTTCGGGGAAGAGGTTCGCCCCGTGTCAGGAACGGGCACTTGCGTCGCTGCGTGACCCCAATTTCCACATCCCGATTTCTACTTCTCCTCCCCGGGTTGTTTGTAAATCACACCATCTTTCATGACGAAGCGCACCTCACGGCAGGCGGCGATATTCGTTGAGGGATCGCCGGGGACGGCAATGAGGTCGGCCAGCATCCCGGGACGAATGGCTCCCAATTTGTCCTCCATGCGGATGATTTTTGCATTCGTGGCAGTAGCGGCAATGATCGCCTGCGAAGGGCTCATGCCGGCTCGGACCAACCATTCCAATTCGCGGTAGTTCGAGCCGTGCGCGAATACTCCCACATCGCTGCCTAAACCAATGGTCACCTTATTCTCCATCGCCAATTTAAATGCGTGAAGCGCATCCTGCATGTCCTGGGGCAGCGGACTTTCTCCGCGCTTGTATCCGTGAAAATATTCCGCGTAAGCCTCGACGGCCGTAAGCGTGGGCAGGTACGCAACCCCTTTGGCGGCCATTTGACGGAAAACTTCCTCCGTTCCGCCATAGCCGTGTTCGATGGTGTCGACGCCCGCTTCAACGGCTCGGCCCATTCCTTCCGCGGTTGTAGCGTGCGCCGCTACTGGCCGGCCGGCTGAATGGGCCTCCTGTACCAAAGCCCGCAATTCTTCGACGCTGAAAGTCGGGACCTGTTTCCCCCCGGGGCCACGACCGTAATCGGCATAGACTTTGATCCAATCGGCCCCCAACCCGACTTGCTCGCGCACTGCCTTGATTACTTCCGGCACGCCCGACGCTTCCTGCGCGCCACAGAGGAGAAAAACATTCTCGGCAAATCCTCGCGGCCCTGGACCGTAGCTGGCCGTTGCAACGATGGCCTTGGTGACACAAATTATGCGTGGCCCGGGAATCAACCGTTCATCAATGGCGCGCTTGATCGAAACATCCGAAGCGCCGGCTCCCTCCGTTCCCAAATCACGGAGCAAAGTAAAACCCGCCATGAGCGTGTCCTTCACATGCAGCACGGCTTCGACAGTGCGATAAGCGAGCGGTTCCTTGAGCACCTGATCGTTCCATAATGTTTCGTTGTACGGGTGGAGAAAAATGTGCGAGTGAATATCCATCAATCCCGGAAGCAGTGTCATCCCTGGCAACTGAATCTTGACCGCACCAGCCGGCGCGCTGATTTGCGCCGCCGGACCAACGGCGGAGATGTGATTGCTAATCACGAGCACTGCCCAATCGGCATGGGCCTGTCCATCTGCCGTGTCGAAAACCCGCTCTGGATTGAGGAGCAAAGGAAAATTGCCGCGGCTGCGATCCAGCGCATTTTCGCCCTGGGCTGGCAGCCTGATTCCGGTCAGCAAGATTAGTGTGAAGATTGTCAGGCGCGTGATGATTTTAGCCGGCAAGGGAGGACAAAGCCAGGGCCCAAAGGGCGGCGCGCCGAATTCGTAAATATTTGACACCGTGGATAGTAGCCTCATGGCACAGCGGTAAAAATCGACATTGTTTAGAGTTCACGCCGTCCGATTCCCTGCGGATGGCAAAGTGTATTAAAACAAGGCGAATCCTGGGTTGACATGTATCATTCGGGAGCTTTGGCGGTCAATATCCATCCGCGGTTTATGGCCGTGGACCATGTTGCTAATCAGCGATTTTCAATGGGCCCGGTCGCGGCATCAAGACTAACCACTCCAGCCTTACGACGGAAATCTCCAACCGTCATTTTCTTCGGATGGAAGGAGGTTTTGCGCGCCAACCATTTGCTCATGCCAAATTGCCCACGCCGCCAGGTCTTAGTGAGTGGCCTCAGGCTGGCCCGCAAGCTGCTTATCTGGAGCCACGCGTTAAGAACACGGATTGCACAAGGTTCGCTTATGAACGATACAGTCTCGACAAATTCTCAAAGTACTCCCGGCTCGGCCGCCCCGAATGACATGGGCTTCTCGCCGTGGCAGCGTTTGAAGACCAAACGCATCTCCTGGTTAACTGTGCCCTTGCTCATCATGGCAACGATGACGGAGTTCGTCATCCTGGCGACCGGCTGGAGATACCAGCAGGTGGTCTGTCTGCCTCAAGGCATGGGAGTTACGTTTTTTGGCATTGGCCCGATCGGCGCGACCATCCTCGCCTGCGAGTTGCTAAAGCTGCCCCTCGCCATCTGGACGGCCTCGCGCCACGGCTGGGTAAAAGGTTTCATGATCTGCTTCGGGTTGCCGTTGATTTGCGTGCTGACATTCCAACTGGTCAAGGACATGGCGGTCTATGAAATGGGCGTTGCCATGACTCCAGCCAGCCAGATGCTCGACAAGGCGATGGCGGAGGAAGTCAAGATCAGCCAGCTCAGCGCCGACCTGGCAGCCATCGAAGCAAAGAAAGCCGATCGCGAACGCAAGCTCACCGAGTTGACCGCGAAACAGGCCAAGACCAAGGCTGACATCGAGGATTCGCTCAAGCGCAATGACGATGTCCGCAAGGACGCCATCAGTCTGACCGATTACCAGAAGAAAGAGTTGTCCGAAGTGGAAATGCGCGAGTCCGGCATCATCGCCCAGTTCAACAACGACACGGCACAGATTAACAAAGCTCTCGCCGACCTGCGCGCGCAACGCGAAGCCGAGCTGGCCCGGGACACCAAGTGGAATTCCGAGGAGGCCCGCATTGAAAACGCCTACAAAGTGAAATTGTTCGATTACACCAACAGGAAAAATGCCTACGAAAAGGCCAAGCAGGAGTACGACAACGCCAATTTTGTCAAGCGCCAGTTGTTGAAGGAACCCATTGATCCGGGCGTCCCGCCGGTGCGAGAGGCCAACACGATGCTCAAGTCAACGCTCGTTGCGGATCTCGATACTCAAATTAAAGCCAAAGAGGGCGAACTGCTTGCAGTCAACAACAAGCGCCGCGACCGCATCGCGCAGATTGAAACCGACGCCCACCAATTGCGCGAGGAGTACGACCATCGCTCCGTTTCCAAACGTGAAGAAGCGGACAAGAAGCGCGACGAATTGACAGCCGCCGAGGCCGCTTTGACAACGGAATGGCAGGCCGAACATAAACAGATCGACGCAGATTTGGCGACGTCCGTTCAGAAGGTCGATGGCATTCGCGCGGAAATCGACGCCTCCCGCAAGAAGGCCGAAGCGTACTACGCGGAGCGCGAAACGGACATTCGAAAGACCCAGGTCCACCGCATCGCCACCACGGTTGAAATTGTCCGCGGTTTGATCAAGGGCGAGCGTCCCATGTCGATCAAGGCCAGCGCGAAGGAACGCGGCGACATACTCACCGACCAAATCAGCATGGTGCGAATTTGGGTTTATCCTGTGCTTGCGTTCATCGTCGCTTTCCTGCCTACGTTGATGGTCGAGATCGGATTCACCACTCTGTTCGAGCCCGCGGAGCAGCGCCCGGCGCACCGGCTTGGCTTCCTTGGCCGCCGCATGCACTGGGTTTACACTCGCGCTGGACGTTTCAAGATACTGCGCGCTGAGCGCGTGGCCAACGAGGCCATGGGCCAGATCGAAGCTCGCGACAGAGCCGTCGCCGCTGCTAATGCCCTCGCGGAAAAAGCGCAACTGGACAAAGAAACTGAGGTGCAATCCGCTCGCGAAGCCATAAGTGCCGCCGCAACCCGCAACGACGAGTTGTTGAGGAAGCGGGAAGAAGAGTACCTCGAGCAAGCCAAGCGAAAGGAAGAGGAATGGGTTGCCAAGCTCGCCGGAATGGCCGATTCGCTCAACCGCACGGTCGTTGAAAAGGACGCGCTGCGTGATTTGCAAAAGTCGGAGATCGAACGCCAAATTGCGATGCGCCAAAACGCCTGGTCTGACCGCCTGAGCTCGTTGCGTAAAGAATTAGACGAGCAGCGGGCTTCCGCAGAGGCGGAGCGCACGGCGCTGATGCAGGAACATCATAGGAAATTGATGGAAGTGACCGAGGATTGCAAAACCCAGGTCATCGAGGCCCGCCGCAAGGCGGCCGATGCCGAATTGGCAGCGGTGGAAGCTTCTGCCAGGATCTCGAATGAATTGAAAGACGCCGTGCTGGGTCGGGACGAAGCGGAATCCCGGTTGCAGCAGCAGGCCGAAGCCCTGGCCCTCAAGCTGACGCAGACCCGCGAGGAAGCCTCCCGTGAATTGGAGAAGGCCGTGCGACAGGAGAAGCACCGCGTTGAGCGGCTGCAATTGGAATCTTCAAAGACCCTGCGCCAGCGCGAAGAGGACTTCGCGCGGCAGTTGAAACATCTCGAGCAGGAAACTGCCCTCGCATTCGACGCCCGGCTTGCCGAGGACCAGGCCCGGATTGAGCAGGAAGCCCGCCGCCGCGAAGCGGACCTGGAGCGCCGCATCGAGACCCGCGCCGCCGAAGTGGACGCGCACTGGAAACAAGAGTTGCTACAGCGCGATGAAGCCGCCCAAATCCGGCTCAAGCAACGCGAACAACAGTTGCAGGCGCAGGCCGAGACCCGCCTCAACGAAGTGCAAACGCAGGCCGACCAGGAGACGCGCCGCCGCGAAGCCGAATTGGGACGCCAGCTCGAAGCGCAATCCCGCGAGGCCAACGCTCGCTTGAAACAGGAGTTGCAGCAGAAAGACATGGCTTTCGAGGCCAAGCTCAAGCAACGCGAACAGGAATTGGCCGTCCGCGCCGCCGCCCGCGAAACCGAATTGCAAAACCAGTGGAACTCGGATTTGCGAGTCCGCGAAGAGGAATTCGAACGCCAGGCACAGGGGCGCGCCCGTGCCGTGGAAACCCGCCTGGCCCACGAGGCCCAGCAAAAGGAAGAACTCGCCCTCTCCAAGGCCCGCCAGCGCGACCAGCAGTGGCAGGTCAAGCTGGAGGCCGCTCGCGCCGAGTTGCAAACGCAGCACGAAGAGGCCCTTCGCCGCCGCGAACTCGAGGCCGAAGGCAACCTGCGCGATCTGGAAGCCCGCTTGCGCAAGGAAATGCAGGAACGCGAAGAGGCCGGCCAGGCACGGGCCAAGCAGCGCGAGCAGGAGCTGGACACCCATTTCACCACGCGCGCGGAGGCCCGCCAATTGGCCGCCCAGGCCCAGTGGGAGGCGGAAGCCGAGAAGAGAATCCGCGCCGCCATCGAACCGTTGAAGATACAGTTGACTCGCGCCGAAAGGGAACGCGACGAAGCCCGGGAACTGTCTGCCGAAGGCAACCGCCAGGTGCAGAGCCTCGAAAAGAGACTGACCGAAGCCTCCTCGTTCCTGAATACCTGGCGTAACGGCAAGAATTTGACCGGAGCGGCTTCATAAGAAACGCGTGAGACCACGGGCCGTAAGCCCGTGGTTTCTTAATGGGCGGGCCGGCTAAAGACGGTCCGCCCTTTTTACGTTTTCTTCTTCGGGTGGGCTTCAAGATTGGAAACCGCGAGCTTAAGCTTCTCCACTCCCGCGGTGTCATCAGGCAGCGGGCCGGATTGAAACGCAGGATACAGGTTGTCCCAAATCACATTAAGTTCGCCCTGCATATCGCCCGTGTCGGCCGTGATCGCGACCACGGCGTCCTTGTCGGGAATAACGACGCAGAATTGTCCAGCCGCGCCATCGCCGCGAAACGCGTTATGGGTGCAGCGCCAAAACTGAAAGCCGTAGCCTTGTGTCCAGTCGGGTCCCATTTTGGAATGCCCTTCCTGATCGTTCGCCACCTGTTTGCTGGTCGCTTGTTCCACCCAGTCTTGCGGGATTAATTGTGTGCCGTTCCATTTCCCTTTTTGCAGGTAAAGCTGCCCGAACTTTGCGATGTCTTCGGTGCGGAGATAAAGACCGTAACCGCCCAATGAATAGCCTTCGGCACTGGTCTTCCATTCGGGGCTCTCAATTCCCAACGGCTCGAATAATCGCGGCTTCAAATACTCCAGTGCAGTCTGGCCGGTGACCTTGGTGACAATCGCCGAAAGCGTGTAAGCGCCCATGGTGTTGTACTGAAAATGCGTGCCTGGTTCGTGGGGCACGGGATGTGCCAGAAACTGTTTTACCGTGGGCCCGCCGCTGGCCGACTTCGGCTCGGTGTCATGCCCGCAAGTCATGGTCAGAAGATCGCGCACTTTCATGGCCTTGAGATTGTCTGACGGATCGGCCGGCGCATCCGATGGAAAGTATTTCAGCACAGGATCATCGAGGCTCAATTTGCCGTCCGCGATCGCGAGTCCAACGGCAGTCGAATTAAAGCTCTTGCTCACCGAATTCAGGATGTGCGGTTTGTCCGCCGCTTCGGGTTTCCACCACGCCTCGGCAATCACATGGCCATGCCGCACGATCATGAAACTGTGCATGGTGTTGATCTTATCGGTCGATGCCACATAATCCCGAATCGCCTGGGATGAAATTCCCTGGGCTTCCGGTGTGCTGCGTGGGAGCGCGTTGCTGGCTGCGTGCATGCGAGGCGCGTTGGCAAGAAAAAGTGC
>Ga0210399_10004728_pt1 | contig 10562 bp, 6 predicted proteins | sample IncBWC14MmetaG_FD_150865 | JGI IMG/M metagenome (GOLD analysis project Ga0210399, IMG submission 150865) | Forest soil microbial communities from Barre Woods Harvard Forest LTER site, Petersham, Massachusetts, United States - Inc-BW-C-14-M | ecosystem: Environmental > Terrestrial > Soil >...
AAACTCCAGGCAGCGGTTTTCCAAACCGCCGCCGGGCAGACGGAGATTCGAGAAGCTGCACCTGCTTATCCCTGACACATATATAAAGGATAGTGTCCCTTATGCCTGATCTTTTCTGAAGTCCGATGCACTCAGACGACGGTTCCCTAGACTGGTGTAAATACAGCCTGTTTGGGAGGGAGCAGCGTTCCCCTGCAACGGTTTCAAACACCGTTGTAGTCACATGGCTCTGGGGAACGGCTGTTATGGAAGCAGGTCTTCCACTGGTCCTATGACTTTCGGTTCGAAATGTCCCCGATCATTCGGCAGAGAACCGAATGCTTGTAGTGCGCATTCGGCTCTTCATTTTCTAGCTAACCGTTGATTCTGCGCCGTTCAACCGCAAAATTTGCCTCCCAAACGCAGGGAAGTTGTGCACTCCCGCACGGTGAGCCTGTAGCCCAAGAGTCTGTTGTTGATTCTGCGTTGCTTAGGTCCAATTTCAGGCCCTTTAAAACCGCATTCTTGTACACAAGTTGCACACAAATCGGTTCATTACCGAATGATGTCCGCCCAGTGGCCACCCATCGTCACTTACCTACAAGGGTCTACAAGACCGTTGCAGCTCCGAAATGCGTTGACTTAAGCGAGCGCGTGAGGTTGAAACCAGCGGTCTTTCTGTAGCTCGCAGGTTACGTTGCCTGATGAGTTGCATGGAGAAAACATTAGATTGCCAGAGTGTCGCCGGCGATCAAGTGCAGAGTCAACCTGTTCATTCTCGAGAACATGAGCCGCGCTAGTCTCTCGTAGCCACCTGCGCGTGAAGCGCCGCCGTTCATTTCGTCGAAAGATAGATCAGAACGTCCACCTTTATCGCCTTCGACACACCAGGGTCATTCGATGATTCGATCACTAAGCTAAGATTTCGATTTGCGTTTGCGTGGTCCCAACGCGACCACGCTGATGAGACGCTGTCAATTCGCTTGATTTCACTCTTGGTTCTTCCATCTTGGTCGTCATATAGCGTCACCGTTGCCGAAGCGTTCTCAGGCGCAGAGGTTCTGGTCATCACCGTGATATGGCGATAGGCCTTTGCCTCAACCTCTTCGTAGACCGCATGTTCGCTTGGATTGACATCCCGGAACTCGGTTAGGCGCCCACCATCCTCCTCACCACTCAGGCCCGGTTCGTAACGTGTCAAAGCCCAACTGCCCCAGGACAACGATGCCCCTCCTAGAAGGAACAAAAACAGTACCGTTCCTTGCCCTCGTAGGTATTGTCTCCATGTACTAGCATTGTCTGGAATTTTCTTCCCTAACCTTCGCAAGAATCTCCTCAGGAGGACAGCAACGAGAGTAGCTAGAACGATTAATGCAAGAATCAAAATCGGTCGGGAAGTGATCGCATACATCATTCAGCCTCATTGGGGAGTTGTCCTCTGTACAATAACTTTGACAGTTAACTTTTTCAAGGGTATCCTCTGATCAGAGTTTAAATGCGGACTTGGCATCTCAGCGCAACTCATCCTAAGGCCCTTGACAACCGTACACAATACGGCTACTATATGGCTTACATACGGTTATAAACCGTACGGCTAAATGCGCTGAAAGGATACAATATGTCCGCTCCAAACACGACAAAAGTGACTGTGAACCTGCCAGATGATACGGTTGAGGCCATCAAGAACATAGCCCAGGAAAGCGGGACTACGGTCACGGAAGCTCTACGCCAAGTGATCGAAAGTCAGCGATTTCTGCGGGATGAGGCACAAAACGGAAACAAGGTTCTAATCCAGAACACGTCTGATAACAGTGTGAGACAGGTTATCTTCAACACCCCACCCAAGGCCAAAGTAGCATCTCGCTGAGGTGCCTGTGTCCGAACTTGACTTAACCACCGAGACGCCAGTAGACCAGCCTGCTGCGTCTGTTTCACTAACGCAACCCTTTAGCCTCGACAGGAATCGTGAGGAGACACGGGGTGATTTAGCCCGCGGGCTCCTGTGGCTCCTCACCTTCGTTATCGGCGGTGTTTTGGGGTTTGTCGGTCTCGGTCGCTTGGAAGGCACAGTCATCACGCAGTCCGTTTTCCCCTCGCTCATCGCACTCGCAGGAACAGCACTTGGCTTTTACTTTGGTTCCCAATCCGGAAAGAATGCTGATTCCGCCAATACGCCCAACGGACCAGCGACGCCTTCGACGAACGGAGTAAACGCTCCTGCCGTCAAGTAGAGGATTGTGAATCCGGCCAGACTTTTGGTACTGGCCTCGTCCGACAGATCGAAGGTAGGAAAGAACCCTCCGTTGGGAACATGTTAGTCCCGGCGCTGTCGGCGATCCTATTGACTTTTCGCCGTTGCTGCTTGACTAGGCACTGGCGGGCGACTCGCCGTGCATGGCATCGGGAGGAACTGACCCCGCCACTTACTGGCCCCCCGAATCCCCTTTTCTGCCCGCAAGGCTTGAGACCAACCCGACCACCCATCCAAGACCAAACGAAATGTATGTGATCCAACTATACCAACGGTGACTTGCCTCGGTTCGTTCTTGAAGTTCCATCAGTTCCTTTACGCCTTCGCCTCGAAGGATGCGCGACTCATCGTAGAGCGCCTGCCAATCCCTTACCGATTTCGCTAAAGCCTCAACGGAGTCTGTCTTCTCAATGGACTGTAACGTCCGGTATTTGTCATCGAACGCGTCTTTCTTTTCTTTAAAAGAGGAGGAAAGGACCTCTCGCAGGACTACTAGATGAGCCATGTTCTGGCCGAGAAGCTCAAGGGCTTTGGTATTTTCAGTGCCAAGTCTCATTCTCTGAGATTCCGCAACATCCATTTGCTTGCCCTCCATCACCATGTCTCTCAGGACGCGCAAATTTGAGTTGATGTCTGTGAGCTGGGTATAGAGTCCCGCCTGCTCGGCGTTATTGTCGCCAACGGCTCCCTGGATAGCACTCAGCCGATCCTTCGCCGGCTCATCCAACGTCTCCTTAACGACAAAGCTCGTAAGGACCGTAAGTGCGCTAACGAGCGTCACCACGGCCTTGTGCTTCTTAAGCCAACGAGAGAATTGTTTTCGCCAATTCGATTCGGAAGAGTGGCCGTGATTGTGTTGGGGTGTCATCGTTCTGCGAAGTCATGAGCTCGAGCGGCAAGTTCGGAGTCCGGCAGGAGAAAATCACGGAGATACTAGCGGACCTCTGAATATGAATGATACGACCGAAATGAATGATTGCCTGCGCGCGTCCTAGCTCTTTCGTCCTCCTGCTTTCTTGCGTGCCCCTTTCGGGGAAGTTCCTGCAGTTCGATGCGCCGAAGGCCTCGCGGGTGCGGATGGTCGCTTGGGTTGGTGTCCCCGTTCATCTTGGGCATGGACAGTCTTCGGCGGGGCGGGAGGTGTCGCCGGGGGCGTCAGAACCTGGCAGGTCGGCTTTGCCGAGGTATTGCAGGTGGAGTGAAATGAGAAACTTCTTGTCTTCATAAATGGGCATCAGGTCTTTGGTGCCGTCATAAGTGGTGGCGAGCCAGGGCGTAGCGTCAGGTTTCCCGGCTAAGGTCCATGCCGCTTGCCAAATTGCTCCGAGCGTGACAGCGCCGGCGGCAATCACTTCGACCGTCGCCTGGCCGCAGTGATCCCAAAGAGCAGCCAGAACCTGCTTGTCCTTGGTGGCGCTCTTGTGCGCGCCAGGACGAGCCTGATTGTAGACCTCGCAGATGGACTCGGGCGGCAAGGCGTTGTGGCAGAAGTTCATGAGATCCATCACGGCCATGGCCGCATCGCGTGGACTCCCGATGGCGCGTGGCTTGAATTTGAGATTGGCAATGGCATCGCCGAAGCCGGCAGCGATTTGATCGGCGAAGGCATCCACCATGTTGTCTTCATAAGTCGAGTGCACTCCCGTGGACGCGCCGTTTAGGCCGTCGGAATGTTGCGAGGCGTGCAGCGGCTGGCAGGAATCACCGACATAGTGAGCGAGACAACCGGCGGCCGTTAGAAAACTCGCACCATCGCCATTTTTCGCATACTGGACGAGTTGCGCGAAGATCTGCCATACGCGAAACGGAAGCGCGCCCGAATTGTTGCTCCTGCCTGTCGAAGCGGAAGGGAGAGGAGCGTTCTTGTAGAACGCGATCCAATTGGACCAGTTCAGCGTATTGTTGTCGGCCAGATAGTTCTGCAGCAGGGTCTTGCCGTCGGCGCCCGGCAGATCGATATCCGCGTAGTGGTTCCAGTTTTCCATCGCGCGCGTCACCGCAGGCTTCACCTTATTAATGTTGGTCTTCCACACCACATCGGGCACGTCGCTGAGCGGTACAAACGCGGAAGCCTGCAGGTGGGTGGCCAACTGGATTTGCTTGTCGCTGCTGAAGCTCAGATTGTTAATGTTGGCCGCGAAAAACTTCTTCAACGCGTCGTTCTCGACCAGGAAGCAGGCCTGCTGTCCGATCTTGAAGTGGCCGACCGGCCCCCAGTACTGCGTGCGCTCGGCCGTCGGATCATGGATGACGTCCAGGCTGAGTTCGCGCAAGACGACCGCCATCGAAGTCGCGAGCGACAACTGCAGGAACTGGCCCGAACCTGCCCCGCTGTCAACCCACTGGCCTCCCCACTCCATCGCCATCGGAGACAGCGTGTTGGGCGCGAAGATGCCGTCGAGGCACCACAGTGAACCGGAGTCGCCCGGCTGCGTGATGAGCGGGTCACGATCGCCCGCGCGCGAACCGATCACAAAATCCGCGATATAATCGCGCCCGCCAATGGACTTGTACCGATAGAACAGAGCTCGGATCTCGCCGCGCATCTCTCCGCTCGCGGCGCCGCGCGCAACCACGGGCCTGCCAATCCAGCTGAGCGACGCGGTGTCGGCGCTGAAATCAGCAACCTGCCCCAACGCCCGCGATAGCTCCTTGGCATTCCAATTATTCGCGTCGTTGACGCGCACGATGGCCGCGTCCAGGTTTACCACGGAATCGCGACCCGGTAGGCTCGGATAGATTTCCGAAAAGGTGCGTTCCGTCAGATTCCGCGTGCCGTGCGTCGTGCCGATCACTTCGGGAATGCCTTTGAGCAATGCCCGCACCGGCCGCCCCAACTGGCCTGCAAGGTGGGTGTTGGTGAGCAGATAAAAGTCGCTGCCATCGGACACCATGCACGCCACGGTTCCCATACGACGCATTCCTTGTGCGTCCACGTAGATCGGTGAGCCAATGCCAAGAGCGCCCTGCGACAGGCGCGACGGGTCCACCGTTCGGGGCGGCAGATTCGCCGATTCCACCAGCACCACGCAGATCGGAATCATCCTTCCATCTGGCATGTACACAAATGGGGGAATCACCAGATCCGGCTGGGTGCGCAGATCATCGAGCGTTAGCCACTGATTCACGAACACCAGCACGCATGGCCAAGAAAAATCGTCCTTGACCGAGGAATTCTGCAACGTTCGAGGCTTGGCCTTCGCTTCGCGTTTCAGATGATGCCGCTGCGCGGCATCCCCCTTCTTCGCGTCAGAGTCCCGGATAAAGTACCGGCCGACGGCCGTCGAAAACACATTCGGCTTATGCGCCAAATGCACGTGGAACTGATCGCGAGCGTCCAGCAGATCCCGAACACTCAGCGAATGAAAGTCATGGGCAGAAAGAGCTTGGGAAGCGGCGGACGCGAAAGACTGCCCGGCATTTGACATAAGTCTCTCTTTCTCTCGCTACTTACAACCATTGGAATCAAAAACAGGAGTCGAAACTCGCATAACTGAAAGTCTCCGTCGAAAATGAGCCTTTAATGGAAGATCTAAGGAGTTTTCGGCGATGCCGGTGTTGCAGGCGGCGGACAGGTCACCGCACATGTCAGACCGGCGCACGGCGCAACGCACGTCGTAATCGCGGCCGCCGGAGTTACGCTTGGTGCTGCGGCGCTCTTCTTGGTATCCGGAATCGTAAAAGTCAAAGGGTTTCCATCTTTGTCGGTAATGTCCAACGGCATGTAAATAGGGGTGCCCTTTTTAACTTCTGCTTCCGCGTCCTCGGCGGCTTTTATCTTCTTGTCTGCATCCTGGATTGCGGCGTCTGCCGCCTTTTTGTCTGCGGCAGCCTTGTCGGCGAGTACCTGTTCCGGTGACTTCGGTACCGGTGCACCTTTTGCTGGCGGTGACGTTTGTGGTTGCCCTGCTCCACCTGGATTCTGACCGGCTGCTCCACCTTTCGCCGGCGACGGCGCCGCTTGCTTTTCGCTTGTGGCGGGCTTGGCCTTATTTTCGGGCGTCGCAGCATTCGCAGGCGGTGCTGCCGCGGGTGGGGTTGTGGCGGGCGGAGCTGCCCCTGGTGTTGGGCTGGGACTCGGCGCGGGCGTGGCAGGCGGCTTGCCAGCATCTTTTTTCGCCGCTGCTTGAGCCTTTGCTAACGCACTTGCCGATGCGTCTGCCTGTTTTTTTGCGGCGTTCGCCTTTGCTATGGCTGTGTAGGCGCCTTGTTCTGCCTTTACCATAGCCTGAATTTTTTCCTGACTCGCAGGGTCAACACGCACCTGCATCATCGAAACGACAGCGTAAGTCCCTGGGGTGAGTTTAGCTGGCGCAGGCTTGCTGTCCGCGGCAGAAGGGGTTTTGGCGGCGGGTGGTGGTGTCGCCGCCGGCTTTGCGGAGGTCGAACTGTTTTGCGTCAATTTTACCGTTGCGGCCTGGTCCTTAGTTGTCGTGATGTTGATGTTTGTGGAATTGGTGCCGCCTGGGGAGTTCCCGGAAGTGTCGGGATTGGTGTTCCCACTCGAACTTGGCGCGGGGAATGAGACGAGTGCGTAGTCTCGTCCGGGGATGGTGTCGGTATCTCCCGTGGTATCGTCGGCCGTATTTCGCACCGCGACGTGGTCGATGACTTCAGCGTGGTCGCCGACAATCGCGAACATGGTTGGGCTCAAAGACCTAATGGTGGCGCGCGAGGGAAGCAGGAGTCGCCTGAGGTTGGGCAGTGAGGCAACCTCCCAACCAACTCCGTCCCTTGTGGTTCGGATAAGATGGATCGACTCCGGCAAGTCTCTGATGGCTGAATGTGGGATCTCGATCAACAGGTCGATACGGCCCGACTCAGCGGCGTTCTGCCATTTGGACTCTGCATCGGCATTGCCAGGGCACGTTGCCAAAGGCGTCTTGCCATTGCGCCACTCAAAGCGGATATTGGTACGACGCAAGAGTTCAGGATCCAGGTCGAGGGTATCGAAACAGGTTGAACGCTCGACAGGAATCACGATCTTCCATACCTTTTTGTTGGCCGCCACCTTTCCCGCTCCGGAAGTCAACTCGACATTGTCGTGGACTTGAATTTCGGATTCCATGAAGTGCGGTGCCAAACGATACCTCGGAATTGCCACCGTAGTGCGAATCGGCAAGCTGGTGTCGCTGGTTTTTGCCGTTGAGTCAGGTCTAGAGAGTTGGACAGCAGCGTTACTTTCGGCACGCCCCCTCGGAATCTTGGGATTCAGGTGCGGGGGGAATTCCATTTGAAAGACTATTGGATTATTGGCGAGAGCGGAGGTGGGCAAGGACAAAGTTCCGCAGTGGCCAAAGCTATTGGCTTCGTTATCCGGGTACGTCCAAGAAGGTTGGTTCGCGACAGCGTTAGGTGTTTCAACCGATTTGCGCGGGTGCAGCCAGTTCTTCCAGGATGGCACTCCCAGCAGCTCTACGTAGATTTCTTCTTGTGTGCTGGACTGTTGTCCATGAGGTCCAACTATTTGCGGCAAGTAATTGCATTCGCGCAGCGTCACACGGTCCGCATCGGCACTCTCGAAGTCCCAAGGCGTAAAGGGAGCGTCGCGCCAGTAGTCATCGGAAAGCGGGAAGAAGTTGAGGGACACGGGTTCTGGGGAATAAAATACGTTTTTTCCCTCTTCATCGAACTGTTCGACCCAAAGTTGCATGGTCTTGAGGAAAGCGTTCCTAAACTCCTGAAGGTTCTGTTTTTTAAGTAGTTCTACGCGTGCGGTCTCGGCCGTTTGACCCGCTTTCTCCTCTGCAATTCGCACTCGCGCCGCGTCCGTTTCTTGCGATCCTCCTAGAAAGAAGGCCGGTGTTTCGTCGAGACTCGCTTTTATTCTTGTCAGCGATCCCTCTTGAACGCGATTGCGCTCAGCCGCGGCCGGGACAACGGTCTTGTGTCGAAGAGGATCGGCGGAAGCCAGGAATTCCGAGGTCATCGTCAAACTCTGCATCAACGACCGATACTCCTCCTCTATCCCCGGGCAGGCGAATGAGTCAGGGCATGCGCGCAGGAAGTTTTGATAGACATTCCTGATTTCCGAGCGGGGGATTCTGCAGGACAGAAGCGATCCTTGGACGTCGCAGGAAAGCGACCAGGCAAAATCTTGGCCGCGATCTTCGAGGATGACTCTTGTCAGAGCCGATTGCCAATCGAAATGAGCTGTTTTGTCCGTAGCTTTCTGTTCAGGGGTTCTCGGCAAAAAGAGGATCAACAGGTCCTCGCCCGTCTCGCCGATAAAGCCAAAAAAATCGCGCGCTTCCGGCTGATGAGAAAACAGCGGGGAATAGGTGGAGAATGGATACATTCCTGTGGAAATGGGAGCATCGTCAACGAACCGGAAACACCCGGGACTGGTCGCTCCATTCGGGCATAGCGAACTATCAGCCGTATCTCTCCAGTTTTGGCGAGCCACTTCTGTCTGAATGCCGTGTTCCGTTTCAGGTCTCATGCGAAAGTTATTGACGATCAGTTCCGTGAAGCTTCTGCGCAGGTCGTGTGGGATAACCACGGTTCCTGAAGGGTCCGATAATTGAATCACTGGAAATTCATATTCGGTGGCGACATCAATGGAGATGTTGAGCAACAGCTCGTGGGAATTCAGCGGGAACCATGTATTGGGGCCGAACTGGTCGATTTCCAGCAGCCCACGGGTCTGTGCCAGTTGCTTCAAACTAAGACTGCCACTCGTTGCGGCAGCTCCCGAGAGGTCCGTGCCAGACTGAGCGGGTGGGAGAACGGAGGTCGCGCGTCCGCGCCAGTCGCGCACCCGTTGCAGTGGATTGCCGCGGACGGTGACCGTCAGATTCGGATCGATGGGATGATCCAGTTTCAGGAGCACGGGTGCGCACTTCAGTCTCGGACAGGGGAGGGGATTCAAGGCCGCAGAGGCGTCTGGGGCAGAGGGCGCCTTACTGGAGTTGGAGACAGCAACGGAAGAGCCGGTGCTTTGTGTAGTAGTTTGTCCCGCGGTTTGGCCAGTAACTGGATTTGTGGACTGTGTGCTTGTCTGAATCATCGTCTGGACGGAGGTAGCGCTAGAGACATAAGCAGGGTCTTCATAAACGGTGTCGTACTCCATGCGAACGACGTGGAGTTTGCTCTCGCGTGCGCCGACCAGAGAATAGCCGTCCAAGGAGCCTGGCAGCTTGACGCTTGTCTCGGCCTTTAAGACGGATGCGTTGGTGGTCTCTGGGCGGATTGTGCAGCACGGAGGAGATTGGAGCTCGGTTGGATTCGAGTTGGGGTTACAAGGGACCCTGGGGTCACATTTCGGATTCGAATTGTCGCCAGAGTGCGGCTGCGAATTAGATTCTAACTCATTCCGGTGCGGGATATAGAAAGGCACTCTCGCCTGTTTGAGGACTCTGCCTGCCGGAGAGGTATAGCTATTTTGAGCCAAAGGATCATTCCGGTTGGACCAGCCCGCGCCGATGTGAAAGGGAATACAGGCGTTCGTGTTTCCGAATCGATCCTGAGATCTCCGTATAAGAGAGCGGGGTACGGTTATCATAGCGAAAGTAGTTCGGATGCCTGGTGTGACGACCTGCTCGAAAGGCGCGGCGCCGTAATACCAGCCAAAGCTCTGTTCGGCGCGGTTGGCATCTACTCGATCTCCGGTATGAATTTGACTCCCGTTTGGTTCGCTCAGAACTCCATTTTGAAAACCGGACGTGTACACCGATTGCACGAGGCTTCCTTGGAGCGTGTCCGTCTGCCTGCGGTAGGAGGCGCTGACACCGAAGCCGAGCAGCGTCAAGGCGTTGCCCCAAAGGGTGGTTCGCTTGCTCGCGCCGGAATAGTTAGCCAGGTTGTAAGAACTCTGCCCGGGGTACAACGAATAGACCTTGCACCCCGGACAATCCAGATTGAATTCGACGCGCGCCACATGGTCCTTTGCTTTTTTGGACGGATACAGGCCGACGTCGAACTGCAGCAGGAAGGCCACGTTCTCAGGATCTCGAGTTAGATCATCTTGCAAGACAGAAATCTCGCGCGCCAGTCGTTCGTACAGGAGTGTGATGAAATTATCGAGCCGCTTCGTTGCGGGATACGAAGGGGACTGAAGCGCGGCGCTCAGGTTTTTTTGGACGCCGTCGGGAAGGTTCTTTAGCACGTCCGAAAATCCAGACAGGCTCGAGGCCATTGGGGAACCAGATGCCGGACCCTGGACGCTCGTGCCCGTGACCGTGGGCGGTGCGGTAAGCGTCGGAGCGGCGCCGGCTCCACTGATTAAGGAGTTCACGCTAGCCAGAGATGCCTGCGTGGTGGCTTGCTTGCTCACGGCCTCTTCAAGCTGCTTGTTCTGGGCATCGGTGAGGGGGCCGGCAGCTTTTAGGGC
>Ga0210399_10004731_pt1 | contig 10560 bp, 10 predicted proteins | sample IncBWC14MmetaG_FD_150865 | JGI IMG/M metagenome (GOLD analysis project Ga0210399, IMG submission 150865) | Forest soil microbial communities from Barre Woods Harvard Forest LTER site, Petersham, Massachusetts, United States - Inc-BW-C-14-M | ecosystem: Environmental > Terrestrial > Soil >...
TGTTCTGAAAAGCAAAGCCCGCATCCAGTGGCCCTGGTTCATCCTGCTCTTCTGCCTGGCCGCGCTCCTCAACACCCTGTTGCCCGCCTACACCGGCGCCTTCGGCGCACTGAATCACCTGGGCCGCATCGGCCTGACCGTAACCCTCTTCCTCATCGGCACCAGCCTCAGCAAACAAACCCTAGCCAAAGTCGGCGTTCGCCCCCTCCTCCAGGGCCTCATCCTCTGGCTCATCGTAGGCACCACCACCCTCGCCCTCATCCTAACCAACTGGATCCACCTCTGACGGAAGTGGCGAACGCCACGGGCGCTTCGTCCAACATTCCCACCCCGATGTTTCTCTCTCCAGCGCCGGAGGCGCGGCATAATTTAGCCCAGCGCGTAAGCGCTGGGTAAATAATATATAAAGTAATCAAGCGCCGGAGGTGCGACACGTGTCCCACACATACGCCCAAAACGTCATTCACGTCGTATTCAGCACCAAAGATCGTCGCAAACTCATGCCAAATGAATTTCGGCCGCAGATGTGGGCCTACGCGGCCGGCATTTGCAAGAAATTCGACATCCCTGTTCTCGCCGTGGGAGGGATGGAAGATCACATCCATTTTCTCCTTCAAATTCCTCCGACCATTGCGCTGGCCAAGGCAGTTCTTGCCATCAAGTCGAATTCTTCGCGATGGGCAAGTGAAGAAGGCCACAAATTCGCATGGCAGCAGGGGTACGGCGCTTTTAGCGTGAGCAGCTCTATTGTCCCCACGGTTATTCGTTACATACAGAACCAGGAAGCACATCACAAAAAAATGAGCTTCGACGCGGAATTTCTCGCCTTGTTGAAGAAACACGCAATCGAATTCGATCCGAAATTTGTTTTTGGCTAAGTGCCGCGCCTCCGGCGCTCGAGCTTATCTCGTTATTCGATCCCAGCCCTCACGGGCTGGGCTAACTTCTGCCACGCCTCCGGCGTTCGTCGAGATTGAGAATATGCCAGGGCCGTGCTCCCGAGCGCCGGAGGCGCGGCATAAACTAGCCCAGTGCGCCTGCCCTGAGCAAAGTCGAAGGGTAAGCGCTGGGTAGGTGGCACATAAACAAGGCCAAGCGCCGGAGGTGCGACACGCCTTCACGTACACGCGCAAAACGTGATTCACGTCGGTGCCGCACCCATGCCTGCCCTGAGCCCAACCGAAGGGCCTGCCGTGAGCCCGGTCGAACGGTGCTTTTTACAAAGCGTGGGCTCCTCATCGAGTAGCGGACCCGACGTCTCCCAATAGCGCCTCCCGGGCGCCGGAGGCGCGGCATAAACTAGCCCAGTGCGCCTGCCCTGAGCAAAGCCGAAGGGTAAGCGCTGGGTTGCATCCCCCACAAGAAATCCGAAGCGCCGTAGGTGCGGCACATTCTTCTCTCCCAGCATATCGGTTGGGTTACTATTTGTGCTTCTCTCCACAAAATTACTATCGGACGAACTACCGCCGCAATGTTTCTATATGCATCTTTGCCAGTCAAATTCTCTGGTCCACCGCCACCCTCCGTGTCGTTGTGATTGAGGAACGGGGAAAGATTGCTCGTTCTAAAAACCCGAGGCTGCGCATTAAAGAGGAGACTGATTTCCTGTCTACCCGCCCACTAGACATTACTAGTTGTTGGATTAACAGGCATCGACGTACCGTATAATGAACTAAGTCTTGAGTCCAGCTCTCCTCTGGAGGGAATCTTGTCAAGTCCCAAGCCTGAAGTGCATATTTACCTCCTAAGCCACTTGGCCTACGCCGATGTGACAGATTGGCTGAGTATCATCAAACAGCTGAAGACGGGCCGAAAATCCATGTTCTGGAGCTATAAGCCGCTGCGCCGAGGTGCGTTCGAGATGGCCTCGAAAAGACCGACTTTGAAAGTCATCATTATGAGATGGTTAGCAGTTTCGTGTGGACTAAAGCTCTTTCATCCCTCAAAGCCCAGTTAGCAAAACTGGGCGCGGCATTCATATCTGAAATGCTAGACAGGCCTGATATAGATGCGTCTTCGAGTATCGACCAAGTCTTAACTGATTACGAAGCACTTCGCTTAGCACAAGAACTCGGAGTTATCACCGGAACTGGTGCACTCAGACTGCGGCAAGCACTCGAAAGGCTCACTCATTTTGGCCAGCTTCCACCGGATGAGGCTGAGGAAACACCGATGACGGCTGACGAAGCAATTGGCCTACTAAGAGCTTGCATCGAGAACATCCTTGGCCAGGAAAGAATTGAAGCAGCATTAGACTTCAAGAAATTTCGCGATGGTCTCGAAAAGAGGTTGTACGACGCAAACGAACACGAGATTCAGACACTTCTGACATCCCCTTATTTTTTTCAGCGGGCTTGCGTGAGGATTCTGCTGGCGTTAGTAAAAACCACGAAAAGCGCTCAGCTGGAGAATGCGCTTGCAAACGCAAATGTCATCGTTCCCCTGCTCTGGGAAAGGCTTTCCGGGCCCGAGAAGCACCAGCTTGGGCGTGCCTACGCAGAGTTAGCGTCGGAGGGAAAGGCGACTGCGACAGCTGGTTTAAAGAAGGTGCTCCTAAAAGTTAGAGGCTTTGATTATGTCCCAGAGGATCTTCGCTCAACGTCCTTTATAAAGGCAGCCAACGCAATATTAGCAAGCCATGAAGAGATCAACAATTTTTACAATGAGCCAGCTCCCACCAGGTATTTGGACGACATGGGCAGCGTCATTCCGATACCTGCTTTCCCAATCTGTATGTCGGCCGTGTTGTCCGTGCGTTTGGGGAACCGGTACGGAGTCTCGTATGATGCGCAACGATATGCCAATTCGATACTCAAAAGAGTTTCGATTGAGCGATGGGTGTATTTCCTAACCGAATGCCTAAAGAATGATGACAGAGTGTTGTATAAACTACTGGAAGACGGCCCCCGAGGAAGATGGATTGCGTTGATTCAAGAATTCTCCCTAGGGAAATTGGCGACACGAGATATAACCGATAGGACCGTGCGACAGTTGCTGATTGACTCCGAGGCTAGAAAAATCCCCCAAATAAACAACCTTGCCTCGAAGCTTATTGAACAACTCGGGTACAAATCGAAATGACGAATCTTACCGGGTGCCACGGGTTCCGGTTTTTGGTACGCGGGTCCCGGGGTCGCCTAAGCTCCTCATGTTTTTCTGGAAACTCAACGTTTAACATCTGACTTTCAACTTCCGATCCCCGCCCGTTACTTTTTCAGCGCAAAATCGTCCCAGTACTACAGAATACTATTGCCTAGTTATTACTTACGCGAGAGAATGGGCCATGTTCGCGCGGGGATTGGTTTCTCTACCCACCCCGCCCCTTCTCGATCGAAAACCCACCTCGGTTAACTCCCGTGTTTCCATCACTTATAAACTGATACAAAACAAAGGACTTCAACTCCATTGTTTCGGCCACTTACGAAAAACAGGGGGGAGGGGGAGTTACCGTCTGGTACACGCCACGCATCATCCCGCAGACTTGCGCCCTTGTGATCCAGTGCGACCTTCCCAAAAGCGCATGTCTCCCCTCCCCGCGGCCTCAGCGAATCTCTGCGTCCTCAGCGCCTCTGCGTTGGACTTCGTCTTTGTCAGCTCTTCACTGTCGGCTGTAGACTGTCGGCTAACTGCTGCGCTTCTAAGTCTTTTGTTTCCTCTACATACGCAAAAACGAGGGGGGTATGCCCCTGTGGAAAATGTCGGCGCGCCGACATTTTTGATTTTTCCCCATATATTTCGCACTTTTTGGCAAGTAGTTGGCCAACCCGCCGTAGCTTCAGCGAAGGCGGGCCCACCATTCCGAAGAAGGAAGTGTGACCATTGCGCGCTGAATTCAATCCAATGGCGTATAACGGGATGTCGATGTTTGCAAAAATCAAGTTTGGAGGAAGATCGACATGAGCGAAGCAGCGCAACAGGCAGCGAAACAAACAACTTCAGGGAAGCCGCAGACCTTTACGGCCGGCGCTTTTGCGGCACAGAGCCCGACTTCGGGATTGGCGAAATTCAGCATTCCACGCCGCGAGCCTCAGGCGCACGATGTCCAGATCGAAATTCTTTTCTGCGGCGTTTGCCATTCGGATCTCCACCAGGTGCGCAACGAATGGAAAGAAGTGATGCCGACGGTCTATCCGGTCGTGCCGGGCCACGAAATTGTGGGACGCGTGACCAAGGTCGGCAGCGCGGTGACCAAGTTCAAAGCGGGAGACATCGCGGCCGTGGGCTGCATGGTGGACTCGGACCGCGTCTGCCCGGCTTGCAAAGCCGGCGAAGAGCAGTATTGCGAAAGCGGCCTGACCCTGACCTACAACGGCGAGGACAAGATTCTCGGCGGCGTCACCTACGGCGGATATTCCACCGGCATCGTGGTGGATGAAAAGTACGTGCTGCGCGTGCCGGCGGGGCTGGACCTGGCGGGCACCGCGCCGCTGCTGTGCGCAGGGATCACCACGTATTCGCCGCTGCGCCACTGGAATGTGGGCAAGGGGCAAAAGGTCGGCGTGGTGGGCCTGGGCGGACTGGGGCACATGGGCGTGAAGTTCGCGCATGCTTTCGGCGCGCACACGGTACTGTTCACCACTTCGCCAAACAAGGCCGCCGATGCAAAGCGGCTGGGCGCCGATGAAGTGGTGAATTCGCGAATCCCCGAAGAGATGCAGAAACATGCCGGGAGTTTCGATTTCATTCTCGACTGCGTTTCCGCGGACCACGACCTGAACGCGTATCTGCAACTGTTGAAGCTCGACGGCACGATGACACTGGTGGGTGCGCCAGAAAAACCCACGCCGGTGAGTGCATTCAATTTTATTATGAAGCGGCGGCGACTGTCAGGCTCGGCCATCGGCGGGATTCGCGAGACGCAGGAGATGCTGGATTTCTGCGGGAAGCACGGGATCACTTCGGACATCGAGTTGATTCCGATCCAGAAGGTCAACGATGCGTACGAGCGCCTGCTGAAGAGCGACGTGAAGTACCGCTTCGTGATCGATATGGCGTCGCTGAAGTAGGGCGATTGCCGTTTAAAATTATTTGCCGATGACGAAAGAAGCGCCAGAGTTGAAGCGATGCGGATTACTGGCGTCCCAGAAAATGCTCCAGGTGGATAGCGGCACTTTGCCTGGGACGCCTTTTGTGTAGAAGATCTGCAAGCCGTCGCGTGACCATTCCGCGGCGCGCTGGTAGGAATCGGCGGGGCCCAGAATCGTGCGGCGTTTGGAGAGAACTTCGTACAGAAAAAATGTGGAGTTCAAGCCCACGGAATCCGCCGGCACGCCCGCGAGCGTCTTCTGATAGTACGCCGTGACCAGCAGCAGATCCGCGTTGATGGGATTTGCGCGCAACGTGTCGCTGCTCATCACTTGAAACGCATCGCCGTAAATTTCCCTCAAGGCAATGGTCTGCGGTGGCTTGTCGTCGCTAAACCAATAAGCGTTCTGCAGATCGCCCGCGAGGATCGTCGTCGACGAAATCCAGCCGTGTAGCGCGTCAACCGACTGCGGCGAATATTGCGTGGCGGTTTCCGGAGCGCTGACCGGCAGCGTCCAGACCTGCCAGAGTTTACCGTCGTACTTCAGGAAGGCCACGCGTGAATCGTCCGGCGACCAGAAGGCGCTGCGAACTGTGGTGCTGGCGAGATCGCGCAAGCGTCCGGTGTCCCAGTCGTAGAGAACAATCGTGCGCTCCGGGCCGGTCTTGGAATCCGAACGGGTGAAGAGCAGTTTCTTACCGTCGTGAGAAACGGCGAGTTCGGAGCCTTCGGGCGCAACCGTTCTGCGAATTGCGCTGCGGCTAAAGATGACTTTCCCGTTTGCATCGAGATACGCGACCGCAGTGGGCAACTGAAAATTGGTGATTGGATCGAGAACCGGCTTTTTGTCTTTGTCCCTATCTTTGTCTTTATCGTCTTTCGTTTTGTCCTTACTTTTGTCCTTGCCCTTGTCGTCCGCGTTGTCGTCGGGATCCAGCTGATTCTTTTTGCGAAACTCGGGAAATTTCTCGGGAGCGCTCTGGCCGCAGCCGTTTAGGAGGCCGATCTGCGTGTGCTGTAGTTCCACTTTGAAGTTGTACTTGATGTCGCTCTTTCCGTCGGAGCACGATTCGCGGGAAAGCTCGACCGCGACGTCGGCGCCGGTGACTTCGTCTTTGGCGTGATAGACCCAGGAGACGCCGGGTTCGTCGGGCACGATTTCGTCCGGATCAAGAACGATGGGCGGGTAGCCGGCACGGTCGAGCCGCTCCGGGCCCTTCATCCCCAGGCGCAAAGACCAGGACGGCTCATTGCCATGCGCAACGATAAGGATTGGGTAGTGGCGTGAAACGGGAGAGGGGATTGGCGCATTCGCAGACGGCGCATTCTTCGCAGATGGTTTCGATGCGGGTTTCTGGGCTGGAGTCGGCGCGGGGGTTTGTGCGGAAGCAATTCCGGCAGCGAGCAACAAACTGAACACGACTAGAGTGCCGGTGTAACCTGGCGCGCGCATGCGGAGGGCTCCCAGAAAATACTGTATCAAGAGGCGCGGGAGACCGGGGAGGAGAATGGCGGCGCCGTACCCTCGAAGCAAAGGTCCGGGGAAAAGTGCAGCAAGACGGGAAAGAGAAAATTCTTGACATGGCGAACAAAAGACGAAACACTGGACTAGCATCGAGGTGAGCCATGTCCCCAGTTCTTCCCCGTACGACGCCGCGTTTCGCGATGCGGCGCCGCCCCGTTCGTAGCCCCGCAACACAACTCCTTCCTTTTAGCCCTGCTGAACCAAAGCCAGAGGCCGACGCCCTTGCCCAGGGCCAAACCGGCTGGCGCAAAGAAAGCCTGGAAAGTCCAACGGTGGATTGCCCCCCGCCGGAATTTCCGGCTTCCCCTGCGCCACTGGTGGGCATAGCTCGCCTCGCCGCCGAAGCCCCGGCGGCGGACACCAAGCGGAAGTCTCTTGAGAAGCCGGAGTATTTCTTCTTGCCGGTGAAATCGATTTTGAACAAATGCGATTCGGCGCGTGTGCCGTTCGATTGGACGATCAATCCGTACCGCGGATGCGAGTTTGCCTGCAAATACTGCTACGCGCGGTACACGCACGAGTACATGGAAATTGACGGCGGAGAATTCGAGCGCAAGATTTTTGTGAAGCAGGATGCGGCGGCGCTGCTGGGGCCAGAAATGGAGCGGAAGTATTCGCGCGCATCGAAGGTCTCGGGGTACACGAAGGCGGAGCACATCGCAATCGGCACCGCGACGGATCCCTATCAGCCGGCGGAGCGGGAGTATGGCGTCACGCGCGCGTGCCTGGAGGAACTCGCGAAGCGCGAAGGATTGAGCGTTTCGATCATCACCAAGTCGAACCAGATTGTGCGCGACATCGATATTTTGAAGGTGATTGCGAAAAAGTCGGCGTTGACGATAAATCTTACCGTAACCACACTGAAGCCGCGTCTGGCGCGGTTGCTGGAGCCACGTGCTCCGCGCCCCGATCTGCGACTGGCGGCGGTGAAGGAACTGCGCGAAGCGGGCTTGCATGTAGGTGTTTCGGCTTCGCCACTGTTACCAGGGATTACGGATGCGGATGGGGAGTTGGAAGGAGTTGCCGCGGCGGCGAAAGAAGCCGGTGCCGAATGGTTCTGGTCAGGCGTGTTGTTCCTGATGCCGGCCTCTGCGAAACAATTCCTGCCGTTCATCGAGGAAAAATTCCCGCGGCTGGCGAAGCAGTATCGCGAGTGGTACACAAAAAACGGCTACGCCCCGGAAGAGTATCGCAAGAAAGCTTCGGAGCGGGTCGCGCGCATCCGCCAGAGATTTGGTTTTGCATCCCGCCCGTGGGAAGGCGACCGGCCAGCCGCTCCACAAGCTCAACTATCGCTGGGTTGGGACGCTGACACGGTGAGTGCAAATTTTCTGGAAATGAAATCGTGTGCAGCGGGCCAGTAGTAGGTTGGCAAAGCAGAATTTCGTACAACAAATCAGGGATCAAGTTCCTAGCCCTCCGCATGAGTTAGGACGTGCGGATAAGAGGATCGCAGCGGGGCCCTAAAGCAGTGTCCAGTCACGGAATAAGGTTATGGCTTCAAATTCGGGATAAGTGTCGTCTCTGGTTAGTCCAGAATTGTTCGTGATGACTTTGGCCGGCAGCCACAAACCTTGTTGGAGTTCGACCCATGAGAATTCAAATTCGAAATTGTGGAATTCCACTAATGAGAAATGGAGGCGGCTTGCCGGAACATACAGCCCAGTAGAATGAACAATAGTGCAGTCGTCGGGATGTACCCAGATTTTGCCTTGAAAATAGGAATCATCGCCGCGTGCGTGGTGCTTCTTTATGGGGTCGACCTGATAGACATGGCACTCAAGATGATTCCATCGATCAGTTGAGACGAATTTGAGCCTGTATTTGTCCTGAGTGAATTTGTATCCACCGAGAAATATCTCAGAAACGAACGCAGCCCGGTTCAAACTCCAAAGGATATTTCCTGGCCTGCCGTTTCTTGTGGCTTCCTGGAATTCTTCGATTCGAGAAAGGGCGACCCGATCAACAAAGTGGTACTGCTTGCCGCGGAAAACTAACAGGTATGGAGCCGATTTGAGGATGTGTATGTGAGTTTCGACGGTCACTGAATACTGCCGGATGCGAATATTGTTTTGCAGTTGTCTCTGGAAAATCAGGGGAACCGGAGTTTCTGGAACAGAGCCCTGGTTACCACACAGGCTTGCCAATGGAGTGAACAAGATTAACTGGATGAATTGGGCTCTTCCTAGCATAAATCCGCCCCGAAGTAGCCGCTGGACAGTTGCGGTTTTGTGGAGACTACCCTACGAGATGATGCGAATAAGCAGATTGAGAGCCAAAGCGAGTCGCCAGGAGGAAGCTAGGGGGCATCTGCAGTAAGTCGCTGTATCGCTGAGTCTTCGTAGTTACACAGGCTGAGAACAGAGCGACGTCGAAGGAAGGTATGAGGGTGAGAACTCGTGGTCCGAGTTCCATTTTAGGAGTCTCAGCCATTCGAGTTCCCAAAATGGGACATATTGATCGCATGTGTGTTTCGCCATGGAGCAAGGTGCGAAGCTCGAGGATGGATGGTTTGCGACTCTTCGTGCTTCAGTTCGCGGGCGCGAGGTAACTGGCCGCGAAGGAACACGATGAAGCGACGGGAGTGTGGGCGGCCGCTGATGCGGAGCAGGCCCATGCGATAGTTAGAGCCAGGAGGCGAGCAGGTCCAAAATAGAGAGCGGCGAGAGTATAATAGACGACAGATCGCCCGGGAGGCGGCTATGACGATTGAAGAGCAGGTTCTTGAAAAACTCCGTGATTTGCCTCCTGAGAAGCAAAAGGAGGTGCTTGAGTTTGTTGCCTCCCTGAAAGCAGAGGAAGGTTCGAAGGGGCCGCGCCGCAGCTTGCGGGGCCTATGGGCCGACCTGAACATACACATCACCGAAGAGGACATAGCCGAGGCCCGGCGCGAAATGTGGGGAAATTTCCCACGAGATATCGCCTGATGTCTGCTGTCCTTGATACGCATGCGGCGATCTGGTATCTGATTGATGCGAAGAGCCTCCCCGACAAAGTTTTTTCCTTAATTGACGCGGCAGCGGCAAGCGGTGTGCCGACATACATTTCAGCCGTTACACTCGTTGAGGTCGTGTACCTAGTGGAGCGCGGACGAATCGTCGCCGACGCGTTCGACAGGTTCGTCCAGGAATTGGGGAAAGAGTACCCCGCATTCAGAGTGGTTCCACTGGACCGTGACATCGCCGCCATTTTAAGGACTGTTTCGCGAGATGCAGTTCCCGACATGCCTGACCGGATTATTGCCGCGACTGCACTTCATCTTGACCTGCCACTGATAACTCGAGACAGACGATTGCAGGGTGCGGGGCTGAAGACGATCTGGTAAGCGGCAAGTTGACTTTTTCTTCCTCATACCAAAAGTTTATGGAACGATGATGCGGGATTCTTCGCGCTTTAGTTCATGGGCGCCGGGGAATTGGCCGCGGAGAAATTCGAGGAAGCGGCGGGAGCGGGGGCGTCCGTTGGCGCGGAGAAGGCCCATCCGATAGAGAAAGACGAGGAGTTGGAAAATGTCGGAGTCTTTGGGGCGGCCTTGGGGAGTTTGTTCAGAGGATTGTTTGGTTTTGTTTAGGAATGCGGTGAGAGCGTCGTATAGGCCTCGCTGGATGGGCGGGACTGGCGGTTGTTCGTAGACGATGCCGGCGGCGAGTGTCTTGTAGGATTCGGCCAGAGATTGCAGCGCAGCTAGAACGTCAGGGTCGGTCGCGGCGGGCTGCGAAGCGCAGAATTTGGCGATTGTGAAAGCGATGGTGGAAAGTAGTTGCGGATGGATACGGACGAGATCCGGGGCTAGGCGGACATCAAGCAACCGTGTGTCGGCGGGGAGTTGGCGTGGATGCTGCTCTTCGTAGCGATGCGCGGCGAGGAGATAGGCGCAGTCGGGCGGACAGTCGAGGGTGACTTCGCGCTCGGTGCCGCAGCAGACGGGGCAGATGGTTTCGGCCTTGGCGGGGCAGAAGCGGCCGGGTTTGCGTTTTTGACAGATCGGGCAGGACAAAAAGTTCCCCTG
>Ga0210399_10004732_pt1 | contig 10560 bp, 10 predicted proteins | sample IncBWC14MmetaG_FD_150865 | JGI IMG/M metagenome (GOLD analysis project Ga0210399, IMG submission 150865) | Forest soil microbial communities from Barre Woods Harvard Forest LTER site, Petersham, Massachusetts, United States - Inc-BW-C-14-M | ecosystem: Environmental > Terrestrial > Soil >...
TGTGCCCCTCAAGAACCGACGTGCCACACTAAGGCCGGGCCGCGTCGCGCGGGCTGACTCTGGCTCCGCGCCCCGTCCGCAATACACCAAAACCCAAGTACTTGATTTCGAAGTACAAAATTGGGTTCGTTTTGCAAAAACTAAAACCTAGCGGTTCCAGGCACCCGTTATGGGGTTTATGTGTTGGTCGATTTAACGCGCTTTACCATCACATCAGCAGTTCAGGGTGGCGCTCCGGCCGCCCAAATCGCGCGGAGAGCTTTATTCCCTTTCGAGGCAGCACGTTGTTCATAGCGGTTGAGCCGCCTGAGTTGGTCCCCCGGTTCATGGAGCAATTTTAGAATTTTGCGTTCGTGGCGCGGAAGATGTTCGTGATGGCCTTTAGTAAAGTCAAACTTCAAACCTTTTGAGACCACTCGCTCCAGATTGGGTTCGTTTCGCAAAGAGCGACGCTGCCAGTTCTTACCGCCTCAGCTTTGGCGACTTCCGAAGGCGTACACCTGGTCCTCCACCGTTCTCGTCGATGAACTCAACTCCTGCTCTCTCCAGCGCATGTCGTACTACCTGAAGCGTAGCAGGTCTTGGCTCATGGCTGCTGGCTTCGAGCTGACGAATCGTTACGACGCCAACACGAGCTTGTTTGAGGGCGCGAGCCGCCACCGAAAACCGACCCGCGCTGGCATCTAAGTTCTTGTGTTTTCGATGATATTGGCTTCGTTTTGCAGAAGGGGTGGGATTGGAACTGATCAATCTAATCGCAAATCGCATTTTGATACCCTTAATGAGACTTCGCCCAAGGCACGATCCCAACTCGCGTGCGCCCGAGCCTCGTACCGATTGAGCTTGCGTAATTCAGGTAGCAGCCGCTGCACCGCCTCGGCCTCGCGCTCCGCTTCCGAGGGTATCGGCAACGGAGCGATGGGTTTCAGTTTCCTCGGTTTGTCGACCAGACTTTTCAGGTACCGCATCTCGGCAGCGCGAGCGCGAAAAAGCGCCGCCGGCTCCAAGGCACCGTATTGAGCCATGCGGCCGATGATGTCACATTTGACTTGACGGATGCGGGCGAGTTCGAGGTGAGCGCGGGCAGCAACAGCGGCCCAATGAAGGAGATCTTGATCTGTGCTGCCGGCAACCATGCGCCGGACAAGCGACTCCACGACGTCGCAACTCTCTCCATTATCGGTTTGGATAGTGAGTCCGTGACGGTAAGCGTTACGGCACGCGCGCTGCTTGCCGGCACGCGTTCGAGGTCCGGTGCTCTTTCGCGCGTTTTTGCGGTTGGCCGCGATCTGTCGTGCGCTGGCCATGATCAGTCCACAGCATTCTGGTGGCGCAGCTCCCGATCGTTCCCCTCGCCTTGATCCAAATAGGGCGGCGTTGCCAAACCGGCACGGTGATCCTCCAGGCGCTGCAGAATTCTATCGCGGCGCGAACCCAACTCATCCAATCGTCGGTTGATCTCGGCCAGATCGCCTAGCGACTGACGGAAGGCTTCGGCGTCGATGTTGGCCTCGGTGAGGCCGAAGTTGCGCAAGATCGCTCCGACCTTACGGCGCACATCCTTGTTGCTAAAAAAACGATCGGCCAAATCGTCGATGTCTTTACTGGCACTGTCTTGTAGTAGCAGATGTAGGAGATTTTGAAGGGCCGGGCGTCTGGCGGACGTGATAATCAGGGATTTGAAACGGCGCAGCCGCAGCATTTCCCACTCGCCCTGGATAATCTCGGCGGCCCACATCTGCTCGATGAAGTCACGGGGCTTAAGCCATTCTAGAGTCGCGTTGCGTAGAGCGGAGTAGCGGGATTGGGACTCCGACACCAACAAGTTTTCCTCATAGATCGCATCTAGTCCGGGGTCGTTAATCAAACTGTTCAAAGCAAAAATCCTCTCGTTGTTGAAACGGCGGCAACGGACACTCACGCCGGTTGATGATCGTCCCGCGGCGGCCTTCATAGATACCAATCTATGAGAACGGCCTGGCAATAAAACTCGGGCATGAAAAATTAAGCGAAGGGATTATCGCGATGATTTGTTGGGTGCGCCCGGCGAAGCCCAATTCGCGCCGGTTTCTTCAATAGCAGCGGACCAGGCGCGATTAAATTCTCGTTGCGACACGCCAAGTTTTGTGTTGGCTTCCCTCAACCACTGCGCTTTGGTCTTCCGCTTATCGGTTGGGCTTGAGCGCATTTTCGATGCGAGCCACTTGCGGCATAGGTCTTCTCGGTCCGCCTCCCCAAGTTTTTATTTCCGAACTTATAGCCATGCTTCAAAACGGACGGTTTCGATGAGAACCGTTCTTTGGCGATGAGGCTCAAGTCCTCTGCTGGCGTGCAGCGGAATGACGCCGCCACGAATAATCTGCTCGCCGAATGGCTCGAAGCGCCAATCACTCGCCGTAAGCCGGAATAGAGCGCCAGAGTCGGGATTCCGAACCATCGCCGAGATCGCATCGGTTTGGAGCGCCACGAGGAGTTTGGTAACGGCAAAATTCCGCTTATTCCAGTCGTGCCATGCTTCCTCGGATGGCCCAGAGGTCGCGGGCCCGGCTGCTTCCGATTCCGAGAGCTTGCTACTTGTTCGGTCGGTGCTCTCTTTGCTCTGACGGACTGCGGCGATTGATTGGGAATTTCTTGCAATTCCGCTTTCGCGATCTCCAAATGAGCTTCCGACACATGGACTGCAATTCGTTGCAGCGCTTCGGGAAGCGTAATGAATCCTGCGGGGATTGGATCGTGCATTTTCTATTTCTATGTCATCGCGAGCTCGTTGCGGCAAGCCAGCAACGACTCGATAGGGTCGGTGCTCAGCTAGGAGGTGCGGTCGTGGCAACTGCCCAGTGGCACTAAACCATCCGCCCGCGGAAGCCTTAGTTCTTGCGGGTATCTTTCTTCGGCTTTCCCGTGAGCCGCACTCCCGGTCCCCCGCCGTTTGCGTCGATGAACTCAACGCCGGCGGCTTCGAGAGCGCGGCGGACCGCGAGATCGTTAGCGACTGTCATAGAGGTCTCTCCAGCGGCGAGTTCGGCGCGCTTGATGGTGGCGATACCAACCGCAGATTCTCGCGCGAGATCCTGAGCACGCCACCGTACTAATGCCCGGCCGGCTCTGATTTGCGGACCAGTAAGCGGCGCATATTTCATGTTGACTTCCGATTGGTATCAAGTGATGCTGCCAGCATCATATGATGCCGGAACGGCTCTGATCGACTCAGCGGTTGGCACCTTTGGAGGAAAACATGAAATCGACTGCAGGGGCAAAGGCCGACGACAGCCGGCGACATTTCATCGGCGGCTCGGATGCCCGGATCATCATGGGCCAGGACGAAGCGGCGCTGGTCCGCCTCTGGAAAGAAAAGCGGGGCGAGGTCGATCCGGAAGATCTGTCCGGTGACCTCCTGGTCCAGCTCGGCAGCGCGACCGAGCCGCTAAACCGACACTGGTTCGAGATGAACACCGGCCACGTCGTCTCTGAGGTACAGCGGCAGGTGTTTCATGCTGTCCACCGCTGGCTGGCGGCAACCCTGGACGGAATGGTTGAGGCGACCGGCGCCGTATTTGAAGCGAAGTTCATGCTCCCGTGGAATTTTTCCGAAGAGCTAGCGGCGGAAAAGCACATGGCACAGCTGCAGCATAACATGTGGGTCACCGCCTCACGGACGGCGGTGCTTTCCATCATCACCGGTGGCGGCAAATGGGTGGAAATGACCATTCCGGCCGAGCCGCTCTACCAGCATCTGCTGCTGACCGCAGAACGGAAGTTCTGGCGCTGTGTGGAGACCGGCGAGCCCCCTCGCCTGTTCGCCATCGAGCAGCCGCGGCCACGAATTGAGGCGGTCAGAACGGTCGATATGAGCGGCTCCAATGCCTGGGCCGAGTTTGCAAACGTTTATCGGCTGACGCGGCCTGCCGCGCTCGACCATGACCGCGCCAAGACGGAGCTGAAGGAGCTTGTGCCTGAGGATGCTAAAGAGGCCTCAGGGCACGGGCTGCGGGCCAAGCGATCAAAGTCTGGAGCGATCAGCTTCGAACTGCTTGCAGAGGAGACTGTTCATGCAGCGCTCCAGCAGTAGTGTCGGGGCACTGGCGGCGGCGCTCGCCAAGGCGCAGGCCGAGATCGCCAACCCGGAGAAATCCCTGACCGCCACCATTGTCTCGCCCTTCCCTCGCGAAGGGAGCCGGACATTTCGCTATGCGCCTTTGTCTTCCGGGCTTGATCTGGTCCGCAAGTGTCTTGGCCAGCACGAGATCGCAACGGTGCAATCGACCGCGATCGACGGCGACAGCGGGTTGATCCGACTGACCACAACCCTAGTCCACGCGTCAGGCGAATGGGTCTCCTCGGACTGGCCGGTCTGCCCGGTCAGCGAGACAGCAGCCCCTCATCGGTTAGGCGCCGCCCTCACCTATGCCCGCCGCTATGCCCTGTTCACCCTGGTCGGGATTGCCGGCGAGGATGATCTCGACGCGCCTGACCTTGTGGCGGCAAATGGCCCTCCCGCCTCACAAAACGTATCGCCGAGTCCGGAGAACGGAGCCGCAAGTGCATATTTGCAGACCCCTCAAAGGCGAGCCCGATCAGAAAGGCCTAGACCACCAACTTTGTCGGCAAATGCCTCGGAACAGTTACGTCGTCGGCTGTTATCGGAGATTGAGCAGCTCGAAGACACCGAGGTTCTCGCCAGCTGGGCGCACAATGCCCTGTCCCTGAAAAATCAGCTTTCAAAGACAGACGCCCAAGCGATCGAGAATGCCTTCACAGCGAGGCTGAACCAGCTCGAGGATTTTGGACTGACTGCACCTAAACATCAGGATGTCAATCGGATTGGCAACCAGTCATCACCGGTCGATCCAGCCGAGCAGACGGTCACGGTCATCCGCAAGCCCGTGCGCAAGCGTGACCGCGAACACCTGAAGTTTGTGGCCTCTCAGCCCTGTCTTATCTGCGGCCGAACCCCATCGGATCCGCACCACGTCAAGTTCGCTGAGCAACGGGCGATGGGGCGGACAGTCAGCGACCGGTTCACCGTCCCAATCTGCCGACTGCACCACCGTGAACTGCACCGGAAGGGCAATGAGCGTGCCTGGTGGGAAAAGCAGGCTATCAATCCGTTGCCCGTTGCGGCCCGCCTTTGGACCAAAACTCACGGGTTTGCCTCAGCCGCAACAAACATTGATGGCGAAAGAGCTCAGCCAGCTGAAATCAATGGACGACACCTTACCAATGAAGCCGGCGCCGCGGGCCGGTCTCAAAACGACGAAACGAAGCCAATTTTTGGTCCAGAGGCAGAATGACCTCCTTCCGGCAAATCGAGGCCAACCGCCGCAACGCTCAGCTCAGTACTGGACCCGTCACCGACGAGGGTAAAAGTAGGTCGCGACAAAACGCCGTTCGCCACGGGCTCACGGCGGAAACGGTGATCAATGCGCTGGAAGATGCCGAAGACTACGCGGCCTTCGAAATGGCCATTACGGCCGACTATGACGCGCAATCAGCGGTCGAGAGAGAACTCGTTTTAAGGTTGGCGAGTCTGTTATGGCGGCTCCGGCGCGCCACGACAATCGAGAGCGGGCTGTTCAAGATCCAGGCCCAGCACCTGCTGCAATTCCGACAAACCCGACAAGCTCATCAGAAGTGGCAGCACATGATCGACAACATGTACCGAGACGCGGTCGCGACCGAGGGCGACACGAGGTGCAATGAGGACGAGCCGACCGATAATCTGGAGGCTGGTTCAGAATCGACCGCGGAACCTGCTGATCAATCAGACGACCTCACACGCTCCTTTATCCGCCTGTCCAACCTGCCAACTTACCCCCTCGATCGGCTGAGCCGCTATGAGGCCACGCTTTGGCGTCAGGCTTGCCAGATCCTGTTTACGCTGCGCTGCCTAGATCGACGAAAGCCCTGGAAAAGATTGCTTTGACCTTCACAAAGTTCGCATGCACTCAAAGGCCTTTATTCGCGCTATGCAGGCCATTCATCGCCGCCGCTTTCCGCAAAGTTTACCGGCGCCCAGCATGTTCGGCCGGAGCGGAAATGGACGTTTTTATTAGATTTTGATCATATTCCTTAGTCAGTTCTTGAAGGCCGCGACGTATCAATAGCGCCATATTGCCCGTCACAGTCGTTCAGGAGAAGTGCCGATGATTCCTTCTTCCGTCATTAATCAATTGCGTCGCCTTCGCGGCGATGAACGTGGCGCGACGAGTATCGTGATGGGCATTCTGATAATCCCGCTGGTGGGATTCCTGGCCCTCGGCTTCGAGGTTTCGAACTGGTATATGATCACGCGCAGCATGCAAAACGCGGCCGACGCGGCGACGCTTGCGGCTGCGATCAACAACGGCCCCAATTATGACGTCGAAGCCAGAGCCGTGGCGGCTCAATATGGCTTCGTCAATGGCGTCAACAATGTCACGATCGGCGTCAGCAACACCGCGACGTGCCCCATCACTGGCGACCAAAACTGCTACAGCGTGACGATTTCCGGCTATACGCCGCTCCTTATGTCCCAGGTCGTCGGCTTCCAGGGGAATGGCAACATCAATGGCTCTCTCCAGAAGCAGTTGAACGCGCTCGCGGTCGCGAAAGCCGGCTCACCTGCAGATATCTGCCTGCTGGCGCTCGCGAACAGCGGCACGAACCCGGCTATCCAGACCAACGGCGCGCCGACCGCCAACATGAACGGCTGCGACTCGATGTCGTATACAGGGGCCAATTGCAACGGACACAATCTGGGACTGGGCATCAGCTTTACGGTCGGATCATCCAATAACGGCTGCGGCGCTAAACAGCTGTCGAATCAATCCAAGCTGAATCCGCAGGACCCTTATTCGCGCCAAATCTCCAATAACATTTCGAACTTCACCGACCCGTGTAACGGCAATTACCCGCAGGAAACTCACCACGGCAATAGCTCCTCGATAATCGCAAGCAATCGGCTCTCAGGGACTCTGACCCTGTCGGCGGGAAATAATTACTTTTGCGGGGACCAGATGCTCACCGGCAACGTAACTGTTAGCACGCCCAATGGCGCCGCCGTAATGATTATTGAAAATGGCTCGCTCGATCTCAATGGTAACACGTTTATGATGGCCACCCAGACCGATGCGCTCACGATCGTGTTCACCGGCAGCAACTGTTGCGGCTACACCCACGCGCCGGCCGACAACACCAACGGACCTGGAGGCGCGCTCGACATCACCCCGCCGACCACCGGTCCATGGGCGGGCATGGCAATCGTTCAAGACCCGAACCTGACCACCGGCGTCGATGTTGCTTCGGCGGGCAACAGCCCGACCTGGACTATCACCGGGTTGATTTACACACCCCATGCCACCATCACGCTGAAGGGCGCGATCGATAAATCGAATTTCGGCAAGTCGTGCGTGGTCATGGTCGCGGACAATTTCCAGATCAGCGGCACCGCCGGCATTCTGAAGACCGACATCGGAAATTGCGGCGGAGCGGGCTTGAAGATTCCGCAGGCCACGGTCGGGGGAGTAGCACTCGTCCTATGAGTTACGCAGCACGATCTAAAACTTGGTTGTCGGGAAAGCTTGCGTCGCGGCTTGCCCGAAAGACCAGAGCCGTTTGGGCTGACCGGCGTGGCGTCGCTGCGGTCGAGTTCGGCATTTTTTCCGTCCTTCTGTTTGCCTCGCTTGCGAACGTTACCGACGTCTCGATCTACATCTACCAGCGCATGCAGGTGGAGAATGCCACCGAGGTCGCCGCACAGGCAGCCCTCAAGACGTGCGGCAGCACCAACACGCTGCCGGCCACGATAAACTGCGCCAACCTGTTGACCGCCGTGCAGACGGCGATGCGGAGCACTTCGTTGGGCACCGCCGTCACGCTGCAGAACGGTTCGCCGAGTGAGGGATATTACTGCGTCAATGCTTCCGGCGCGCTGCAATTTGTCAGCGGTGTTAACTCGAAGCCTGCCGATTGCTCGGCCGCGGGCATGCCAGCGCTGCAGCCTGGCGATTACATCACGATCGCGACGACGTTCACCTATCAGCCGATATTTGCAAGGCTCAGCGTCGCGGCCGCCTTTCCGACACCCATCACGAAAACGGCCATCATGAGATTGGGTTGACGATGCGCAATCTCCTCAGATCCATCTCCCGAAACCAGGAAGGCACCACGGCGGTCGAGTTCGCGATCATCGCGCCGGTATTCATCCTGGTCGTTCTCGGCACCATCGGTCTGTGCTTTGCGCTTTTTCTCATTGGCAGCCTTCATTTCGCCGTGGAAGACGGCGCGCGCTGCGCTTCCGTCAAAACCACGATATGCCAGGACTCTCCGACGACCATCGCCTATACCCAAAGCCGCTATCTAGGACCGAATGTGTCACCCACCTTCACTTATAACAATGCTGCTTCCTGCGGCCCCGCCAATACCGGCAATTCCGTTACCGGCACGGTCAACTACACGATGGACATCGGGTTCAGGAGATTCATCATCCCGATTTCGGCGACGGCCTGCTTTCCCTGAAAAGCCGAGAGCACTCATTTTGAGAGCGACTACGAAGACTGCAAAGAGAGCAGCGGTCAGGAAGCGGAAGGCGAGCTAAACGGAACCACAGCCTGAACGTCTGCTTGCGCGCCGGCCGTCAATCGGTCGCCGGCTTCAGCCCAACTCCGACGCGCAACGCGCACGGCCGTTCCCAAAAACCAACGTCAGGCGGGCACAAAAAAACCGCCGCTAGAGTCCCGTCGCGTCCATCCCGGCGGCCGGGCTCTAGGGGTCGCACGCTCGCGAATGCATGCTCGGCGTGGATACGTCATGGCCACCGATCATGATTGACGTACCGGAATCTCGCCTCTGGCGGCAGACATTGATTGCGCTTCATTCCTCGGGAACCCCATCCCAAGCCACCATTCCGGGGAGAAAACCTCCCCAGAGGTCTTGACGGCCCTGGCGGATGCACCGGGGCCATTTTTAAAACGGGTGAATGCTTCGGCGCGTCAATTAGAAACGGCGCTGTTACCAGCGCCGCTCTAGTGCACTAACGCGTGGACCGGCCCACTTCGACTGGCGACTGGCGGTAGCGATCCGCTCTGGCACTGCTGGCGTGGGAAGACCATTTCGCGCGGTCCGGTCATAAAGACACGCCACATCGACAAAGGTTCCTTCCGAACCTCGCGTCAAGACAAACAAAGAGCCCCGCCGTTCGGGCAGGGCTTTCCTTTGGAGTTTCCCTTGGAGTAAAACCTAAAAAAGGTGGAGAGAGAACCACCACGCAACAACCTAAGCCGACATGGCAAGATCGCAACTTAAGGATCGTTTAACCTCCATCACTCAGCTCATCGCAAGACGCAGGCCGAGGCCATTTTAGCACCCGTGTGATGCGTATCAAAGCAGCCATCCGATTTGTTTGCTTACGTTGTACAGGCCGGAGCTGCAGCGCTGTCGATACGGGCAGAGCATTTGAAGCAGCCGGCAAGGCGCAGCTCTGACGCAGCACGGCGGCCCCGTCTATGCGAAAGATGAACCTAGAAGAAAATGTGCACCGTCAGAATGGACGTTTCATGCGCCGTATGATTGAGACCGCACCGCAGGACGGAAAATTCGTCATCCTCGAGGAAGATGCGAGGGGCAACTATGATGTCGCTCGCTGGTCGTCCGAGGTGGGTGGATGGGTCGGTGAAGACGGCGAGCCAATCAACATCACGCCGACGCATTGGCATCCAACCCAGGGGGAGAATCACCTTCAGCAAGGGCTCGATTTTTCTTTCTTCTTGAGGCGGGCCGCAGAACAACGAGCGACTGCCGGCGACGTCCTAGCGGCTTGTTCGGTTGCGGCTGACCCAGTGACTCGTGCAGAAGTCGGGGCGCAGACCACGCTGGTCGAAGCCAAGCGCGTCTCGCAGGCGCGGTGGCGATTTGCAGCTACCGTGCTCGCCGCCAGCCTCGTCGCAGCAGCGTTCACCGGCATGTATTTCCGCGCCCAGGTCACTTACGAAGTGGCGCAGCTTAGAAAAGTCGCTGACGCCAAGGCGGCGGAGCTGCAGCAGGAACGCGATCACAGCGCCGCGCTGGCGAGCGAACTGGCGACGGTACGTCGCGACTTCGAAACGACGGCGGCACTGTCGAGCAAGGCCGCCGACGAAGGGGCGCAGCTCAGAAAAGTCGCTGACGCCAATGCGGCGGAGCTGCAGCAGGAACGCGATCACAGCGCCGCGCTGGCGAGCGAACTGGCGACGGTACGTCGCGACTTCGAAACGATGGCGGCACTGTCGAGCAAGGCCGCCGACGAAGGGGCGCAGCTCAGAAAAGTCGCTGACGCCAAGGCGACGGAGCTGCAGCAGGAACGCGATCACAGCGCCGCGCTGGCGAGCGAACTGGCGACGGTACGTCGCGACTTCGAAACGACGGCGGCACCGTCGAGCAAGGCCGCCGACGAAGGGGCGCAGCTTAGAAAAGTCGCCGACGCCAAGGCGGCGGAGCTGCAGCAGGAACGCGATCACAGCGCCGCGCTGGCGAGCGAACTGGCGACGGTACGTCGCGACTTCGAAACGACGGCGGCACTGTCGAGCAAGGCCGCCGACGAAGGGG
>Ga0210399_10004736_pt1 | contig 10557 bp, 10 predicted proteins | sample IncBWC14MmetaG_FD_150865 | JGI IMG/M metagenome (GOLD analysis project Ga0210399, IMG submission 150865) | Forest soil microbial communities from Barre Woods Harvard Forest LTER site, Petersham, Massachusetts, United States - Inc-BW-C-14-M | ecosystem: Environmental > Terrestrial > Soil >...
CATTGGCTCAAAACGAACCAGTGCCTCACTGCTCGTGTATATGCATGAGGACGGATTTTTTATCTGTGATAGAAATCACGGGCGCTCTAGAAGCCCTAGAGCTTGTCGAAGGCGCGCTCGGCCGCAAGCTTCGCGTCTTCGAATGTCTGCGCTTCGCCGTGTGCGATCAATTCCTGATGGCGCGGCGGTCCGAACAATTCCCAGCTGATGACGGCGGGGCCGGCGCGATCGGCCGGAAGATCGAACACCACCAGTTCGTAATCACCAATGAGCGTGCGCTCGGCTCGGTTGGCGCCGATGAACTCAGGGTCTCTCTGCCCTAGCCGACGACGACCTTGAGGGGGCCGCGATAAGAAGAAGCCGCGCAGGGCAAGCCGCGCTGACGGCCTGCGCGATCTCACAGCCCGAGGTTTAATCAAAACCATCGCGAGCCTTCTGCCGCACGACGTCGACATCAGTGTCGATTTCCGAGTCGAGCATGCGGTTTTCCGCGCTTGAAGCCTATCGCTTGCCGAAGGCGACGCCGGCAACCGAGATTAAGGCTTTGCCGGTCATCGATGCCGACGCTTGAGGACATCGCGCAGCATATCATGAAGGTCGCGGCCGATCCTGCGCGCTTGCAGGCTGAAGCCGAGCGAATCCCGGATACAGCGTTCACCACCGCGCAAGCCGGTTGCCCTTCTATAGATGAGCGGCTTGTGCTCTTCAGCAAGTGTTTCGGCGATGATGGTTATCGCGACAAATTCTGCAGCAGCAGATTCAGCGCCGCATGCGCGAAGGCGTGCATGTTGGCGACGCGGTCGGCGCTGCCGGTCTCCAGCGTGATTGCAACCGTCTCAGCTCCGGCGACCGCGATGCAGCTATGGCCAGCGGCATCGCCATAGCGGTTGCCGGTCGGGCCGGTCGCGCCGGTCTCCGACAGGCCCCAATGGCTGGAGAAGCGGCCACGAATCTGGTTCGCGAGCAGCTTTGCATAGATTTCCGAGGCCGAGCGGATGCCCTTCATCGCATCATCGGGAATATCCATCAGGATGCGGCGCGCGTCGCGGGTGTAGACCACGGCGGAGCCAAGGAAATAGGCGGACGCGCCGGGCACCGCGAGCAGCGCAGCCGAGATCAGGCCGCCGGTCGAGGATTCCGCGACTGCAATCGTTTGCTTGCGGGCGACCAGTCGCCCTGCGATCTGCTCGGCGATGGAGATGAGATCCTGCATGGCACTCAGTTCCGGTGCAGCACCTGCCGCTGCAGCGACGGCGCTGGCGGCTGTGCCGATGGTTGCGCCGGCGGTTTTTTGGGTGGCGCCGGCTTGTCTGTCATCGAGTGATAGAGCGCGCGGACGAAATTCTTGCTGGCCATTTCCGTTGGCGCCCATTTGGCGTCGAGATCGGCAAAGGGCCGCTCCGCCATCACCTGGCCTTCGCTTTTTCCGTCCTGGATCAAGACGTCCATGCGATCGCGGGCGACCACCAGCATGGTGTAGAAATCCAGGAGTTCCGCCTTGTCGGCGACCGGCCCGTGGCCCGGCACGATCTTGCTATTGGTGTCGGTCAGCTTGAGATAGGTGTCGGCCGCCGCAATCATGCCATCGACATTGCCGCCATTGGCGAAATCGATGTCGGGATAGCGGCCATTGGTGAAGGTATCGCCGGTCGCCAGCACATTGGCAGTCTTGAACCACACGAAGCTGTCGCCGTCGGAATAGGCATTGGGGATGTGGTTGAGATCGGCGACGCGTCCATTGAGCTGGATTCTGAAGGAGGTGGAATAGGTCTTCGCCGGCAGGGCCCCGGTGGGCGCCGGCGGCGTCTTGATGCCTGTCAGCCCGTCGGTCGTTCCAGCCGCCATGCGGTTCTTGACATGGGCATCGGCGACCACGGTGGCGCCGCCCTTGGCGAAAAATTCGTTACCGCCGGTGTGGTCAGTGTGAAACTGCGTGTTGACCAGGAATTTGATCCGCTGGTGCGCGATTGCCGCTATTGCCCCTCTGACCTTGTCATGCTGCGACGCAGGGCCGGCATCGACGACGATCAAGCCGTCCTTCGCGACGGCTATGATGATGTTTCCGCCCAGGCCTTCGACCATGTAGATGCCATCGACGAGCTTCGTGGTCCTGATGCCTGCCTTCAGATCGGAATATGGCGCGTTGGTTGCAGGCGACTGCTGTTGCTCGGCATTTGCGGCCGCAGCCCACAGCACGCAGGCTGCAACAGCTAGTCGGGACAGGAACATTGAGAAAATTCCTCCACGCGCAAGAATAATTATGAGTCAATAGCACAGCTTCTCCGAGTTTGCGCCATGACTTGCGTGTTCGTGATACGGAACAGCAAAGTTTGTGCCGCACATGTTGCTGTTCGGCGCTTGTCGCCGCAACTGTCTCGAAACGAGGCAATGGTTGCGGTGGCGTCCGGGGCCTGCTTGAATGCAGGTGCGAGCGGCGCGATTAAGCGCTCCCACGAGACGTGCAAGAGGAACTCCAAGGAAGAGGAACTTCGAGGCCATGACGTCACCGATCGCGGGCGGCGTAGATTGCGACCTGCACCCGGCCGTTCCCCATCTCACGAGCCTGCTGCCTTATCTTAACGACTACTGGCGCGACCAGGTGACCACGCGCGGCATGACCGACCTCGTGTCGCAGTCCTATCCGGTCAATTCGCCGATCTCCGCGCGGCCGGACTGGCGCCCCGCGCAAGGCAAGCCCGGCTCAAGCCTGGATGATTTGAAGACGCAGGCGCTCGATCCGTTCAAGGTTGCCTACGGGATCTTGAATCCGCTCTTCGGTGTGCAGATGGTGTTCAGCGAGGACATGCAGGATGCGTTCTGCCGGGCGTTGAACGATTGGCTCGCGAGAGAATGGCTTGATCGGGACCCGCGGCTGCGCGGCTCGATCGTGATCCCGACGCAAAGCGTGGAAAAATCGGTTGCCGAAATCGAGCGCTGTGCGAACGACAGGCGCTTCGTCCAGGTGCTGATGCTTGTCATGGGCGACATGCCGCTCGGCAAGCGCGCCTATTGGCCGATCTACCAGGCGGCCGAGCGGCTGGGCCTGCCGATCGGCATCCATGCCGGCTCCGCCTATCACAATCCGCCAACCTCGGTCGGCTGGGGCTCCTATCATATCGAGGATTATGTCGGGCAGGCGCAGGCGTTCCAGACCCAGCTCACCAGCCTGATCGTCGAGGGCGTGTTCGCACGGCATCCGAACTTGAAAATGGTGATGTTGGAGTCCGGCTTCACTTGGCTACCACCTTTTCTCTGGCGGCTGCACAAGTTCTGGCGCGGCATCCGTATGGAAACACCCTGGGTCGATCGCGCGCCGATCGAGATTGTGCGGAGCAATATCCGCTTCTCGCTGCAGCCGGTCGATGCGCCGCCCGATCCGGCCGTGCTGAACCGGCTGTTTGACCATATGCAGTCGGACGAATTGCTCCTATTCTCGACCGACTATCCGCACTGGCAGTTCGAGGGTGACGCGGCGCTGCCGGAGGGATTGTCGCCCGATCTCGTGCGCAAGATCATGATCGACAATCCGTTTGCGACCTATGGTCGCCTGACTCAGTCCGTGAAGGAGACGACGTCATGAACATCCAGGTCCGCGACCTTCCGGAGCAGGCGGCATCCGTTCAAACCAAGACCGCGATTGCCGATTGCGACATCCATCCGGCGCGCGCGACCAGGACCGAGCTCTATCCCTTTCTTGCCAAGCGCTGGCACGATCATCTCGAAACTTACGATCAGCACCCCTATCAGGGCATGATGGAAGGGCCGCCCTATCCGAAGGCGCAGCCGAATGCGTCGCGCCGCGACGCCTATCCGCCGGAAGGCGGTTCGCAGGGCTCTTCGCTGTCCTTCATGCAGAAGCAGCATCTCGATCCGAACAATGTCGTGCTCGGCGTGCTCAATCCACTCAAGACGGGACAGGGCATCCGCAATCATGATCTCGCGGCCGCGATTTGCTCGGCGGTCAACGACTGGCAAATCGAGAAATGGACCAGCAAGGACCGGCGGCTGAAAGCGTCGATTGTCGTCGCCAATGAGGACGGCCCGACGGCGGCGGCCGAAATCCGCAGGCGCGCGAGCGATCCGAACTTCGTGCAGGTGCTGATGCTCAGCCGTAATGTCGAGCCGCTTGGCCAGCGCCGCTACTGGCCGATCTATGAGGCGGCGGAGGAGGCCGGCCTTCCCATCGGCGTGCATGCCTTCGGTTTCGGCGGCAACCCGATCACGCCCTCGGGCTGGCCAAGCTTCTACATCGAGGAGATGGTCGGTCATGCGCAATGCCAGCAGAGCGCGCTGGCGAGCCTCGTGCTGGAAGGCGTGTTCGAGCGCTACCCCAAACTGAAGATGGTCATGGTCGAAGCCGGCTTCGGCTGGGCGCCATCGCTGGCCTGGCGGCTCGACCGCAACTGGCAGCGGCTCAGAAGCGAAGTGCCGCATGTCCAGCGGCCGCCTTCCGACTATATCCGCGAGCACATCTGGTGGACCACGCAGCCGATGGAGGACCCCGAGCGGCGCGATCATTTGTTCGATGTGATCGAGTGGATCGGCTGGGACAAACTTCTATTCGCGACCGACTATCCGCACTGGGACTATGACGAGCCGTCGCGCGCGCTGCCGCCGGGCGTCAGCGACGCCAACCGCGAGGCGTTCTATCTCGGCAATGCGCGGAAGCTTTATGGGCCCGCATGATCCGGAAAAGTGGGAACCGGTTTTCCGATGAAGATCATGCGTAGAAAATAACCATGACACGGCACGTCATCGCCCCGGTGGACGAGCTGCCGCCGGGCACGCGTAAATTTGTGACGATTGACGACCGGCCGATCGCGATCTTCAACATCAAGGGCGAGTTTTTCGGGCTCTTGAATCGTTGCCCGCATCAGGGCGCAGCGTTGTGCGAAGGTCCGCTGATCGGGCTCGCACAATCCTCCGACCCCGGCGAGATCGAATACACCAAGCTCGGCGAGATCATCCGCTGCCCCTGGCATGGCTGGGAGTTCGATATCCGCACCGGCCAGTCTTACTGCGATCCCCGCCGTTTTCGCGTGAAGGCCTATCCCGTCAATGTCGAGCCGGGCGCCGCCGTGGTGAAGGGGCCATATGTCGCGGAGACCATCAAGGTCGCCGTCGAGAGCGACTACGTGGTGGTGGATTTGTGATCTTTCGTCATTCCGGGATGGTGCGCAAGCACCAGACCACAGATGCGCAATTGCGCATCGGGGAATCTCGGGATTCCGGGTTCGATACCCGAACTCGGGTTTACCCGAGTTCGGCAAATATAGCGGTCCAAGTCGGCAACAGCCGACTTGGATGCGCATCGCCCCGGAATGACCGTGCAAATGGCTAACTATGCCCCATCATCTTCCGCTCGCGCGCGTAGCGGACCAGCGCGACAAAGCGATAGAGGCCGTGGACGAACTTACCGTAGGGCATTGTGATGAACAGCGCGAACACCACGCCGAGATGCAGCGCGAGCAGCGGGCCCATTGCGGCGGTGTCGCGCAGCAGCAACAGCGCGAGGCCGGTCACGCTCGTCAGCAACAACATCAGGATGAATGCGACGTCCATGCCGGCGCGGGCCTGATCAGCCAGAACCGGATCGCGGGTCGATTTTGCAACCAGCAGGCCCGCAGGCCCGATCACGAGCCCGATGCCGCCAAGCGTGCCGAGCACGACGGGCAGATCCCACCACGGATAAGGCGCCTCGCGCACGAGCAGATAGTGATACAGCGTGCCGACGCAGGTCGCAGCAAAACACAGCAGGAATCCGTAGAATGTCAGATGATGAAAAATCTTGCGCCGGTCGGTCGGTCGATCATCCTCATTGAAGCAGCCGACGCCACCGCCGTCGAGATAGCGCAGCTCGCCGGCATCGCGGATCGCCTGCCACAGCGAGGAAGCATCAGTGCGCATGCCGACGGGCTCGCCGATGTCGCGCCAGAACGCGCGCACGCCCATGATGAGCGCGACAATCGCGTAAATGAATGCCGCGCCGAACAGCGCCGCCATCGCTTTATGCGGCATCAGCGCGTAGAACGCGCCGGGTCCGGCATGGGCGCCGTAGAGCACCTGCCTGTCGTTAAGCGCGGCAAAGCCGAGAATGAACGCCGCGACGCTGAGCGCGGCAATGAGGGTGATGGCCAGTCCGTTGCGCGCGAACAGGCCGGACAGGGCGCGCGGCCAGGCATAGGCGGCATAGGATTCCGCGCGCGCGACCGCGAGCGTCTTCGGCACGTTGACATCGAACTCGTGCGGCGGCGAGAACTGGCAATCGGTGTAGCAGGCGCCGCAGGAATGGCAGAGATTGGCAAGATAATTGAGATCGCCATCGGAAAAGGCACGGCGCATCTCCATGGCCGGAAACACCGCGCACAGCCCCTCGCAGTAGCGGCAGGAATTGCAGACCGTCATCAGGCGGTCCGCTTCGGTGAGAATCCTAGTTCCGTGCATGTCGTGCCGCTTCCCGTCCGGCGACGCGACCGAACACGCTGCCGATTGTCATGCCGATGCCGGCGGCATAGCCTTTGCCGAGCACATTGCCGGCCATGATCTCGCCGGCTGCAAACATGTTGGCCGATGGCATGCCGCCCTGCATCAGCATGCGCGCCTCCTTGTTCACGCGGGTGCCGAGATAGGTGAAGGTGATGCCAGGCCGCACTGGGTAGGCGAGAAAGGGCGGCGTCTCGATCTTGCGCGCCCAATGCGTCTTGGGCGGCGTGATGCCCTCCGTGCGGCAATCGTCGAGAATGGTGTGATCGAAAGTGCCCGGACGCACCGCGGCGTTGAAATCGGCGACGGTCTTTTCAAGCGCTGCGGGATCGAGTTCCAGCTTGACCGCTAACTCGCGGATGGTCGGCGCGCCGATCGGCGGAAACAGCGTCGGCATGAAGCTCGTGACGACGGTGGTGTCGAAGATGATGTAGGCGATCTGGTCGGGCTGCGCCGCGACCAGCCGGCCCCAGATCGCGTAGCGTTTCGGCCAGATGTCCTCGCCCTCGTCATAGAAGCGTGCGGCGCGCTTGTTGACGACGATGCCGAACACGACCGAGTCATGGCGGGTGATGATGCCGCCGTCGAATTTCGGCGCGCGCGCGTCGATCGCGACCGCGTGGCATTGGGTGGGGTCGCCGACCTCCTGCACGCCCTTGTTCAGCAGTATTTTGAGGATCGAGCCGCGATTATAGGGTGTGCCGCGGATCAGGAAGTTGTTGGCGGCCTCGCCCCAATATTCCCGCAGCCACTCGATATTGGCCTCGAACCCGCCGGCGGCGGCAACCAGCGTGGAGGCGCGGGCACTGACATGCATGCCATCGTGCTTCAGCGCGGCCGACAGGAACATGCCGTCCCTGATGTCGAGGTCCTTCACTTCCGCGTCATAGAGGATGTCCACGCCCAACTGCTCGGCCGTGCGATAGAGCGCGTTCAGCATCGCCCTTCCGCCGCCGAGGAAGAAGGAATTGGTGCGGCCGAGGCTCAGCGTGCCACCAAGCGAGGGCTGCCAGCGCACGCCCTGTTCGACGATCCAGTTCAGGATGTCCTTGGACTCCGCGATCATGAAGCGCGCCAGCTCTTCGTCGGTCTGCCCGCCGGTGACGCGCAGCAGGTCGTCCCAGAACTCCTCTTCCTTGTAGGGGCCGGTGAGGATGTCGGTCGCCGCGTCATGGGCGCAGCGCATGTTGCGGGTATGGCGGGTGTTGCCGCCGCGATAGAATTTCGGCGCGCCTTCCAGAACGAGGACGGAGGCGCCGGCTCGCCGCGCGCTGATCGCGGCGCACAGCGCGGCGTTGCCGCCGCCGATCACCAGCACGTCGTACTTGCGACTAAAATCGACCATGCGCACTTGTTATCGTGTTGGCATGGGTCAGGGAAGGGGCGCGAGCGCCGGCCGGACGTTCCACCCAGCCGGCTGCACAAACGCGCTACACTGTAACCGTTTCCCGTGTCTCGATGGTTCGCCCGGCGCGATAGACGGTGAGCGCGGCGATGATGGCGAGGGCTGCCGCACACATCAGCCAGTAGCCCGGAGATGCTTTGTCCTTCGTCTGATCGATCAGCCAGGTCGATGCGAACGGCGTGAAGGTGCCGAACAGGGCGGCGGCGAGCGCAAACGCCAGCGAGAAGCAGGTGGTGCGGACATGCGCCGGCACGATCTCGACCAGGCAGCCCAGCATGGTGCCGCTATAGACGCCGAAATAGAACGAGAACATCATCTGCACAGCCAAAAACTTGCCGAAGCTCGGGTCGTTGACGAGCCAGTGCAGCGCGGGATAGGCGGTGACCAAGGACAGCCCGGCGATCGTGAGCAGCACCGGCTTGCGGCCGATGCGGTCGGACACGGCGCCGCCAACGGGGTTCCAGAAGAAGTTGGTCACGGCGACGAGCAGCGTCACCAGCAGGGCGTCCTGGGTGGAGAGCTTCAGCACGCTCTTGCCGAAGGTCGGCGTATACACCGTGATGAAGTAGAAGGTCGTCGTGGTCAAGACTGCGATCATCATGCCCAGAATGACGATGCGCCAATTGGCCAGCGCCGAGGCAAAAACTTCGGAAGCGGTCGGATGCTTCTTCATCGCCAGGAACGCGGGTGTCTCTTCCAAGGTCCGGCGCAGGAAGAAGATCAGGGGAATGATCAGGCAGCCGATGAAGAAGGGAATACGCCAGCCCCAGGCGGCGACGGTCTCCGCCGGCATCGACTCGCTCAGCACAAAGCCCAGGATCGCCGCAACGAAGATCGCGACCTGCTGGCTGGAGGACTGGAACGAGGTATAGAAGCCGCGATTGCCCGGGGTCGCGATCTCGGAGAGATAGACCGAGACGCCGCCGAGCTCGACGCCGGCCGAAAAACCCTGCAGCAGCCGGCCGATCAGCACGATGATGGGTGCCGCGACGCCGATCGTCGCATAGGTCGGGCAGAACGCGATCACGACGGTGCCGATGGCCATGATCCCCAGCGTGACGATCAGGCCCTGGCGCCGGCCGATCTTGTCGATATAGGCCCCGAGCACGATGGCGCCGACCGGGCGCATCAGCGCGCCCAGCCAGAACACGCCGAATGTGTTGAGCAGCGAGGCGGTCTCGTTGTCGGATGGAAAGAAAGCCTTGCCGATCGCGGCGGCATAGAAGCCGAACAGGAAGAAGTCGAACTGTTCCAGGAAATTGCCGCTCGTCGCGCGCAGGATGGCGCCGACGCGCGACTTGATCTGCGGCGTTTGCGATGGCGACGTTTGCGACATGGGTAACCCTCTCCCCCCGGTTAACGGCCGTTTAACGGCTTGGCCGGTGCGGAGACGCGCTCTCGCCGGCCAACAATTGCTGTTGCCGCGGCAATCTGCCACGCCATTGCCGTGGGTCCAACCGGAAAACGCCTGATGAGCCGCCTGGCGCGCTGCATCAGGAATTGGAAAACTGGTTAACGCCTGTTACGGCAGCTCGCGATCTCCAAGCTTTCAGGAAGGATTTCAGGGTTTGTTCTGTGCGGAAGCCGTCACCCATTGCCGGAAGGCGCGCAGCTTGGGCGAGTCCGTAACGCCCTCAGGCGAGACGATGTAGAAGCCGGCATCCGCGGGAAGCGTGATGTCGAAGGGAACCACAAGCCGGCCCTTGGCGATGTCGTCCTTCACATAGGTCGTCCGTCCCATCGCAACGCCAAGGCCGTCGATCGCCGCCTGCACCGTCATCAGGATCAGGTCGAAAGTGATGCCGGGCTGCCTGGAAATATCCGCAGGCAGGCCGGCGGCGGTGAGCCACAGCCGCCAATCATCGCCGTTGCTGGTGTTGTGCAGCAGCACGTGGTCCTTCAAGTCTTCCGGGCAGCGCAGCGGCTTCTTTCCGGTCAGGAGCGCGGGGCTGCACACCGGGAACATCTCGTCCGCCATCAGCCATTCGGCGCGCAGCCCCGGCCAATGGCCTCTGCCATAGCGGATCGCGGCATCGACATCGCCATTTCTGAAATCGACCAGCCCGGTCGACGTCGTGATGCGCACGTCGATCTCCGGATGGGTTTCCTGGAAGGCCGACAGGCGCGGCAGCAGCCACTTCGCCGCCAATGACGCCAGTGTCGAAACCGTTAGCACGTTGTCCTTGTCGCCCCTGCGCAGCAGCCGGTCGGTCGCCAGGCGCAGGTCGTTGAAGGCGGCGCGGATGCCGGGGAGATACTCCTTGGCCTCAGGCGTCAGCGCGAGCGCGCGGTTCTTGCGGACAAACAGGCGGATGCCCAGTTCTTCCTCCAGCCGCCGGATCTGATGGCTGATCGCCGTCTGGGTGACATTCAGCTCGGACGCCGCCTGCGTGAAGCTCAAATGCCGGGCCGCCGCTTCGAACGCACGCAGCCCGTTGAGCGATGGCAGCCTGGCGATCATGGGCGTCCCCAATACATGACTTTATTTCATCCGAAGCGGTACAAAGTGTCGTTTGCGACGACGCAAGATAAGGCAGATATTGGCCTCCAACAGATAGAGGTAGGAGGTTAGAATGTCTACCTACACGCACGAATCGATGACAAATCATCATGTTCCGAGGATCTGGGAGGTGCTTAGCGAGACCTTCCATCTCTGGCGGCAGCGCTAT
>Ga0210399_10004739_pt1 | contig 10555 bp, 6 predicted proteins | sample IncBWC14MmetaG_FD_150865 | JGI IMG/M metagenome (GOLD analysis project Ga0210399, IMG submission 150865) | Forest soil microbial communities from Barre Woods Harvard Forest LTER site, Petersham, Massachusetts, United States - Inc-BW-C-14-M | ecosystem: Environmental > Terrestrial > Soil >...
CTGTACCTTCAGGCCGCGCCAGGCTGGTGGATCGACAGCACAGACGGCAAGCACAAGCGAGACGCCATGACGGTCTTCGCCGAAGACGACCTTGGCGGCTTGTACCTGCCCAATTTCGGCGGCAGCCGCAGCCGCCCGGGATACGAACAGGTCAAGCTCACGCTGCGACCTCGCCTGGCCCCCGGGGCCCGCCTCCTGACGCTCACCTTCGCAAGCCAGACGCAGCAAGTCACCGCCGAGATACCTCTAGCGCCCTGACCCGCATCACAGCATCACAGCACGGGTGGCCGGCCCTGCTCGACGCGCCGAATAACCCGTCCTGCACGACTCAGAGGGAAGGCACGAGGTTATCGAAACCACGCCATATCGGCGGCGGTGTGCGCCGCGGTGAGGACGAGGACTTGATCACGCGGCGTGAGTCGAAGCGTTTAGCGGGCGGGTCTGGGTCGCGGGGCCGGCGTCGAGCGTGGCGGTGGCTCATGCGGGTGATGCCGGGGCGGGTGAGGTGACCCTGCCGCGCTCGGGCTCTTGGCCCGCGATGAGTTCTGCCGTCGCCGGGCGTCTGACTGGTGTGGTCTGAGCAGAGGAGGCACCATGCCCGAGCACGGGATCGGAAGCCGCGAGGAATGGCAGGCGGCCCGGGAGGAGCTCGCGCGGCTCGAGGCTGAGCAGGCGAGGCGAGAGGAGGAGATCAAGGCGAAGCGTCGCGATCTCCCGTGGGTCCCGGTCGACAAGGAGTACCAGCTCGACACGGGGACGGGCAAGAAGACGCTCGCCGAGTTGTTCGACGGCCGCTCCCAGCTGCTGGCCTACAACATCATGTTCGGCCCTGATTACACCCTCGGTGCCTGCCCCGGCTGCACCGGCCTGGCCGACGGGCTCGACGGCACGCTGGTCCATCTGAACCATCGCGACGTGACGCTGATCTGCCTGTCGCGGGCGCCAGTCGAGCGGCTGACCGCCTACAAGCAGCGCATGGGCTGGCAGTTCCCCTACGTCTCCACCTACGGCTCCGATTTCGCCTTCGACTTCGGGCTGGCGATGACCCAGGAGCAGGCCCAGCGGATCGCTGAGGTCAAGGAGATGATCGACAATCCGCCCGGCTGGCTCCAGGAGTGGTCGCACCAGATCGGCGCCGAGCTCAAGGATGGCCTGCGCGAGAACCCGAGCTGGATCGCCTTCGCGCTGGAGGGCGGAACCGTCTACCACACCTACACGGTGGCGGCCCCGGACCCGTTCGTCGCGCCATACTTCAGCTTCCTGCTCGACCGGACGCCGAAAGCCCAGCCCGCCGAGCCTCGCTCGTGGCGCACGGACGAGTACCCAGGCTGAGTACCCGGGAGACGTCATACGTGGCGGCGGGCTCTGACCAGCAGTGTCACTCACTCCGGTGTCTCCTGCGGATCCGGCGTTGCCCTTTCGGGCCCCGCTCCCGCACTGGGTCCGGGTACCAGGCCGAGCCGGAGCGCACCGCTGTCCGCAGGCCCATCCACGACCGCATGCTGACCGGGTCGCTATCGGCCTCGCCGGCTACCGTCGGCGTGGACGTGATGATCGTCCGGGTCGCCTTCGTGGTCCTCACCGTCGTGGCCGGTGCGGGCATACCGCTTTACCTGGCCGGCCTGCTGCTGATCCCCTAACAGGGCAGCGACCAGTCCATCGCCGGCTCATTCATCGAGCCCAGGCACTCACGGCCACGGTAGGTCAGTGAAGGACAGCAGCACGTCAGCCCGGTCCAGCTATCCCCGGGCCGGCCAGGCCCGGCCCGCCAGTACACCCGGCGCGGCCGAGCCGGCGGGACCGGGAGCCAGGCAGCGGCGGCCCGCCGCAAAAGGGATTGCGGCTCGCCCAGGCCGCGTGCGGTGCCGGCCTGGCCTACGCTGCCGTCAGCGTGTACTAGGCACTGGGCGGGACCTGGCTGCTCGATACTGTCGCAGGCACGCTGGACTGTCGCAGGCACGCTGGAACAGCAGGGCCGCGCCGGTAACCCGGGCATCATCCTGGCCGTATGCGCCGCCGCCGCGCTGAAGGTCATCGGCGCCATCGTGCCGCTGGCGGCGGCTGGGGTGACAGCCAGGCAGGCAACCAACGCCGTGAAGCGCCGGGCGCGGGTGCTGGCATGGCTCGAGGCCGCGATCCTGACGATCTATGGCCTGGTGCTGACCGTCGCGGGGTTGCTGGCGCAGTCCGGAGCGATCCCGGCGGCGGCCAGTGCCGATCCCCGGGCGCTGGCCTGACACGCCTACCTCTGGGACCCCTGGTTCCTGCTCTGGGGAGCGCTTGTCGCCGCCGCCCTGCCCAGGTCCCGGCAACCCGGCGTCACCCGGATCGCCCGCGGCCGCTGACCCGGCCCGCCCGCCGGGCGCAGCAGCCCCGGGTTTAGTCACTTGCGAACAGAACGTCCCTCATCTGCATCGCATACACAGCCTCCCACCACGTCGGCAAAGCCGCCCAGGCGGATCTCGCGTGTTGGCCGTGGCCAGCGATCGTCGCGCAGCGTGAATGAAGTTCCAGGACACGAGCGTCCTAATCGCCGATTACGGGCAAGGAGCAGCCTTGGGAGATTGCGACACGTAAGCGCGCAGATCTGCCAATATATTGGCCCGCTGCACCGGTGACCGGTCGTTAGTGATCAGCGGATTATCAGACTAGGTGTCCTGTCGTTGTCGATTCCCTCGCCTACCGGGCAAACGTCATGCCGATCACGACAGTCAGATGCGATGTGGCCGCCTATTTCCATGATTATGCCTTTAGAGCCATACTGACAGCCCGGTGAGGCCGGCCGCCACGCTCGTCGACTTGTTACCTCGTCGACGCGTTTAAGGACAGCCTCTACTGGCGGGTGGCCTGGCAAGCCGGGCCAGCGGGACCCGCGCCGTCCGCCAGCCGCTCCGCCCGGATTGTGGCGTCTGTGATGCTGCCGACCTCGACGATGGCCGGGAATCCTAACACCGGGAAGGTTGTGGAATAGCCGAGCGGCAGTTGCCGTGGCCATTTCCATGGGGGCCTACCAGTTCGGTAGATGCCGGGAGTTGCCTGCGGCGTCCGCGCCAGCTACCACACCGGACTAGCGCTGGCCGGGGAAGGGTCCTGCCCCGTAGCGCAGGACCGTTCCCGTGTGTATTAAATTCGCTCTTGTGGTCCTCTGGGATGTAGATAAGGGCCTACTCAAGGTCTAGGCTCCAGGGAGGTGGAACTCCTTGGCGGTGAGACATGGGCGATGAAATCCCGCTCATGCAAGAGGGCGTGCGGGAATGGGTCCAGCAGACCGCCCGCCGGGGCAAGAGCGGGCTACGTACAGCTTCGCCGACGGTCCTCTTGTCGCTGCTGTGCGCGAGCGCATTCGGTCCCCTGCTCATGGTCGGCGGTGTCGTCGGGGCGGGCGTCGGCGTGCTTTCCTCGGTGGGCGGCGGAGTGCTGACCCAGGTTGTCAGCGATGCCCTCAGCCGATTGCGTCAACACGGCCAGCCGCAAACACCATCGCGGGACGATCTGGAGAAAGCAATCGCTGAGCAGATCCGGCAGATCCTTGGAGGCGCAGACCAGTACGCGGACGCCTTGCGGACTGAGATCGCCTCGGTGCTGAAGGAGATCGACGCGGGCGGGACGGCGTTGCGGGCCGCGATGGAGGAGACCAATGACCGGGTTCGCGGTGATGTGATAGCCGCGATCGGCATGCTCGGCTCTGATTTCATCGAAATGGGATTTCTCCTGAAGGACGTGGCACAGGCGGCGGCGGAGATCCAGCAAAGCCTGGACGTGCAGGGCGCGGACGTCCGGGCGATCATCGAGCAGAACGAGCGCCAGTCAGCCGACATTCGCCTGGTGCGGGAGGACCTGGCGGTCATCGCGGGCCGAGCAGTCGCCGGTGCCTCAGCAGGCGCAGGACGAGGTGACGGGGGTGCGCGGTGGGTTCGCGGATGTCCGTACCGGGGGTTGCGGCCCTTTGATGAGTCCGACGCGGACGTGTTCTACGGGCGGGAGCGGCTGGCCGCTGAACTGGCCGTGAAGCTGGCCGGCCGGGTGAGCCGCGGTGGCGTGGTTGTCGTCACGGGAGCGTCGGGCGCGGGCAAGTCGTCGCTGCTGCGAGCGGGCCTGCTGCCGCTACTAGCCCGGGGCCGGCAGGTGCAGGGATCGGGCCAGTGGCCCCGTATTGTCATGACGCCGACCAAGGATCCGCTCACGGAGCTGGCCGCCCGCCTGGCGGCGCTCGGCGGCGGCGACACCATCGCGGTCCGAGACGGGCTCGTCCAGCATCCAGACCGAGGGCAGTTGTCAGTCTGGCCGGCCGTTCTCGCCGCCACAGCCCGTCACGGCGAGGCGCCGCCGGTATCCGCAGGCAAGACCGCCCGGCTGGTGCTCATCGTCGATCAGTTCGAGCAGGTCTTCACCCTGAATCCCGGCCCGGACGGAGAGGCGGCCCGGCAGGCATTCATCACGGCATTGTGCGCGGCTGCCACGAACCCAGTCGGGCCGGGGCAGGAAGCGCCCGCCCTGGTGGTAATTGCGGTGCGGGGAGATTTCTGGGACCGGTGCGCCGCCTATCCCCAACTCACGGGGGCGCTTCAAGACGGTCAGTTCATCGTCGGGCCCATGAACGAGTCCGAGCTCCGGGTCGCGATCACCGGGCCGGCGGACGCGGCCGGGCTTCACATCGATCCCGCCCTGACGGACACCATCCTTAGTGATCTGCACGCTGCGGGCGGTGACGACACCTCAGGAGTGCTGCCGCTGCTCTCGCAGGCACTGTCGCTCACCTGGGAAAAGCGCGACGGCGACCGGCTGACCAGCCACGGCTACGGCCAGGTCGGCGGGGTCAGCCACGCCGTGCAGACCGGCGCTGACAAGGTCTACGACGCGCTCCCGGCCGGGCAGCAGGCGCTCACCCGGGACGTGTTCCGCAGCATGACCGTGACCAGCCGTGATGGCAGGCTTGCCCGCCGCCCGGTAACCCGGAACGACGTGTATACCGGGCTGTCAAGCGCTGCCCGGTCCGATATCGACGCCATCCTGGACGCGTTTGCGGCCGAGCGGCTGGTGGTCCTCGACGGCGATACAGCTCAGATATCTCATGACGTCCTGCTGCGGGCCTGGCCGCGGCTGCGCGGGTGGCTGGAAGAAGACCAGGCCAGCTGGATCCTGTACGGCCAGCTGGCCGACGCTGCCGCCGCCTGGCATGACGCTCACAATGACCCGTCCTTCCTCTACCGCGGAACCCCCCTTACCGCCCTCCAGCAAGCTGTTACCCGATGGTCGGAAAACCCGGAGCGCTACCCGGCCCCCACCAGCACCCAGCGCGACTTCTTGCACGCCAGCGAACAGGCCGTCGCCCGTAGCAGCCGTCAACGGCGCAGCGCCGTCGCGATACTCGCCCTCTTGGCGCTGGTAGCCTCTATCGCGTTTGTCGTTGCTTTTCAGGCGCGTAATAGTGCTGTTCAGGCGACTAATACCGCTGTCCAGCAGCGTGACCAGGCCATCTACAATCAGGTCGTCGCTGAAGCCCTCCAATTCGGCACCAGTGACACGCCGCTCGCGGCGCAGCTGAATCTGGCCGCCTATCATATGCAACCAACCCAGGACCAGGCCTCACGCCTGCTGAACACGGAAAACACGCCGCTGTCCTTTCCCCCGGTCAGCGCCGGCGGTGCCGTCCTTGCGGGGGCGTTCAGCCCCATCGGCCACACCCTGGCCACCGGCAGCAGCGGCGGCACGGTCCGGCTGTGGAATTTTGCCGACCCCGCGCACCCCCGGTCGCTCGGCAAGCCCCTGACCAACGGCAGCGGCAACTTCGCCTCCCCCGTGTATGCGGTGGCGTTCAGCCGCGATGGCCGCACCCTGGCCACCGGCGACGGCGACGGCACGGTCCGGCTGTGGAATGTCGCCGACCCCGCGCACCCCCGGCCGCTCAGCAAGCCCTCGACCGGCGCCCAGCTCCCGACCAGCGGCAGCAGCAACCCCGTTTACATCTATCCCGTCTATGCGGTGGCGTTCAGCCGCGATGGCCACACCCTGGCCAGCGGCAGCAGCGACGGCACGATCCGGCTGTGGAATGTCACCGACCCCGCGCACCCCCGGCCGCTCGGCAAGCCCCTGACCAGCGGCCAGCCCCCGACCAACGGCAGCAGCAACTCCGTCTTTGCGGTGGCGTTCAGCCCCGACGGCCGCACCCTGGCCAGCGGCAACTGGGGCGACTCCGGCGGCACGGTCCGGCTGTGGAATGTCACCGACCCCGCGCACCCGCAGCCGCTCGGCCAGCCCCCGACCAGCGGCAGCAGCGGCAACGCCTTCAGTGCGGTGGCGTTCAGCCCCGATGGCCACACCCTGGCCGGCGGCGGCGACGACGGCACGATCCGGCTGTGGACTGTCACCGACCCCGCGCACCCCCGGCCGCTCGGCCAGGCCCTGACCACAAGCAACGGAAACATCGTCTACGCGGTGGCGTTCAGCCCCGATGGCCACACCCTGGCCAGCGGCAACGGCGACGGCACGGTCCGGCTGTGGACTGTCACCGACCCCGCGCACCCCCAGCCGCTCGGCCAGCCCCTGACCGACGGGACCATCAACGCCGTCAGCGCGGTCGCGTTCAGCCCCGATGGCCACACCCTGGCCAGCGGCAACGCCGACGGTATCACCCTCTGGAGCCTTCCCTTGACCGTCCTGACCAGCGCCAGCGCCGCCGTCGATGCGGTGGCGATCAGTCCCGATGGCCGCACCCTCGCCAGCAGCGGCGACGACGGCACAGTCCGGCTGTGGAATGTCACCGACCCCGCGGACCCCCAGCCGCTCGGCCGGCCCCTGACCACGGCCAGCGGCGGCCCCGTCTTTGCGGTAGCGTTCAGCCCCGATGGCCACACCCTGGCCAGCGGCAACTTCGACGGCACAGTCCGGCTGTGGAATGTCACCGACCCCGCGCACCCCCGGCCGCTCGGCCAGCCCCTGACCATCGGCCAGCCCCCGACCAGCGGCAATAGCAACCCCGTCTTCGCGGTAGCGTTCAGCCCCGATGGCCACACCCTGGCCATCGTCAGCAACGACGGCACGATCCGGCTGTGGAATGTCACCAACCCCGCGGACCCCCAGCCGCTCGGCCGGCCCCTGACCGCCGGCAGCTTCAACCCCGTCAATGCGGTGGCGTTCAGCCCCGATGGCCACACCCTGGCGAGCGGCAACAGCGACGGCACGATCCGGCTGTGGAATGTCACCCACCCCGCGCACCCCCAGCCGCTCGGCCAGCCCCTGGCCAGCGGCCAGACCCCAACCATGCCGTCGTTGCCCCTGACCAGCGGCCCCGGCAACATCGTCAATGCGGTGGTGTTCAGCCCCGATAGCCGCATCCTGGCCAGCGGCAACGGCGACGGCACGGTCCGGCTGTGGAATGTCACCGACCCCGCGCACTCCCGGCCGCTCGGCCAGCCCCTGACCAGCGCCAGCAACGGCAACACGGTCCACGCGGTGGCGTTCAGCGCGGACGGCAACACCCTGGCGAACGGCAACAGCGACGGCACGGTCCGGCTGTGGACTGTCGCCGACCCCGCGCACCCCCGGCCGCTCGGCCAGCCCCTGACCATTACCAGCGGCAACACCATAAATGCGGTGGCGTTCAGCTCCGACGGCCACACCCTGGCCAGCGGCAGTAGCGACAGTATCACCCGGCTATGGAACCTCAACGTCCATGACGCCATAGAACGGATCTGCGTTACCGCCGGAGGGCTAACGCTCCGGCAGTGGCACGACCACATCTCCCAGCTGCCGTATCAACCACTCTGCGCTCGTTAGGCCAATCGATTTGAGCGGCCTGGATCTGCGTTCTGCGCGGATTGCGGCCCGGCTGTCGTGTGAGTCCAGAACGCTGCCCGGGTCACAAAAGTCGGCGCACCCGCACAAACGCTATTGCAATTATCGTCCCAGATGCAATATGACCGCGTATTCCTCGCGGAATTTGCCCGGTGAGCGACAGATCACCCCTTTCTGCGCGCCTCAGTTAATGGACGCCGAGATTCCCGATATCGCGCATAGCGGCGGATCTCGCGCTGTGACTGCCCTGCACGCAGTGACGCTTTGTAGCAAGCTGGAGCTGATATCAGGCTTGAGGCGGGATTGCCGTTGTCGCGCCTGTAGGGCGCCGTCATGGGGTGCGGCGGCTGCTGGGCTGCTGCTGCCATCGCTTGGCCCGGTTCGGCGCGACGCGGACAGGCAGGTTCGGGCATGGCGGCCAGGGTGGCGGCGAGGAGCGCCGCAGTGACCTGGCTGATCTGCGCGAGCCGGGCATGTGGCAGCGCCCGTCGGGTGGTCGGCAGGCGCCGCGGCTCGGCGATCTTGTGCGCCGGGTTGTCCGTCTCCTTGATCAGCGCGTTGCCGGCGGCGCGCCTGTACAGGCAGCGCGACGCGGCCGCCGGGTGGTCCTGCGCGCTGCGCCCGCGGGCGTTGCGGCGGGCCCCGGCGTGGGTCGTGACGTAGATCATCGGCTGGGTTACCTGCTCGGCCGTGCCGCGGCGCTGGTGATGGCGTTGCCGCGTTCAGAAGCTGGCACGCTGGGCGGCGGCGTCGTGGCTGGGCACCTGGCGTGGGGACCAGCGTGTGGAGGTACGCGGCGCGGTCGTCCATAATTGCTATGCCTTGCTTCGGGCGCGTCTGACAAGGGTGAAGTGTGTATGGAAGACAGGTTGTTCTGGTCTGAGGAGTTCGGGACTTCATCGCCGGCTGCCGTTACGGTGATCTTTGTCTGCCCGTACGGCGCTTCGGTTCAGAAGGTTCGCTTCGCGATACGGCGGCTCCTGAGAGCGGGCCATCACGTTGTGGCGTACCAGGCGGCAACGGCCGTCTTTACGGAGGGCGACCCGGTGATCCTTCGGGAGCTTATCTGTGAGGTACGCGAGGATATCAGGTCGCGGATATCGAAGCTGCGGGGTGAAGGCGTAACCGAGTTCGGGTTCTTCGGCAGCAGCCTGGGCTCCTTTATCCTTTACAATTGTATCGGCCGCGAGATCCCTGAGTTGCGCTGGGGAGTATTTAACACTGGTGGCAATATCGCGCGAGGTGTGTGGAGTATGCCTGCGCTGAGGCAGCGGCATGTAGCACGGGGATGGTCACTCCCGCGACTTGAAGAAGCGTGGGCTGAGCTTCAGTGGCCGGATTTCGGGCGGCTTGATGGCTGCCGGTTCGTATTCGCCGGCTCGCGGCGGGACAGGGTGGCTCCGTTGTGTGACATCTCGCATTACCTCGGGCCGATGTTCCGGGCAGGCGCGGAAGTCAGTGTGTACGAGGTGCCAGCGATGAGTCACCGGACGGCTGTTATTGCGGGCCTTTGGAAAGGGCCGCAACTCGTTCAGGCGGTGCGGGCTATAGGCCCGGCCACCAGTTCACGATGCCCTGCAGCGGTCACCGTTGACCGAGAAAGCCCCTCATTCCCGGCGCGCCTGGTCGCTCGGGTGGCGGGGCCGAAGCGGGAATGTAGTCGTAGGTGAAGATAAACACACCGGCAACACGGACAAGACGGCCTCACCGGACACGACGGCACTCCTGCGACGGCGGCCCCAGGTTCCCCGACTGATCGGCTATCTGGCCGTGCCCCGGGCGACCAGCTCAGCTGGGCTCACCCGACAGGGCAGAAAATGGGCGGACAGGTCCCGGTCTGCTGGCGCTAGCAGGCCACACGGTTGGTTGTCGTGGACGGCAAGGCGACCTTGCGCGCCGTGGTCGAGAGTGATCTTGATCTGCTGGACCTCGCGCGGTGGTTCGCCGACCAGCGCCTGACCGACGGCGGGCACGGGCGCGGCCACCACTTACAAGCAGCGTGTCCTGACGGCGCCACCCAAGTATGCCGACCGGGTGCTGCGCACTAGCCGGGAGGCCCGGGACCTGCTGGCCAACCCCGGCATTCAGATCGTCAAGTCCCCAGGCATGACTTACGTCGCTGACCCGTACCGGGCCCTCTGCCGGATACGCACCGACCAGGGCGGCAGGCGCTTCACCCGGCGTTAGCGACTGTCGCCCCAGTGCCATAACATCGCCCGGTCCGATAGTGACATCACCGAGATCAGGCATCATCGGTTTATGCTCACTAGTAGCCGGGGGTCCCACTCCCGCTCAGAATAATGGAGGGCAAGGAGGTCCGGAAGGTGGCGACAGCCGACGAAGAGAGTTCCCTGGTGTTGGTGGTCGGGTTCGAAGGATCGGATCCTGCCCGTCGGGCCCTGGCAGCTGCCGGGCGTATTCTTCGAGGCCGAGCGGGATGGATCGAGGTCGTCTATGTAGAGCCGACCGAGGGTGGCGTTGACGAGTGGTCCGAACCCGCCGCTGACGTGATGGACAGCCTCGGGTCGGCGCAGGTCGACCTGCACTATGAGGTTCGCTCGGTGTTGGAGGCGGAGAAGCAGCCATGGCGGTTGCGCAGCACGAGAGGGGCGGTGGCTGAAGAACTTACCCGGGCCGCCCTAGCGATCGCCGACGAGGGTGGACCTTCCCGGACGGTTGTGATCGCCGTGGGTAGCGACCATCGACTGGCGTTCAGTGTGCCGATCACGCTTGCCCGGCAGTCCAGCTTCCCGGTGATCAT
>Ga0210399_10004740_pt1 | contig 10555 bp, 15 predicted proteins | sample IncBWC14MmetaG_FD_150865 | JGI IMG/M metagenome (GOLD analysis project Ga0210399, IMG submission 150865) | Forest soil microbial communities from Barre Woods Harvard Forest LTER site, Petersham, Massachusetts, United States - Inc-BW-C-14-M | ecosystem: Environmental > Terrestrial > Soil >...
TACGACGTGCAAATGCATATTGGCTCGATCGCCGTAGACTATCCTGTCCGAGGTTGAAAAGCCGATGGGCCGGTTGTCCGACAGCCAGACCACCATCAATACCGTTCGCCGGTTGACTGGAAGCGCGTATTCGCGCTGATAGCGATCGCGCCATGCGTCCGGACTGGGCAACCGCGTAGGGTCGACTCCGAGCATTTCCAGATGCTCGGGTGTTGAATTATGAAAATAGTCGATGATGAGGCCCACCTCATCCATCATCATCTCCCTTACCGTCAAATCCATGTGCGGACTCCATCGGATTTGGACGAACCCAAGCTTATCATTCACGCGCGTCCCTCCGGGCGGCAGCTGAATGAGTTTGGTAGAGAAGCTTCACGGGCGTATTCTACGTCTGGTCGAGCCGTCCCCGCATCCGTGCCCGGTAACGTCGCCGGGGTCAATCTACATTCACGATAGGAGATCGCTATGAGCGCGCAATGGCTCCCAAAGGGATTTCACACGATCACACCCAACATCATTGTCGATGACGCCGAGCAAGCGGTGACGTTTTTCAAGAAGGCCTTCGGGGCTTCAGAGACGTATCGCTTGACGATGTCGAGCGGAAAGATTACTCATTGTGAGATCAGGCTCGGCGACTCGATCTTCAATCTCGGCACAACTATGGAGGGTTGGCCTGCACATGGACTCGTCGCGCAAATCTACGTGGAAGACTCGGATGCATTGTTCGATCGTGCGGTGCAGGCCGGGGCAACGGTCATCATGCCGATGACAGACATGTTCTTCGGTTCGCGCGAGGGGCGTGTCGCGGATCCCTTCGGCAACGTGTGGACTATTGCGACTCTCAAGGAGGAAGTGACCCCCGCAGAGATGCAACGGCGGATGAAGGCTGAAGGCTATTAGACAGCCGTCAACACCTCAAGTCACACCCACCGCGGACGTTCCGGGTCCGGAGTCACCCACCCAATCGCGTTGAATTCGTGATTGCCCACAATGCAGCGAGCGGCGCCGGCATCCACCATGCCCTGGACCAGCCCGATAGTTGCTAGCTGCTTAGGCCCCCGATCGATCAAATCACCGAGGAATATGGCAGTGCGCGAAGGATGCCCCCAAGTGCCAGCACTCTCGGTATAGCCCAAATGCGTGAGTAGCGCGACCAACTTGTCGTATCGACCGTGAATTTCGCCGATGACGTCAAAGACTAGTCCGCACCGTACTTTCAAAACCGCGGCGTCCCGCGCCATTCGGGTTCGGGACGCGGGGCGCCGGTCGCAAGGTCGATCCCGCTCTGCCCTAATTCTCGACCGACGGCGTCAAGCGCATCGAGCACATTGATTGCAAGCGCGCGATGCTCGTCATCAAAGGGATAGCTCGGTGGCTTCACATCGTCGAGCACTTCGCGCCACGTCGGCGTATCGGTGCGTCGAGCACTTGAAAGGCTTCAGATCGGGCGCCGGATAGGACTCCCAATTGTGCAGCTGCCGCGGCACCGGCGGCGATCGCGCCGGCCGAAGTACCGCCGATATTCCGGAACGTGTGGGTCTTCGAAAGCTCCGCTACCAACCTCGGATAGATCACGCCACTGGTGATTCCGCCCTTCATGACGAGATCGCATTCGAGGCGCGGTGGCCCGGGTTTCGTCATGTCGCTATCCGGCGGCATGGTTGCTTGACTTGCCAAGTCTCATCGGCTCCGTGACCCTCCGATGACACCGCCGGCCCAACCTGGGTACAAGCACAGCACAATTGCGAAGGCTTGGTCTTAAAGTGATCCGCGCTCGCGAGAGCCGCAAACAAAAGCGCAAATGCAGCCCAAATTGCAATGGATATCTGTTGTCCGTGCTTGTAGCTATCGAACGCCTCCGGGTCTCCATAACGTCGATACACCTTGAAGTAGTCGAACCAGAACCAAATCGGTGGCCCGACTATCCAGAATGGCAGCACGAGGTATATCAAGTTCACGTTAACGCTGCACCAACCCCAAATTGCTAACCCGACCGATGCGGCGGCTGCGATGACCGCCACGCTTGCTGCGACGGTAAGAATGCCGTGGGCAGGGTTCCATTGGCCCGGCTTGCCCTTCTTGGTCCTGCTCTCTATTGGTGGATAGATGACGCGATCTGTTGCCACGTTTTCTGCTCCCTGCTAAATGAGAATGCCATACTGGCTTGCTAACGCGCCAAGGCGTGCTTTCACCCTGCCGCTGACCAGTTTACAAACCCCCTATGGCTGCTGTGGTTCGACTACCGCTGGGTCGCGCTCGAAGCCCTCATATTGCAGCGTTAAGGACTCCATTGCGACCGAAGTATTGTTGGAATCGAGCGATCCAATGGGTTGGTAGCGCGAAGGCCAACATCGGTAAACATTGAATGCCATCACTTCCTGCCCAGCTTCGTTCATTAAGATAATCGTGATGTCTTTACGCATCTCATTGAGCTTGACCACACTGCTCCCATAGGTCCAAACCAAGGCCGCCCAGTCTTCGAATGCGGTGTCGTGAGTGCGACCACGGCTTAAGACTATCGGCTCAAACGTGGTGAGTCCGGGCGCAGTAAAAAATTGATTGAGACTGCCCCCTTCGCGATAGGTGACAACCTGGGTGGTCCAAAATAGCCCCGAAACAAAACAAATCCCGGGAACAAACTGTCCATCCCATTTGACCCTATATTTTATATTTTTGTACGGATCCAACCGACTTGGATTCACCGAGAATTCAGCCATATTCAGCCTCCATGCATCTGTGTTTCCGGAAGATTGCTTATAAACTGATTTCGTTCAGGCGGAAAGCGATTTGCGCTATAGCTCCAGATCGGACCTTTTTTCGCCACACCCACCTTGGTGGCCAAATCTTGGTGCGCCAGCACCGAGTCGCTTTGCGGCGTCTGCCTTACTCTGTCTTGAATAGTGCGACTAGACGTAGGTTTATACTTCCTCTGCTTTAAATCAAATACAGCCACATTTGGAGAGGCCAAATAATGCCTGACGTCACCTTAAATGAGCGTGAACAAACGATTCGCCAGCAGGTTGCCGCTCAAGGATTCATGACCCTGATCGGCGCCGAATTGGGGAAGCTAACGAGAGGGACGTGCGAAATGTCTGTGCTAAAGCGTCCTGAGCTACTGCAGCAGCACGGGATGTTTCATGGCGGGGTCACCGCGTTTCTTGTGGATAACTCGACTACCATTGCCGCCTCGACCATGACCCAGCAGGGTCAGACGGTTCTCACCGCCGAATACAAACTCAGTCTTCTCGCCCCAGGCCTCGGGGAACGCCTAGTCTGCCGGGCTCGTGTCATCAAAGCCGGCAAAACCCTTTCGGTCGTCGCTGCGGACGTGTTCAGCGTAACCGGAGCGGACGAGAAGCATACTGCAACCGCGTTGGCGACAATCGCCGTTATCGCTGCGAAAGAATGAGACTGAGGTGCGAAGCGCTGACTAACGCGGCCGTCTGACTACGTTGAACGACGGAGACTCTGACGACGGCGGCCCGAAGGGCGAGGCCGAAGGCCGAGTAATAACCTGCGTCTGACCTGACGCGCAAGAAGAAGCTCGTCTGTAGCATTAGAGAGGGTTTTTCGATTCGGCGTCCTGTGAACTCGTGGCCCGACAAAGTGCATTGCGTGCCCTGCTGTTTCCGCGCTAACGCCGTTATGGATATCGCCATTCAACAAGTTAGTTGCTCCGACTCGGTTCACGCCGCCGGCCGTCGGGTCGGCGACCTCTCCTGCTCAAAAAGTGACCGACGCCATGTTGGTTAGTGCACAGACATTCTTAATCTCATTTGATAAAAACTCCGCCTAGGAACCTCCTCCCGCTTGGAATAGGAGCGTCCATGACAACGCAAATGGAATCGACGAATAAGTCGAGGGCAAACTCACATAGTCGGAACGCCGAAGCACAACCTGACATTGATTCAAGTGTCGTAATTAAAGTGACCCCACAGGATGTCGAGCCACTCACGGACGAGCAACGCCGCGAGCTCATCGCAACAATTTGGCAGGAAATATATGGCCCTTCGCCTTCCACAATTTCTCTGACAGATCGCTCTACCGAGCGCATTTGCTGCAGGAAGTAGAGGTACGCCAGTACCGGTAGGTCCAGGGCTCTCCGCCAAATCCAAATACCTGCAAAACGCATTCGGAAGGCATCGCCACTCCGTGTTTCGGACCGCCGTGAACCCGTCCCTGGGGGCAAAACTTCCTGTTTTGTGCGCTCCGAAACGCAGAGTGGTGATACCGCTTCGATGAAACGCGCCCGTCGGTACTCGAATCCCGCTTTACCGACCGCACCCACCCTGACTACGACGCGCAGCGTCGTAGAACGCCCCAAAGGGCGGCCCTGAGCGAAAGCGAAGGGTGAGGCGACGCCGAATAACACCTCATGTTCTTGGTGCGCCAGCACCGTGCCCGTCCGCGGGCGTCTGCCTTCCAGGTGTCGGTAGCACGGTCGCGCCAGCGTAGCTGTCACGCCCGGTGCTCTTCGCTTTGGCAATAGCGTTCAATTCTTGACGATTGTCGATCGCTTCCACGTGGCTTCAGGCGCCTGGGTTACCGGGCACCTGATTTCCTAGGCGCCGACAGAACCCTAATGAGTTTTCTGAGCTGCCCCTTGCTTGGTATCCTCTTGTCCCGTCAGAGACACAGCAACTCCGTTTGCGAAAGTCTTTTCAATATCTTGCATGGAGGTGGCGGCACCGTAGATTCCACCCCAAGCGAATGTCTTGGCCAGGTTGAAATCGGCCAGTTTTTCGTTGTTCGCGTTGGCTAATACTTTGACATTCGCGTCTATGTGAATTTGTCCTAGACCCGCGGATATCGCCCGGGCAAATGCGTTGCCCTTCTGGTAACGTGTAATGGTTACCTCTACGAGACAATCCTTAGGATCGTTATTGGCGGCGTTATGCAGTCGCTGCGTCTCAAGGTCGCTCGTAATAAGTTGTGCAATCCGTTGCTTCTCGAGGTCTGTTATCTCCACTCCACTGTTTGCACTCACGTTGACTTGCGGCCGATCGTCAGCATCGATGCGATACTGACTCGTAAGATCCTTACTGTATTCGGCCTTTGGCGCAGTCGACGCACATCCCGCGACGAACGTTACACCGATCAGCACGCATACTTTGAGTGAGCCGCGAACGTAACCTGCTGTCATTCTAGTTCTCCCTGTTGAAATCAATTTATTCGGACGTTCGAGAGCGCGCTCATAATGCGCAAATCAAGAGAGCACTACCTTAAGATAGGCCAGTCGCTTAGTGTCGAATCGTTTCAGGGGAAATCCGAGGGCTTATAATTGTTTGAGCGACCGTCTCGCCTTCGTAAGCTATCCTACGCGCCGAGGCTGGTCAATTTGGACATGATTATGTTGCTCAAGATCCATCTACCCCTGGAGACCTCTTTTCTTGCCGCGACAGCGGTTTCCGAAAACCGACGATCAAATCCAAAAGGGGCGCTAATTGAGTTTGTGCCGAATGTCGATCAGCCGAGCACCCATTGGTCCCACTTTCTCTTTAAAGATTGGAACATCGCCGGACTTCGCACCGCTAACACCTGCAGCCCCTGCCGCCCGGGCCTTTGCGAATGCCAATAGAAGGGGAGAATTGAACGGTATCGGTGGACGAGACATAGACGGCGCCCAAAGCACCCATTCCGATGAAAGGAAGCAGCGCGAACCCACCGATCAGAGCAACAAACAGGGCGGAAGAAAGAGAGTGGATTGCTGCAGCGGTGCCGGCGTATGCTTTCATCCAGCCGGTGTATTTAACCTTACGCCCCGCTACCGAAGGGAGAGACCATGAACAAAAAATTCATCATGGCTTGGATCGCGCTTTTCGTAGTGTGGCTTCTGGGCGACTTTGTCGTACACGCCGTACTGCTACATGCCGACTACATGCAACTGCCCAATCTTTACCGGACAGAGGGAGACCAACAGAAATACTTTCCCCTGATGATACTCGCGCATGTGATCATGTCCGGCGCGCTCGTTTGGATTTATGCACGCGGCGCCGAAGCGAAACCGTGGGTGGCACAGGGCGTACGCTTTGGCGTGGCAGTCGCACTGCTTACGGCCGTGCCGACCTACTTGATCTACTATGTGGTGCAGCCGATGCCAGCCGGAGTGGTTATTAAGCAGATCCTCTTCGAAGGCGTTCTGATGGTGATACTCGGGACGATTGTCGCTTGGTTGTATCGAAACGCGGGGGCACCGCTGCGCGCAGGATGATGACCGCGAAGCGCGCCGGTAGCGCACCGCACTGACGCGCAAGAATCGTTTTGGCTACCGTTGATCCGCTTCCGGGCGCGAGATGGTCAGGGAGGATGTCTTTTCGACGAGATCCTGGCGATCGCCAGCTCGGCTCATCAAAATCCCGCCACACATGTAACTCCCACCCCTCGATTTCCAGCGCTTAAAATTAAGCATCACGTTAATTGACTGGAGACGAGCGATGACCAAGCACGACATTGTAACGCGTCAAGAGTGGCTCGCCGCACGCCTTGAGCTGCTCGAGGCGGAGAAGGAGCTCACGCGGCGGAGTGACGAGGTGGCGCTGCGGCGGCAGGAATTGCCGTGGGTTCGCGTCGACAAGAATTACGAGTTCGAGACCGACGAAGGTCGCGCCTTGTTATCGGACCTCTTCCGAGGGCGCTCGCAGATCCTTATTTACCACCTCATGTTCGGGCCCAACTATGCCGCAGCTTGCCCCTCTTGCTCGGCGATCGCGGACGGATTCAATGGCTTCCAGATTCACTTGGCCAATCATGACGTGATGCTTTGGGCGGTATCGCGGGCGCCGCTCGCGAAGCTGCAAGCGTATAAGCGGCGGTTGGGATGGACATTCCCCTGGGCGTCATCGTTCGGCAGCGAATTCAATTCCGACTATAGCGTCGGCTTCAGTCGTGATGAGCAGCTCCGCGACGGCGGCATCGAATACAACTACCGGCGCGAGGGCGCCTGGAAACCAACCAGCGCAGACTCCCCTTCCTCAAAAGACGTATGGGGGACTGGAGTCGATTGGCCAACCTATCTTCGCGAAAGGCCGGGAGTGAGTGCCTTCGCTCTCCAGGACGGCATCGTCTACCACACCTATTCGACCTATGCGCGCGGACTCGACGCCCTCTGGGGGATGTGGCAGTGGCTCGACCGCGCTCCCAAGGGGCGTAATGAAACGGGCCACTGGTGGCGGCGACACGACGAGTACGACGCCTCGCCACCCAGAGATTAGCGCGCTGACGCTTCCTTAAGGCGCGGAGGGCGGGGGCCGGCGGTGCTTGGTCGCTTGTTGCACTCTCCGCACCGGCGCCATTCGTCAGCAACATGGCCGTCACTGCCATGACAATTGTTGTTCCGCGGCTAGTTGTCGGGGCAGCTGAATGGCTTTACCGCAGGGCGCAGCTTCTCGAGGATGATTCGGTCGTAGTATTTGGGGTCCAGGATGTTCCAGGCCGTCGTCACCGCAACGACTCCGTCCTCCGCCATCACGAATACGTGCTGGCCGCCGAACCCCAAGCCAGCCCAGGCATAACGCGGGCTTGCGCCGTAGGGCACGAGCCACCACTGGTAGCCGTAACGATAGCCGTCACCCGGGTTGGTGCGCGGCCTGACCGACTCGCGGACCCAGTCCTCGCCAAGTAGGCGCTTGCCGCGCCACATCCCGAGGTGCCGGTAGAGCTCGCCGATCTTCGCGAGCTCGTAGTCGGGCAGGAACAGGCCACCTTCGGAGTCCACCTCGCCGAGTGGGGTGCGCTTCCAGTGATATTCATGGATGCCGAGCGGCTCGAACAGATGGTTGCGTGCGTAGTCCTCGAGGTCCTGAACGGTCTCCTTGCGGAATATGTGCGCTAGGAGTTCGCTGACTCCGCTCGAATAGGCGAAGTGCGTCCCGGGCTCGTAGGCCATTGGGCGGTCGATCACAAAGGCGACCCAGTCACGGGTTGCCTCCATCAGGCTCGCGGCATTCTTGGGATCGGCGTACGGAAGATCTTCGTTCCAGTCGAGGCCGGAGCTCATCGTCAAAAGGTGGCGCAGCGTCATGCGGCGCTTCTTCTCGTCGACGTGTTTCACTCGGGCCGCGTCGAACCAGTGCAGCACCGGAGTATCGAGCGAAGCCACGAAATCACCGTGCAGGATAGCCGCGCCGATCGTCGCAGAGGTCACCGACTTCGTGACCGACTGCATGGTGTGCGCAGCGCCACCGTGCCAGTACGGGTGCCAGGCCGGGTCGAAGTAATTATAGGGGCCGGAGAGATAAGGATTTAGCGGGCCGATCTCATGAGCCTCCTTGGCGAAGATCGTCGCGTAATCGTGCGAGTAGCGCCGCTCGTAGGCTAGCGAACCGCAGCGCAGAACGAGCAGGCTGTCGACGAGCGGGATGGCTCCGTTGCGAAATTCCGCGTCGAGGGCGTCCAACGCGGAAGGGTCGAGGCCCACCGACTCGGGAGTCACCCGGGGCCAGTCACCACCGCCAACCACCGGTGCTGCGCCCGCGGTCCACGTGAGTAGCGAAAACACTATCGCGACGAGAAATGCTGGCATCGTGGATTCCCGCCCCGATAAACATCAGCCAAAAGGCCGGTCATGATAGCGATCCTTTATTGGCGAATCGGCGGTAGCAGACTCTTCCCAGACATCATCGTGTCTGTCGCGGTCGCCCGCCTAAGTATGTTTCCAGTACTCTTACTTCTCGCAAAGCATAGCTAGCGCGCCCGACCGCACAAAAGCTGCGCTGCTCCGATCGCTACCGTTGATCTACCTCCGGCTTCGCCACCGCCTGCACAAAGGCCGCCAATTCCTCCGCATCTAACTCACCGTCGTGATCCCTATCCGCCCGTGCGAATTGCATTTCCAGGAATCGAAACACGTCTCTCTTCGAAACAGTATCGGTCGCTGAAATCGATCGCACGTAATCTTGGATTGCCATGAAAACCTCCGGCCGCAAGAAGGGCCATTAAATCGTGGGCAAACCACGCCTTCGCGGTTTCATGGAAGGCCAGTATAGCGCGGCGGCCTCGCGCGCACCACGCCATCTTAAGGCTGGACGCTTACCATACGCGTTCGCCTATTGCGAGAAGAGATCCAGTCCGAGGCGGCTGGTTCAGCCGTCATTTCCCAGCCCGCGCGGCGCATCAAATCACGGCCCAATCGAATGAGCCCCGAAGAATAGGGAGTCGCGCCGGAATAGTCTGCCCGCAAGTGACCGTGGTCGACGACCGCGACAATGAGCAGCGCTAGGCTCATCGCGCGAGCACGGAGAATCATGGTATTCATGGGCGCTACGATAGACCCGCAGACTATAAATTTGCCGATGAAAATCAGGACTCATCCTGTAAAAACCGTATCGAAAAGCCCCTCGACGCCACGCCATCCAGACGGTTTGCCGGGGGTCAAGTACTACGCCAAGCGTTAGAGTTCTGCGCGGCGCGGATTGCTATACTAGACGCGCCCGATTCCCAAAAAATAAGGAAGGCCGATGTTTTCCCACATCATGATTGGCACCAATAATCTAGAGCGCGCGAAAGCTTTCTATGATTCTGTACTGGGCACGCTTGGCGTGCCGCCCGCAAGAGTGGATGGGCACAGGATCTTCTATCGAACGCCGAGCGGCGTTTTCTCCGTGACAAAACCCATTAATGGCGAGGACGCGACGTGCGCCAATGGAATGACGATCGGCTTTGCTGCTGCCTCGCCCGCACAAGCAGATGCCTGGCATGCGGCTGGCCTCGCAGCTGGCGGCACTACATGTGAAGGCCCTCCGGGCGTGCGCGAAGGCAGCGCGGGTAAGCTTTATCTCGCCTATCTTCGCGATCTTGACGGGCACAAGCTCTGCGCCTTGCATAGACTCTGAATTCCGCGCTGAAACTGATAGGCTCGTGTCAATCCAATTTGGGCGACATTCTCGGATCCCTTTTTGCATCGCGCACTGCGAGAGATGACACCGGCTGCAGCTACGTCAGGGTAATAGACCGCCAGCGCGCTTCTGAGCGCTGATAAGGCCTCCCTGCCCCACAAACTTTGTCATGCCCGAGGCGACTTGTTAGCCTTGCGACAATGAGTTGGGTTACTGTCATGTTTTCCATGACCGCGTCGGCATGCCTGACGCTTGCCTTGATCTATGCACTGATTTGGTGGCGCCAACGGGATGCATGGGCCAATTTGCTGTTTGCGTTGGCGGCGTTGGGGACGGCGGCGGCGGCCTGGTTTGATCTGGCACTGCTAAGGGCGGGGTCGCTGGCGGAAATGGCTGCAGTGATACGCTGGTCGCATCTGCCAATCTGGGTCATCATTCTGACTTTGGCCGGATTTGTGCGGCTTTACCTTCGCGCGGGTAGAGATTGGCTGCTTTGGACCGTCTGCGGACTGCGAACGGTTGCGTTGTTGCTCAATTTTCTGACCGGACAAAATCTCAACTATCTCGAAATCTCGAGCGTCAGCCACATTCCATTCTTTGGCGAAACTGTCTCAACGATTGGGGCGGGTGTGGCGAATCCGTGGATGATCGTCGGTCAGTTGGGCTTATGGGGATTGGTGATTTTCGTCGTGGACGCGGCGATTACCGTTTGGCGGCGGGGA
>Ga0210399_10004746_pt1 | contig 10545 bp, 13 predicted proteins | sample IncBWC14MmetaG_FD_150865 | JGI IMG/M metagenome (GOLD analysis project Ga0210399, IMG submission 150865) | Forest soil microbial communities from Barre Woods Harvard Forest LTER site, Petersham, Massachusetts, United States - Inc-BW-C-14-M | ecosystem: Environmental > Terrestrial > Soil >...
GGAAAGATGACTGAACCTACAGATCTGCCACGCGACTGCGTCTGCTACTCGCGTCAATTAAGGGGCAGAGCCCCGGGTTTCGCAACGGCCTTTAGCTAACGGCCAGCCACGACCTCCCTTTTACCGTGGGTTGCCCGGGATTCTCTAGCGACCCCGCAAGTTTCGACGGAACCACATGCGCCACGAGCGCGCTTCTGTTCGACGGCGACAAATTCACAGTTGTCTTCCCGGTGGCAGGGAACTTCAAGCTGGTTTGCCTGGTGCACGCCGACATGACGGGCACGATACATGTCCTTGCTGCCTCTCGGCCTCTGCCGCACGACCAAGCGTTCTACGATCGTGTAGCCCAGAGCGAGAGCAAAGATTTGTTGGATGATCAAGACACTGGTGCTCTGAAGCATCACCACTCAGCAAATACCGTGACCGTAGGTCATGGCGAGATCGCTGCCACAGGGGGCGGCTCGGATAGTCTTTCGGTGATGCGCTTCACCGATCCAGACATAACGGTTCACGCGGGCGACACGATAGAATGGACCAACGAAGATCCGACCACAGCACATACCGTCACCTTCGGACCCGAACCACAGGACCTTTTTGATCCGTCCTCCAATGTAACCCTCGACGCCGACGGTGCACGTCACGGTGTGGTCAAGTCGCCTTCCGACAGTGTGCACTCCGGCTTTATCCAAGCAGCTCCGCAGGACCGCACCGGACTCCCGCAGGCACCGTCAGGAGTGACTCGCTTCCGCGTCACGTTCACCGAGCCAGGCATTTATTCCTATATCTGCTCCCTGCACGATTTCCTGGGTATGAAAGGAACGGTATTCGTTCTGCCTTAAGGCCGGTTGCACTCTCCAGGCAGGGCCGCGCGTTTTTGCGCGCGGCCCTGCCTGCACCAACTCGCTCTTTGCGGATGTTTATTTCTAGAGGGAGAAGCAAATGCGACTGAGCAAAAGGAAACTCGCTTTTGTCGGAGCCTGGGCCATCATGGCTGAAAGCTCAAACTGCCCCCGAAGCGGTAGAGACGCCCTTCAGCGATTAGTGGAGACATCGGCTCAGAGACTTGTCATTGCAGAACAAGTCGCGCTGGCTAAATGGGACAAGGGCAATGCAGTCGAGGACGCATCTCGTGAGGCGCAAGTCATCGCGCATGCTGTCACGGCCGGTCAGTCGCGAGGCTTGGATCAGCAACTGGTGTCAAACTTCTTCACGGCCCAGATTGAGGCGAACAAACTTGTTCAGTATGCGCTATTGTCAGAGTGGCGTCGCGTCGGAAACGCCCCGGATCACACGCCGGTCGATCTAGCCAATACCATTCGTCCAGAGTTAGACGCAGTGGACAAGACATTGATCGCGGAATTGGACGAGAGCACAGCCACGCGTGCCAGCGCGTCATGTCGCATCGAGATCGCAAAAGCCGTGGGCATATATGTATCGGCGCATAAGAATAGCTTAGGGACAATTAAAGCCATATCGCTCGATCGAGCTCTGGCTACCGCATGCATTGGCCCACGGAACTGGCGGCTCGAAATCCTGGGATCGCAAGGGACTGACCGCTGGGAGATGAAGATTACAGGCCCGAACGGTTTCGAGCGCTCCTACACGCTGGAGGGCGGGATAGGTCAACACGAGCCGAATGTTGTGGCCGCGATTATCGCGAGGATGTTGCCGGCCAGGGTCTGATCCGCGGTGCGTTTGGCCAAGACCAGACAGCGGAATCAGCGAGTTTCCCGAATGCTAGCTGGCCTGTTCACTTCTTGTTCGGAGTGAATTCCGCCAGCATTTGACTAAATTCAGGACGGCTCTGGAGGCTTCTGAACTCTGGTTCTCTGCGCGCCTCCTCGGTGGAGTAGCCTCTCTGAAATGCTTCACGCAAGTCTGCCAGAGCCTCCTCGGGCCGACTTGCCAGGGTGTGCACGATGGCAGCTTGAGAGATGAGCTGGACGCTGTTTGGATCAAGGCTGCGTGCACGAGTTATCCATTCGAGGGCTTGGGCTCGGTCGTCTTTCTTTCCGTAATAGCCGGCTAACCTGCCCATTACGCTGGCCTCCTGCGGATTGACCTGGAGCTCTTTGTAAGCCAAGGCGATGGCCTTCTGGTAGGTCGCCAGCGATTTCTCTTTCTGGCCATTCCAGCGATAGCCGTCTGCAAGATTACCTGTGAACCATTCATCGTTCGGGTTCATGGCAACAGCCTTTTCAAACATCGGCACCGATTCGGCGTAGTGTCCAAGATAAAAATAGGCCGTGCCGATGTTCGTGTACAAGTCTGGGGTGGGCGCAATCGTGAGGGCTCTTTGGAAGTAGGGTATCGAGTCCTTGAACTTGCCTTGACTGAAATAAACGGCTCCCACATTGCCATAGCCAAAACTGACGTCGGGGGCGAGCTCAATCATGTGCTGAAAAGCCGGGAGCGCCTTCTCATAGTCCCCAAGCTCGAAGTATGCATTCCCCAGCGCGTTGTAGTTCCCCCAGTAATAAGGGCCTTGTTGAAGAGCCTTCTGATAAGCCTGAATTCCTTCGTTCTTCTGGCCTGATCTCAGGTAAGCTGTGGCAAGGCGACGGTAGCCCTCGTCGGAGTTGGGAGAGAGTTCTACGGCCCGTTTCATTTCCTGGACAGCCTCGGCGAACTTGCCTGTTGCGAGGTAGGTACTGCCCAACGCCAAATGCGCCTCAGGTAGCGATCCATTTATTTCCTGTGCCTGTTTAGCCGCTGCGAGAGCCTTGTTCGACCAGAAGAACTCTTTCTTCTGGTCGTACATTTCAAGGCTCGCGTCGGCAATGCCCGTGTAGGCCAGCGCGAAACGTGCATCCTTGGTCAGCGCATCGTCATAAAGGCGGAGGGCGTTTTCAATCTCCTTGGGGCCGTGCTGATTGCGCATAATTTCGCGACCGCGCAGGTAGAGATCGTAGGCTTTCACATTCTCCGTCGGATGGGGCGCGATGCTGCCTATTCCTTCGGATGGCCCGCTGTTCTCGATAGCTGAGACCACCTTCGCGTAGATGTCGTCTTCAAGGCTCAGCAAATACCGCGATGCACCCGTGAATTCGCCGCTCCAAAGTCGTCGGCCGCCGCTGATATCGTCAACATTCGCAGTCACGCGCATGTTTTCTCCTGAACCCTGAACCGTTCCACTGACCAGCAGGTTTACCCCGAAGTTATGCGCTATGCGCTCAAGCGGTTGCGTGAAGTCGGTTTCTTTCGCCGAAGGAGAGGCAATCACGTGCACGTCCGACTGAGCAAACAGCTTCGCCGTCAGGGCCTCGGCTATTCCATCCGCCACATAGCCGAGCGAGGTCCGGTCGCCGAGCACACGGAAGGGCAACACGGCCACGTACTTCCCCTGCTCAATCCGGGGTAAACCAGCGACTTGCTTCGCCTCCCGTGCACCTCGGTTGGCAAACAGACGATCACGCAGTTTGCCAACATTCAATATTAGACTCAGGACGACGACGATAAATAACACAGTCGACGTGAGCAGCCAGTTGCGCCACCGGGGTGTCGCCGGGACTTCCGCGATAACAGTTTTCGCGCTCGATACCGCGACGACTGTTTTCGCACTCGATGCACCCGCGGCCTGTGGCGACGGGACTGGCTGATGCTCTGCGGAGCCCAAGACGGCTGCCCTTCCGGATTCTCTGTCACGCTTCAGCCGTTGCAGTTCCACCCGCATCTCTTTGGCGCTCTGGAAACGCAGCTCCCGATCTTTCTCCAGCGCACGATTGATGATGTCTTCGAGCTTGGTGGGAATGTCGCGGTTGAAGCGGATCGGCGGTGGTGGATCAGAATGGAGAATGGAATCGAAAATGAGCCCGGTGGTTTTCCCGTGAAACGGCAAAGCTCCCGTCGCCATCTCGTACAGAACCGCACCAAAGGAAAACAGGTCCGTGCGAGCGTCCAGTTCTTTGCCGCTGATTTGTTCGGGCGACATATAGGCGACGGTTCCAAGTGTTGAGCCGGGACTTGTCAGGTGCTCCTCGTCCAGGGTGCGCGTCTGTGTGTCGCCTGCGCTGATTCGACTAGAAGAGGTAGGCGGAGGGACGACCTTTGCCAACCCGAAGTCGAGAATCTTGGTGTGGCCCCGCTTCGTAACGAACATGTTCCCAGGCTTGATGTCGCGGTGGATAATCCCTTCGGAATGCGCAGCATCGAGAGCGTCGGCAATCTCAATGGCAAGGGACAGAATCGCCTCCGTCTCCAACGGACGATTGCCGATGCGATGCTTTAGCGTCATGCCATCGAGAAACTCCATGACGATAAAGGGCTTGCCTTCGTGCCGGCCAATTTCGTGAATGGTGCAGATATTGGGATGGTTCAAGGCGGAAGTGGCCTGTGCCTCGCGTTCAAAGCGGGTCAGGCTCTGGGGATCCTTGCTAACGGCATCGGGCAGGAACTTGAGAGCAACAAAGCGGCGCAGGGAGAGGTCTTCAGCCTTATAGACCACACCCATCCCTCCACCACCGAGCCTCTCGACGATGCGGTAGTGCGAGATGTTTTGTCCGATCATCGCTGCTACGTCATGTTATGCGCCACATGCGGCCGGAGGCGGGCCATGCCTCGAACGTAATTGGGGAAGGCCCCGGCATGCCATCCGAATTCGGACGGTTGGACGAGCTCCAAGCTGAGCACTGAACTGTCCTGTCTGCGTCAGCTGCGACGGCGAAAGAACCAAGGGGGCGTCGGTCGCGCTGAAAGTCTGAAAGGGTTCGTAATTGGCACGTTTCGCAACCAAGGGATCGAGGAGCGTAGTTCACCACCCTGTGCAGGGCGGAATGGAGGCGGGCAGGGTCGGTAAGTTCGTAAATTTCGGTGCTGACTGAGTTCTTACTAAACAACGCGATGCCTGGGAAACCGGCATTCGAGTTGAAGCCACGCATTCCCATCGAAAAATCGCTCCCGGGTGGGACGGAACCATTAAAGAACGAAACAACGGATAAGGTGCCGTCCCCCACCGGCTGAACACTGCACGCAGCGAAGGGCCCGGTTCCCCCAAGCGCGGTGTCCGTGCCGCAGGTGAGGATGCCCGAAAACTCGTCACTGTCGACAATGAAAATCAGTCGCGTGATAGTGACGCCGGTCCCTCCCGGCAACATGATGTTGTTCTTAAAGAAGCATCCGGGCACAGTCGTCGGAGCCTTACCCGGCTGCGCTAGAACACAGTCCGTGCTGCCTGAAAGGGTGTTCAGGGCTGGACTGTTTCCCGACGGCGACACGACCTTGAAGATTGGCGAGGTGACGCCAACCGAGTGAGATCCGCCGCCTGTCCTGATAACCGGGTCATTCGGGGGAGTCGATTGGGCATGAACCTGAGCTGCATACAATACTGCCAACGCAGCAAATGCCGCGATGCGAAATGCTTTCATTTGATTCTCCCTTGCAGGCAGACATTTACAACCTACAACGCGAACCCAATGGGCCGAATGGATGAGCCGAAAGGAAGGTCCCCACCAACGGGCGCCAATACTAGTGTTTCAAGGCTCTGCTGTCAAGCGATTCTGAAGATGCCAAAAATACCGGGGTGATCGCGCTGGATCGGATAGAAACAGGTGGAAGTGAACAACGGCCTGCGCAAACACGCCATGGGCTCTCCTCATGACCCGCTCCGCTAAATAAATCGCAGCCCGCTACCCTGTCACGCAGGAGGTCGCGGGTTCGAGTCCCGTCATGCCAGCTGCTTCTTGATTTCCCGTGCAAAAATCTCAACTGTGGTCTACACCTGTGGCGTTTCAGTTTTGCAGGATTTACGACGTACCATGGCAGTCCTCGACGGCTTATAAGGCGTTGAAAGTACTCAAAACCACGGTTCTGAAAAGGCTGGCGTCGGCGGTTCAACTCCGTCCCTGGCCACCATCGTTTCCGTTCCGGAGACATAGGTAACAGAACGTTCCGGAGACATAGGTTACACTTTTGGCCCGAAGGGGTTCTGCAAGGGCTGCAAGGTTTTTTCCTCCAGATCAATATAGCCGAGATCGTAATCCATAAAACTAACCAAGCAGATGCCATGGTCGACTTCTTTGACGCCGACGGCCTGGCCGGCGAGGGACACGCTGAGGTTGATCTTCTTGTTGTACAAGCAAAGGCGTCCGCAGCTGGTGACCACGACCGTGCGGTCGTGAAAGGGGTAATGCGGTTCTGGGATGCCTCGATAAGGACGGGGAGAAGTAGAGTAAACCTCGGCCGGGCATTTCATGGCCAGGGCTTCATGGGGTCTTTCGTGATTGAATTCCTCGAGGAAGGCGTCGAACTTGGCTTGCTGCTGCAGGATGTTGGCGCCCGCCGGACGAGTGGCTTCTTTCTTCAGGGTCAGATGCATGCGTTCATGCCGGCCGTTCTGCTGCGGATGACCGGGCCGGATCCGCTCAATGGAGATTCCTAACCGCAGCCACCATACCGAGAGCTTGGAGAGCTGAAACAGGCCATGAGGAGAGGCGAAGGGAACCCCGTTGTCAGAGCGGATGGCCCGTGGCAAACCGCGTTCGTGAAACAGGCGATCAAAGGCTGGAAACGCGAGGTCTTCTCGGTTGGATTCCAGCGCTTCACACAGGAGCAGGTAGCGTGACGAATAGTCGGTGACGGTCAGCGGATAACAATAGCGTTTATCGCTCAGCTGAAACTCGCCCTTGTAGTCGGTGCACCAGAGATCGTTGGCATGAAGGCCCTGGGACAAAGGTGTTCCTTCGGCTCGACTGCGGCGACGGCCCATCGACGTGACCAGCCCGTGGCGATCGAGCACGGCGTGAATGGTAGAAGCAGCGGGAATCTTGATGGCATGCGGCAGTCGCCGCAGCAGACGCTCCCGGATCTTGCGTGCGCCCCAGTGCGGTTTCTCCCGCTTGGCGCTCACGATGGCCGCTTCCACCTGCTCGGGTAACTGGTTGGCGTAGCGGAACGGCCGGCGTGTTCGGTCACTTAATCCTTCTAGTCCGCATTGCTCGTAACGTTCAAAGATCTTATAGCCCGTCTTGCGCGAGATACCGAACTCCCGGCACAGCGAAGCCATCGCCTCGCCGTCCTTGAGCCGGATCACAAACCGCATTCGCTCGTCCATCACAGAACGCGCCTTCCATGGCATCACCTCTCCGCCCCCTTCGGGCCGAAAAGTGTAACCTATGTCTCCGGAACGTTCTGTTACCTATGTCTCGGAACGGACACAAGTGTCACTTAGGATGCATCATTTCCGCCCGCTGGTTCCAATTGGTTCTGACTCTGGTTCCAATTCAGTTGGGCAAACTGCTTCCCGTCGCCAGTCTGGCGGCATGGGCGTTAGCTATTCGCTCATGCGCCGTCCTCCGCGGACAACCGGGAAAGCATTCTAAAGCCTATTGCCTTATCGTAAAGGTTGGCACATCGAGGGGGCTGAGCTTAATCCCGATGTGTCTTCAATCGTGGGAAAAGTTGCTGCGAAAGTCCCAGACTCGAAGAGTTATGGGACGCATCGGCTAAACAGCCCCTCCCCTAAGTGATGCCCGATTCTTAGCTTATGGCGAGATTGACTGGTGTTAGTTCGGATGACCTGTCTGGACTTATTTTCTCACAAGGAACCATCTCCGCACCCGGACGTCGGCTTGATATGGATGATTGCTGACATAAAGCCAAGCTATTATGGAGAATATACCGGTAATTACCCAATGAAGGCTTTTGTATTTATCTCCCAGAACCGCCCCGATAAGCAAAAGTAGCCCCAGAATTAACTTGAGGTCCAAATATGCATCTACCTGTAACCCCATTGCTTTTCGCCACGCCACTTGGAAGGCCACGACCGCGAACAGAACTAAGTAGGCGAGAGTCACCGAGGATTTCACGTCCGGCAGCTCGATAAGGTTAAGAAAGACGAAACAGGCAAACATCCCCATGACTTCCACAACATCAAGGAGGAAAGCGATCGGACGATATTCCTTTTCGAATCCCATGGCTGACGCGAAGGACAAACTGAAAAATGCTCCGGCGGTCACGGCCACTGACAACGCAGGACTATGTATTGACTGCGGAGCATGCTGCAAAGCCACAACAACGCCAGTGCCGAGAACGGCTGGATAGTAGAGACCGTACATAAGCCAATGCAATCGTCGATTCAGAATAGCATCCATAGCCCACTATCATAACTCTCGGCACACGTGCCGAACGTTTTGCCTTCAGGCCACGTGAACAAAGGACAGCTATATGCAACATCGACTCCCACCGACAACTGTTTTGAATGTTCGGGAGATTGCGGGAGAGATCAGCGATCGCCACGGTCCCGATCACCGGCGACATTTCGGAAAATGAGTGCTAGTAATACAGCAGCGCCGCAATCTGAGCCCAATACAGAGCAGGATTTCTTACGTCTCTAATGCTAAACGTAGGATAGCGGGTGGCGATTTCCGAGATCGCTGACGAAATCAGTGCGCTAGGAGCGTTTTCTGCTGCGACGATCCGCTTTTTGTGCTCTCGCCGTTTCGCTTTTTGTGCGCTGGGGATTACGCGCATTTGTCCGCGGTCATTTGAACGATCACTCAGGTCAATGCGAAGTTCTATTGCCGGCATCCGTGAACCGGACTACGATGTGTAAATATGGCTGTGGGACGGGCGGCCTTGAGAGGTGCTGCCATGTTGTGCTCCTCCTGTCACTCAGGGAAACTTCGAGAATACACCGCTGAAGTTAACGTCCACTTTCCGGGTATGAAGGGCCTGAATATTCCGACGGTGTGGGTTTTTCCCCAACTTCTAGTCTGCTTGGATTGCGGACAGGCACAGTTCACGATTCATGATGCTGAGCGAAAAGCTCTGATCGAAAGGGATTTCCGAAATCGGGCTGATGAGGCTGCCGCCTAAGCTTTGCGTAGCGCAGCGGCAATGGCATCCAGAAGATCACGGGCAACCTTCGTCTTGACGACATAACCAGATGCTCCTGTGCCTATCGCAGCCTCTCGAATTTCGCTATCCGTGTTTTCAGTTACAAAGACTATTTTTGATTTGGGACATTTCTCGCGAATGATTTTGGCAGCGTCGATTCCGTTGAGAGTGGGCAGCCCGAGATCAAGCAGGACAATGTCAGGCTGTAGTTCAGTCGCTTGCCCGGACGGCTTCCAGCCCGTCGCAGGCTTCGGAAACGATCTTCCATTCTGGACGAGCCTGTAAGATTCTGCGGATTTCATCTCGCCACGGCTCGAAATCGTCTACGACCAGAACACTGGCTTTGGGGAAATTGGTCACGCATACCTTCGCAAATCGGACGGGAGGATTACACCACGATCAACCCAAATTTCCAGTCACGAAGGGTCATGGGATCAGGGGATCCGGAGAAAGTCTTGCAGTCAGGCGTCTTTGCTCTATGCCAAAGAACAGTTTTCTTACATCTATAGACTGCTCTCGATAGAGACCTCCCACACTGCCCTGATCTTCGGGTCAGGGCGTTTTTGTCTCTGGCGTTTAATTCGCGGCCGACCATGAGAGAATCCCCGCGTGCCCCGAAAGCAGAAGATCCATCTTGAAAAAGTCCTGGCATCCCTCAACACCGTCTGCCCGAAGTGCGGATGCTCCGTCACGTCCGGACAGGATCCGACGCATAGACTTTGAGCGGATGATCTGTTCCCGAGTGTAGTTCCGGGCGGGGAAATCATGATGCACTGCATCTGCCTGTACTGCAAAAAGGAGACCAGCATCGGGACCGCGGCCCTGTTCGATACCGTCTTCATGTCCCGAAAGACTTGCGAGGAGTGTGGACTTGAGTTCCTGATCGTGAATGACGTGGGGATGACTCAGGAACAGTATGATTGTAGGGTGATTGTGAGGTGAATCGTTCCACACGCTAAGTTATTGATTATAAATGTATATATATCAAAAATAGTCATTAGAGCGTGAACACACCTCACACATCACAATTGTCGCTAGCCGAACGAGAATGCAGGGCGGCTCCCCACTGCCCCGTTACGAATTGCGAACAATCCAAGTGTGGTTGCAGAAAAGCAACGATCGTGCATTACCGTCTTTTGAACGTTGACGCCTTCGTTTATGGGCCAAGGGAGTCTGGTAATGGGATCCGTCCGTCATTTTTGGCAAGCCGATTGTGCAGCGTTAGGGAAATCCGACCCGGTGTGGTTGCTTGGTCGCATTGAAAGCAGAGTTGCCGCGCTTGAAAGACGGTACTCCCAATGGGGGAGCGATCCTGGAACCCCGGCTGAACTGAGTGCGATCCAAAACGTACTCTCTGCTCTTCAGCGCCTGATGAACGAAACGTCCGCGAGGTAAGGAGAGGCTCCTCAGCGCATCGGCATAATCAGCCGTATGAGGCTCTAACCTAATCGGCCCTCTGGGCTGGCGAATCGGGCGGCGTCACAGCCAGCTCTAACCGGCGAACTTCAACAGGACAGGCGCAGGCGGTTGACGTGTTGGAGGGGATCCCCTCGCCGACGAAAGCGTCGTTGGCGTAACCAGTTTTCGCGGGGATTTCCACATAGTACTTTTGGTTGATGACCGAATTCAGTAGAGCAGGTGGGTCATTGAAGCGAACTGGCTACTGACGAAAAAGCGTTGTTCGCATTGCTTCCTACCAGGCGAACCGTGCCG
>Ga0210399_10004747_pt1 | contig 10545 bp, 6 predicted proteins | sample IncBWC14MmetaG_FD_150865 | JGI IMG/M metagenome (GOLD analysis project Ga0210399, IMG submission 150865) | Forest soil microbial communities from Barre Woods Harvard Forest LTER site, Petersham, Massachusetts, United States - Inc-BW-C-14-M | ecosystem: Environmental > Terrestrial > Soil >...
CACGCGCTCGTTCGGCGAAGATCCGGCGCGAGTTTCGGAATTCGTCGCGGCGTTCGTGCGCGGCGTCGAGGAAAACGGCGGCCTGGCCACCGCGAAGCATTTCCCCGGCCACGGCGATACGAGCACGGATTCGCATCTCGATTTGCCTACTGTGACGGTCGATCGCGCGCACCTCGATCGAGTGGAGCTTGCGCCTTTTCGCGCCGCCATCGCTGCGGGCGCAGGCTCGATCATGACGGGCCATCTCGCCGTTCCTGTTCTCGAGCCCGATCCGAACGTGCCCGCAACAATGTCCCGCAAAATCACCACCGACCTCCTGCGCGGGGAGATGGGTTTCAATGGCTTGGTGGTCACCGATGCGCTCGACATGGGCGGCGTGACCGTGCGGTATCCGCCCGGCGAAGTGGCCGTGCGCTCGATCCTCGCGGGCTCCGATATTTTGCTGGTGCCGCCGGTGCTGGATGCGGCTTTGCAGGCGGTGCGCGACGCGGTTGCTTCGGGACGGATTCCGATGGCGCGAATCGATGAATCAGTTACACGCGTTCTGCGCGCCAAGGCGAAGCTTGGCCTGAACAAATCGAAGCTGGTGGACCTCGACGGCCTGGCGCGCGATTTTGACCGGCCCGAATATGACAGCGCGGCCCTGGACATCGCCGACCGCGGCATCACGCTCCTCCGCGACGATCAGCACATTCTCCCGCTCGACGCGACGAAGCCGCAGCGCGTGTTGCTCGTCGCGGTTTCGGGCGACAGCGATCCGTACCCTGCCGGGAACCTCGAAAACGAAATTCGCTGGCGCGCCGATTCGCTGGCGACCGTGCGCATGGATACGCGCTTCGTTCGCGCGGATACCGTGAAGCTTCCTGCGCCGGACTCATACGACGTTGCCATCGCCGCAATCTTCGTACGCGTCGCGGACCGCAAAGGCAGCATCGGCCTGCCGGACGACGAAGTGGCGGTTGTGAACCGGTTGCTCGCCTCGGGAAAGCCCGTGGTCGTCGCCTGCTTCGGCAGCCCCTATCTCGCCGAGCGATTCCCTTCCGCAAAAACATGGATCGCCGCATTCAGCACCGTGGAAATCGCACAGCGCGCGATGGGACGCGCGCTCTTTGGGCAAACTGCGGTCGGAGGGCGCCTGCCGGTGCATGTGCCCGGAGTTGCGGCGCTGGGCGCGGGGCTCGATCTCGCGGCGAATCCCATGGAGCTTCGCGAAGCGAGTTCGCAGGACGAAGACAAATTGCAGCGCGCCTACGACGTGCTCGGGCAGGCTGTTAACGATCACGCATTTCCCGGTGGCGTCCTGGCGGTCGGCTACAAGGGCGAACTGATCGTGCACGAATTCGGCCGGCAAACGTACGACGCGAATTCGCCGGCCGTCAACGTGGACACGATGTACGACACGGCTTCGCTGACGAAGCCCGTCGTGACGGCGACGCTCTTTGCGATGCAAGTGGAAGCGGGACGAATCGGGCTGGATCTTCCGGTCTCGCGCTATCTTCCCGAATGGAACGATGGCCCCAATCCCGATTGGCGCAAGACGGTTACGATCAGGAATTTGCTGACGCACTCTTCCGGCTTGCCCGCGCACAAGGAATATTTTCTTTCGCTCCACTCGAAGCGCGAGTTCGTCGCCGCGATTTGCAGCGAGCCTCTCGAATACGCACCTGGCACGAAGACGGTCTACTCCGATCTCGGCTTCATGTTGCTCGGTGAAATTCTCGAGCGCACAACCGGAAAAACCGTGGATCAATTGGCGCGAGAGCGGATCTTCGCTCCTCTGGACATGGCGAACACGATGTTCAGCCCGCCGAAAAATCTCATCGATCGAATTGCGCCAACCGAGAATGACACGACTTTTCGGAAGCGGCTCGTTCACGGCGTGGCGCACGATGAAAACGCATTCGCCATGGGCGGCGTTTCCGGCCACGCCGGCATGTTTGCGACCGCGGGCGACCTCGCCACGTTTTGCCAGATGATGCTCAACGGCGGAATCTACGGCCATCACCGCCTGCTCACCCGCGCGACCATTTTGCAATTCACCACCGCCGAAGCGATCTCCGGAAACGCCCGAACGCTCGGGTGGATGGTTCCGACGCCGAATTCCTCGAGCGGCCGCTATTTTTCTCCGCGCAGCTATGGGCATTTGGGCTACGCAGGCACTTCGATCTGGATCGATCCGGACCGCCAGCTTTTCGTCATCCTGCTGACAAATCGCGTCTATCCCACGCGCGAGAACGACAAGATTACGGCTGTACGGCCAGCAGTCCACGACGCTGTGATTGAGGCGCTTGGACTTGCCTCGCCAGCGAAATAGGACCTCCCGATCACCTCCGTTGGCACTAACTGAATGAGTGATTCCCGGCGAATCCCTGCGACACAATCGTCCGAGGTCGTGCGAAGATCAGGTGGCGCAGGCTTCCAGCCTGTGGGGTTTTGTTAGGGCACGATGATTCCTGCAGTAACCAACCCCCACAGGCTGGAAGCCTGCGCCACCTGAAATGCCCACTCTGAGAGCAACCGAACAGCGAAATCCGCGGACACGCGGGATCGACACCAAATCCACCGCTGAAATTCTGCGGGCCATTCATCGCGAAGATGCTTCGGTGGTGCGCGCCGTCCGCGCCGCGCTACCCGCTATCACGCGCGCCGTGGATACCATCAGCGCGGCGCTTCAGCGGGGAGGGCGTCTCTTTTACGTTGGCGCGGGAACGAGCGGCCGCCTCGCGGCCCTCGATGCCGCGGAAATTCCACCCACATTCGGCACGCCGCCTCGCCTAGTGCAAGCCGTGATCGCGGGAGGTCGCCGCGCGCTCACACATGCGGTCGAAGGCGCGGAAGACAACCGCGCCCAGGGCGGGCGCGACCTGGCGAAGCGTGGACTCACCACAAAAGACGCCGTCGTGGGAATCGCGGCGAGCGGCGCGACACCTTACGTGCTGGGGGCGCTGGAGTTCGCAAAGCGAAAAGGCGCGGTCACCATTGGCATCACCTCAAATCCAAAAACGCCGATCACGCAACTCGCGCGAATCAGCATCATCACAAGGACGGGCCCGGAAGTCATCACCGGCTCGACGCGCATGAAGGCCGGCACGGCGCAGAAATTGGTCCTCAACATGCTCTCTACCGCCACGATGATTCGCCTCGGCCGCGTCTGCGACAACTGGATGATCGGCGTGGCCCTGACGAATCGCAAGTTGCAGGCGCGAGGCCTGCGAATCCTGATGGAGGCTTCCGGAGCGGGCGTGGCCGAATCGACACGCGCCCTGCGTCAATCCGGACACAACCTCGCCGCCGCGCTCATAATGTTGAAGACAGGAGCAAGCGCGCGAGAGGCCAGACGCCTGCTGCGCGATACCCACGGACATGTCCACAACGCACTTAACCGAGCCAAAACAATCGCAGGCCGCATCCACAAATCGCATGGATAAGCTCGTCATCGAAGGCGGAAGGCCGCTGAAAGGATCGGTGCGCATCAGCGGCGCGAAAAACGCGGCGCTGCCCGCAATGGCCGCGGCGCTCCTGACGAACGATCGCATCGAACTCGAAAACATTCCGCGCGTGCGCGATATCATCACCATGGGCCGCCTCCTCGCGCACCTGGGCGCAGCGGTCGAGACGCCCGCGATTCCGCCGACGGCGATGGTCATTCAGGCGGAGCAAATCGACGGCGCCGCAGAGGCGCCGTACGAGCTCGTGAAGACGATGCGGGCTTCGATCCTGACGCTGGGGCCGCTCGTCGGACGCACCGGCCACGCCCGCGTTTCGCTTCCCGGCGGCTGCGCGATCGGCGCGCGCCCGGTGGATTTGCATCTGAAAGCGCTCGAACAGATGGGCGCGGAAATCGGCATGTCGCACGGCTATGTGGAGGCGCGAGCGCCGCGCGGAGGCCGCTTGCCGGGCGGGCGCGTGTTCTTCGACAAAATCACCGTGACCGGCACGGAAAATATTTTAATGGCCGCGGCGCTCGCCAAGGGCGAGACGCTGATCGAAAACGCGGCGCGTGAACCGGAAATCGGCGATCTCTCGGACCTGCTCGTGAAAATGGGCGCAGACATCCAGGGCGCGGGAACGTCCACGATTCGCGTGCGCGGGAAAGAAAAGCTGCATGGCGCGAAGCACACCGTTATTCCCGACCGCATCGAGGCGGGAACGTTTCTCGTGGCGGGAGCGATCACCAACGGCGATCTCGAACTCACGAGTTGCGAGCCGGAGCACCTCACTTCGGTGATCGCCAAGCTGCGCGAGACGGGCGTCGAAATTCGCGAAGCCGGCCCCGGGAAATTGCATGTTCGAGGCGCGCGGAAACTTCGCGCCGCCGACGTACTGACAGAGGAATATCCCGGCTTCGCCACGGACATGCAGGCGCAATTCATGGCGCTCGTCACGCAGGCCGAAGGAACTTCGGTAGTCACCGAAACGATCTTTGAAAATCGCTTCCTGCACGCCAGTGAAATGATCCGCATGGGCGCGAATATTTCCGTCGACGGCCGCCGCGCCGTGGTTCACGGCCCGGCAAAACTCGCCGGAACGAACGTGCTCGCCTCGGACCTGCGCGCCAGCGCGGGGCTAGTCCTGGCCGCCCTCGTCGCGGAAGGGGAAACCCTGATCGACCGCGTCTATCACATCGATCGCGGCTACGAGCGCATCGAGGAAAAGCTCGCCGCGGTTGGGGCGCACATACGACGCCTGTAGCGGACAAACAGCCGCCATCACATCCAACGCCAGAACCTTGTTACTTTTCGACGACAGTGATCGTGGGCGTAGCGCTCGTATTGTTGATGAACACGAGCTTGTTCCCTGATACGAGGATCGCCGTCGTACCGCTGCCGAAGCTCCCCGTGCCGTCGGCCGCCAGTGTGTAGGGTATGGCAACATTCTGGTTCTGCACCATTCCCGCCGAGCTAGATTCATCCATCGTCCCAACGACATTTCCGGCGCCGTCTAAGGCTGCTACGCCGGTCTCCAGAGTGTCCGTACTTGCTGAGGCATTTTCCGTGCCGAAGATGTACGGACCGGAAAGAGTCGCAAGGTTGAATGGACCAGCGGCCTGTGGTTCGACAATCCCGGATTCTACGTTGGTGTCCGTTCCCACCAGGAATCCCTCGTTCGGGCCATAGAGATACAGCACTGGCGGATTGGTGCCACCCATCAGCGTCACGCGGCCATTCGATGACACTGAGTAGGTGAGCGGTGTGCTGCTTTGTGTAAATGTCCCGGCATTGTTCAGATTGTCTTTAATCGTGATGCCGCCTGTCCCATTCGCGGTGGCAAGCGCAATGTCAACGATTGGACCAGTAGTTAGCTGCGCCGTCTTGCGGAACACCGCGGCGCCGTTGAGCGATATTTGAGTGAGTATCGTTCCGGCTGGCACGGCGACGGCTTCGCCGATATAGTTGGGCGACGGGCTCGCTAGGAAGACTTCGTTGTTGCTGACCATGTACAGGCTGAGGCCGCTCGCGAGCCCGTTCGGACTCGTGAGTTGCAAGGTCCCTCGACCGTTGGTGTCACAGCACGTGAAACTCCCGCCCGGGACAGAAGCAAAGTTGCTTGTGACGGTCCCCGCATCGTCGATGTCCAAGTTACTTGTAGTAATCGCCGAAATGCCGTCGGAGGTGAAAGTCCCGGCAATGGCAGACCGACCGCTACCTTGATTTTGGCCGGATAGTCCAAGGACGTAGTTGCCTTTGAATTTGCCGGCGGAAAACGAAGTGGGGTCCTGCAGTTTGAGTGTCCCGGCCATGCGCGAGCCCGTGCCGGTCGTATCGTCAAACTCAATAATGTGCCCCGTGTTCGCGACGTTGTTGTTGATTGAACCAATCGCAAATCGGTAGTAGTTGGTTCCTCCTAACGTCATGCAGCCGCGATGATCCGGGCCGACCCAGTATGAACTCCTCGTGGTGTCGATTTGCTGCAAAATACCTCCGTTTTCATCTTCGCCACCGGTGATTTTTCCGGTTCCGTCTGCGATGAAGCTTCCCGTGAGAATTGCGACACTCGGAGCGGGGGCTTGCAGCTGAAAGGCGTACTGGCCCTTGAGAAGAGACTCCACGCCCGAACCCGCGCCACAAGGTGCGCCGCTGGCGGTCGTGACCGTAATCGCGACGCTCGACGACTTGGTCGCGTCGGTCACAGAAGTTGCGGTGATCGTCAGCAACGGGTACGCGGGTACCATAGCAGGGGCGGTATAAGTAACAGGCGCGCCGCCGGCCGTAGTCACAGCAGAGATGCTGCCGCATCCCGGTGAGCAGGCCATTCCGTTTTGCTTTAGGGACCACGTGACCCCGGCGCCCGCACTACCGTTCGCGCCGTCATTCATCACCGTCGCTGTAAACAGTTGTACGGCGTTCACCGCAACGCTAGGAGCTGTGGGTGAGACCGACACGGAGATGGGCCGGATCGTTAGGTTTGCCGTGGCTCTTGCGCGCGTGTTGGTCGCGGAAGTTGCAACGGCGGCCACGGTTCCAAAAGGTGGCCTACCAGGCGCCGTGTAAGTTGTCGGAGTCCCACTAGCGGTAGATACGAGTGAGAAATCTCCACAGATCAAGGGACATGGAGACGTAACAGAGTGGCAGATATGAAGCGGAAATGAACATACGAGGCGCGTAATCTGCAGGCTCCAGCTGACCATGCCAGCGGTTGGATCATTGTTCACTGTGGCTGTGAAGGGTTGTGTGCCAGCGGACTCCACACTGGCAGGGGAGGGCGAAATAGATACCGTGATTCCCGTAATCGTGACGGTTACAGAACCAAACGCAGCGGGATTGGTCACGGAGGCAGCTGTGATAGTCACTGTCATGTCGCCCGCTGGCGGAGCGGCGGGAGCCGTGTAGGTTGTCGCGATTCCGCTCCCCGTCGTCGTGGGAGCTACGGACCCGCAGGGTGCCATAGCGCAGGATAACGTCCAAGTCACGCCTTTACTCGCCGCGTCGCCGGTTACGTTCGCGGTGACCTGCGCGGCTTGGTTCACATGCAATGGAGTCGCACTCGGTGGCCCAACACTGACAGTGATGCCCGGAATCTTGATGTTTGCGGACACGGGCATCGACCCGCCAGCCGCCGCAGTCGCTGTGATGGTGACCGTTAAATCACCCGCAGGGGGAATCGCAGGAGCCGTGTAGGTCGTGGCGGCTCCACTCGCTGTAGTACTAGGTGAAACCGCGCCGCAGGGGGCTACGGGGCAGGTCACAGTCCAGTTGACTCCCAGATTCGAACTGTCATTGCTGACGGTTGCGGAGAGCTGCGCCGTGGAGCCAGGTTGCACGGTGGCAGGCGTCGCTCCCATGGTCACTACGGGCGGCTGTTGTACGCTACTGAGTCCACATCCGACAAGAATGTTCGCAATCGCAAATCCCAGAAGCGACAAAGCAAAATACTTTGGGCTTTTCAAAGCAAGCCTCCGCCAAGCTATGGGAATGTCTCGTTTGCGGGGACTTCCGAGTGGGGCCTTGCCGCGCATCCTACCCTTCTCTTGTCCTCAACACAACGATTTTCCCGTTAGAGCGAGCTCAAACCGGGAAGAAGATGAGTGCGAGTTTTTTCAACGAAGTCCTTACAAACGGATTTATCACGATAAGGCTTTACTACGATGGGCAGTTCGCTTTGCGAGGATAACTTCCGAATGCTCGGCCATCCGGGCTTGACCTGTTGGCGTTGGGCGCATTTTGCGCACACAATGGCGTGTTCTGCGCACCGGAACGCCTGGCCTATCGATTCGAGGGCTTTCTATCACATCGATCGCGGCTACGAGCGCATCGAGGAAAAGCTGGCCGCAGTCGGAGCAAGTATTAGGCGCGTCCAGGAAAACTGGCGGCTGAGTGTGAAGGCGCCCGCCTTACCATTCGCCGCTCTTCGCGCTTCATCCCACTTCGTATCCACAGGTCTTGTCGATCCCCTGGCCCAATGTCCGGGATTTTCGTGGACCGAAATTGATTCCAATGCACGATCCAGAGTGATACTTTGTCGCCGATCTCACCCGACCAAGCCAGTGCCAAGGAGGGTTCTCCGGTGCTGAACCGCCTGATTATTTCTGCTGCGGCCGTAGTGGCGATGCTGGCGCTCTCTCCGGCGCCCCGCGGCCAAGAGGCCGCCCACCCAGGCTCGGCGCCCGATGTTTCCGGGGTCTGGCTGGTGGAAAAGTTTCAGCCGATCCTGTTTCCGAACGGGGGCGCACCCTTGCAACCTTGGGCGGAGATGAAATTGAAGGCGGCCAATCCTCAGACCGACGACCCCAATCTGGCCTGTCTACCGGAGGGCGTGCCGCGGTTCATGATTTCTGTGCCTTACCCGATGGAAATCTTTCAAGCGCCCACGGCCGTGCTCATTATTCACGAGGGAACATCGGTCCTGCGGCAAATCCATATCGGCCGGCAACACCCCAAAGATTTGGATCCAAGTTATGCGGGTGACTCGGTCGGAAAATGGGAGGGCGACACGCTCGTTGTGGATACGATCGGTTTCAACGATAAAACCTGGCTCGACGGCGGCGCAATCCCCCACACCGAAGCGTTGCACGTTGTGGAGCGAATCCGGCGCAGTGACCACGAGACTCTCGTCGACGAATTCACAATCGACGATCCCATGGCTTACACCAAACCCATCACGGCTCGGCAAGTCTACAAATTAAAGCCGGACTGGGAGATTCATGAATACGTCTGCGAACAAAATAACAAGTACACGTACAAGGGAAAATGAACGGGCACGAAATCGAGGGATCGCAATGAGGAAGAATCTGCTGGTCTTACCCGCTGGCGCTATTTTTCTGTTCCTTTTGCTGGTGGCATCGACGTCCGCACATCACGGGTTTGTGTCCTGGTTCGACACGACCCGCTCGATCAGCGTCAAGGGAACCGTAACGGGCTTCGACTGGACCAATCCCCATGCCTACATTTATATGGATGTGAAAAACGAACGAGGCACCGTTGAAAAGTGGAGCATCGAATTGGGCGCCTTAGCCATGTTGTCGAGAGCCGGCTGGAAAAGAGACACGCTGAAGTATGGCGACGAAATCACCGCGGTCGGCAATCCCGCCAAGGATGGCAAACCCACGATGCATCTCAACAAGATTGTCTTTGCCAACGGCCAGGAGCTTTCCAGCGCGCTCTGAATGCCGCGGATCCTGACGCAAGTCCCCTACAAACCGCTTTTGGCAATGTTGAAACCAGTCTCGCGTTTCGTCATCAAACGCTGTATGACGAAGCGCTGATTTTTCGTCATTCGTCCTCGGAGGTCTCGATGCCGCAAACGTCTAAAGTAAACGTGCGGCCACCTTCAACCCGCCGATTGATTCGCAAGGAGAAGCAATGAAAAAGCGCAAACTCGGAAAAAGCAATCTCGAAGTCTCGGCCATTGGCCTTGGCTGCATGGGAATGAGTTTTTCTTACGGCCCGCCCAAAGACAAGAAGGAGATGACCGATGTTCTGCATGCTGCGGTGGACCGCGGCATCACATTCTTTGATACCGCCGAAGTCTACGGCCCATTCCTCAACGAAGAGCTCGTGGGCGAGGCGCTTCAGCCCTACCGCGGCAAAGTGGTGATCGCCACGAAGTTTGGGTTCGATCTAGCTGGCAGAGACAATCGCCCAGGAGTGCCGGGGGTGAATAGCCGGCCCGAGCACATCAAGCAGGCCGTCGAAGGCTCGCTCAAGCGGCTTCGGGTGGAGAGCATCGACCTGCTGTATCAGCATCGGGTTGACCCGAACGTGCCCATCGAAGATGTCGCCGGCGCGGTGAAGGAGCTGATTCAAGCCGGAAAGGTCAAGCATTTCGGGCTTTCCGAGGCAGGCGTGAAGACGATTCGTCGCGCGCACGCGGTCCAACCGCTCACCGCGCTGCAAAGCGAATACTCGCTGTGGTGGCGGAAGCCGGAGCAGGAAGTGATACCCACGCTCGAGGAACTCGGGATTGGCTTCGTGCCTTATAGCCCGCTTGGCAGGGGCTTCCTGACGGGCAAGATCGACGAGAACACGAAATTCGAGAGCTCCGATTTTCGCAGCGGGCTGCCTCGCTTTGCGCCCGACGCCCTCAAGGCGAACCAGGCGGTGATCGACCTGCTCGGCAAGATTGCGAAGCGGAAGAAAGCGACTCCCGCTCAGATCGCACTCGCCTGGCTCCTCGTGCAAAAACCGTGGATCGTTCCAATTCCCGGCACAACGAAGCTAAACCGTCTGGAAGAGAACATCGGAGCGGTGTCGGTCGAACTGACGCCCGAAGACCTGCGGGACATCGACGCCGCCGCATCGACGATCACGGTGGAAGGAGCTCGTTATCCGGAACGCTTGGAGAAAATGACCGGCCTGTAAGCGGGTCGTGAAGGCGGTATCCGACGTCATGGGTATCCCTCAGGCTGACAAGGCCGAAATCGCCGAGTGTCGCAGGATAATTCGTTGGCTTGAGTTGAGGCAAAGAGCTAGAATGCGCGAAACAGGTCAGGAGAACCGCATGCTATCCGATAAAAAATTTAACGTCGTGGTAAGGATCCTGCTGTCGATCTGCACCTTGGTTTTGGCCGGACCTGCTTCAGCACACCATTCGGTGCAAGCTCAGTTC
>Ga0210399_10004748_pt1 | contig 10544 bp, 11 predicted proteins | sample IncBWC14MmetaG_FD_150865 | JGI IMG/M metagenome (GOLD analysis project Ga0210399, IMG submission 150865) | Forest soil microbial communities from Barre Woods Harvard Forest LTER site, Petersham, Massachusetts, United States - Inc-BW-C-14-M | ecosystem: Environmental > Terrestrial > Soil >...
AAATGCACGTGCAACGAAAACGTTCCCGGCTCGGACTTGTCCTTAGGCGATGCCAACGCACAAAAGACCAGCGAGCCGCGTTCCCTGCGCACTTCCACCCCGCCGGGCAGCTGCAGAATCTTTCCCGAGTGGCCGGGTTCGGCCAGAAGGAGCACCGCGTCAACATGCAACGAGCCCAATTCTCCGGCCCGCGGCTTCACTCGCTTAACGACTTCGCGAATCATACGCTTCCTCAACGCGAGGGTGTTCGCTTCCAGGGATTCTTCGCCGCTCGTTTTTGGAAAGCCTCTCTGGACGCTGGCAAACTCGCCGGCGGGGATGGAAATGCCCGCTCCAACTTCTTTCGCAACCTCGTTCACCCGGAACCGCGCCGTAAAATCCAGATACGAATTATCTTCGCGCGCGAGTTCCGCAAGTTGGCACAAATGCTCGACAACCCAGCCTTGAAATTGCTTCTCCAAAAAGGGAAGTACCTTATGCCGGATTCGCGATCGAGTTCGCGTTTCATCCCGATTACTCACGTCCTCGCGCCAAGTCTGACGTTTGTCCCGCAGGTACGCCCGCAGCGCCGCCCGGCGAATTCCCAGCAGCGGCCGGAACACACTCCCCGCTTGCGGATGAATCCCAGCCAGTCCCGCAAGCCCCGTGCCGCGCAAAATGTGCGCCACCACCGTCTCGGCCTGGTCGTCCGCGGTGTGCGCAACCGCAACGCGCGACACCCGCCCTTCCTTAACCAGCTGCTCGAAAAATGCATAGCGCGCTCGCCGCCCCGCATCCTCCAGATTCGCTCGCTCCTTCCGCGCCTTCGCTGCAACGTTTTCGCGTGCGACGAAAAACTCTAGCCCGTGCTGCGCGGCAAGCCTGGCTACGAACTTTTCGTCCGCGTCCGAAGCTTTTCCCCGCAACTTGTGATTGAAATGCACCACGCAAAGAACAATTCCCAGCACTTCGCGCAATTCCAGAAACAACCGCAGCAGCGCAATCGAATCCGCGCCCCCCGAGACCGCAACAGCGATGCGCTCCCCAGCGCATAGGCCGAAGCGCTCGCGCAGCGAAACCCTCAACAACTCCACAAGTTTATGGCGTTTCGCGCGCCCCTTCATTTTCGTTGGTTTTTTCGCAGGCATGGCCCTGCGACGTATCCTAACAACGCCCGCACGCAAGGTCGAGCAATCGTCTGCTCGCCCTCCTGCGCCTACCTGCGACGAGTAGGTCCTGCGGCGGACAGGCTCAAATTGTAATCGGGCGCTAAAGGGATTAGACTTGGCTGGAACAAATCCGCGCGAACCTGGCAGCTTTTACCTTGGAGGCTGCAGGGAGGGTACCCATATGGCGCGTTTTGTCCTTCACGGTTCGATTCTCAGGAAAATTCTATTGGCAGCATCCGGTGTGCTGGCATGCGTCTGCCTGCAGGCTCCCGTTGCCCTGGCACAACACGGAGGTGGCGGAGGGCATGCCGGTGGAGGCGGGCACTTCGGAGGCGGCGGTGGCCACTTTGGCGGTGGCGCGCACGCGGGTGCGCCGCATGGTTCTGCGCCGGCAGGCCATGGAGCGGCCTCGGGATTTCGGGGTTCGGCAGTGGGTCTTCCTGCGGCAAGATTCAACGCCGGCAGTTTCCGTTTTCGGCCCCACCCATTTCCCCCGCGCCCAGTTCCACCGCGGCCGCTCCCCATTTTTGGCTTTCCTGTATTCTTTGGCGCGCCATTCTTCTTTGGCGGAGGGTTCAATTCCTTCTGGTGGCCGCCCTGCGGTCCTTTCTGGGGGCCCGGATGCAGCTTTTCGCCGTTCTACGGTTATGGCGGTTATGGCTACGGCTATGACTCCGGGAACGATTGGCCTTCCTACGGCGCAGGCGGCCAGGGCACTGCGCAGGGGTACAACTATCCTCCGTTCCTTTATGGCCAAGGGGCACGCGACCTGGTGGAACTCTTCTTCAAGGACGGCACGGTTTTCGACGTGAGGGACTATTGGCTGGTGGACGGGCAAATCCATTTCACGATGCTTGACGAGCGCGGCACGAAGCTGGTCGAGCAGGTAAGGGATTTCGACGCACTGGATTTGCAGACCACCATTGATGTGAATACGGAGCGCGGGTTCCGGTTCACCTTGCGCAACGAACCCCTGGAGCAGTATTTGCGAAATCATCCGGATCAGAGCCCGCAGAAGACTCCGAGTCCGCCAGAGAACTAGTCAGGCGTCGGCCATCCTTAGCTTTGCTGGCGCGAGGGCGATCAGGACGATGCCGATGATCACCAGCGCAAGGTCGCCGATCAGGAAATGCATGCGCTGGGCCACATCGTAATAGGCCTGTGCGCCCATGACCACGGCATGGGCAATGCTCGACCAGGCCGCGAAGGCGATCACGCTGCGATACGCGGACGGATTGCGCGCCGCAAGCAGCAGGAAAATTCCCAGCGTAACGTAGAGGCTCAGCATCATCTGCAGCGCTTCATCCAAGCCCATTGCCACCATCGGATAGGCGAGAGCCACAAAAATCAGCCCCACCAGCACCAGCACGGTTTTCAGCGCTCGTTCTCGAATCATTGTGGCCTCCTGGCAGAGCGAAAACAGTGAAATTAGAAAATGGAGAATCGAAAATAGAAAAGCAAAAGTGCCTATGCCTATGTATACGGCTCATCGGCGGGAATGTTACGTTGCAGGCGCGCGAAAGGCCAACGAAATCGCAGGCATGGGCGCCCACGCGGATCGGAAGTTGAAAGTCAAGAGTTAAGGGTTGAATGGCCAGAAAGAAGGGAAGGGTTCCCTAACAAGGTTCAGGCTGTCTTCGGTGAGAGCCACGCGGCCGCAAGCAAACACACTGTAATCAGGGTTGAGAAAACGAGGGGCGTGGTGAAGGCGTATCTCCAGGTCAAAGCTGTGACTGCTACAAAGGAAATGGCGAGCGCCCACGCAATGCTGCGCACGCGTGCCAAAGTCTCTGCCGGAAGTCCGCCCAGCACCCACGCCAATACCGCCGCGAACAAAAGAAAGACGGAGAAAAAAAGCCCGAAGGCGCTGAAGAAGTCCCAATAAGTCCGGTTAAACCCTTGCGCGTCAAAGTGGACGGAGCGCATTAACCCAAGAACCGCGTCCGCCCCCCATTCCGGATTATTCTGGCGAAACCCAAACGTATGTCCAGCGGCAAAAAGCAGCAGAAGAACAGAAGAGATTCGGTAAAGAATTGGCGCTTTCAGGTACTGCCTCCCGAACATTCGCGGACGCAGTTTACCACGTCCGTCAACGCGGTCTGGCGCTTGCGGCCGTTCCGAGTGGCTTACGGCCATCCGGAAGGTTGAGACGGGAACCCTGGGCACACGGCCTGTGCCAACCACCACTACACAAATAAAGGTGCTGGCGCGGGTGCAATTTTTTCGGCAAGCTAGCGTACTAACTGATCAGGAGGGGAACTCATGCGAACAATTCTGCGAATCATGATGGTCTGTCTGCTTGTGCCGGCTGGTGTCACTTTGGCTCAGGAGAAACCTGCCGTGCCAGCCCCGGGAAATCCGCTAAGTACGTGGAACAAGTATGCCTATGCCAGGGTGAAGGACATCCTGTTGCGTTCCGCGCAAAAAATGCCCGAAGAGAACTACAGCTTCAAGCCCACGGACACGGTCCGCAGCTACGGCCAGATCATCGGACACCTGGCGGACGCCCAGTACATGTTCTGTTCGGTCGCGCTCGGGGAGAAGAATCCCGGGCTGGACATCGAGCACACCAAAACATCCAAAGCGGATCTGATCGCGGCGCTGAATGCCGGGTTCGCGTACTGCGACAAAGCCTATGACGGCATGACGGACGCGTCGGCGGTGCAGACGATCAAGCTTTTCGGGAATGACGCGCCGAGGCTCAGCGCGCTGACGGTCAACAACATGCACAATCTGGAACATTACGGCAACCTGGTCACGTACATGCGGCTGAAGAACATCGTTCCGCCGAGCAGCGAGGCGCCGCCGCAGACACAGCCGCAGCCGAAAAAATAACGTGTCTCCATCCCGTTAAAACGGCGCCGGTCTGAAAACCGGCCACTACACAAAAGCGTCGACAAGGTAACCAAAGACCCGGTACCGAAAACCAGAACCCGGAGAACCCGGCTAGCCGTTTTCGACGCGCGCCTTTATATCCGAGTACGCCGTATTGATGAGCCTGCTTAGCGCGGCGGCGTTTGTGGCCGTTCCCGGTCTCAGCTTCACATGACGCATGAACTTGCCGGTGCCTTGCAACAAGCGAGCCGGATCCGGCAGTGCTGCGCCGTGAAAGAACCCCACGTTTACGTGCGAGGCGAATACATTCACATAACCGAAGGGCGCATCTCCCAAACATGCAACCGGACAGCCGTCATGCAAAAGCTCCCGGACTTCGTCCCCGCACTTTCGCATCACCTGAAACCACTGATGCGCGATGGCTCCCAATTCACCTGCATGCTCTTTCATCCACGCATCGATGGCGGGATCCCGCCGGGCAGCGCCGTTGAATCGCAGCAAGTCCGTTGTCATCGCCGCTCGCCTTTCTGCTTTCGGAAATTTATTGACTCCCGTTGGGTGGCGATCATGTTCTCGAACGTCCTTCTCCCCATGAGGACTGCACCAGTCTGCTCGCTTGCGTCCTGCATGTAAGCGGTGTGTCGGAGCGCCGCCAAGTCGGGATAGAGGCGACCTGCGTTGCCATTTTGGTCGGCTACAAACCCGTCAAGCGAGATGGTCATCCCGACGATTACTTTTGCCAATCGTTCCTCCGGGTCCGATTCTGTCGAGCCGTCATTTCAGGATTGTCTCCAAGACTAAAACTTACCTCATAAATTCTTCTTTAGGAGGTCGGGGCTTCAGCCCCGACGTAAAGGGAAGTGTGAGTGCGGGCTTTGCGCCGCAGCTCACCAGACCTAACGGACAGGGTTATTGTCGGGATACAAGGAGATAGATCGAGGCTTGTCTGAGGACCCGCCCACGATGCAATATAGTACTAGAACTATGCCCAATGGGGGCAATCTATCAGGAGGGCAAGAAATGCGTAACTTACTGATTCTGTGTGGAGTTATTTTGATAGCGGCGAGTGCCGCCAAGGCCCAGGAAGGCAAGGGATTTGAGATCACCGGCAATTATCAATATGTTCGTTTCAACCCGGGCAATGGCGCCTCTGGCGTAAACTGCCAGGGTGGCTCAGGCTCGGGCGCGGGCTATCTTACTGCCTCATTTGGTATCGTCGGCGAGTTCGGCGCGTGTAAAGTCACTGGCCTGCCATCCGGCGCAAGCGCGCATGAGATGGATTTCCTCTTCGGTCCCAGGGTGTACTTTCATGCTCATGGGCGTGTGTATCCGTTCGTTCAGGGGCTCTTCGGCTCCGAACGCTTCTCAGCGGGCTTCAGCGGTGTAGGTTCGGGGTCGACTAATGCCTTTGCGACAGCAGTGGGCGGCGGAGCAGATGTGACCCTAACGCGTCACGTCTCCCTGCGGGCTCTTCAGGTCGATTATCTTTACACTCACTTCGGTGGCGCTTCACAGAACAACTTCAGGTTGCAGAGCGGCATCGTGTGGCGCATCGGCAGGTAGTTCGCATCCTACGCGTCATAGCAGAGAATGGATCCATAACGGCGGGCTTAGGCCCGCCGTTTTTTTTCAACGAAGTGCCGTGGCGACGCCGGGTGCCCCATCCTTGCGGTTTTGATCTATGCAAGGGTGGGTCCTGAGTTTTCCGCCTCTTTCTCTCCGCTTCTTGTTTACGGATCTTTGCCTGTTCCTATCCTCCGCGTTCGAACTGTCGGCTGTAGACTGTAGACTGTCAGCTCTTCTGAAAGACCAGGGGCAGACGAAAGTTTTCTTGCATTTCGGCAGCTTGAAAAATTCGATGGGAACATCCCGTCTATTCCCCGGGCCTCCGAGTTCAAGATCGATTGTCCTGAAAAAAGTGAACAATTGAGTATGTGCTGCATCTCAAGTAGTGAATACAAAACTACTCGGGAGAAATAATGGACTACGTCAATCTTGGCAAGACCGGACTTAAGGTCTCGCGCATCTGCCTGGGCTGCATGACCTATGGGCAACCCGCCACCGGAAAAATCAAGCCGGGCAGCCACGCCTGGGCTCTGAATGAGGAAGAGAGCCAGCCCTTCTTGCGTCAGTCGCTTGATTTGGGCATCAATTTTTTCGACACCGCCAACGTTTATTCGGCGGGGGCCAGCGAAGAAGTACTTGGGCGATTTCTGCGCAAACATGCCCGCCGCGAAGCCGTGGTCATCGCGACCAAGGTGCATGCCCAGATGCGCGACGAGCCGAATGGCCAAGGCCTTTCGCGCAAGGAAATCTTTTATGAACTCGAGCAGAGCCTGCGCCGCCTCGGAACCGACTACGTGGACTTGTATCAAATCCACCGCTGGGATTACGACACGCCGATCGAAGAAACGCTCGAGACGCTGCACGACGTGGTGAAGTCCGGCAAGGTGCGCTATATCGGAGCGTCTTCCATGTACGCGTGGCAATTCACGAAGGCGTTGTATCTTGCGGATCGCCACGGTTGGACGCGATTCGTTTCCATGCAAAATTACTACAACCTGCTGTATCGCGAAGAAGAACGAGAGATGATGCCGCTCTGCCAGGCCGAGGACATCGGCGTACTTCCGTGGAGCCCGCTTGCGCGTGGACGCCTGGCGCGCCCGTGGCAGACCGAGAGCACAAAACGCTTCGAGACGGATCAGTTCGGCAAGACGCTCTATTCTAAGACGGAAGAAGCGGACCATAAAGTGGTCGACCGGCTCGGCGAACTCTCCGAAAAGCGCGGCGTTCCCCGCGCTCAGCTTGCGCTTGCCTGGATGCTCGGCAAACCATTCGTCACTTCGCCGATTGTGGGCGCCACCAAGCCGAGCCATCTTACCGATGCGGTAGCCGCACTGTCATTGCGGCTTACCCCCGAAGAGATTGCGTCGCTCGAAGAACCGTACACGCCGCACCCGGTGCTCGGTTTCAGCTAGAAGACTGGGGGCAGGCGAAAGTTTTCTTGCATTTCGGTGGCTTGGTAAATTCGATGGGAACATCCCGCCTGTCTCCCTGGACCGTCCCCCTGGCCCCCCGAGGTTTTTGGGGATGCGCCACCCTCGTTTCAATACGTTTCGAGTACCTCAACAATCGGTTTCCATCTTGCGACGAAGAAATGTCAAGACCGGCATCCAGAGAATCGAGTCGGCCACCCGCGATTTCCAAATGTTCGCGTATCGCCCCACACCCTGATAGGATATCGGTTCTATGGAAACTGGAGCTAAGACTAAGCTAATGAGTTTCGAATATAACTTTAAAGAAGGGGCAGATGTATATTTCTCTGCCGATGTCGAGACAGACGGCCCAATTCCCGGACCATTTTCAATGCTGTCGTTTGCCTTGGTTTTAGCGGGCTCCTTTGATGGTGAACGGTTTACCAGACCCGTTGATCTGCGCTGTTCGTTCTATTCCGAGCTGAGACCAATCTCGGAAACATTCGATCAAGAGGCACTGCGTGTCAATGGGCTGGACAGAGACAGACTTTGTATTGAAGGCAAATCACCTGAAATCGCTATGGACGAGGCTTCACTCTGGGTCAGGAAAGTAGCGGGCCGAGGGCGCCCTGTTTTAGTTGCTTATCCCCTTAGTTTCGATTGGTCCTGGCTCTATTGGTATTTTTTGCGTTTCGTCAAAAGCGGATCGCCCTTCAGACACTCAAGCTGCTTTGATGTGAAGACCGCCATCGCCGTAAAAGGGCACATTCCTATTTCAGAGGCGAGCCGTCCTAAGTTGCAAGCCTTTCTCCGCTCAAGGCAGGTACATACCCACCACGCTCTAGACGACGCCGCGGAACAAGCTGAAATCTTTGCAAATGTCTTCGAGTGGGATGGGGCACATGGGCGAACTGCTTGACCGTCGAAGGTTGGATACAAATGCGCGTATTCAGGAATTGCGTAAACATCTGCTACAGGGGGAAAAGATTGCAGGCGAGAACGCTTGCGTCTATTTGACAGGGTCCTTTGGAAGAGGGGAAGCCAGCCAGTACAGCGATCTGGATTTATTTATTGCCGGGAAAGATAGGGATGGTCAGCCGCTCTTCAGAAAGCTTGACGAAATACTGCTCAAAGCCGAGTTAATCGGAGCCATACGTAAGCTGCGAATGCCCGATTTTTCCGGAGATGGGGAATATCTTCATCACTATTCCGTACATCAGCTCGTAAAGACTCTAGGCAAGCCCGAGGACGACGCTACTAATACATTCACCGCGAGACTCTTACTAGTCTTGGAAAGCCGCTCACTGCTTGGTGACGGCGTGTATCGGTATGTAATTGATGAGGTAATTGCTTCGTACTGGCGAGACTACGAGGACCACAAAGACGAATTCGTGCCAGCGTTTCTCGCGAACGACATTCTTCGACTCTGGAGGACTTTTTGCGTGAATTATGAGGCAAGAACCTCAAGTGATCCGCCGAAACAAAAGGCAAAGCGCAAACTTAAGAATCTCAAACTTAAGCATAGTCGTCTGCTGACTTGCTATTCGGGCCTACTCTACCTCTTGGCTGTGTATTCCCTGCGGAAAACTGTAAGTCCGATTGATGCGATTGAGATGACAAGGCTGACTCCCACACAACGCCTCGAATGGATGTTGAAAGAAAATCACTGCGAAAGCTCGCACGGTAAAATAGCTGAATTGCTGGGGCATTACGAGCGCTTTTTGGCAGAAACTGACACTCCTGAAGAAGCTTTAATCGAACGATTCCTGTCTTCAGAGAAAAGCGATCAACCGTTTAGGGGCGCTAATGAGTTGGGGAATTTAGTCTTTCAAATATTTGAAAGAGTCGGACAGGGAAACCGCCTTCACCGTTTGCTAGTGGTTTGAACTCAGGGAGTGAAACGGCTGTATCGCAGAAGTCTGAATACAGACGGAAAGTTTTCTTGCATTCCGCGGCTGATAAATTCGAGGGAACATCCCGTCTGTCCCCCAGGCCCAAAGTTCGGCCACTACACAGGAAGCGAAGAGCAGCCCACCCTTTACAAACTCCGTAAAGGGTAGGCCACCCCAGAGGTTTTTAGGGTGTGCCACCCGCGAAGGCGCAACACAGAAGGAGTAACATAGCGGCGAATGGCTGGGCACAACCTCTCCTCATTGAAGGGATTCGAAAAATTTCAGATGGCGGTCGTCGCTGACGAAATGCCGGCGATGAAGCGTTTGCTCAGGTCGAAGAAGGCGAAGCTCCTCATGCACGAGATACACAAGGAGATCTTCGAGCTAGGCCCACCGACCCCGCTCGAAAAGCCGACAGGGCGCATAAGGTACCATCAGTGGCTAATGCACCATGCCTCGGAAATTTCGAGGTCGCTCGACACGATGAGAGACATCGAGTTCTACATTGGGAAATTCCCTTATCGCAAAACGCAGATCGCCAAGCACAGGCACCTCCAGTTCCACGTCGAGTCCTTCCTGCACGAGCTCTACATCCTGCTGGAGAGGCTGGTGCAGTTTCTAAAGTTCGTCGAGCGCCAGCACAGGGGAGACCTGCGCCTGCCGCAGATCAAGGCCGAGTGCGCAGCGCTCAACACGCTCGTGATTGACTCGATGAAAAAGGGGATCGCGATCCGGGGGAGCCACGTGCACAGATGGAGGATGTCGGACACGAAGATCGACCGCCTCAACGCGATCAGCTTCTATACGATGATGCCGAACAAGAGGATCAAGAGGGTTTTCAAAGCGTTCTACGAGTCCGAGTACAGGAAGACCCGGAAGCAGTGGCGCGGTTGGATCACAGGTGGCATAGCCGGGGCTCAGAAGCTCGTAGACGCGTACTTCGACGAGGTATTCAAGCTGGTGTTCGACGGCAAGGGGAAGCTGGTCTATCCGAGCCGACTGAAGTTCTGACCCCAGGATTAGTCTCTTAGCTCGTAGCTATTCTGATGCGGACGAGTGCTCTTGTGGCGGGTGGCGTAGCCTAAAAAACCTCTGGGGTGGCCTTCCCTTGCGGGTTTGATTTTGGCAAGGATGGGCAATTCTTCCTTCCGCGCTCCCCGATTTCGAGTGCGTACATGCTGTGGCGGTCAACGCCACAATATTTCAGATCGCTGGTTCCGAGCGCATATCCTCTGCAAAACGATAGAAGGCGGCGCGATCCTCTTCGGGGCCGGAGACGAGGGCGTCTCGCTTTTTCAGCGCGTCTTGCGCTGCTTGCTCTGGCGTCCAGACGCGGAGCAGCACAGCTTCGCGAAGGTACCGCAGCCGTTGCAGGGTTGCCTCCGAAGCGCCGGCGTACTTGTCTACCTGTTGCAGGAAAAAATCGAAGAGCGGTTTGGAAAACTCGTAGGAGTCCGGCGCGTCGCGGCGCGTGTATTCATAAATAGTTTTCTGCCGCCAGGGATCGAATTTTCTGGTGTCGAAAGTGTCGGACTCCGTCAGGAAGATTTGTGAAGTGGGCACGACCACGCGAATCACCGGCGCTGCCGTTGGATGCAGAACCCAGACGGCGACCGTGTGATTGGCATACGGCCAAAAAAGCCCGACACTTTTCACTCCTTCACGTTCCGCGAAAAACGCGTAGAGCGCGGACA
>Ga0210399_10004749_pt1 | contig 10543 bp, 7 predicted proteins | sample IncBWC14MmetaG_FD_150865 | JGI IMG/M metagenome (GOLD analysis project Ga0210399, IMG submission 150865) | Forest soil microbial communities from Barre Woods Harvard Forest LTER site, Petersham, Massachusetts, United States - Inc-BW-C-14-M | ecosystem: Environmental > Terrestrial > Soil >...
CAAGTCCTCCTAAATCATCATGGGAATTTTGCTGGGCTTGCTCACCGCGCTGACTTGGGGCGGCGCGGATTTCATCGCGCGTTTTGCCACGCATCGGATTGGCGCTCTCCGTTCCATGTTGTACATGCAAATGATCGGCCTTCTTCTGCTCTCCTCACTTCTGCCGCGGCTTGGCGGTTGGGGGCATCTCGCGGATGGATCTGGATGGCAGCCGTGGGCTTGGGGTGTTCTCGCGGGATTTTTGAATGCCGTGTCAGGACTGGCGCTCTACCGCGCGTTTGAGATTGGGAAAATGTCTGTCGTTGCGCCGCTTTCGGCCAGTTATCCGGCGTTGACCTTGCTGTTTTCTTGGATGACTGGTGACCGCCTGAGCGTGGTGAGAATCGCTGGAATCTTTTGCACCCTGCTGGGCGTCGTGGTGGTTGCCGGCGGAGAAAAAACTCCGGATGAGAATGATACCGCGGCGCTACGCCGAAGTGGAAAGGGAATCGGCTGGGCGGTCTTTGCTTCCGTTGGCTTCGCGCTATTGTTTTGGTTGCTTGGTATTCGAATTGTCCCGCGGGTCGGCGCCGTTCAAACGGTATGGACGATCCGTCTTACCAGTACACTGCTCATGGCGGCGGCGATCTTCATTGTTAAACAGCCCGTAAGTCTTCCGCGAGGCGAAGTGCGATGGATGGTCCTAAGCATGGGCGCGTTCGATACCGGCGCATTTGTCCTCAGCAATCTGGGAATGAAAATGGAGCAGGTCGCAGTGATCAGCGTTCTTGGCTCACTCTATGGAGCGGTCACGGTCGGTCTTGCGGCGATCTTTCTGAAAGAGCATGTTTCGCGCTGGCAGTGGATGGGAATCGTCACGATCTTCGTCGGGATTTTTCTCATCAGCCGATAGGTTTGTTCATTTTCTCTTCAGCTTTCTATTCCGCTTTCTATTCCGCGCTTTCTTGCGAATTTCCTTGTGCTGATACACTACACCTCGAGATGAGTTCTCCATTTTGCAACGTGGCGCTTCCGGTGCCGCTGCGCACGACTTTTACCTATGCGGTGCCGGAGAGTTTGCAGGGAACGGTGCACGCGGGCAGCCGCGTGCTCGTGCCGTTTCGGAGGAAAACGCTCGTAGGCGTCGTTGTTGAACTGACGGAGAACGCGCCGGCCGGGACGAAAATTCGCGAGATCACTCGCGTGCTGGATTTTGTTCCGGCGCTAACGCCGAAGTTGATCGAGCTGGCGCACTGGATCGCGGGGTATTACCTGGCGCCGGTCGGCGAAGTGTTTCGCGCCATGCTGCCGCCGGTTACGGAAGTGAAATCGCAGCGGCAGATTGTTTTGAGCGAAGCGGGGCGCGAAGCAGCGGAGAGCTTGAGCGGCGGCGAATTATTGCACGGGCTCACTTCCGCGGGGGCGGCGTTCCTCGCGAAGTTGAAAGAGAAAAAAGGAACATTGCTGCTTGGTCCCGCAGCAAAACTGGGGATTGATGCTAGCGCGCTGCAGCGGTTGCTGCGGCGCGGGCTGATCGAGATTCGCGAAACTGTGGAGGGTCGAAAGAGAAGGACGCAGCGAGCGATCGCTTGGAAAGGCAATGCTGCGGCGGCCGAGAATCCGTCTGCGAGAGAAGGCGAGGAAAAGGACAAGGCAGAAGAAGAAAAAGAAAATAGTAACGCAGAGACACAGAGCACGCGGAGAAAACTCAAAGAAGAAAAAATCAGGGAGCTGCTCGAGACCGAGCGTGGGCCGCTCCCTCTGCCGCAGCTTTTGAAGCTGGCGCAGGTGACCCGGGCTTTTATTGAGCGGATGCTGCGCGACGGATTGCTGGAGAGTTGGGAGGAGCCGATTGATCCGGCGGAGGATCCGTTTGACGCGGGGTACTCGCCGCCGGCGCACGAATTGAATGCGGAGCAGGAAAGCGCGATGAAAGCGATTCGCGCGAGATTTGAATTGGGCGAATTCGGCGTGCAGTTGCTGCACGGAGTTACGGGCAGCGGCAAGACGGAAGTGTATTTGCGCGCGGTGCAAGACACCCTGGCGCGCGGGAAAACGGCGATCGTACTCGTTCCTGAAATTGCGCTGACATTGTGGATTGGGCGGCAGTGCCGGTCGTGGTTTGGCGCGAAGTTTGAGGGCGTCGCCGTTTTGCATTCGGCGCTGAGCGATGTGGAACGCGCGCGCGAATGGTGGCGCGTGCGGAACGGTGAGGCACGCGTGGTGGTGGGGACGCGCTCGGCGGTGTTTGCCCCGCTGGAAAATGTCGGGCTCATCATCGTGGATGAAGAGCAGGAGAACAGTTTCAAGCAGGAAGAGACTCCGCGCTATCACGGGCGCGACGTGGCCATCGTGCGCGCGAAGATGGAGGGCGCGCTGGCGTTGCTAGGCTCAGCAACACCTTCGATGGAAACGTATCACCACGCGCGGGAAGGGAAGTACGAATTGCTGACGCTGGCTTCGCGCGTTGCGGACCGTTCGCTCGCGAGCGTCGAAGTCGTGGACTTGCGCGAAGATTTTCAGCAGACGCACCAGACGAGCCCGATTTCCGCGGCGCTGCATGCGGGGATTCAGGAATGCCTGGCGAATGGCACCCAAGCGCTGGTGTTGATTAACCGGCGCGGGTATTCGTGGTCGGTGCTGTGCAGAAGCTGCGGCGCGTCGGTGCAGTGCGTGAACTGCAGCATTTCGATGACGCATCACAAGCAGCGCAACCGCCTGGAATGCCACTACTGCGGATCGATTCAGCAAATTCCGAAAGTTTGTCCGAAATGCCAGTCGAAGTACGTTTATTTTTTTGGCGAAGGCTCGGAGCATTTGGAAGAACGGTTGCGCAAGGAATTTCCCGGCGCGCGCATCGCGCGGCTGGACCGGGATACGGCGCGGACGAAGCGTCAATATCAGGAAACTCTCGGAGCGTTCGCGGGTGGAGCGCTGGACATTCTCGTCGGCACGCAAATGCTGGCGAAGGGACACGATTTTCAGCGCGTGACGCTGGTCGGCGTGGTCAGCGCGGATTCATCGTTGAGCATGCCGGATTTTCGCGCGGCGGAGCGAACGTTTCAGTTGCTCACGCAAGTCGCTGGACGCGCGGGGCGCGGCGAACTTGCCGGCCGAGTCCTCATCCAGACTTACTATCCGGAGCACTACGCGATTCAAGACGCCGTCAAGCAGGACTACCTCTCTTTCTTCGAGCGCGAATTGCACTTCCGGCGAATGATGGCGTACCCGCCGTTCACGTCGCTGGCGAATGTGATCGTCCGGGAGGTCAGCCTGGAGAAGGCCATTCGCTGGTCGCGGCAGCTTTCGGAATATTTTTCTCCGCACGACGATAAGGGTGTGCGCATCCTGGGGCCGGCGACGGCGCCGCTGGCGCGGTTGAAGAAAGAACACCGGTTCCAATTCCTGCTGAAGTCGCCGAAGCGTTCGGTGCTGACGAAGCTGCTCGGCGGGGCGATGGCGTATTGCGACGCGAAAGAGATTCCCGACACGGCGGTGCTGGTGGATATGGATCCGCTGAGTTTGTTGTGAGTCGATGCACCAGAGTTACGTCGACGCTCCTCAGAAACCAGAAGCGGAATCCTCCTCGAAGATCAGTTGCTTATCCATGTCGAGCATCTGTTTGCGGAATTGACGCGTGCCTAAGAGGCTTAGCAGAACCAGGGGAATGAAAAGAGTGCTACCCCAGCGCGTGACTACGGACCACTGGACAATTTGCGGAATATAGATCGCGAAAAGGACGAAACCGACGAGGTAGGCGACGATGTAGAGAGGAGAGTTGCTCTCGAAAGGCGGGTAAGTGCAAGTGAAGGGAATCTTGCGGAACTTTACGAGCAGGACTTCCACGAAGATGGCGGAGCAGGCAATAAGTAGGCCTGTTTGCAACACCGCGGTGAGCCAACCCCAGAAAATCGCGGAGTAGAGGAAGCACAGTGGCGCAAGCCAGCCGAGAGAAAAGGTGAGGAGAACTCTCCTGGCGACCTGACGAGGCAGTTCTCCTTCAGGGTCGATCCAAAGTTTGAAAATCCAGTTGGCGGAGAGGTCCAAAGGAACTTCGAAGGCGAGACGGATGCCGAGAAGGAGGCAGTAGCTCAGGATAAAGGGGATGGAGAGGAGTTCCACAGAAGGAGGCTGCCCGGCAATGGACATACCGGGATGAAAATCGGTAGTTAGGCCCTGTGCGGCAACGACGAGGCCGAGGGCGGCGAAGGCGAGAACAATCTGCAAGTGGGCATCGCTGCGCAAGAGTGTGCGTGCGATGAAATGGAAACAAGCGCGGCGCTGGGGATCTCGAAGGATGGTGGCGTCGAGAAGTCGTGTGGCCAGGCGGAAACGCTGGCCGCGCGGCAGCGGGCCGACATCGGCAAATTCTGGGATGCGCACGAAGGAGCGGCGGAAGCTCACGGCGTAAGAAATTATGGAGATCAGAAGTGTCAGGCCCAAAGCGACCAGGGCTCGGCGGGTCATCGCGGCGAAAAAGATGTCATGGCCGCGGCCCCACAGTGTCTCTGTAAGTCCCAAAAACCAAACAGGAGGAAGAGCGCCAAGTAGAACGGGATTCACCGGGGCACGACGCGAAAGAATGGTGGAGACTGTGACGCTGGTGGCGAGTCCGGTAAGGAGAAAGAGCGCGACGACGAAACGGACGTAGACAGAGATTTTGCGGAAGAGGCGGTAGGAGAAGCAGGCCATCAAAGTGCCGGAAAGCGCGAAGATAGCGAGAAAACTGAAGACGCTGCTGAGACTAACGGAAACGGCGTGGCCAAACGCAAAACGGAGAAGCTTTGAGAGAGGACCTTCCGAACCCAGGACCGCAACCGGAAATAAAACGAAGGAAGCTGCGTTTACGACAAAGGTGAGAAGGGCGGTCAAGGTGAAGATGGCGAACAAATTGGCGAAAAAAATCCTGGATAGGGAGATGGGCAACGGAACGAGATTCGAGTAATCGCGGCGGTCCAGAAAAATAGAGTTCCATCGCCACAACGCAATGGCGCAACTGACGCACATGGAAAGCACGATGAAGAAATACTCGTCCGGGATGGTGGAGACGAAGGGATCAAAGAAGCGTTCGCCGCGCAGCCAGCGAATGAACGAGCCGAACTTTTCAAACATAAGAAGGGAAACCAGGATTCCGGGCATGGCGAGGAAAATAAGCACGACACCCATGCCGAGTTCGAGTTCGTCAGCGCCCAATTCGCCGCCACCTTTGAACATGCGTCCAGCGAAGAGGCGGAGCAAAAGGACGGAAGGGCGTTGAGAGAAAATCGACCAGCGTGCGGAGAGGGACTGTTTCCAGGAACTCACGAGGGAGATACCACCACGTCTACGATTTCGCCGGCGACTTGCGCGACGTTTTTATCTTCGACGAGTTGCAGGAAGATGCGTTCCAGCGAGGACTGGCCGATCTGTCGGCGAACGTCTTCTGTCGAGCCGTAGGCCATGATCTGGCCCTTACGGAGAATGAGAAGCTGGGAGCACACTTTTTCGACAACTTCGAGAATATGCGAGCAATAAAAGACGGCTTTTCCGCGGGCGCTGAAGGCCTGAATCAGGTTTTTGATGATCAGGACGGAGGTTACGTCCAGGCCGGAGAGAGGCTCATCCAGAATCAGAATATCGGGATTGTCCATGAGCGCGGCGATGAGTAGGATGCGCTGCCGCATGCCTTTGGAGTAGGAGCCAAGAGCAACATGGCGGTGAGGGAAGAGAGAGAAGAGCTCCAGGAGAGAGCTGATCTTGGATTTCATGTGCGCAGGAGACATGGCGCGAAGAGTTCCGATCATCTCGAGATATTCCTCGCCGGTGAGAAACGGATAGAGGTTGGCCTCCTCGGGGACGTAGCCTAACCGTTTTCGATAAGAAACGAGATCGTTCTGAATATCCTGGCCCTCGAAGAGAACCTTGCCATGTGTAGGTTGAAGCAGGCCGGTGAGGACCTTGACGGTGGTACTTTTGCCGGAGCCATTGGGGCCCAGGTACCCGAGCACCTGGCCGGGCTCGAGTCGAAAAGTGACTTCGCGAACTGCCGGAACGGACCCATAGAACTTTGCGAGAGCGATTGCTTCGAGCACGGCCATCCCCTTGAGCGAGCGAACGAGCTTCAACCTTGGCCCGAGACTAGTGCTTTTGACACCTGGGGAACAGACAAAGTTCCGAGGATTACAGCGAGGCGCCCCCACCCCCACTTTTTCGTAAGTGATGCATCTAAATGACTTAGATATTTGCGTAAGTCTTTTATTTGCAACACGTACGAGGCGGCCTATAAGTGTTGCATTTAAAGGGTTTAGAGGTTAACGCGACTACGGAGTGCGCATGTTCTTACGAGAATGGAAGGGGCCACGCCACCGCAAATAAATGAAGCCTTTCCCAACAAATTGGATTCGCTCTTTTAGGAATGGGTTGTGCTTCTACTCCGAAATTATGGAAGGGGGATTCGGGAAGTAAGGCACGTCCTTAAACCTGTTCGCTCTATTGGTGTCGAAGGATCGCTAAGATTGGCGCCGCAAGTGGAATGAATAAGAGGAGAGATTGACGGCGGTATTTGGACATGGCTGCGGCTTTGTCGGAGAGTTCGGAGCCGAGTTCGGCTTGGGTGGCCTCCTTGTTGGCGATAGAAAGAGTGTAGGCCAGCATGGGGATGTAGTTTATTCCGAGGGAGATCAGGTAGATGCCGAGCACAATTTGCCAGAAGGAATGGCCCCGATAGAGAACAAATACGCCGAGTGCGACGGAGAAGAAGACGCCGACGGCATATTCGGCGATGACAAACTTGTACCCGAGAAACACGATGTCGATGGCGGCGAGTTTTCGGAGATTGCTCATGCTGCGGAAATTCTCGATGTCAGGGCGTGCCTGCATATCTCAAAGTGAGCCAAGATAGCACAGAGTGTCGCCGGTTGAGACAGTCCGTGCGAGCAGTAACGTGGAAGTGCGATTCGACAGCCAGTACTTGAATGACTTCTGAATTAGCAAGCTCCTAAAAAATTTAGTTGGGTTGGCACTGAATAAAAAGAAGTTGGAGATGTTCCGAGTCCGACGGGATGACTGCTGCGGCACAGAGTCAGAAGTGAAATGTAGTAAGCGGAGTTTTGGCATGCGCAGTGCAGAGTTCAATATGCGACAGACAAGAGGCTTTCCCGAGCAGAAGATTGCAGGGCACGCAAAGGTTGGCATCGAGGAGCTAAGGTGCACCGGCGGCACTGGCGAGACCACAACCCCAGCCAGAAGAAGTGGAAGTGGTTGCGCACGGCATCGACGGATTAGCTCTCCCGATCTCCCAGCCCCCCGAAGGGACGCCCCAAGAGTGCAAAGCAGGTCGAGATGCGGTACGAATTTGCCAGAAGCAAGAAGTCAAATCCACGACGGGGATTTCATCCCAGTCCATTCCTGAGATTGCTCCCAAACGTTCTACTGATCAGCGGACTACTAGTAGCTCGGGCGCCGGTGGCAAAGGCGCAAGCTGCTAATTACGAGACTGGTGAGGGAATTATTTCCGGGACGGTGTTGCTAAGAACGAGCAACCGGCCGGCGAGCCAAGTGGCGGTAAAACTGAAGTCGCACGTGGCTGGAATATTCCGCAGCGTACTGACGGACCTGGAAGGGCATTTTGAAGTTCGGAGCCTTCCGCCGAGCACTTACGAGATCGTGGTCGATGAACCGGGCTACGAGCCGGCGCAAACCAGCGCACGGCTGGAAGGTGCTTCCTCAAAGCTGGTGCTGTACTTGGATTCTCCTGCGTCAACGCATACCGAGCGGAGTAGCTACACGGTTTCGACGCGAGAGCTAAGGATTCCCGGCAAAGCGCGGAACGAGTATGCGAAGGGATTGGGCAGCCTGGCGAAGCATGATCTCGCAGGAAGCGCGGAGCACTTCCTGAAAGCCGCGCAGGCTTTTCCGGATTACTACGAAGCTTTCTATCATATTGGGGTAGTGAGGACGAGACAGGGCTTGCTGGGAGAAGCGCTGCCGGCCTTTCAGAAGGCCATTGATTTGAGCGGGGGAAGGTATGCGTGGGCGGAATTCGGCATCGGCTACCTGCAGTATGTGGAGGGAAAGTCGGAAGAGGCAGTTACCACTATTCGTAGAGGATTGGAGGTTGACGAAAACTCGCCCGAGGGGTACTTGTTTCTGGCGATGGCGCTGCTGCGGCTGAATCGCCTGGATGAGGCCGAAAAATCGGCGCGGGAGGCGCTGTTGCGCGACCCCAATCTTGCGCAGGCTTACCTGGTGCTTTCTGATGCTTACGGAAGACGGCAGGAATATCTGGCGCAACTTCAAGGATTGGAAGCGTACTTGAAACTGGAGCCGAATGGGGCTGAAAGCCAGAGCGCGCGCCGGGCATCTGAAGTGGTTAAGCGGCTTCTCGCTGAGGTTCATCCGGAAAAGTGAGTTGTGCCTGCGACGAACTCCGCGATGTGTGGTGAAACAATTGAGTATGGGCGGACGGAAAGGCGGGAGCTGCGCTGCCGCACTCCAAGAACGGCTTAGGCTGCGCGTTTGCGCCAGAAGAAGTAGGCGGGAAGGCCGATAAGGAAGAGAATGACGGCGGCGGCGAGATTCATGAATTGAGAGGGGTCGCGGAAAGCTAGATAGATGGCATTGCCGACGATCACGGCGGCGACGAGAACGAAGATAAAGGGCGTCCACGGATAGCCGGGAACGCGATAAGGAATGGGACGGCCTGCCGTGGCGCGGCGAATGGGAAAAATGGCGGCGGCGCCCAGGCCGTAGAAGATCCAGCCGATAAAAATCACACCTTCGATTAGTTTGCTGAAAGTGCCCAGCTCACCGGCACAGACGAGAACTGCTGACCAGACTCCGAGTGCAATGATGGCTACTGCCGGGGTCTTAAAGCGCGGGTGGACCTTGGCAAGTTTCATGAAAAAGAGTTTGTCTTTGGCCATGGCGTAGAAAACGCGTGGGGCGGTGAGGATGACGCTATTGGCAGCACTGAACGTGGAGATGAGAATGGTGAGCGCGACAATCTTACCGGCCCAAGGACCGAGAACCGCGGTAACAGAAGTGGCCGCGATGGTGTCGGTCATGGCCATGTCTTTGGGGCCGAGGGCGAAGAGATAAGCGACGACGGCTACAAGATAGAGGCCGACGAGAATCAAGGAGCCCATCAGAAAAGAGCGCGGGAAGGCTTTTTGCGGGTCAATGACTTCGCCTGCGCTGTAGGTTCCGAATTGCCAGCCTTCATAAGCCCAGAGAACAGAGATCATCGCCAAGCCGAAACTGGACCAGAGGCCAATTCCGTGTTGAGTGGAGCCTAAGGCGGGGGGAATGTCGCGACCATGATGACCGAGTGCCAGCAGGAAGGCGCTGAGGATGACGATGATGCCCACCTTGACCAGGGTGGTCCAGTTTTGAAGATCCGAGCTCTTGCGCGTGCCCCAGACGTTGATGGCAGTGACGATGCCGATCATGACGACGGCGGCGATGGTTTGCACCAGGGGCGAAATGGGAAGGACTCTGGCGAGATATTCGCTGAAGGCGCGGGCCAAGGCGGCGACGGAGCCGCTGGCGATTACCAAGAAAAGGCACCAGCCGTAGAGAAAAGCGGGAAGGCGGCCGAAGCCATCGCGAATGTAGCAATACAAGCCGCCGGCTTCGGGATTGGCGGCGGAGAGTTCCGCATATGTGAGAGCGCCGAGCAGTGAGAGGACGCCACCCACAATCCAGACAAGGAGTGAGAGGCTGACGGAGCCGCCGACTTGGCGGAGGATGGGGCCGGGCGTGCGAAAAATGCCGGAGCCAATGACGGAACCGATGAAAAGTAGGAGAAGATCGCGAAAGCGGAGTGTGCGGACGAGTTCAGGCATGAGTTAGCTGGCGCGATAGGGCGAGCATAGACCGAAGGCATCATAACCGGAGATGGCGGGCGGTCAATGGGAACTTGGAGAAATGTAGAGAGGCGCGGGCATAAACGAAAGTAGAAAGATCAACAGAGCGAGGAGAGCTCCCCAGCGGCGGCGGGAATCGAGTGGCGCGGGATCGTAGATGGGAGCGACGCGAAGGAAGCGCATGGCGAGAATCATGGCGGCCCAGAAGTACCAACCTTCCCAAAAGCCGAGGACTCCGAGCACGACAAAACCAGCGGGAAAGAGGAGGGAGGAATACCAGTGTGCGCGAGGGTTGAGAGAGCGAAGAATGTGGCCACCATCGAGCTGGGCAACGGGGACCAGGTTTAGCGAGGTGAGCAATAGACCAACCCACGCGGCGCGGCCGACGGGCGGCAAGAGAAGCGCGTCGGGGGAGACGCCGGGGTGGAAGATGGCGTCCAAGAGACGAAGCAGAAGCGGAGTGCCGTAGATGAGTTCGGCATGGGCGGGGTCAGCAAGGCCCGGGACGAGTTTGGCATGGAGGACGCCGTAGAACAGGGCGGGAACGGAGAAGACGAAACCGACGAGCGGGCCGGAAGCGCCGACGTCAAACAAGGCGCGGTTGGTGAGGATGGGAGAGCGGATCAGGATGAAAGCGCCGAAGGTGCCGTTTAGGTTTGGGAAGGGAACAAAAAAAGGATAGGTGGCGCGAATGTGGTGGTAGCGGCAAGCGAAAAAAT
>Ga0210399_10004751_pt1 | contig 10542 bp, 9 predicted proteins | sample IncBWC14MmetaG_FD_150865 | JGI IMG/M metagenome (GOLD analysis project Ga0210399, IMG submission 150865) | Forest soil microbial communities from Barre Woods Harvard Forest LTER site, Petersham, Massachusetts, United States - Inc-BW-C-14-M | ecosystem: Environmental > Terrestrial > Soil >...
CGGCAGATGACCGAGCACTCGTCAAAGACCTGCCCCGCCTAAAGGTCGAAGCAACCTGGGTGCCATGGACAGACAGCCGCCTCAGCGCATTCTCCGGCTACGCAGCAGGGGTGATTTCGCCCGGATGGTATCGGCATCTGTGGTCCCTTTACACGCGCAGCAAGCTGCCCAGCGCTGAAGAGTTCGCTTCGGCCTGGCAATCGCGTACGGCATTCCACCTTCGCGAGGAGGGTTATACCGCCCCAACCGCCTCCGCCATTGAGGCTACTCGGTTGGCTCTCGGACTCGCTGCCCTTCGCGATCTGCCGATGCCCGGCATCGCCGAAATGCGCGAGGCATCGCTGGCCGCAATGTGCGATGGGAATCCGGTCCCGTTGGCGATGTTGGAGCGCAAGTTGTACATCGGCGAGAACGTAGGCGGGATCGGCGAGCGCGTTCCGCAGAACCCGCTTGCACGCGACCTCACCGAGTGGCAGCGCAAGACGCGTCTGAAACCACAAGATCTCGAATTGGAGATCAAACTCGATTTGCGTTCTGAGGCAGGACTGGTGAAATCGACTCTGCTGCACCGCTTGAACTTGATCAATGTTCCATGGGGCAAGCTGTTGGACGCGCAGGCGGGCCGAGGCACGTTCCGCGAAGTTTGGGTCATCGAATGGGAGCCGTGGTATTCGGTCTCGCTGGCCGAGGCGCTGGTTTATGGAGTCACAATCGAACAGGCCGCCGCGAATGCAACGCTTAAGAAAGCACGCGAAACAACTTCGATCACGGAGCTTGCCAGCCTCATCCAACGCGCTCTCGTATCGGACCTGCCGGAGACCGCCGCTTCGTGCATTGACCAACTTCAGGCTGTCGCCGTCAACTCCAGCGATATCACCGACCTGATGAAGGCAGTTTCTCCGCTGGTGCGGGTGCTTCGCTATGGCACAGCTCGACGCCTCCCGGAAGACTCGCTTCGCTCGTTGATCCTGTCGATCAGCGTTGAGATCAATGCCGGCGTTCGAATGGGCTCGCGTGGACTGGATGAAGAAACCGCCGCCGCACGCATCTCCGCCATGGAGGCCTACGACGAGGCGTTACGGCTGTTTGGGGATGACGCGCTGACCTCTTCGTGGGGAGACGAGTTGGGCAAAATCGTGAGCGATGACCAGGTCACGTTGTCCATTGCCGGCCTGAGCCTGCGTCGCCTGCATGAGGTGCACACTTGGGAACTAGAAAAAGTTGCAGCGGAGTTTGCGCGGCACACAGGCTCACGTCGGCCAAGAGAGTCTGGAGCTTTCCTTGAAGGTTTTTTGCGCGGCGGGTCGGAGGTACTCCTGCAAGACGAGCCGCTGTTGCAACTACTTGACGCTTGGCTTTGCGAGCTCACTGAAACGGACTTCACTGATTCTCTTCCGTTGCTTCGCCGAAGCATGTCGAGCTTCGACACCGTTGCACGCCGCCGCGTGCTTGAGAAGATTCAGCGCGGACGCCAGCAAGGCACATCAGCGGCTTCCCAGCTCGCACCCGAGTCCAACCCTGCCTTCGAAGCCGCACTTCCGTTGCTCTATAAAATCCTCGGCCTCGGAGAGCCCGCATGATCTCTCAGAAAGAGCGCTGGCGACGGTGGCAACTCGCTCTCGGCGTCGATGACGAGAAGAATGAACTCTCGGATCGTGATCGGCGCCTTAACACCGCTCTCTCCGCACTGTACGACAGCAGCAATGAGAAGCGTAGAGGTGGACTCGGCGCCTCCTCTCCGCGGGTCGCGAAATGGCTGGGAGACATTCGCGAGTTCTTCCCGACTCCCGTCGTGCAGATCGTCCAGAAAGATGCATTCGAGCGCCTGAACTTAAAGGCTCTGATGCTCGAACCGGAGTTCCTTTCGACGCTGGAGGCAGATATCCACCTTGTGGCCGATCTCATCGCGCTACGCGCAGCGATTCCCGGCAAAACGCTTGAAACGGCACGACAGGTGGTCCGGAAAGTCGTGGACGACCTCTTGCGCAGGCTCGAACACAACACGCGTGAGACTCTGAGAGGCGCGCTGAACCGCTCTCAGAGAACGCGGAGACCTCGTCACGCGGACATTGACTGGCCGCGAACAATCCGCGCAAACCTGCGTCATTACCAACCGCAACATCGCACGGTTGTTCCAGAGACGCTGGTGGGACACACGCGCCACATGAAGTCCCGTGCGCAGCTAGCCCATGTCATCTTGTGCGTCGATCAGTCTGGATCGATGGCTACGTCGGTCGTGTACTCATCGATTTTTGCAGCCGTCATGGCATCGATCCCTGGACTTTCCACGAAACTCATCTGCTTCGATACATCGATCGTAGATCTGACCGATCAACTCGCGGACCCTGTTGAGGTGCTCTTTGGAGTCCAACTAGGGGGTGGGACGGATATCAACTCCGCGCTCGCGTATTGCGAAAAGCAGGTGGAGAATCCGACGAAGACGTACCTCGTGCTCATAACCGACTTGTATGAGGGAGGTGACTCCAAGTCGATGCTTGCGCGTGCTGCCGCTATCAAACAGAGCGGTGTAAACTTCATCGTCCTGCTCGCGCTCTCCGATTCGGGCCAGCCAGCTTATGAAGCGAAACACGCTGAAGCAATCGCAAGCCTTGGATGTCCTGTGTTCGCCTGCACACCAGATCAGTTTCCGTCGATGATGGCTTCCGCGCTTACTGGAAAAGACCTGAGAAGTTGGGCGGCTGAAGAAGACATTGCTCTCATCCGGGGATCTTGAGTGCGCACTCAGACTGGGTCTTATCCTTAGCGTCCCGTACGAAGCCGCAATTGCTCGATCTATTTAGGATCCGTTCCACTGCCGCTATGAAGCACTATCGTCCTTAATCCTCAGGCGGCGTCAGGGCAAGCAAGTCTACTTTTCATTTGCGATGCCCGAACTCAAGAGTGCTTGCCAGCTAATCCAGAATGTTCTCCGCGCGCACCCGTGAGAATTGCCGCATTAGTAATGCCGGGCAACCCTGTCGCAACCGCCTCGAAGCTTTGCGCGCTTGTTCCTGGGCGCAGTCGCACGTCAATATAGGCTTGCAGAGATAAGCCCAGCTTTGTGTGATCAATCTCCGCGTGAAACCCACAGATGATACTTGCTGATTGCAGCCGACGAACCCGCTCGGCAGTTGCATCTGGGCTCAGATGAACCTGCGCACTTAAGTCGCGAAAGCTGAGGCGTCCGTGAGAAGTGAGAATAGCGATGATTCGGCGGTCAATCTCGTTGATCTCAAGATTTCTCGCTGCTGCCATTTTTGATCTAGGACCTATTTCCATTGATGGCACGGCTCTTGAACAGGCTCGCTCTTTCGCTCTTTCGTCGCACCATCCCACAGGGCAATCGCTACAACTGCGGAATTCGTGCTCGCGGAAAGTCTCAATTCTTTTGCCGCTTTTCAAGCCTTCCAAACAATCTGCCAGCCCCTTCGGGGCTCTCCGGGCTCACGACTTTCTCGACATGCTCCTGGTGGAGAACCAAAGGTAACTAACTTCCGAGTCCGGTTCTATCGGGGTGTGTACTACAAGACCACGCCCCAACAGTCCCCGCATCACTTGTAGGAGTGACGCAATGACGACAGCCTCCAGCGCAAAAAGCTACTGTACTCAAAGCGTCAAAGTGGTGTCCAACGGCTGATCTGCGCGTATGGACAAGGTGTACACAATTGCACAGACCTGGAGACCTGCACCGTATAAAGTCTATGACGGCCGAAAGAAAGGAATTCGTGCGATACGGAGAATATTATGAAATTAGTCACTTTGTTCTTGCTCGTTCTATCGTCGTTGGAAATTGGCGCTTTTGCCCAAACTGATATCGATCTCGGACCTGCCGACCACTTTGCATTGCTGGGCGCATCCGGCATCACCAACGTTAGTGCACACACATACATAATTGGCGATGTTGGCAGTTTTCCGACACCCAGTGTAACCGGCCTCACCAAATCCCAGGTCAATGGTCACCTGTACCTCAAGGCGAGCTACGCGACGACCCATGCGCAGATGGGTTTGACTGTGGGGTACAACCAAGCGGCGAACGCGCCGTGTGGCAACGACCTTACCGGCAAGGATCTGGGCGGATTGACACTCGGACCTGGAGTCTATTGCTTTTCGTCTTCAGCCGGATTGACTGGCACGCTGACGCTGGACGCTCACGGGAATACCAATGCCCAGTGGATTTTCCAGATCGGCAGTACTCTGACGACCGCCTCCAATTCCAACGTGGCCATAGTCCTGGGACACAGGCAAGGGGCAGGGCCGCTCTGGGAAACAGGTTTGAGAGGGTGCAATGTGTACTGGCAGGTCGGTTCCTCAGCTACGATCGGGACCGGTAGCATTTTCCGCGGGAAGATCCTGGCCCTTACCAGCATCACGCTGAACGGCGGGACCCTTCACGGTAAGGCTCTAGCAAGTAATGGCGCGGTCACGATGTCTGCCAGGGAGACGGTTGACGGGCCGCCATGTGGCGCAGGCACCTAAAAGCTCAGTCATTGGCACGCCGCGGCTGATTCAGTTCTCGTCGAAAAGTTGAGAGGTCGTGACTCGTTCTAAGAACAATCCAGAATGCTCGAAGGAAGGGATGCCTCGAAAAGCCCGGAGTCTCGGCGGGTCACTCTGATGGACCTGTTCTTGGGTATTGCTTTTTGCATGCCAACAGTTGCGGCCACGACCGAACTGGAGGCATTCTGGCGGCGGAACTCTGCGCGATTTAGTCGCTGTACCTTCGACGCCTACACTCGGCCCCCGTGATCGTGTGTCTGGACTGGAAGCTCGGGAAAACAGTGTGGTTGAGATGCCAGCGATACTCCGAGAATGCGCAAAATGCGGTTGCCGTTGTTCTATTTGCGGTCGAGCTGCTCTGGATTGTTGTCGGAAGCTGGCAGATTTGTCGCAGAGGATGTCGCACGATGACTCGAACACGGGCCTGACCATTTGATTGGCGAAACATCGCGTCAATTACACTCATCGACCCGGAACGGAGGTCGCCGAGGTTCGCAAAACCTTCATCGTGAGTTTGATTCTCACCCGCGCCTCCAGGGCCTCCCAGGCCTCCCAGTTCCCGCATTGTGGATTATCTCGCGCAGATGTACTATGTTCAGTTCTTAGCGCCATATCTGTATCGCCGTGAGCGATGCATTCGCTTGAGGATCCAGTGACCTTGCCCGTTCAGGAGCGTTTTTCCATGCCTCATAGCAAAGCACGCTGCAAACCATCGCATGATCCGCTTGCTCTATTCGTCTTTGCTCTTGTTGTTTTCTCCGCAGTTGCGGCCGCAAAAGAAGCCAAGACATACCCAGAATCGGGTAAGGTCATCGGAATCGGGCAGAATGAACATACGAAAACACACCCCAAGACGGGCAATAATATGGGCGGGGGCAGCTATTCGGTGTACAGCCACACGTACAAGATCGAAACGGACAGCAGAATCTACGAGATGGATTGTGGCAAGACGCCGATGTTTCTTGGCAGCACGGGAAAGGAATGCGGAGGGGACAAACCACTGCAAATCGGCGATGTGATTCATTTCCGGGTTGAGAAGGGATCAGCTCACATACCGTTGTCCGATGGCTCCGAGCAAAAGCTGCGCATCCTGAACGAAGAGGCGAAACCGGACGCCAAACCGGCTGAGGCGAAAACGTCCGATCCAAAACAGTAGCTGCAATCATAGGGACGCTCCCGTTCCCAACTATTGATCGACGCTGAACGTAAGATCGATCCCACTCCGAGTGTGGCGCTGAGTTTGAAATCCTTAAGGCAGGGGTCCTATTCCCGATCAAACACGCGGGTTTCCGGCCTGGTTTGACCCACTGACCGTATGGTCATTGTCAATAGTTTGTGATCAGCAGAAATCTTGAGCTCCTCGGTGCCCGCGAGCTTGCCATCGACCTTGTCGGTTAATGCCAGGGTACGCTCGTCTACTCGGCGTATTGAAGATGCAAACTTAGCCTTCACATTTGGGCGTTCGTAGGCGAAATCTTTCCCGTCAAAGTTCAGATTTTTTACTGTCCCTTCGCTGGTAATAATAAAGGTAAGACCATCGCTCTCGTACGGCTGGATCTGAAGCTCAAACACCGAGTTCACTGTTTCGCTCGTGCTTTCCCATGTGCCGTCGAATCCTGGCCCTCCTGCCGTTCGCTTGTACACGTAATACACGTTGAATTTCGACCCGTTGGGCTGGATGAAGGTGAAGTCGTCGTCGAGCGCATTGTCGTCCTCCGAAAGCTTCCAGTTCGCGATGAGGAGTATTTTGCCGTCGGTTTTGCGAACCACTTTCCAGCTGTTGGGTCCTTCGACGGTGACGGAGAAAGTCGTCCCGAAAACTCCCGGCTGATCTGTCCCGTCAGCAACAATCGTTTCTGCGAAATCTCCGCCTTCAAAACCAAATGCATACTTATTTGCACTGACCTTCTTAACTTTCATCTCATCGGGAAGTCTGCTTTTGGAGCCATTGAGCTTCCACTTGCCAACAAATGGGTTGTCAGCCGCCCTTAACGAAGTCGTGATTAGGGACGCAACCAGCAGCAATTGCACGGTACGCTTTAGCATTTTTCACCCCTTAGGTTCTGTACAGAGTGGAACACGATTAATAGACGATTGCTCTCGGGGCTTGGATAGCACCGTGTCAGCGCGCTCGGCGTAATATCGCATTGACCCGGGTCCCCGAGCACTGGCCCGACCAGTGGTTCGGTGGCGGTCGCTGAGGTTCGCGTTACTGTCTTGAAGCGAGACTGGCACCCCAGGGGGATCTTACCGACTTCGCCAATAGCTCGTTAGAATGCGCGCGGGGGCCATGTGGCCAGGGTGCCGAAATCGGGACTGTTCGATTGCATTTCGACATTGGACTGTGGCGATTCTGTCAGCGTGCAAGAATTGCCGCTCGAACTCACGTTGGCAAACCCAACATACTGATCGTTGCCGGCACTGCCAGGCACTGCCGTGTTTTCGGCATAATACACAGTACTGCCCGTTCCGCTCGCATTGTCAGCCAGGGCCTGGGCGGACACGAACCACCATTCCACCGTTCTGCCTTCGTTCGGATCCTTCAGTACGCCAGCACAGCCGTCTGTGACAGTTCCCGTCGTTTTGTTGAAGTTGGCTGCTCCAGCATAGGCGGGGCCAGTCTGATAAAGAAGAGACTCATCCGGACTGAGACGAACGTATGAGCTGTCATAGTTAGCCAAGGTGTAGAGAGTGGAAGAGGTGCTGAGGCTACCGGAGGAGATGTTCGTTACTTCCACCGCTCCGGTTGCGCCATCGCCGACGTTGACGCCAAAGACTGCAAACTTCGCATCCTGGGTGATGTCCACCGACGAAGTAACACCCGCCTGGTTCTCGGTTGCAGTGGAATTTCGCAGATCGCCATTGGATTCTGCCAGTCCATTGGAAAAGTGGAAAGACTCGATCGAGCCGTCACCATAAACAAGGACGAGAATCGTCGCGTGCGCGGCGATCGCGACCGGATAGCGAAGAATCGGGCGCACGAGGCCGGTGCCGACCGCGGGGACGGATCCCAAGAACTTTAAGCGACACCCAGATTCAATTGCGAAGCTGCCTAGAGCGCCACCGAGTGAACTGTTTGCCGTGCCCGTAAAAGCTGCATAAAGGAAATTGTGATTGATGGCCAGCGCAATGCCGGCAAAATTGTTCAAATCCGATGCCCCTCCGCGGAACCGGCCCACCACCTTCAAAGTGGAATCAATGGCCGCGATGTCGGAGGTACCGGCGTCGGAGACGAAAAAACAATCCTGACTGGCGCTGTGAAATGTCGCCACGCCTTGAGAGGATGGTGTTTCAAACAATTGTGGTAAGGGAACGCCCTTTCCCCCGGTCACAACCTTCTGCTGTGCGGTGAAAGTACCATCCGTTGCCAGTGTAAAGAATGTGGCAAAATTACCGGCGGGATGGTTGTTGTTGACGATCAGATAATGCGGAGTGGTTTGCGCAGCTGCTCCAAAGGTGCACAACGCTGCCGCGACGAGTGTCAGTACAGCTCTTTCGATACGTAGCATTCTCATGTTCACTTTCATAGCCTCCTAATTTGCTGCGCGCAGAGCAAAACTAAAAAAAAGAATGATCGTCTTTCGTGCCTTGTACTCCAACTCCCTGATGAGATTTGTTCCAGCTACTTGGGGGGAAACTTCGAACACCAATAGGAAATTCCCTTGGTGACAAAACTTTTACAAATGCCCTCGAATTGGCAGCGATAGCAGGGGCCAATTAGCCCCGGATCGTGATCTCGTGGCCTCTCGGATTGCCGATTGATAGCGGTACAAAAACAACATCACAACGATTGAGGGCGCCGCTGCCTTGCGTTCCTTGCTCACGAATATTCCCTACCTAAGCCCGGGCCGGGGCTGCCCTCTCTTGTTGTCAATTAGAGCAGCTGTTTTTTACTCCGAACGCCACCGCACCAGAGTCGGTCTCGTTCCCGCCGAAAACGGCTTCGAAGACGCCCTTGCGGATGTCGCCGTTGCTGACTGGAGCGGTGTACACCACGCCCGCACCTTCACCGTTGCCGCCGCCCGTTTGGATGGTTATGGCGATGAAGTTATTGATGACCTGGAAGGTGCCGAATAATTTGTTGTTTTCAAAAATGAAAGACGCCTGACCGCTGTGCGGCCGGCCGATGCTGCCGTTGTCGACCAGCGTAATGCACTCGGTGCCATTGGAGCCACCCGACCCGCTCACAGTTGCCGGCCAATTACCGGTGAAGCTCTGCGCGCTGGCGGAGCTGGGCGTCAGTGCGAAGGCCAGAAGGGGCAATGCCGTCGCCGTGATTGCAAGTATCTTTCTGATCATTTTGTTTTTCTTCCTCCTAACGGAAAATGTAAGTTGGTGCTACCACGACAGGTATACCAAGGGATGACCCAGCATCTTGTCACGAACACGTAAAGCCGTTGTAAGAAGATCGACCTCGCGTGGTGAGAGTCAGGATTATCGGAATGATCCACAACAATGCTGGGTACACCATGGACATGGGCGATGGGAACAGGCTAGGGTTAGGCTGACAATAAAGTGATTGCTCCTCTGAGGTTTCGCGGAAGACATCGACCTTAACTACACGTCCTCCAAAAGCTGCACACTCTTTCGAGCATAATCGGAGAGTTTCTTACAATGATCTAACATTTTCATGACAACTAGTCGCACCCGTCAGGTAAATCTTGAGCAGTACCACCAACTTACAATTTTGATTAGGAGATAGGAAGAATGATCGGGAACATTAAACTCATGGCAACCGCGTTGGCAATTCTAGCCTTCGCTTTAACGTCCAGCGCCGCGAAGGCGCAAAGCTTTACCGGTGACTATCCGGTGCTCGAAACTCAGGTAAAGGCTGGCGTCGGTGGCACCATCAAGGGCGCCAACCAAAATTTCTGCCTGGTTCTGACTGACGATGGCAGCTTCGGCAGGCCGCACAGCGGCATGGCTACGCTGGAGGGCTTCGATGGTGGCTCGCTCACCGGAGGGGAGTTCTACGTCATCGGCAACAATATCTTTGTGAACTTCGTAGTGGGCTCGTCCACGGGTGAGGCCTCGGCCTTGGTGATATTCGCTCCCGCCAACGCCAGCAAGGGGACCATCGGAACGGGCATCCTCGGCCTGGCCGGCGGGGTGCCGTCCTCCGGTTTGGCGACGTTCGGTGTGAAAAACGGCTGCTGAGACGGTCAATAAGAAAGGGCAGCCTCGGATCACTGGCGTTAAGGCTGCCCTCGTTGTTTCCGCTAATGGCGGACCTACCGCTTTTTCATTGAGGCAATCGTATTGGCTCCGAACACGGGTGCGTTCCTTGAGAAGTTAAGGTGGAAAGTTGACGGCGATCCTACGGGGTTACTTCAAACGCGACGCCGTATCCGGATGCGAATGGGTATCCCACTGCTGTCCGGCTAAAGTTTCGGGAGGCCATTCTAACCCGTTGAAGATAAGCAAGATAACAGATGGTCGAAGCAGGAACGATTTGACTTGAAAAAGGGCCGGATTGACTTCCTTCCGCCGGTCTTCCGGGTCAAACAATGATGGGTGAACTCTGGCCGCACCGTCTTCTCACAACTGATCGAACATCTGCCCGAAAAAGGATTTCAGAAGTGTGTTGCCCGCTACCATGGCGATTCTAACTTCAGGGACTTTCCTGTCCGGACCGGTTACTGGCGATGGCCTTCGCGCAACGCACCTATCGCGAGAGTCTGCGCGACATCGAGTCTTGCCTGCGCGCTCTACAGAGCAAGCTGTATCACATGGGGTTCCGCGGCAAAGTGTCGCGCTCGACTTTGGCCGACGCAGCCAATTCAGTCATCGACCACTTTGGCGAATCGAGTCGCCCCGAGCTGCTTTTACCTCGCGGACTGGAGAATCGGTTCCAGGAAGCGGCCGTATTTATTAAGGGTCACTTCATCGTCAGAAGCAACGGCTGTCTTTACCGCCTTCGCAGTGGCGGGTGTCACGATTTCAAGTCGGCCGACAAAAACGCGTACAACTTGTCCCGGTGCAGGATTCACCGTGAGTGGCAAAACCTTGCCGATGAATTCGCGCGGCACGATGTAGATCAGGCGG
>Ga0210399_10004753_pt1 | contig 10541 bp, 7 predicted proteins | sample IncBWC14MmetaG_FD_150865 | JGI IMG/M metagenome (GOLD analysis project Ga0210399, IMG submission 150865) | Forest soil microbial communities from Barre Woods Harvard Forest LTER site, Petersham, Massachusetts, United States - Inc-BW-C-14-M | ecosystem: Environmental > Terrestrial > Soil >...
CACCTTGTCGAGGCTGGTCTGAGTCACCAGATTCATCTCACGCAGCGAAACTTTCTCTTCCGTGCTCAGCCGGTTGCCGTACTGGCTCAGAATCTGCTGGTAACGCGCCTCCGCCTCCGCCTGGCTTTCCGCGGACAGATTCGGATGCGCCGGGGCTGGCTGTTGCGCAGGTGGAGTCTGCAACGTATCCCCAAACACGCTCGCCGCAGGAACAATCGAAGCGCTCGCCGAAAGCAACGCCGCCCTCCGCGCAAACTGCCGCCTCGAAATCCCGCTCTTCCTCGGTTCGTTCATCGCGCCTTCCCCCAACAACGCACAGCCTCAACTCAATTCCAGCGTCTGCCGAGGCTACTGAATTCAGCGAGACCCGTCAACCGGGGAGGGATCACTGTATTTGAAGAAGCAAAATTTGCGGCGTATTCCGCCGCCTTAGAGCTCAGTTCAATCCCACCGTGGATTTCTGCAGTCCCTGCAGCCGTTTTTCCACGTCCACGGCTTCCGCAGTGCGCCCAAGTGCGCGCAGTGCTTTTGCCTGACTCGTCAACGTCGGCGCCAGCACCGGACTATTCTCTCCGTATGTCTTTTCCATCAGCACGATCAGTTGCCGGTCGCAAGCCTCGGTCTTTTCCGCTTGATTCAGTCCGTCGTAAAGCCTGCAAACCAGACCCTTGCCGCCCACCAGCTGCATGCCTTCCGGTCCAAACAGGATTTCACCGGTTTTCACTCCCTGCAGCGCAAAAGGCAGCGCTTTCTCGTATTGCTTCTCGGAATAATAAAGTTCACCGATGGCGCGTAGTCCCATCACATAACCAACGCTTGTGTCTCCCTGGTTCTTCTGGCTCAAGTTCAGATTCTGCAGGAACAGGGTCTCGGCTTTCGCGAACTCGCCTTGCTGCATGTACACCTGCCCAAGCGACATCAGCGGCGTACTGAGCTGTTGGGAGTTCGCCCCATAAATTTCCGTGGAAACTTTCAACTGCCGCCCGTAAGCCTGCTGTGCATCCGGCCAATCCTTGCGTCCGAAATACAACGTGCCGAGGTACCCCAGCGACAACGCCAGCCGCGCTTCATGCGGGTTGATTTGCTCCGCAAACTCGACGGCGTTTTTGTAGCTGCGCTCCGCTTCGGCAAAATTATTTTCCCGGAAAGCGCGTATCCCGGCATCCATCGCCGCATCCACTTTCTCCGACAAACCCTTTGTCGCGACTGCGCCGGAGAGTTTTGCTTCCAGGGTTGCCGCCTCTGCGCCTTTGCCCGCGGTTCTCAGTTCGCTCAAATGCTGTTTCAGCCGCATTTCGGCAGCCTGCACATCGCTGTCCGCGGCGCGAATCGATTGGGAAAAAACTGGTTGCGCCAGGGCAGCATTGAAGTATTTCTTCGCCAGCCGGTAATGCTCCATCGCGCCAACCCAGTCATCTTGCTTCTCCAGGAACCTTGCGTAGTCCAGGTGCGCTCCGATGTCCTGCCCGTTCAGCAGCAACGCCTCCTTGAATTCCCCTGCCGCCTTTTGTTTGTCGTCGCTCGCAGCCAGCGCCCGCGCATAGGCCTCGTGCACGTCTGCGTTGCCCGGGTCCAGTTTCTCCGCGATCTCCAATTCGTCCACGGCCTTTTTCGCATCCTTCATTACCAGCAGAACCAGCCCCACTCGCCAGTGCCCCGTCGCGCCATTCGGATCAAGTGCGGATTCCTCTTTGTACTCCTCCAGCGCTGCCGGGTAGTTCTGTTGCGTCTCATAAATGACGCCCAGTCCATCGTGAACCAACGGATTGGAAGGATCCATCCTCTGGGCAATCTTGTACTCTTTTTTAGAACCTTCCAGGTCACCGGTTCTCACCAGTGCCGCCGCCAGGCACAGATGGCAGACTTCCGATTCCGGCGCCATGGCTTCCAGTTCCCGGAGTTCCACCACTGCCTGCGCACTCTGATTCGCATGCATCAATGTCGAGCCAAGCTGGCGGCGGATCTCTACGTTTCGCGGATCCAGCTTCTTTGCCTCCCGAAGGACCTTTATCGCATTGTCAAAATCCCTTTTCTGGTCGTAGGTATAGGCAAGATTGATGTGTGCGTCGACGTCTTTCGGATTCATCCTCAATGCCTTGGTATAGGCAACAATGGCGCCGTCCAGGTCGCCTTTTGCAGTGTATAGAATGCCCAAATCGTACTGCACTACCGGGTAATTCGGTTTGATTCGCAGTGCTTCCCTGAATTCGTGTTCGGATGCGTCGAATTTTCGCAACTCCTGCAGTGCCAGACCCGCATTCTTGTGCGCCTCGGCGTTGTTCGGTGTTTCCGCCAGCACGGCCTTCGCCTGTCGCAGCGATTCCTCTTCGTCTCCCGCCCGGTGCAACACAAAGCTCAATTTGGTCCGCGCCTCCGGAAAGCTCGGCTCCTGCTTCAATACTTCTTCGTAAACCCCGGCTGCCGTCGCCCACTCCTGTTGCCGCCTCAATAACTCACCCATCACGAATCCCGCGTCCGCTTTCCTTCCACTGCTGCGCAGCGCTTCATCCACTTCTTTCGCTACCTCCTCAAATTCTTTCGCGCGAATCAGTTTTCCTGCCAGCGCCAGGTGCTCCTGCCCGGTTGCTTCATTTGCACTATCTTGGCCTTCTTTCGTTGCGGCGGTCGCGGCTTTGCTGACCGCGTCCAAAATTTCGCTGGTCGCTCCCGCCATGGAAAGTTGTGCCTTGTATTCGTCCGTCGGGGTGAAGTTCAGCCCACGCGTCTTCAATACCGCGAGGATATTCTCAGGAAGGGCATCGCCCGCCACCAATGCAACCAATGTTGTCGCGTCCAATGGCTTCTCCGAACTCTGGGCCTTGCCAACCGCTGCCCACCCAAACACGCACACCACCAGAACACTCGCCAATTCACAACGCATGGCCTTGCTCATAGTATCCCCCTGGGAAAGTGCCTTCTTAGGCTAAAGGCCCGGCGCCCGCCGCGATATTGCCCGAAAGGACAGGTGTTTCTTCATCGCCACTAAGCTTGGAGAGGAGTGGCAATCGCATTGCCTCATGTTTTGAATTTGTATGAGTGTTTCCGGGCTGGGCTTCGCGCCGCGTCAATCCACTTGTGTGAGCGTGCGGACGTGGAGTTCGAGTGCTTGGTTGTACTGGCGTTCGATCTGCAGCTCGGTTTGCAGTTTCTTCACCAGAATTTCGAGCCGCGAAATCTCGACGCGCAATTTCTGAATGTCCGTGGCTGTTCCAGCGGCACGGGGACCCGCGGTCGGAGCCGCTGGCGGGGCCTGGGGAGCGGCTGCGTTGCTCTGCTGCACGAATGCCTCTGCCAGCGCGCGCGGCCAGACGTTGTCAACCGGCCGTGATTCTGCCACAGGTGGTGTGGCATGGACCGGTGCCGGGGGCGGAACGATCCGTGGTGCAGCCGGAGCCGAAAACAAACTGCTCAACGAAGGCACAGCCATCGGGCGCTCCGACGGCTGTTGCAATGCCGGCCCTCCGTGGCCAATCAGATTCTTCACCCGGGAAATCAATTCCTGCGGCTGAAACGGCTTCCGCACCAGCTCATCCGCCTGCACCGCCACTGCGCGATCGGCCACGCTTTTGTTCACTACGCCGGACATTAGAATCACCGGCGTCTTCGCGAACTGCGGATTCTGTTTCACCTGGCTGCAGACGGAATACCCGTCCTGGTCGGGCATGATCACGTCGGTGATCACCACGTCGGGCGGGTTTTCATCAAATTGCGCCAGTGCCGACGCTGCATCGGCGCAGGTCACCACGTTGATGCTCTCGCGCCGGAACGCAATCTTGATGACCTCGCGCATGGTTGCGCTGTCATCAATGAAATAAACCGTCGGGGTACGCCGCGCTTCGGTTGCTCCGGTCTCCGGTAGAACAATCGCGTCGCTCATTGGGCCTCCTTGTCCGCCAACTCGTCGGAGCCGGTTCGCTCCGTCTCGTCAAATTCGCGCATGGCATCCAGCATCAGGTCCGTCGCCGAACGCAACACGGTGCGTTGCGCCGAAGCCGCGCCATAAATAAATTTGTAAACGCCGGACCCGCACTTCACGCAGTTCTTCAGGATGTGGATCACGGCTTCATCGCCAAAAAGCGAGCCGCACTCCGCGTGCGTGATTTCCCCGCCGTCATAAAACAAAACCGCATCGGTTTCTCCGGCGTTAATTGTCAACGCCCCGGTCTGCCGCGCCTGCCCAAGCATTTGCATCACACCAGTCAGGTCGTGGTGCGTCAAATTCCCGCTGAGGCTCGTATCTGCCTGGCCCAGCATCTGCGTGGGTTGAAAACCTTCCAGCTTGCTGATCACGATGTTCTTGATGTGATTCGCAATCACGCCGGGCGACAAATGCCGGTCAATATAGTCGTCGCAACCCGCCTGAAACGATTCCATCAGCGCGCGCTGGCTGCCGTCGCCCATCGCGATCACTGGCAACGCCGCGTTTTTCGGGTCGGCATGAATAATCCTGGCGATTTCGAGCGCCCCCATCTCCCGCATATTCGTCGCGCACACAATCACCGAAGGCGCGTTGTACTCGAGCGTAGTCAGCGCAAACGCCGCCTGCGTCGCGGTCGTCACTTCAAACCCTTCGCGTCGCAGCGCATCGCCAAGCCTCTTCGAAAACAGCACGTTGCTGTCGATCAACAGAATCTTTGCCGGCTTCCCTGGCACGATCATGCGTGTGCCTCCGGGCTTCCGCCTTGTGTCAGAGATGCGCGATCGCCCGGCACCGGCGTCAACGCATCCAGGTTCAGCACTTCAATCACTTCGCCATCGTGCGAAAGCCACGCAGCCACATGAGGCGAATCCGACTCGCTCGCAGGCGTCAAATCCGCCGTAATCAATTCGCATTCGCCACTGACCGGCAGCGCCACCCAATCCAGCGATGCGCCTCGCTTCTGTGTTGCCACAAGGTAAAATCGTCGGGTCGTCAGTTTTTTTCCGGTGAGCTTCTCCGCTACATCGCAGACGGGAACCACGCGCCCGCGCCGCAAAATTACGCCATCAATCTCCGTAGTGCGATGCGCGAACCGGAAAACGCGGCTCGGCGCAACCAGCTCCGCAATCTGCTCCGCCGCCAGCGCGAAGCGCCGCTCTCCCAGCCGCAGCAGCACGCACGATCGCGCGTCGAATTGCTCCACCATGCTCATAGACTTAGGCCCATCTCACTCGCGGTCGCAGTCTCCGGCACACCCATCCGGCTGACGAACGCGTCGAGAAGAAAAAGTTCGTCCGTAGTCAAAAATCCTTCGGGGCTCACCACAGGAATCACGCTTTGATCCAGCACGGTCAACCCGCGATACCACACCCGTTCCTCATGGCAAAAGGCCGCCGGCAAGGCCTGCAACCGCGTCATGGTCGTCATCTTCTCTATGCCGTCAATCAACAGCGCGATCCGCGAACGGCGCAACAGGAAAATCAGCGAAGCGGGTGAAGGCCGTAATCCAAAATGTAACGCTCCGTTTACAACGTAGAGATTCTGTTCGCCCCGGCGAAACATGTGCCGCACTTTGGGCAGGGTGGACTCGTTGATTTCCACCGGCGATCGCGCCAGCGTATCCACGCTGCGCACTTCCTGCACCGATGCTGACGAAATCGCAAGCACCTGCGTGCTGCAGCGGAACAATATAATCTGCTCCGTCCGCGCGTGCGGCGCTTTGTGCGTGGCCGCAAACTGCATCAGCGCACTCCCGTAGGTGACAACCGGCTCAATCCCAGCACGCGATTCTCAATCGAAGAGTAAATGTCATCGATGCCGAGTACCTGATCCACTGCTCCGCTCTTAATCGCCTCCGCCGGCATGCCGAAAATCACAGACGTCGCCTCATCCTGCGCCACCACGTATCCCCCGGCGTTTTTGATCGCCTTCGCCCCGCGCGCGCCGTCGCTGCCCATGCCGGTCAGCACCACGCCGATGCTCATCGCCCCGGCAAACGCGGCAACCGATTCCATCGTCACGTCAATGTTCGGCAAGTAACCGTCAATTCGGCCCGTCGCACCATCAAGCTGCATGCGCCCAGTGGGAGAAACACGCAGGTGCTGTCCGCCCGGGCAAATGTAGAATGTCCCCGGCTGCACCGATTCGTTCGCTTCAGCTTCTTTCACGCGAATGCCCGTGAACTCCGCAAGCTGCAGCGCATATTGCGTGGTGAAGGCCGCGGGCATGTGCTGCACCAGGATCACCGCCGCCGGAAAATCTTTCGTGAATCCAGGTGCCAGCCGCATCACGGTCGCCGGTCCACCCGTCGAAGCCGCCAATACCACTACGGGGAACCGCATATCCGCCGGAAGAGCTGTAGTGGTGGCCGGGCGAGCGACAGGCGGCTGAGGCTTCGGAGCCGCACCGCCATTCATCGGAGCCTGCAACGCCGCCGCAAGCCGCGACGCGGTACGCACAACGCGCACCTTTGCCGCGATCCGCACCTTGCGCAACAAATCGTCCTTCACACTCTGCATGTCCAGATCAATTCCCGACGATGGCTTGGTCACAAAATCAATCGCGCCCAATTCCAGCGCTCGCAAAGTGCTCGAGGCACCTTCTTTGCTTTCCGAGCTCACCACCACAATCGGCCGCGGGTTCGTGGTCATGATCTGAGCCGTCGCCTGCAACCCGTCCAGGTGCGGCATGTTCAAATCCATCGTAATCACGTCGGGCTTCAGCGATTCCGCCAGGGCGATGGCTTCGCGGCCGTCTTTCGCGTGCCCGATCACCACGAGTTGCTCGTCGGCGTTGAAAATCGATTCCAGCACCTTGCGCATGAAGGCGGAATCGTCCACAACGAGCACGCGAAACTTTTTGGGAAGGGCGCTGACCATATCTCGTCTATCCGACCGGCACGATCGGACGTGCCGCCTCCGTTCCGATCAGTTGTTCCACCGCAGCCAGCAGCTGATCTTCCTGCACAGGCTTCGTCAAAAATGCCGACGCGCCCTCTTTCATTGCGCGGTCCCGATGCTTCGCGCCCGCACGCGAAGTTACTACCATCACCGGAATTCGCTTCGTGGATGGGCTCTGTCGCAACTGCGCCATCAATTCGTAGCCGGTCATCCGAGGCATTTCCAGGTCGGTAATCACCATGTGGCAGCCATGCTGCGCCACCAGTTCCGCCGCTTCCAGTCCGTCGGCGGCAAGCTTCACGCGGTAGCCATTTTTCTCGAGCATCCGCCCGACAAATTTGCGTACGCTGATCGAATCGTCGGCGATCACAACCACGCGTTCCTGAGCCACGCGGTCGATCGCTTCCGAAGGAATCGTTCCGCGAGCCACTGCCGTCGAGCCGGGCGCAAAAATGCGAGCGGCACTCGCGCTGGCCTGCACGGCGCGGCGTTCATTCGGCTCCGTCGCCACCATGCGGTTCAAGTCAATCAGCAGAATCAAGCTGCCATCCGGCGCGATCGTAGTTCCGGGAAACAGCTTCACCCGCCGCAGATATTCGCCCAGGTTTTTGATAACGATTTCGTCCTTACCCAGCACCTCTTCAACCACCACGCCAATCTGGCGATTCCCCGCATTCGCCACCACCATGCGGAAATAGCCATTGATAGGTTCAAGCGGCGGCAATCCCAGATACGAATCCAGGCGAACGACTTCCGTAACAATGTCACGCACCTTGGTCAACAGTTTCCCGCCGACGTCTTCTATTTCGTCCGCGCGCAAGCGTCGAATCTCTTCCACCACCGCCAGCGGCAACGCAAAATGGTGTGAACCGCAGCGCACGAAGAGCGCTGGCGAAATAATCAGCGTCAACGGTACCTTCAGCGTGAATTTTGTCCCCGACCCCGCCGCGCTGTTCACTTCAATTTCACCGTTCAGCGCGTTCAAATTGGAGCGCACCACGTCAAGTCCCACGCCACGTCCCGCCAACTCCGTCTTCATCGCCGCGGTCGAAAATCCCGGATGGAACAGCATTTCGCGCAGGTCGCGTTCCGTCAGCCGGTCCGCCGTCTCGTTCGAAACCAGGCCGCATTCGATTGCGCTCTGCTTCACGCGTTCATAATCAATGCCGCGGCCGTCGTCTTCCACTTCGATGTAAATGTGATTGCCACGATGATAGGCGCGGAGAGAAACTTTTCCTTCTTCCGGCTTTCCTTGGCCCGCACGAATCGCCGGCAATTCAATTCCGTGGGCCACGGAGTTACGTACCAGGTGCACCAGCGGATCCGAAATCTGCTGAATAATATTGTTGTCCAGCTCCGTTTCGCTCCCCGAAAAGTCCAGGTCAACCTCCTTCTTCGAAGATTTCGCCGCGTCTCTCACCGCGCGCGAGAGCAGGGAATACAGCGTTCCAATCGGCACCATTCGCGCCGCTGTGATTTCGTCTTGCAGGTGATGCGCCAGCTTCGTAAATTCGTCGATGTCTCCCTCGACTCGCCCGACGTACCCCTCGAGTTGTGACAACACTTCATTTACGTCCGCCGATATCTCCGTCATCGAACGCGAGAGAATATTGAAGTCGTCGTAGCGATCCATCTCCAGTTCGCTGAACTCTTCGAGATATGCGCCTTCGCCAGCCGCGGCATTGGTCAGCAGCTTTTTCGTCTGCGAACTCGCCCACGGCGTCGCCAGTTGTGAGCGAATGCGGTTGAATTCGTATTTTTCCTGGAACTCATTGACCTTGCCCTGCAAGCGCTCTTTCGAAAAGCCCAGCGTGTCAATCAGCTTTTCCAGTTCCGTAACCCGACCAACCATTTTTGTGCGACTGATTACCAGTTCACCGACGGTGTTCATCATGCGATCGAGCCGGCCCAGGGCGATGCGCACCGATTTGTTCGCCGCTGCTTGTTTCGCAGTAAGCGGCGCTTTCGGCGCGGCCCGTTCCGCGCCTGCTTTTAGTGGAGCCTCTTCCTCTGTCTCTGCAACCGTTACCGCCGGCGCCTCTTCCTCCATGTCTTGCGGTGCCAGGGCCGCAATGCGTCCCAGCAGGGAATCGACGCCCTCGCGCATTTCGGCTTCGTCCGCCCATTCGCGATGCAACGTTTTCTTCAAAACGTCCACAGACTCTAGACACAAATCGACAATGGACGGTGAAGGCTGAATCTCTCCATCGCGCAAACGCCCGATCAAATCCTCAACGCGATGCGCGATGCCGCCCAGGCGCCGCAAACCAACCTGTGCTGCGGAGCCTTTTACGGTGTGAATCGCGCGGAACAGCCGGTTAATCTCTTCAGGGTTGTTGTTACCTTCAAGAGAAAGCAAGCAGTCCGCCACGATTTGCAGGTGCTCTTCGGCTTCCGGCTGGAAAAATTCCAGAATCTCGTTCGGCACTTCGTCATCCACAGGGAGCGCGTCGAAATACGATCCCGTCTGCCCAACGTTCACCGGCTCTGGCTCGTCCTGGTAATCCGATGGTGCCTGCGAGAGCGGCGCGGTCGCGGGCATGCCCAAATTCAGCGGGGGTGGCTCCGGCGGAAAAGCAAAGCGGTAGCGTTCCTTGAAAGTCGCCACATCTTCGACATTTTCCTCGCCGGTATCGCTGATTTCGAGGAGGCTGGTTTCCAATAGCGAGATCCCGTCCGAAAGAAATTCGGTCAACGGCCCGTGCAGGTCGTCGCCCAGCGGCGCTTGCAGCGCATACTGAAAAATGTGGGCCAGCTTCGCCACCACTTCCGAAAACCGCGGAAATCCATAGCTCGCCGAAGTGCCGCTGAGTGTGTGCGCCGAAATGTAAAGACGCTCCAAATCTTCCCGCCGCGGCGAAACTTCCTGCAACACGCTCACGTACTCCCGCAAATATTGCAGGTGCTCCGCGGCTTCCTGGAGGAACATCTCGACGGCTTCGCGGTCCGGCGTGCTCACGCGCGTCCCTCCGTCACCAGTTCGGCTTTCTGTTGCTCCTGCACTGTCGGCTTCCGGTACAAAATGCAATCCCCGAGTACGATGGCCTGAAATTTCACCGGCATTTTCGAAATCGATTCCGAATGCCCCAGAAACAGGTATCCGCCGGGCTCCAGCGCTTCATAAAAACGCTGCACCAGCGCGCGCCGCCGCTCTTCCGTGAAATAAATGAGCACATTCATGCAGAAAATCAGGTCCATGCGGCCCACATACACCGGCGCAGCCAGATTCATCGGCGCAAACGAAATCATTTTCTTCAGGCGCGGCTTCACGTGATACTTGTTCTCCACCTTCGTGAAATGCGCGGCCAGCTGCTTTTCATTCACTCCGGACAAGCTTCGGCCCGAATAGATCCCCTTTTCCGCGTTTTTCAGCGCAAGCTTGCCGACATCGGTCGCAAGAATTTCCACGTTCCAGGCATCCGCGAAGGAAAGGGAATCCGCAATCGTGATGGCGATCGAATAAGGCTCTTCGCCCGTCGAGCAGCCAGCGCTCCACACCCGCAAAGTTCGCGGGTTCTTCCAGAATTTCGAAACGTGAATCTCCGGCAAAACGCGTTTCTCGAACGCCTCGTAAACCGCCGGATACCGGAAAAACGAAGTCTCCTGCGTGAGCATTCGCTCCAGCAGGGAGTCGTATTCCACATTCGTCTTCCGCACACCGCGCAGCAACTCGCTCACGCGCGTGTAACCGCGCTCGTGCATGTGCTCGCGCACTCGCGTCG
>Ga0210399_10004757_pt1 | contig 10540 bp, 13 predicted proteins | sample IncBWC14MmetaG_FD_150865 | JGI IMG/M metagenome (GOLD analysis project Ga0210399, IMG submission 150865) | Forest soil microbial communities from Barre Woods Harvard Forest LTER site, Petersham, Massachusetts, United States - Inc-BW-C-14-M | ecosystem: Environmental > Terrestrial > Soil >...
TTCACCTCACGGCTTCTGGGCCTCCGAACAGCTCACTGGCATAATCAGGCGTTTACCCGCACAACCGCGGCTCATCGGAGTTCCACTCTCGTTTTTGAACCCACGTCGTTCCAATTCCTTCTATCGCCGAGGGGCTTCGCTGGCAGGAAATTCTGAGGCTTGCGTCTTGGACACAACCCTATCCAAACAGATAGCGCCGTTAACAGTTGGGTTTGCGCAAACTGCCTTCCTTGAATCTTAATTTATTCGTCCGAAGCCAAACACTCCGAGAATCAAATAGTTGCGAGCCGCACACCTCTGTTGCGGATACATACTTGCTCTGGCACGCTGCCTGCATTCAACAATTGCAGCAGCAGTTCCCAGGAGAAACGTCCATGAAACGCTGGGCGAACAGGTTAGGGCTGTCGTCACTGGTTCTCCTCTGCGGGTGCGGGGGAGCGGGATACCAAGGAACAACCGGAGGAGCACCCGGGGTAGCGGGAGGGGTAACTTCACCTCCGCCATCGTCCGGCCCAAACGTTGAAGGCAATTGGCAATTCAGTATGACCTCCACGGTCTCAGGCGCGCCGCCCCTATCAATTGGAGGCAGCATCAGTCCATCCGGCAGTTCGGTAAGCGGCGCTGTCCACATCAGTGGTTCGAATTGCTTTGACCCGGTGAGCACGGTGGGCCTGACTGGTACCCTGACGGGAAGCGACCTTTCTCTGACCGCCACGTCTGTAGATGGACAGGTCACTACTTTGACCGGCACAATCAGCGACGACACTTTTACCGCCACGCATTTGCCGGGAGAATTCATCGGGACCTACGCCATCAACGGTGGCTGTGCCGGTGGCGACAAAGGCAACGTCACGGGTGTGAAGATATCGTCGATGGCCGGCAACTGGGCCGGCGACTTAACAAGCGAGACCGGAGATACCAACCGCCTCGTAGTCACACTGGCTCAAGGCGCCGCCACTTCTGAGGGTATCTTTGCCCTTAGCGGAACAGCGTTTTTTGAGGTCGGTACCTGTTTCAAGTCGGCCAAGATTACGTCTGGCAAATTTCCCTCCGGCAGTTACGTCATGGGGAATTCTGTGTCCCTCGAAATTGAGACTGACAACGGCGTCATTGTTCTCGTTGGAAAGGCGAAGGGAGATGGCTTGATTCGCGGGAACTACACGCTCGCTGGCAGCACCTGCGAACCTGCTGGTACGGGATACCTGTCGCCATGGGAATATTGAGGTCGGGGTGCAAATTCGGACAAACACTCGCGGAAACTGGCCGGACCGACAACAAGGGGTTCTTATCAGAGTTCTTTGTTAGGTTCTTGAAAAAAGGCAGCCTCTGAAAACTCAGGGTGCCCCACGAATCAAGTTCTGCCTCTCGCCGCGGGGTCCTATCGCGTTGCAAGGTAAGTTCCAGTCACATATCCGAGAGCACCGCCTACCAGGATGTCCGAAGCGAAATGCTTTTTGCCTCCGACTCGGGCGAGGCTGACGCCCGTCGCTAACCCGTAAGCACCCCACTTGAGCCAAAACTTGTGCGGGTAACGGTGAGCAATCACGCTCGCGAAGGCAAAGCTTGCGGCGGCATGCCCCGAAGGAAACGATCTGCCGCCTTCCCAAAATTCCCCGTGGGGGCTTGTATGGTAGGCATACTGGCGGTTGGTAGCCACTTTCACCGCCAAGGTCATCAGGTTCGCGGCGCCCATAGCCTCGAGAGCAGTGAAACCGGTGTTTGCCACATAGGACGAGCGGTGTCCCGAGCAACCCACCAAGTACATCAGTCCAGCCGTGCCCAGTTCGATCCCCAGGCCGATGTTTGATCCCCGTGACGCCGCCTGCGCGAACGAGAGCGACTGAATGTGGCTGTTGATGTGATCGTCGCTTGATGCGATTAACAGTCCAGTGGCTGCGGCGATTGGCAACTCCCATATAAGGTTTCCCGGCCGGATGGCATTCCGGGGTGCGGAGGCAAGGCCATGACCGAACGTGGACGCGGTGTGAGGCAGTTGACCTGCGATCTGCCGACATCCACCATCGCCGGTACTCGCTGGGTCTTGCGCTGCCCAAGTCGGGGCTGTGCAATACGCCAGCACCAGTAGCAGCCTGCCGACCATACGGAATTGCATATCTTTATGTCCAATCAGCGTCACTCAATCAGTCTCCGGTGTCCCCCGGAAATCGAGGTACGCCCGCGTTCTGCTTGTGAGACTTCTTATCGTCACCGTCACTTAAGTCCAGTCCGAACGAAGGATGCTCGTAGGTGCCTGTGATCTTGACCGGCATTACGTAGCCGGCATGTTTTTTCTTGAAGAAAGGGTCCAGTACTTTCAAAATCAGGGCCTTCATCCCGTGGGTCGTGTTCGACGGTTCCGAATCGGTTTTTAGCGTCCCGCGCAGGTCAATTTTTTCGGTGATCAGGTTGTAGGTTCCTTGCAGTTGGGCCAGGGCACCAGGAACACTGAATGAAAGATTGGAGAACCTCGCCGTACCGTCTCTTAGCAGAACGTGTCCCTTCAGGTCGGAGAGCACCGTCTCTGGATCATCTTCTTCCGTTTCAGTCTTATGATGATTTTCTTCACTGAGAGCGCCCTGGCTGAGGTGGTTCACTCCCTCCTGCGTATCGGATTTTGTGAAGATCCCGGCGTCTACTCCGAAATCTCCGCGCAGTTCAACTTTCTCCAGGAATGGCTGCCTTCCTGGCGGGATGAAGACTTTAGCGTGGAAGTTGACTGTCCCAGACATTGGCGCTCGCTCCGACCGTCCGAAGAGCAGCAGAATATCCTGGATTCGCCCATCCTTTGCCGCTAGTTCCACCGCGCCGGTTTTACCTGGCTGCCCGGCTCTTCCCGCCACACTGCCTTCCGACCACACCGTTGTTTTCCAAAAAGTTGCTACTACTTTCTGCAGAAATGTGTCTCCATTCTCGCCGTTCACCAACGCATAAAACTGGGTTCGCAATTGCACTTGATGGGAGCTGGAACTTACCGTAAAGCGCGGCGTATCGGTCATGCCCCGAACCTCAATGCGATTGAGAACGCCTGAGAACTTACCGGAAGAAGAAAGCAGCCCAGCGATGCCGCGAAACACACCTAAATCCGCCTGCTGGAATAGGTAATCTCCCGACACTGCGGTCTTGCCCACATCGTCTTCGCTCCAGGGACCAAATTTGCCCGCGGTTGTTATTTCGCCTGGAGGCTGTGGGTTTGAAAGGGTGGCTTGAAATGACGCCGGGCCATTACTGCCAACATTGCTGAGGACAAAGTTGTGAAAGGAAAACTTCAGTGGTTGCTTGTCCGCCTCGCGTGATGCGACTTCGAGAATTGCTCCGTCCGCGACTAAGTCTTCTATCACGAAAGGCGACCTCTTAGGCGTTTGAAAATGCTCATCCGAGCCCCGAGGAGGTACCAGAATACGCATGCCTTCGGCGCGAATACGCCTGACACGCTTTGTGAAAAGGCCGGAAAAGCTACCCTCAATTCTTAGCCTTTGAACGGTAATGAGTGGTGGCGTCCCAGCTTTCCGGCTGTGCTGGAAAGCGACGTGTTCGAGCACACAGCCCGGCCGCGGGAAGTATGTGCCATGAAAGGCGCCAATATTCACCCTGCTCTGGCTCTCGTCCTCCAATTCTTTTAAGACTGCTTCGCGGCTCAAGGGCCAGCACAACGCCAGCAGGACAATGGTGACAAGCAAAACGACTACCATTGCCAACGCAGCGCGCACTACAAGTTTCCGCGCATGTTTGGACGACGTGGGAACGAGCACCTGCTGCATTTGTCCGCCTGCGAACTGCACGTTTTTGAGGCGAGTAAGTAAGTCTGGGTTGCTCTAAGTCTGGGTTGCTCTAAGTCTGGGTTGCTAACAGTCAGATAGAGCAGGGCCAGGAGGCTAACAGTGGAACCTCCTGGCGCGGGATTCGTACCACCTCATCTTCAACTCGCAGTTCGTCGTCCGCTTAAGAGGTTAATGACCAGAACCACCAATCCCACAACCAGGAGTAAGTGAATCAGACCTCCGCCGACATGCAGACTGAAACCCAGAAGCCACAAAATCAGAAGAACAACGAAAATGGTCCAAAGCATGTCACCCTCCTCATGAGACCGGGATCATCCGTTTTGCGGACGATGGTGCGCCTGTTCAAGACTGTGCAGTCACGATTCTGCCGATGACCTCCGGGAAACGCTCCCGTTCCTGTCGTGTCTGCCTGTCACTTCTCGCACGTGTCGCTGACCATGGTCAAATCTGTGACCGTCATATGACCGTGCTCGGTGGCATGTTTATCCATGTCGTGCTCTTTCATCTCCGCCTTCGCGTCTTCCTTCATCCCGTGGGCCGTGGCATTTGTCACGACGCCGGTAATCTTCACCGTATGCCCGACATGGTCGTCGAGTTTGACGCTGTCGCTCTTGATCTCCCAGGTGCCGCCGCCCTTCGCGGTAAAATTGTACTCATTGGCATCCTCGCCTTTCTGAAGACAGCCCGTGAGCGCCCGCGTTTTCTTGTGGGTGGTTTTTGTTGTGTCCTGTGCGGCAGCTAGTCCGGCCGCACCCGCAAACATGAACAACGCAATAGTACCTGCCACGATCTTGAGATTCATCAATAGCCTCCAAAATTTAAGACTCGCTTCACAGATCGGAATGATACGACTCGCGCAAATGGCGCGACTGGTCAAACTTGCACACTTTCGAAAATTATCCAGGGAGCAAGAAGCTGACTCGCGCCTAACAGGCTGAGATCACTGGAAACCGCGCGGAAATCCGACCGGGTCTCGTATTCATGCTTGCTGATTATCTTGAAGATCACCAGACGTCCTGACAATTGGATACTGATCACGTAGTCTTCCATTGTGTATCTTGTTGTCGATTTGCGCACGAACACCTATCTGTACATGCTAACGCCAGATGCCCTGCACGGCGCCTGTCTCTCACTGTGCAGGGCGGCCCGCGACCGTCGGGACCGGAGCCAGGGATTTCAACTGGTCCAGCTCGGTCAATACCTTTTGCCAATCACCCGGGTTCGTTTTCGTGATGATCGGAACCGAGAGATCGGAATAAAAGTCGAGGAGGTTGGCGCGTAGGTCCGGCGACATCAGATCGAATTTCCGATCCGAAAGTTGAGCCAGCAACTCTGCATAGGTGTCGTCGGTGAGTGAGTATTCCGCCGCTTTGGTCGGCTTGCCGCTGTCAAAGTCACAGTTGGGCAGCACGAGGCTGTCGGTACGCATTGCGTCGAGGAAAGCCCGGTATTGATCGACGGTAGTATTGATGCTCTTGATATACAGATCTTCCGTTTGCGGAGTCGGGTTATTGAACGATAAGCCTTTGAAGGGACCAATTCTCGGCATGTATCGCAAGAGCGTCGACAAGATGCGCGTGCCCAAGCCTGGCTTCACGTAGTCCTTTCCCCACTCCTTTTCATAATTGGAGCGGGAAAGACGGTACAGGAACTTTCGTTTTGCGAAATTAGGCGTTTCACGCATCAGATCCTTCTTATGGGTTTGCAGCGCAACCTGGGTCATTTGCGGAATCAGCCGGCTAACAGCAAAACGATACGAACCCACCGCCAGATCCTCGTGGGTAAGCACGTCTTTCAACTCCACTCCGTACACAACCGGAAAGACTCGCTCCAACAGGGATTTGGACACCTGGAATCCGATGAAATCGTGGTACTGCTCTGAGGCATAACGATTCTTCGCGACCTGTACCGTGTCGAAGCCGAACTCGGTTTTCAAATGGGCCGTCTTGCCCTGCGCATACCGAACCGATTCGCCAAACTTCGCTCGTAGTTTTGGATATTGGATGGCAACCGCCTGGTTGACCGCCGGGTGACCTGCGATATCCGACGCGTAGTGCGACAGGGCGCCCAGTGCGAAGGCGTACTCATTGACATCCTGGCTCTCGAGCAGCAACTCGTGAACAAAGTCTCCACTGCGGACGTAATGCACCAGGTTGCTGAATTCTCTGTTGCCGAATGGGTAGTAACCGAGATCCTGGATGACGGCGCCTCCGTACGCGTAGGCGTGGGCCTCCCGGATCTGATCTGCTGACAGCGCCGGAAACCGCCTGAGCAGAAGAGGCTGAATTGCATCGGTCCAGAGCAAGTCCACGATTTCCTCGTGCGTCAGAACGGAGTACGCGGACGAGCTGTCCCCGCACATCAGCACAATGAGAAGAATTGTCACGACACGGATTGCACGCCGGCGCCAACCGCCAGCCACCGCGACTCGCGATGAAACTTTCTGCTTGAATCTCATAAGCATAAAGACCCAACTGTCTCGGGATAGATCTCATGATCTTTGTGACTTGGAGTCTTGTGTCCTCCTGCTGGACTGTACACAACAGGCTGGCTCAATCTCTTTCGGAATACTGTGCAGAATGGATCACTTCACGAGCAGATGTGCATCAGAGCGAGTGACATAAGCCGGGACTGACTGGACTCCGGACCTTGCCCTAGCTCCAGACTCTGGGGAAAGAACCAGTTGGTGACGCAAGCCACGCGAGGGCTCATTTTGGATGCATGGGAGACAACAACTACTCGCCACCAAATGACTCGCAGAGCGCCCGCCTTTAAGGTTCGCTTAATGTCAGGTGCCTGTCGCCACAAAGAATCGGCGCATTTGGATTCTTTTATTGTCCTGTTGCGCATCACACCTGTTATCGCCTTTCGTCGAGGAGATAAAAAATGCACAAATGCGTGATCTTGACGTCCATCATCCTATTCTTGCCCTCAATGCTCGTCGCCCAAATCGGGGGAGCCAGGCCAGCCGGGACTGAAAACGAAACACGAGCGACAGTCTTCGGTGGCTATTCCTATCTTCGCAATAACACCAACGGCTTTAACGGGTGGGAAGGACAGGGTACTTTCAATTTCAATCGCTACCTCGGTGTCACCGCCGACATAAGTGGTGCCAGCCTTACTCCATTCTCTTTTTCAGCGTTGGGCTTTTCGGCGGGTACCTATCAGCATCTGAACAACTATTTGTTGGGGCCGACCGTAACCGCCAGTCTGGGCAGATCGGCCGTCTTCGCACATGCATTGTTCGGCGAAGCTCACTCAAGCTTGGGAGCAGGAGTGGGCATCCCGATCATCGGTGGGATCTCCACCGACATCACCAGCGCCAATGCCTTTGCCATGGCGTTTGGCGGGGGTATTGATATCGGCCTGACTCGACATCTCGCAATACGCGCCGTCCAGCTGGACTACCTCCGCACGCAGTTCAGCGCGTCCGACGCGTTAACGACCGGACTTTCCAGCAGCCTCGGTAACCGGCAGAACAGCTTCCGCTACTCAACAGGTATTGTGTTTCGATTCTGAGAGACATGCGCAAGACGGCCACGTTGTTGGAAGTGCTGGGTCGTGACGAAAAGAACACCACTCTCGGACTAGATCCCGCAAATTCCTGATTCGCCGTCGTTGTCGGATCTGGGTGCGCTTCAGGCTAGCCGGCGGAAGCTAGTCGTGGAGAACGACATTTAGAAGTGAACTGTGAACTTGCATCCCTCTCCCGCCATAGTCAACGAAGCCTAACTTTCTGAACCGATTCATGAAAAAACTGACCCGTGACCGGGTTGTACCTATCATCTCCGCCAGCATCTCCTGACTGATCTTGGGGATTACAGTCTCCGGCACGCCTTCCTTGCCGAAATGTGCGAGCAATAGCAAAATCCGGGCTAGTCTCTTTTCGCTGGAATTGAAGAGTTGATCAACTAGATCTTCTTCGTATCGGATGTTCCGTGCCAGCAGATACGCTACGAACAGATCCGAGAAGGCGTGTTCTCGATGCAGCGCGAGCATCATTGCCTTCTTGTCAATTTGCAGAAATTCGCAGTCCGTCATTGCGGCTGCAGACCCCATGCGTAAAGGCTGTCCAGCCAGGGCACCTTCTCCGAAAAACTCTCCCTCGCTCAATACTCCCAGAGTCGCTTCCTTGCCAATTTGGGATACGACAGTGAGTCTAACCTTGCCTTCCTGGATGTAGAAGACTGCATCAGCCGCGTCCCCCTGCGTGAAAACAGTTTGTTTCTGGGCAAAGGACACGACTTTCCTGCCCTCGCCGATAGTGGCAAGGAATTTCCTGGGGTCGAAGTCGGGCTTTTTCTTGGCCGGCACCTTTGCTGCCATCAATTTGCTCCCCAAAGTGCTCTGTAACACTCCCACATATCGTAAGCGAGTTGTCCCGCCGGAGATGATCACTTTTGCTCACTCTACGGAGGAACCAGCACACCTCGCAAACGGTTGGGTAACCTCTTTCTCGCAGGACGACTCGCCTAGATATTCGCGGGCAACGGGAGATTGCAATCGGGCGTCCTACCTAGACGCTGCCACGTGTGCCATTCAAGGCAAAGACGCAAAGAGCACCAGGCAAACATGCCCCAACTGTAAGCAAAGCAAGATACTTAAACCCGTCCGACCAACCGACGAATAGCCCCGCAAAAGTTACTGTACCGAGCGCGGACACGAGTGGTGGGAGTTTGAAAAGAAACCCGTCGAACCCGCCGATCCTCGCGGGGTTTGAAGGCCCGAGGGAAACGAGGCTCAGTTAAGGCCCCTTAGCTGCGATGTCCCCCCAACCAATCCTGGATTGGGTAACGGTCAAGATCTGATTGGAAACACTGGAGTACAAGGCGGAATCGTGCCGTTCCAATGCCTCCACTGCTTTCGTCAGCTCGTCAGTTTTGTCGGACTTCCAGCCACGAACGCCCAGCGCCAAACAGGCTCGAACCACATCCTCGGAGTTGACGCCGGTCGGGACCACTATTCTTTGTGCCGGATCGCTTTTCAGCATTTGCCGTGCCACATCGACGCCATTTAATTTTGGCATGCAAATGTCCAGAATGAGAAGGTCCGGAATCGGGCGACTGTGGAAGCGAGATTCATAGGGCATCCTCACTTGAATCAAGAATATCTGTCAACATCCATTGTCTTGATATAAATATACTTGATGCTCTATATACTGATTAAGGTCCGAATTCCCATCCAGTTATAGCCAACTGCAGTGTAATGGTTGTGAGCTACCCGCTCAGAGTTCGACCAATCAATCCTCACAATGACTTGGAACGCACGGACGACACTGTACGTCATTAATGGTCACTCCAGAAAAAGAGTTTGGGCTTGGATCAGATAACGTCAGCAGGCAATGCATCCGAGGTATTTGGCGGCAGAAGATCTGCTTGAAAGCAAGATGGTCTGGTACCGACCACTACCGCCATAATCGTCCGCCGCTTCCAAGTCATGTAAACCCTTTTCCGCCAGAACCCTACATAACTTCCGCATTGCCCTAGGCAGCCGCCAAGCATTGTCCAAAACATCGAACTCCGAGAGCTGAGCTAACCTCCGTACCTTCCTCGGCGGTCGTAAAAACCGTTGTTGATCTTGAGCGAAGACAGGCAAAGCATGCAGGCGCGTAAATGCGCCTGCGGTTTGAAACGTTCTCCTGAACTCGATTGGATAGCCGATGCTAATGTATTCTGCTAAACGTGAGGCCGATGAAACTCAACGCGTCAAGTTATGAAACTCTAGTAGCCGAGGCAGTCAGTCAAGTTCGCTCAATTCCGCGCCAAGTTGGCAGAGGCGGTCATTCCTCTGTTTGTATCCGTCCACTTCCTTCACGCTCAGGTCAGTGAGGAATCCAGTCGGGCTTTTTAACCATTCGGTTTGCTCGTTAAGAAGGTCGCACATCTCGGCGGTTATCTCTTGTATCCGAAAGTGGTCCATTCCCGCAGGATGCATCTTCTTACGGGGGAAGTCAGTCCAATTGTGCACACCAACGCGGAGGACCGGTGAGGGAAGTAGCGAAACAGGAATGGAGCCGCACACGTTGCAACGGCTTCGGACATTGCACGTGTCACATAAAACGTTGGGTAGATTCTCCACCCAACGCGTAGCAGATGCGCAAGAATCGAATGACTTGGTTCGCGAACACGATGATACCGACTGTACGTCGCGTTCACCCCAGGGCGGATTGAGCGCACAAAAAAGCCGAACCCGCCACGAGGTCGGCTGACGCGTACGCTGTGGGAAGCACGGTCTTGGGCCAAGCGCCAATGCTTCGGAACAACCCAAGACCGCATTTCGGCAGTTACATGCTGAAAAACTACCAGTCTTGTTAACTCTCTGCGTGTTCAATATTATACAGTTGGGAAGACAAAACCGAGTCACTCTGTAATTGTTCGCGACGAGTTGTGGCATCGGACACTGGCCCTTCGTACCACAGGATTGCACGGAGTTGCCATTCCCCGACTTTACAATGTCCTTGAGCAGTTCTCTAAGGGGAGGCTACTCAACTAACGCCCCAAGACTCTACGCTCTGACCCGGGTCTGGGGCGTTTTGTTTTGCGCTGTGTGGCAGGGCAGTGTGTACGTGGCTGATTTCGAGGCCAAGGCGAGGCGCGTCACTACTCCAAGGCACCTTACGATGCACGAAGGTAGAGACTATCCTGCGGCCTGGACAGCGGACAGCAAGGCAATTGTTTTCGGATCGTCTCGCGACGGTCAATGGGGGATTTTCAGACAGTCGCTGGATGCCGATACGGCTCTGGTCATCGTTACCGGGCTCA
>Ga0210399_10004759_pt1 | contig 10537 bp, 7 predicted proteins | sample IncBWC14MmetaG_FD_150865 | JGI IMG/M metagenome (GOLD analysis project Ga0210399, IMG submission 150865) | Forest soil microbial communities from Barre Woods Harvard Forest LTER site, Petersham, Massachusetts, United States - Inc-BW-C-14-M | ecosystem: Environmental > Terrestrial > Soil >...
CCAGCGGCAGTTGAGGGAAGTTGCTGCCAAACAGCACTTTGTCCTTGCCGTAGGTTTTCAGGAACTGTAGCAGTGGTTGAGGGTAGTAGGAGGGAAGGTAAGCGGAGGTGTCGATGAACACGTTGTCATGCTTCCATGCCAAGCCGATCATCTCCTCGGTCCACGGATGCCCAATATGTCCACCAACGATCCGGAGTTCGGGAAACGTGAGGGCGACTTCATCCAGGTACGGCACAGGTCGGCCGGTTTCAGACGGCATCAAAGGGCCGGTGTGGCCCACTTGCGTGCAGAACGGGATATTCAGTTCGATGCATTCCACGTAAAGCGGATAATACAGGCGATCGTTTGGCGGGAGATTCCACAACCAGGGGACTACGCGAAGCGCTTTGAACCCGAGTTCGCGAACCGCCCTACGCAATTCGCGCACCGCGGCGAGGGGATTCGATAGGTCGACAGCAGCGATGCCGGCGAAGCGGTCAGGAAACTCCAAGCAGTGACTGGCGACTTCGTCGTTTGTAATCAGCCAACGGCTCGGGCGGCACCAGGCCGATAACAACAGCGTTTGGATACCGGCGGCGTCCATAAGCGCAACGAGTTGCGCAGGCGCCAGTTTGTGGTCGAGGAGATGCGCTGTTCCAGATTTCTCGAGCAAACGAACCACCTCGGGAAGGTCCGTACGCGTGCGACCAAGAACCGGTTGCGCCCAAGCATCGACAACATTTCTTTCAGGCATAGCTTGATTGTGCGCCAGTTCGAGGCGGAGTGGAACGGGCACCTTGCTACGACTCGAGATTACCAAGCCCCTTAGGATGGGACACCTTGAGGAAAGCGGTCGCCAGACACCCCACGACGTCGCCTTGTCCGAAAGGGGATTCCGAGGGACTTGTCAGCAAACAAGAAGTGATCGGATTCCTTCCTGTTTGCCCGTGATCCACAATCCGCAAGCTGAAAAATCCGGTTACATCTCCGGCTTGCCGACTTCGGGTCGCAGTCCGACTCCATGCACTTCCACGGATGCCCTCCCCCATCACTTTGTGTGTTGCCCAATTGTCCTGGCATCCGACTCCACTGAATATTTTTGCTATAATCGCCGCGCTCGCAGTGTACCGGAGGCTCTCATGAAATGTTTGTTAGTCCTCGCCATGGTACTCGTTGCGACCGCCACGCCCCAAATCTCGCCTGACGAAACCGGCGTTCGGAACGTCGTTCAGGAAGAGATTGCTGCCTGGAATTCCGGCGATGCCGCGGCCTACTCACGTCATTTCGCTACCGACGGCACGTTCACGAACATCCGAGGGGAGTTTTTCACCGGGCGTCAACCGTTTATCGAAAAGCATGACAACCTCTTTAAGGGACCTTTCCATGGGAGCACGCTCAAGCAGGACGTTGTTTCTCTGAAATTCGTCCGTCCTGATGTTGCCGTAGTGGAAGTGCTCACGTCGGTGACCGGAATTCAAAAGCTGTTCCCTGGAACGAATACCGATGACAAGGGACGCCTACGCACACGCTTGTTGCAGGTCCTAGTGAAGGACGGACGTGAATGGAAGATCACCGCCTACCACAATACGGATGTGAAGTCAGGAGTGCCTGTACCCGATCCCCAATAGTGTCACCATCGAATCTGAGCAATTTAGAGCTGATTCTCGCATGGATGAGAAGGGTCATCCTATGGCGTTGCAGGGTTAATTGCACATAAACTTCCTCCCCACTGGCTGTCGACCCTCGGGCTTCAGGGAAGTGGCGAACGAGAGTTCCGGGCAAACAGCTGTCCGATTTCGCGACGACTTCTTCCCGTAACCGGACAATTGCGGGGCACATCTCGGCTGTCGGTAAACCACTAAGTGTAGCTGGTACAAGGGGTTATAACGGAGGAAGGTGGGAATAGCAGGTGCCTTAAGTTCACCGGTACGCAGGGGGAGCGCAGCCATGCAAACGCTTTGGCAGGACTTACGGTTCGCGGTTCGCATGCTCAAGAAGAATCCCGGATTCACGATCGTCGCCGTGCTGACGTTGGCCGTAGCTATCGGCGCAAACGCCGTCGTCTTTAGCGTGATGGATGGGCTGTTCCTGCGCGCACTGAACGTGCCCCAGCCGGAAAGCCTCTACACACTGGAGCATGGAAGCGACAAGGACCCAGGCGAGTCGTACCCCGATTATCTCGATCTGCGCGATCGCAACCGCAGCTTTGATAGCGTCATCGCGTCTAACATGAACCAGGTCTCCCTGGACACCGGCAAGGACCCGTCCCGTGCCTGGGTTTACGAAGTGAGCGCCAACTACTTCGATGCGTTAGGCATTCAGCCCTACCTTGGCCGCCTCATTCACCCCTCCGACGAGCATGCTCCGTATATCGTGCTTACCCACGCGTATTGGCATACCCATTTTCAGGACGATCGTAGCGTCGTGGGCCGCGTTCTCCGTCTCAACAGCCATCCTTATACCGTCGTCGGTATAACCCCGCCCGGGTTTCGCGGGACTGTGTTGATCTTCTCGGCCGATTTTTTTGTGCCCATCGTCAACCAGCAACAGGACGACGCAGCGGATCTCTTGAAAGCGCGCGGAAATCGTTGGATTAGCGAGGTGCTTGGACACGTGAAGGCGGGAGTCACTCCAGCGCAGGCGGTTGCCGACCTGAACTCGATTGGTTCTGCTCTCGAAAAGAGCTATCCCAAAGAGGATGCTCAGATGAGCTTCAGTTTGGAGCGTTCAGGCCTTCCGGGTGGCGGTTTTGGCGCCGCCATTCAGGCGTTCCTCGGCGGATTGATGCTGCTCGCGGGACTGATTCTCCTGGCCGCCTGCGCCAATTTGGGCAGCCTCTTTGCCGCGCGCGCCGCGGACCGCTCACGCGAAGTCGCTCTGCGCCTCGCTCTGGGCGCAGGCCGCACACGCATTCTGCGGCAGCTATTCACCGAAGCTCTGCTGATTTCACTCATGGGAGGCGCTGCCGGACTTTGGGGCAGCGTCGGGCTTCTGCGCTGGTTGGCCGTGTGGCAGCCGTTTTCCCAATACCCAATCAGCATGCCGGTGAATCCGGACGCAACCGTTTATGGCGTCGCATTGCTCTTGAGTATAGTCAGCGGATTTCTCTTCGGCGCGGTTCCCGTCAAGCAGGTGCTTCGCACCGATCCTTATCAGATCATCAAGGCGGGATCCACCGGCTCGGTGGGGCGCCGCCTTACCGTCCGGGACCTGTTGCTCGGCGCACAGATCGCGATCTGCGCGGTGCTTGTCACCTGTTCCATGGTTGCCGTCCGCGGACTGGCTCGCTCGCTGCACAGCAATTTCGGTTTTGAGCCGCGCGACGCGATGCTCGTTGACATCGATTTGAATATGGCCGGTTATAAACGCGATCGCGTGCCCGCAATGCAAAAGCGTATGCTCGACGCCATGGCCTCGATTTCTGGCGTAAAGTCCGTAGGCTTGGTCAACCAACCTCCATTACAACCCGCCTGTTGCAGCGAGGCGAATATCTTTAACGACAAAACAGCCGATCTCAGGCCAACCAATGCCGCAGCTCACGTGATTATGTTCAGCATCTCTCCCGAATATCTCCAGGTGGCGGGCTCGCCTTTGTTGGCCGGCAGAGACCTGACATGGCACGACGACAAGAATGCGCCGCGCGTCGCCGTGGTGAACCGGCTATTTGCTAGCAGAATGTTCGGCTCCGCCACAAACGCGCTCGGCGGATATTACAAACTGGACGATGGAACGCGCATCCAGGTGGTGGGTATCGTCGAAGACGGAAAATACAGTCCTAACATTACCGAAGATCCTCGGCTCGCGATGTTTCTGCCCATTTTGCAATCACCATCCACTGAGACGTGGCTGGTTGTCCGCTCGAGCGCCAATTCCCGACAACTGGCCGCAGCCATAAGAACTAAACTCCGCGACCTAGACGCTGGGCTGCCGACTTTCGTCCAAACATGGAACGAAGCCATGGACGGAGCTCTGTTTCCTTCACGCATGGCGGCCCTTTCCCTGGGCGTACTGGGCGCGATGGGAGCGATCTTGTCGGTAACTGGCATTTTTGGATTGGCTGCGTATTCCGTCAGCAAACGCCTGCGGGAGTTGGGAATTCGTATGGCACTCGGAGCACAGCGCAAAGAAGTGTTAAAGTCAGCATTGGGACGCGCATTCAAATTGCTAGCCTACGGTTCAATAGCCGGATTGCTCCTCGGTATTCTGGCCGGCCGCGTGCTCGCCTTTATCGTGTATCAAGCATCTCCCCGCGACCCGCTGGTATTGGTCGGTACCGTTCTGGCAATGTCGTTAGTAGGACTAGTAGCCACGTGGATTCCGGCGCAACGCGCGCTCTCCATCGATCCCGCGATCCTGCTGCGCGAGGAGTGAACCACCGGGCACGGATTGGAATAGGTTCTTGACTCCCAGATGAAAGCTGCGCATCTCCACTTATGTTCTCGTCAGTATCCCACGAGGTCAGTCATCCGTCCGGAACCGGCGGAAAATCCCAATCGAGCCTACAAGTTGAACGAGCAGTTTTCTGACGCTCGTCTGCGATCTCTCGTTAGTGCTGGGCTGCTGCGCTGACTTGCTGCCAAAACCTGAAGAAGTTGCCGCCCATCACCTTGCCGGTCTCAGCGTCGCTGTAACCGTGCGCGAGCAACGCTTCCGCAATCGCCTGGAAATTCGCGTCCTCGCCGAACTCCAACGTGTAGCTAGCCATCCCGCGCAGATCACTGCCGATTCCGACGTGATCGATTCCGACGAGCTTCTTGACGTAGTCGATGTTCCGGACCATGTCGTCCATCGTGGGATTCGAATCGCCGTTCGGCCAGATCCCGATGACGCCGCCCTTCGAAGCGATGGCCACAATCTCATCGTCGGTCAGGTATCGATCGCCGTCGTGCAGCGCCTTCACGCCCGTGTGGCTGAAGAGCACGGGCTGTGACGACTCCTTGAGCGCATCCATGATCGTGTCAGTATTGGCGTGCGCGAGATCAATGATGATGCCGAGGCGATTGGCTTCATGCACCGCTTCGCGCCCAAATGGCGTTAGGCCCCCCGGTGAATAGGGATACGTCTGGATGTGTCCCAGCTCATTCGCGCGGAAGTGCACGAGCTGCAGCAAGCGCAGACCGCGACGATAGAGGTCTCGCAGGTTCTCTACTCGAGCCTCAAGGCCATCGCCGCCCTCGACCGCTGCCAAAAGCGCCAGCTTGCCTTGCCGTTTCGCATCGAGCACCGCCTCCGGGCTCGTCGCGAGCACGGCGTCGCCGTCGTCGATCGTTCTGGTGATGCGGGCGAACCGGTCAAGTGTGAACGCGAACGGCTCGCCCGGTTTTGGCCGCGGAAGCTCACCGCGTTTCACGTCCGTGCCGTCGCGCTTGACGTAGTCGCCGCTGAATGCAGCGTCGGTGCTGATGTTGCAGACCACGACGTCCATGAGCCCCCGGCGATAGCGTGCGAGCTCGTCGGGCTCGATGCGCGGAACGTTAGCGCGATGGAATCGGCTCGGATGTGCGTGCATGTCCACGAACACCACCTGCTGGTGGATTGCGGCGACACGATTCGCGCTTCGTCCGGCGCCAAACGTCAGTCCGACAGCAACGACCGTGAGAATTGGCGTGGCCAGCCAACCGGTGCGTCTCCGAAACGAGCACAGTCTTCGTCTCCGGAGCATCAAGGTCAAGCAAATTGTCAAGTAAATCGAATCTCCTTTTTGACTTAAAAAACAGTGGCTAGTGTACGCTCATTTCGCCGTTCGCAACGTTGTGAAAATAACTTTCATCTGGAGTGCCCGCAACGGTCTCAGCAAGATGGGCGGCGCGGACCGAAATACGAAGCTCTGGGCGTAAACGGCAACCCTTCCTTTACCGGATTACGGAAGGGTTGCCCGTCATCCGGGAGAAATCACTGTGTAAGCCCGGGGCACATTACCGTTCGCCCATTGTGGGTCAAGTGGGTTTCGGATTTCCTGCGCCTGAAATTCAGGTCGCGAGAGGGATGGCCGGATTCAGCACGCGCAGCAGGAGCAGACTTTGGTCATCCTGCTGCAAACCATATTGTCGCACCTCGCGCATGATGAGATCCCAAATCTCCGGTAGGGCTCTGGTAGCGTTTTGCGTCAGCAGCTCTTGCAGGCGGGTCAGGCCAAATTCTTCATCTCTGGCATTGGCTACTTCCGTTATGCCGTCGGTAACCATCAAGAAGAGATCGCGCGGTGAATAGATGACGCGCTTACTAGCATAGGAACCGCCGGGGATCAGTCCCAGCGGAAGCTGCTCCATGGAAAGACGGGCCGTGTCCCTGCTGCCGTGCCGATAGTGGAGGATCGGCGGATGGCCGGCCAACGCGTATTCGGCTTCACCGGAGCCATCGAAGCGGAGCAGGGCCAGGGTGGCAAACATTTCACGTTCCTTGAGATCGGGCAGCACGCGGTCCACACTCTCGAGCGCTGCTACCGGCATTTGGCGGAATTGCACGGCGAGTCGCATGGCAGTCTTCAACATCCCCATGAGCTGGCCGGCGGGCAGGCCGTGGCCGGAGATATCGGCGACGTAGGCCACCAACCCACCATCGGTCTCGATGACGTCGATCAGGTCGCCGCCCATTTCTGTGCTAGGAATCGATTTGCCGTATAGCTCGAAACTCGCGTTCTGGAAAGAGACGGTCGGAACCAGGGTCGCCTGAATACCGTGGGCCAAAGAAAGCTCTGTCTGCATACGCACGCTGGCCACGCCCTCCGTACCAGCGAAGAACAGCAGAAATCGAGTCCCGAGACCGATACCAACCAAGATCCCGATCGCATCGAATAGCACGCGCCGATGTACAGCGACGGCGACCGGGAGAGGCGTCGAAACGTGCGAGGCCCAGTAGCCCAGCCAGGCGGTCAAGCCAACCAGCAGAAACAGGAGAGGGATAACACGAACTCTTTTGATTCCTGCGGCCCTAAGCGCCATCGCTCCCGTGCCCAATAAAACAGGCCAAAAGAAACCTCCGCCGACGCGCGAAGCATTGAGTTGCAATAGATCGATCGCGAAACCTCCGGCGGCGCCTACGAAGAAGTACCCTGCCAGGAACATCTTCATCCGCCCTAGCGGCAGCACGCGCCAGTAGGGACTGAAGGCAGTGGGAAAGGCCGAGCTCACACCAGCCAACCATGTACGGAGCTTCTTTTTCATCGGTACTTCCTAGGGCGTCCTCGATCGCAGGGAAACCGAGCGCTAAGCCAGAGCTTCGACCATTCGTCGGTGGAAGCGGTAGAGCGCCAGGAATCCGAGCAAGAGGACGGGGACGAGAATGGATAGATTCATTTATTGGAACTGTTACCAGAAACGTATAAAGGTCACAAGCGGGTGCCGACCTGCATGGCCGGTTTTTGATTTTGATTGGCATTCCTGACAGCCTAAGCATCTCCGGCGGACAGTTCGAGGTAAAACGAGCTGTATAGAGAAGTACCGTTCCCGCCCGGCATACTCCGAGCGAGTGGTCGGCAAACCTTCCCTTACCAGATTACGGAAGGATTGCCCGTAATACGAGAAGGATCTCGTAAATCCTTTGACCCGCAGTATCGGGAGAGTACGAAACCGCGTCCCGGCACGCGCCAAATGCCAACGCCAATAGCCTGGCAGGCGGAAGCGCGTATAGCTATGGGCCGCTAGTGCTAAAGGGACAGAATGTGCCCAATATTGTATGTGCGGGCAGCCATTAATGTCAGGATCTACTATCGCCATTGTGGGAAGCGAGAGAAGAGTTTCTGAGCGAGTGGTCGACAACCCTTACCCAATCGCATTACGTCAGAGTTGCCCGTCACTCGGAAGGAGACTATGTCGCTACCCCAAACGCTCTAAGCGACAAACCGCTTGCTCGCTAAGGTTTCACTCCGGCTGCCTTGACGATACTCTCTGCGCTTTCACTCTCCTTCAGGACGAAGCGCGCGAACTCAGGCTGTGTCATGCTCATCCGATCGGCCCCATGCTTTTCTAGCCAATCGCGCATTTCCGGCGCGGCCAAGACCCGCACGATGTCCTTTGCTAACTTGTCCACCACTCCGGCAGGAGTGCCAGCGGGCACCCACACTCCATACCAAATCGGATAATCGAAGCCGGGGACGCCGGCCTCCGCGATGGTTGGTACCTCAGGTAGTAAGTGAGAGCGACTCTTGGTGGTTACACCAAGAGCGCGTAGCCTGCCTGCACGGATATCAGCCAGGGCGAGCTGGATGGGCGCCATCATGTAAGTAGCACCCCCTGCGACCGTGTTGGCGATCACGTCGGTGATCGCGTCGCCCGTTTTAGCGGGTACGTGTACCGCCTTAATGCCCGCCTCAAGATTGAATTTCTCAACTCCTAAGTGCGAGCCGGTGCCGACGCCAGTGGAGCCAAACTTTAGCTCACCCGGCTTTGCCTTCGCCTTGACAATCAACTCGCTCAGTGTAGCGATGCCCGACCATTTGCCTGCGACCAGCACGTAGGGCTGGCTTGTGAGCGGAGCGACAGGAATGAAGTCCTTCAAGGGGTCATAGGGCAGATTCTTCAAGAGGGCGGCGCTGTACGCCTGAGCGCTGGTGTTGACGAGCAATGTGTAACCGTCAGCTGACGACTTCGCAACCAGGGCGGGGGCCGCTGTGCTCCCCGCGCCGGGATGGTTTTCGACTGTAACAGGTTGGCCCCAAAGCTCCGAGAGCTTTGGACTAACGGCCCGGGCTATCAAGTCAGGCCCACCACCAGCACCGAAAGGTTCGATCATGCGCACGGGCTTCGAGGGGTAATCCTGGGGAACTTGCGGCATCGCTGATAACAAGAGAAAAAATCCCAGAGCCATCCGAGTCGACATGCTTCACCCCTGCAGGAATAGTAGCGTCGAGACTCTCGTACCGATCAAATCCCGGGTTGAGTTTGGTAAAGCCCGCCCACACATTTGCTTGCGAGGTTAAGTGTAAAATGGTCCGTCCGTGTGCAACATAAATATCTTTTGCCCATCATCAGTGAGGAACGAACACGAGACTCAGGACGGATTTGTCGGCAAGCGCGCAGTTGCCAGCAAAGGCGTCCGGCTGATGGCCATCGCAAGAGGTGAGGAAGAGCGAGCAGAGGGCGGAGCAAAGGGCAACCAGAATGTGCGCTCTCGTTGATTGCATTCCGCGGACTCCACGCCTATGATTTGCGCTGGTTATACTTCGCCATTTATCTGTTCACGTCCAGTGAATGCCTTTGCAGGGAGGTTACGATGCTAGTGCCCCCCAGGTTCTCCGCCTCCCTTCTTTGTAGCGTCTTGATTCTAAGTTGCGGCTGCGCGCGCAGCCAGGATTCCGGGCAGCAGCGCGGATCCAGTGCGCAATATTTTCTGATTTCGGTCAACATTCAAGTCCCTTATTGGCAAACAGCAGGGGCCGGGTTCAAGAAGGCCGCCTCCGAATTGCAAGTCAAGGCAGAAGTGGCGGGGCCAAGCAATTATGATCCTAAGGCTGAAGAGCAGGAATTCAGCCGGGTCGTAAAGTTGAAGCCGGCCGGGATTCTGGTTTCGCCCGCAGACCCGGAATTGATGAAACCGGACATCGACGCAGCTATCGCGGCGGGAATACCGGTCATCACCATCGATGCGGATGCTCCCGCCAGCAAACGTCTCTCCTTCGTCGGAACGGACAACTACGAAGCGGGAAGGGTCGGGGGTGAGTTTCTGAGTCTGGCTTTGAAGGGCAAGGGTAACGTCGTATTTTTCACCCTGCCGGGGCAAACGAATCTTGAAGGACGATTTCGCGGTTATATGGAAATCCTGGCCGGCTATCCGCATATCACAGTACAGAGCGTCGTGGACATCAAAGGGGACCCACGAATTGCTTTCGACGAGGCAAAGAAGATGATTGACTCGCAAAAGAGCACCGTGGATGCTTTTGTATGCCTTGAAGCATTAGCGTGCAAGGCGGTGGCTGAGGCGCTGAGCGGTGGTCATGCCAGCAACAGGCTGGTAATCGCGATGGACACGGACCCTGAAACCCTAGACTGGATTCGGAAGGGGCGAATTCAAGCCACCATTGCCCAAAGGCCCTTCACCATGGGATTTGTTGGGCTGAAGATGCTGGACGAACTGAACCGTTCCCATCTAGGCTCTCTGGATCGGGCCTGGGCGAAGGATCCTCTCGCTCCTGTTCCCAGTTTTGTGGATACAGGTGTGATTTGGATTGACAAGCAGAATGTAGACACCTCAATACGGTCCCAATGAGCAAGGACCGAGGCGGAAGAATTAAACGGCACTTCCCGGTGTCAGCGTCAGCACATCCCTAGAGCCAAGAGGCAAATTGGGGGTGCAGTGGCAGCTATAACAACTCCCCACTTTCTCCATTTCTTAAGCGAGAACTTCTTAGTGGCTGAACCGACCATTGAGGACAAGTGCTTTCACCGACGAATTATTTCCTTTGTCCTGTCATCGCATTGCCCTTCGGAAAAATCACAGGTTTACTTTAGTTCGAATTTCTGCAGACCCGAGTGAAGCGCGTATTCCTTGTCGTTCCAGACCAACACTCCGGCGAGTTTTCCAGGAAGTTCAATGGTGGCCTCGAATCTATCGCCCTGGTGTT
>Ga0210399_10004762_pt1 | contig 10533 bp, 5 predicted proteins | sample IncBWC14MmetaG_FD_150865 | JGI IMG/M metagenome (GOLD analysis project Ga0210399, IMG submission 150865) | Forest soil microbial communities from Barre Woods Harvard Forest LTER site, Petersham, Massachusetts, United States - Inc-BW-C-14-M | ecosystem: Environmental > Terrestrial > Soil >...
AGCGGCCGTAGACCAGCAACCGGAACGTTCCGGGAACCGGGGTCGGTTGCGGATGCGGCTGCTCCGTTGTGGGTGCAGCGGCCGGAGTGAAGTCCGCTGTGTCTATGAAAACCTGGTGGGTTTTGGGGTCCAGCGCCATGTTGCGGGCGCCAAATTCCGTTTGGACGGTCTCCACGACACGGAAACTGTCGGATGAATCCTCGTGATAAACATGCAGCGTGCCTTCCCGTGCCGCGACAAAGAGCATGCCGGTGGACGGCTCGTAGATATTCGTGTCTACGCCAGCGCCAATCGGGAAGGTCTGAACAACCTTGCCGGACTCAACGTTCATAATGGCGAGCACTTTGTTGCGTCCACCAATGAACAGCCGGTTGTGCTGCACGTCGAGATCGATCGCCGTGGCCTCTTCCGCGGGTGCGATCGGCCAATGGGACTTCACGGTGTTGGTCTTCGAATCGATAGCCACCACTTCGTTTTTGTCCTCGACGTTGTCGTAGATCGTGCCATGACCATCGGGCACGGCGTATTCGGGGCGTCCGCCGATGGGTATGGTCGCCACAACCGTCAACGAGGCCGGATCGATCACCGATGCGTCGTTGCTCTTCCCGTTCATCGTGAAGATGTGCTTGGAAGCCGGATCGTAGATGATGCAATCGGGATTGCCGCCGGTCTTGATGTGCCCGATCGGTTTCAGCGACTTAAGATCGAAGACAACGACTTCGTCGGCGCCGCCGTCGCTGATGAAACCGCGGCCCAGATCATTCATGACCACGATTCCGTGCACCCGCTTCAAGTCCGAAACACTCCCGACAATCGCGCCGCTATCCGCGTCCACCACTTTCACCTCTGTATTATGCGAGATGTACAGTCGCCGCGTGGAGGCGTCGAAGGTGATGTAGTCCCAATACTCCTTGCCCCCAGGCGGGGCGCCGAGATCGTATTTCTTCAGAAGATGATAGCCGCGGTCGGGCCGGCCAGCCACTGCCAGTCCGGAGGAAAGAATCACCACACTCCAAAAAGTCAGCTGCAGACGTGATACCGCCATAAACGATCCTCCACTTATGCTGGACTGATCTGAAATTTCGAAATTGTTGGCAGCTTGAAGTACCCGAATCCGTTCTCTGTTGACGTGCCGATGTCTTGCTCGTCAGCCGGCGTCAGCTAAAAAGTGGCTTTAATTGCGAACTGGATCTGTCGTTCCGGAATTGTAGTTCGAACCAACTGACCAGCTGTGTTCCCGGCGTTGTTCTGCACACCGGCAGTTAGCGGAGAACCGTCTGCCGTATAGATATCCGTGTTGCCGTCCCCGGGTCCCGGAGGAGCGAAATTCGGATGATTGATGATGTTAAACATCTCCACCCTGAACTGAAGGTTAAAGCCCTCGGAAATTCTCTTGATCGGGATGTTCTTGAAGACGGAGAAATCCAGGCTGGTGATGCCAGGGCCAATGACACTATTTCTGCCAGAGTTGCCTCTTAGATTGAAGCAAACCAACGGTGGTAGAGGCGCCCCGGACAGGGAGGGCGGCGGGTTGTTTGGAGTTATTATCGGGCCAAGATTCGGGGGATTTGGCGTGCAGTTGGCATTCCAGAAAGCCAAATTCGGAGCGGTGGGAAGCGGGAAACATTCTGACCGAATGTAGTTGAGCGGATTCCCGGGATTTACTGCTGTCCCGCATCCTGGGCCCCTTAACCGGTTAGGATATGCAAAATCGTCGCTGCTGTTTGTGTTGGCGGGATCGTTTCCAGTCCCGTACGTGGGAGTAAACGGCACGCCATCGCTAGCTGTGAAAATGGTCCCGAGTTGCCACCCGGACGCCAGCCAATGCGCGGCACCAGTCCAGGATTTTGGAGAAGGCAATTCCCAGGTGCCATTTACCACGAAAGTGCGTCCCACGTTAAAGTCTGCCAACCCTCTCGTCAGGTGCATGTCAAACCAATCCAAGCTGGAAATGGAATTGCCAAACGCGTCACCGGCAACTGTTGCAGAGCTGGTATCCATGCTCTTGCCCCAAGTGAATGTGCCTTGTACCTGGAAGCCGTGACTTATGCGCTTGGCCAATTGCAGTTCCAGGGCATTGAAGTAGGAACGGCCTTGATAGAACATGCCGCGAACAGAGCTGTAATGGATGTTGATGGGATCCACTGGACCGCCGAAATTATTGCCGGGATTGGGGTCATAAGGCCAAACATAGCCGGCCGAGGTCTTGGTGGGAAGAACCAGGTTGGCTTCGTCGACGCGGAAGGGTTGATGAACGCCACGAGAGCCGACATAAGCCACCAAGGCAGCCACGCTGGGTGTCAGCTGATATTGGACGTTCAGATTCCATTGTGTGACGTAGTTGCGATGGGGATGAGATTCGACGTAAGTGGAACGCAATTTGTTGGCAGATATGAGGCAAGGATTGACGAGTGGAAATGTAAGAGTCGTTCCCACCGGACAGGTTGGAGGAGGCGGAACAGGGTCCGTTACCTTTAGCGAGGTATATTGAAAGAAGGGGGCGGACTGCGTCGTGAGGAGAATGAACTGATAGGGGAGCGGGAGAACGTCAAACAGGCCGACTCCGCCGCGGACCGCCAACTTTCCAGTCTTGAGAGGATCCCAGGCGAATCCGACGCGTGGCTCAAAGTTGTGATAGGTGGGGTTGTAGAAAAACGGTCCAGTGCTGGCACAGCTACCTGCTGCCAGAGTGCCGCAAACTGGAAGCGGATCTGCCAGGTTGCGGAGATTAGCGATTTTGCCGTTGGTTTCGGTCGGGACGGTGGACATTTCGTAACGCAGGCCCAGGTTTAACGTCAAATTGGATTTCCAGCGCCAATCATCCTGAATGTATGTGCCAAAAATGGATTGCCGGAGATTTCGAGGAGTCAGCGAGCTAGCGATTCCTCCTTGGAACTTGGTAGGGCTATTCGTCAAGAAAGATGAAACATCCCCAAAAAACCAAATTCCATTCGGGTCTGTGAGGGCAGTAACCTGCAACTTCATCCGCTCATAGGCCCCGCCGAATTTTATGGAATGCTTGCCGTGATTGTAAAAGGCGTCGTCATACCACTGAAAGGTATTCCAGCGATATAGGTAGGTAGGAAGTCCGCCCACTCCGCCGGTCATTGAAGTCAGCCCGCTAACATTGACCACGGCGGCGTTCCTCCCGGCAAACGCACCTAGCGAAGTATCCGCTGCCGCCGGGTTTAACGCGCTGACACTGGCATCGTTGTCGACATGCTCGTGGTTATAACCGAATCGAATGGCATTCACAAAACTAGGCGTGAAGCTGTGAGTCTCTTCGACAGCCACTATCTGCCGCGAGGAAAGAGTGCTGAGACCCACGTTTCCAAATCCATCGGGAGAAGTGTAAGGTGTCCGATCATATAAGTAGGTACCAAACAAACTGTCCTTATCCGAGAATCTATGGTCACCCCTCGCGGTAACGAAGTTCTCGTTCACGACTTGGTTCGAAATAACAACGACCGGGCAAGTAGGCTGCGGCCCGCAGTCTGCTGGCGTAGGGTACAAAGCAAGGTAATTCTGGATTGCCGGGTCTGTAACGCTTTGTCGACTCTGTGGCGACGGAACGGTATTTTTGTTGGGAATCCCTTTGGTCTGACGAATTCCCTCGTAGTCGGCGAAAAAGAACGTCTTGTTCTTCACGATCGGTCCGCCGACCCCTCCGCCGAATTGATTTCTCTCAAAAGTCGCTTTGCCAAGCGTTGGGTCTTCAAAGTAGTTGCGCGCATCCAAAGCGCTGTTTCGCACAAACTCGTACACGCTGCCGTGGAAATCATTGGTGCCCGAGCGGGTAATGGCATTGACCACTCCGCCAGAGGTCTTGCCATACTCAGCGGAATAGTTACTGGTGAGAACCGAGAATTCCTGAATGGCATCAACGCCGAGGTTGCCTCCCAGTACGCTCCCCGGTGCGCCGTTCGCATAATCGTTCAGGCTGACGCCGTCCAGGCGGTAATTGTTCTGCTGCGGTCTTGCGCCCGAAATGGTGAGTTGCTGGCCAAAGCCGCGATTGCCGCGATCTGAGCCGGTGGTGAAACTTGGCTGCGTTTGGATGGTTTCCACGCCAGGCTGAAGGGCGGCCAAATCCGTCCAGCTACGACCATTGAGAGGAAGTTCGCGAACCGTGTTGGCAGTGACGACGGCGCTGATGTCAGAACTCTGGAGTTGGACGTCAGGGACCTGGGCGGTAACTTCAACCTTGTTCGAGATCGTTCCTACACGCAACGTGATGTCAACGGTGATCTGCGAGCCGACCGACATAGTGACCCCATGGCGCGTTTCCGAGTTAAAGCCGATGGCTGTAATCGAAATTTCGTACGATCCCGGCAGCAGGTTCACAGCGGTGTAGTACCCGTCCGCGTTGGTGGTCACCGTGCGGTCAACGCCGGTGGCAACGCTCTTGATGACCAACTTCGCTTGCGGAATTCCGGCGCCCGCAGTGTCAGAGACCGTTCCCGAGAGCCTTCCTCCCGCGACCTGAGCTAGGGTGGGGGCGCAAAAGAAGATGGCAAGCATTAAAAAAACAGCGGTCGTGCGGCCAAACGAATACAAGCTAGCGGCTTTTTGAGAGAACACGGACCCACCTCCACGTTGGGCGGAGCCTAGTGTATGGGAGCGATGGATGCCTTAACCCATGATTAATTTCTGTTTAGATGGCTCCGGAGCGGCAATTTTGCCCACAGGAACGAGGGGAAGAATCACAGTAAAATTGGAGCCGATACCTATCTCACTACTGCATTCGATGGAGCCGCCGTGGGCGCGCACAATTGCCTGGGCGATGGCCAAACCCAGCCCGCCGCTATGCGAATCGCCGGCGTTGGAGGGCGCTGCCCGGTAAAACCTCTCGAAAATGAAGGGCAAATGTTCCGCCGCGATGCCGATGCCGTGATCCTGGAAGCAGGCACGAATCGTGCCGTCCACTTGCTCGAGCGTAAGGTGAATGACACTTTTTCCCGGAGAATACTTGATCGCGTTGTCGAGGAAAATTAGAAAGAGCTGATGCAGAAAAGCTTCATCGCCGGTGTAGGGAAATTCCTGGTCCAGCTGGCGCAGAATGGCGATTCCCTTTCTCCGCGCCCGCGAAGACACCAACGCGCAAGCCTCTTCCAGCACTTCGTTGATATAGAGCGGCTCTGACTCCAGGTGCAACTGTCCGGCATCGGCGATGGAAAGCGTGAACAGCCCCTCGACCATGCGCGTGAGCTTTTTCAGCTCATCATCAAAGACCGCAAGTGTTTTCTGGTATTCCTCTGCCGTGCGTGGCTTGGAGAGCAGGAGTTCCGTTTCTCCGTGAAGAACGGCGATGGGCGTACGCAACTCGTGTGAAGCGTCGGTCACGAACTGGCGCAACTGGCGCACGGCGGAGTCCACCCCGCGGAATAAATCGTTAAAGGTTTCCGCCAACTGGCCCAATTCATCATGCGGCGTTGTGACGGGCAGAGGTTCCCAGAATCCCTGGCTTTGCGTAACGCGCCGGGCCATGGAAGCGGCGTGCTGCGTCAGATCGGTAATCGGCGCAAGGCTGCGGCCCACATAAATCATGGAAATTCCGGCCGTAAGCAACAGACTGATGGGAAACAAAATCAGCACGATCCGCCCAAAAGTATCGAGCACCCGATTGGTTCCAAGCGTGGGGATCGCCACAGCTAGAAAGCGCTTCTGGTTGGCTTGTTCGAAGGGAATAATCGCCAAGCGGACGGACTGCTCTCCGCCGATGTTGGCCAGTTGGTATGCGGTCTGACCCGCCGTGGGATCGAAGGGCAGCAAGTTGATGGGCGCGGAAAGATTTCTCGATCGTTGCAGCACACGGCCTTCTGGATCGAGCAGTTCGAAAAATTCTCCGGGAATATCCAGGCGTTCAATATCATGCGCCTCGGGCTCCGCGGCAACGTCGGCGATCAGCAGCCGGCCGGTTTCCTGCAACTGGTGATTGAGTTGCGAAGGAATTTCGTGCGCGAGCAATCCCCAGAAGGCCAGGTACGATGCCGCCAGCATCACGCTGACGATGGTGCAGAACAGAACCATCATCCGGAAGCGAAGAGTCTTGGTTTTCATGACTCCACGGCTCCGAGGCGGTAACCGATGCCCCTGACAGTATGGATGAGTTTCACTGGACGGTTCTGATCAATTTTCTGGCGCAACCGATTTACATAGACTTCGACAAGGTTGGTTTCACTGTCAAAATGGCGATCCCAGACGTGCTCGACGATTTCACTCCGCGTCACCAAATCCGGAGCGTGCAGCAGGAAAAGCTCCAATAGCGCAAATTCCTTGGAGGTCAGGGGAACAGCCACTTTGCCGCGAGTGGCCCTGCGACGGTGCCGGTCAAGTTCCAGGTCGGCGTAATGCAGCTTCGCGTTGCCGCTGTGCAAACCGCGCCGAACTAGGGCACGGACGCGCGCAAGCAGCTCCGCTAGGACAAATGGTTTGGTGAGGTAGTCGTCCGCTCCGGCGTCGAGGCCTTCCACGCGCTGTTCGACCAGGCCGCGCGCGGTCAACATAAGAACCGGCGCTTCCATTCCCTGCTGGCGCAGTTCGCGGCAGACTTGAATACCGCTCAGGCCCGGCAAGCGGACATCCAGCAGAATGGCGTCGTAGGTTACGTCGGTGGTAAGTTCCAACGCCTTCTCGCCGCTCTCCGCAATGTCAACCGCGTACGAGTTTTCGCGCAGAGCGCGCGCGATGAAACTGGCCACCTTCCGTTCGTCTTCGACCAGCAGGATGCGCATAAGCAGGCGTTCCTAAAATGAATCGCAGGCGGAAATCATAGCACCACGAACGCGAAAGCGCTTGCCCAAGCAGCCGGGATTATTTCGAATCGTCCCGGATCACCTGGCCGCCCTTCATCACAAATCTTACCCGCTCGAGCTCCGTTATGTCTTTGAGAGGATCGCCGGAGACGGCAATGATGTCGGCAAACTTCCCTTTTTCAATCGAACCGACGCGATCCTGCCATCCCATCATCTCCGCCGCGACGGTGGTCGCGGCTTGAATTGCCTGGCTGGGGGACATCCCATACTTGACCAGATAGGCGAACTCTGCGGCTTGCGTGCCATGAGGGAATGGCCCAACTCCAGTACCGAAAGAAATTTTCAGGCCGCGGGAAATTGCCAGGCGACCGCTTTTTTCCCGCAGTGTCTGCAGGCTGTATTTTCCGCCCGTGGATTTGGCATCGCGCGCCGTGTAGTCGCTGAGCGAATAATGGTAGGCGGTGAGTTCCAGGTAGATGCCCTTCTTCTTCATCTGGTCCGCGGTAGCTTCGTCAAGCTCAATGGCGTGCTCGATGGTGTCCGCCCCCGCTTCCACGCAATTCCGCAATCCCTCACCACCGAATGCGTGGCAGGCAGCCTTCTTCCCGTGGCGATGGGCTTCGTCGACGATGGCCTCGACTTCCTCTTTCGTAAAGGTGGGATCGCTTCTCAAGGCGCCGTCGGATTCGAACTCGTAATCAGCGGTCGAGTGAAATTTGATCCAGTCCGCGCCGAAATGAATCTGCTCGCGGACAGCTTGCCGCGCCGCCCATGGCCCATCCACCGTCTGATAATTTCGTGGCAAATTTACTTCAGGTGATCCCAGCATGCCTTCTCCGGTCGCGACCAGACCCATTGTGGAAACCTGCATGCGCGGCCCCTGAAAATAGCCTCGGTTGATCGCCTTTTTGATGTCCACATCCGCGTAACCTCCGCCGTGGCTCATCAGATCGCGCAACGTCGTGAATCCGGCACGGAGATCTTTCTGCGCATTGGCGAGGGCGAGAAGGGTCCGATATTCGCGCGTGTCGTTGATAGGGCTGGCATACGGTGGCCCGCCCGGCTTTAGGCCATCAAGCCCGAAGCCGAATACGTGGGTGTGGCCGTCAATCAATCCGGGGAGCACGGTGGATTTGCTCAGGTCGAGCACCTGCGCGTCGGCCGGGATCTGCACGGCATCGGAGGATCCAACAGCCGTGATTTTATCGTCTTTGATCAGGACGATTTGATTCTCAAGCAGCTTGCCGGACTTGCTGTCGAACAAGTGTCCCGCGCGAATCGCGATGACTTTTTCGGTCTGCCCTTGTACAGAGCAGGTAATTGCGGAGAGTGTGAGAAAACCAGCCGCAATCCATTTGAAACATTTCATGCGCACCTCCAGAGATGGCCGTTGATGATTTGTGGAAATACAGATCTGCCGAGTTTCGTTCTCTTTTGCACAAACAATTTTCGAGGCTGTTAGTGCACCTCGAAGACCATAATTTCAGCGTTGGTGGTTCCATGCTGTGGCACCGCCACAAAGTAGCGATTCAGTTGCGGCACAAGCAGCGCGGTTCTTGCCAGCGGCCCGGTCGGAACCTTTCCGAGCAGCTTGTAATTATCCGCGCTGTTCTGCTGGTAGACCGAGACGTCGCCATCGCAAGAGGCGTAAAGACGCTTGCTCGCCGCGTCAAAGACAAGATCGTCCACTCCCTTCGTGATTGGAAGAACGGAAAGCTCCTTACCGGATTGAGTGTCGAGCACAACGATGCCTCCGCTGCGGCAAGCGATGAACAGGCGATGATTGGCTTCGTCGTAGGCCATGGCGACGTTGGTCTTCGCTAGGGTGATCGGCCAGCTCGCGACAAGAGTCCGCTTCTCGCGATCGATGACGTCCACCTGGCTCTTGGCTTTGTTATTCAGGTAAATCCGCGAACTGGACTTCTCCAGAACCATGGCCTCGAGCGTGTCGCCGTCGACCTTGATATCCACAACCTTCTTGCCTGCGGTCGTATCGACGACGCTCAGCATCGAATAGGTCTGGTGAACGTCGCCGCCGCCATTGTCAATGTAAAGAAGTTTGGTCGCGGGATCGTAACCGATCGAGTCCGCGTCCTCGAGCAGCTTCACGCTGGAAACAATCTTGTAGCTGTCGCTGTCCACGATTTTCACGTCGCCGGCTTCTCCATCGGTGATGTACAGCCGCTTCAAATCTTCCCTGAACAGAACCGCGTGCGGCCTTTCAATTCCGGAAATCTTGTGAATCATGTTTCCCGTCTTCAGATCGAATACCAGGACGGCCTTGTAAGCTTCCGGAGTGGCGAAGAGCCGGTTGCCCGCCAGATCGATTGCGAAATGATCGAAATTGCCTTTCAAATCCGCAGGAAGCTTATAGGTTTGCACCAGTTTCAACGGAGCCGCTTCCTGGCCTTGCGTCTTCACGGCAAAAAGTCCACACATCACCAGCAGCATCGCAATCGTTCTCTTCATCTTTTCCCCCGAAGGCAGAGTCATTCGCAATTTCATCACGGATGGTTTCTGGGCTCGCGTTCTAACGAGCAACCAGCACGCAAGAGCATAATATCTATCCGTGTCTATTCGAACTTAAGGCAACATTAATTTCTGTTTAGCCGCCCCGGCGGAGCGAAGCGAAAACCCCTTTCAAACATTGGATATTCCCGGCTCCGGGCGTGAATCCCCCTCGTTGAAAACATGGTGTATCGTTGACGCACTTATGGCTGTGGCGTAGCATCCGCGTGGTCTTGATGGTCCCTGTATTCGCTTAGAGCCAGTTCACATCATTTCTCCGGAGCGGAACGCATGAAGCGCACTCTCTCAGCACTGTTCACCCTCGTGATGTCGCTGCCATTCATCGCTGCGGCTCAGGACAAAACGCCCTTAAAGCTGGTGGCGACCATTCCTTTGCCCGGACTTAAGGACGGCGACTTCGATCATTTTGCCGTTGACCTGGACGGCCATCGTTTATTCCTGACGGGGGAGGAAAACGACAAGCTAGAGGTTCTGGACACAAAATCGAACCAGCGCATCCATACCATGCAGGAGATAAAGGCGCCGCACGCAATTCTGTTTCGCAAGGATCTGAAAAAGATCTTCGTCGTGGAAGGCGACGCGTCGGCGGTGAAAATCTACGACAGCAACACCTACAAACCGCTCGGCGAAGTAAAAGTTTCGATCGACGCGGACTCCATCGCGTATGATCCTGCAACCTCGTACATGTACGTCGTGAACGGGGGGCGGGAAGCGCACACGCCCTACTCCCTGATCAGCGTGATCGACACAAACACCGCGAAGAAACTTCGCGACATCAAGATTCCCTCCGATCATGTCGAAGCGATCATGCTGGAGAACGCCGGTCCACGAATGTTCCTCAACATCACCGGCCAAAACGCAGTGGGCGTGATGGACCGCAACAAATCTGAGCTCAGTGCAAAGTGGCCCCTCCCAGCAGGTGATAAACTCAACGTCGCGATGGCGTTTGATGAGGCGAATCACAGGTTGTTCATAGTCGCGCGAAATCCAGGAAAGCTGGTTGTCCTCAATTCCGATGACGGAAAAGTTATCGCAGACCTGCCAGCCGTCGGCCTGGTGGATGATGCCGTTTATGACGCACAGCACAAGCGTATTTATCTTGCTGGTGACGGATTCCTTGATGTTTTTGAGCAGAAAGATGCGGATCACTATGCGCTGCTTGCCAAAATTCCGGGCGCATTTCGCGCAAAAACCGGGATTCTGGTGCCGGAACTCAATCGCTACTATCTCGCTGTCCCTCATCATGCCG
>Ga0210399_10004763_pt1 | contig 10532 bp, 11 predicted proteins | sample IncBWC14MmetaG_FD_150865 | JGI IMG/M metagenome (GOLD analysis project Ga0210399, IMG submission 150865) | Forest soil microbial communities from Barre Woods Harvard Forest LTER site, Petersham, Massachusetts, United States - Inc-BW-C-14-M | ecosystem: Environmental > Terrestrial > Soil >...
CTGCCTACAAGCAAGCGAAGACGGCGTGCACCGAGGCTAACGCCGCCGGCAGCTTTACCGAAAGGGTCTATTGGGGAGACACACCCGTTGGTGTCGTGCTTGTAACCGCACAGTTGAAGGTGACTTCCAAGGGGGCGGAAACGGGTTCCCTGGTTGAGAACTACGGCGGCGGAACGATTGTCAGTGGCACATTCACAGGAACCACTACGGTGAATTCCAACTGCACCTTAATGCAACACAAACCTATTCGTTTGGGGGCACCGGGAACGCCTTCGGGGTGGGCGGCATCTCAAAGAAACGGCGTCAAAGCGGTGTGGATAGGAACCGATAGCGGCTATGTCGGCCTAGCCACTCTCTACTAGAAAATGAAATGGTCCTACGGGGACTAGCGCACCCTCGCTTCCCCTCCGTTGCTTCCGGTCGAGTGGCATGGAATTTTTCGGTCTCCGCTTGGGCGCGCTCTCGTGCTCCTCCCAACGTCCCGCTTGGGCGAGGTTTCCTTTGGGCGGCTAGACTCGACGCCTGAACAGAGGAAAGCGTTCCGTCCTCCGCGGTGCTACAAACGATGGCCACTCGTGCGCTTCCAAACAATTCCTTACACGCGGGACCTCGATAGTTGACGAAACCCAGGCGCTTATACAAGTTTCCGAAAACAAGTGCTAAGAATTGGCGGATCATGGTTTCAATTGATAGGACTTTCCGAGTGGTCCGGCACCGTTTAGATATTTTCTGGCTCGCACCAACTCCGCGACCTGGCGGATGTGTCCGATGTCGTGTAGCGCCCATTCATGGAGCATCTGGGCAAGCGTGATTTCCCCGACTTCCGCGTGATTCGCCTTACGGTCTCCCGAACCGGGCGGCAGATTCTGCAGGAATTCGATATTGTTCTCGCGCTGTTCTTCGAAATGATCGAAGGAGTCTTCGGGGTCGGCATCTCGATAGAGATCGAGATACATTTGCGCGTCGTCAGCTTCGAAAAATGGGTTCTCTTCTTCCAGGAAGCGATCCACCCGCATGCGGTAGCAGTGGCCCTCCGAGTGGGAGAGGTGTGCAAGCACCTCAGCGATAGAAAAGCGGTCGGGAGCGGGCTTCCAGCGAGCATCGTCGTCCGAGATTTTCCGCATCAGGCCGCGCAAAATCTCAGGCGTCGCTTCCAAAAGGTCAAGGCACGGCAGATCGCTTTCGAGCATGAGAATATCGTACGACGATCGCTAGCGGTCCGTAAGTTGGTATAAAGCCGTCCAGCCGATCCGCTCCAGCACGCAGTACTCCCATCCGATCCGAATGGAGTGAACAGCCGAAAAAAGTACTATGCGCAATTTGGCGGTAACCTGAAATCTAAGCCGGAACAGGCGCGTCAGTCACCGGGAACTTTGCTCGCCAATGCCCTCATTTCTGCGGCGCCGGGAAGCGATACCGCTGACCATCGGCGTGGAGGAATCGCTTCAACTGCTTCGGATCGCCGCGCAGCTGAGGGGCGGCGGCGGCAGAGTTGACTGCGATTGGGCCCGACATAACCGTGGCTGACCCGGTCGGCAGTTGAGAGCGATAGGGACTCGTCTGCATATTCGCGACGCCATCCCCCTGCGTAACGATCAAGAAAAAGTAAGTATTGCCGGCCACGAGCGGCGGCAAGGTCATGGCAGTCTGCACGGTGCTGTAAACGCCCGCAACCAAGAATTCCAGCGCGTTCTGTATCGGGATCACCTGAAACACGAACACCGTGTAGCCGTACGGAGTTCCAGTCGGCGCCGACCAGCTTAGAGTTTCCACACTGGTGTTCACACTCGTTGTCGTGAAGAGGTTCGCTCCGTTGATCGTGGGATTCACGACCGGCCCCACCAGCGGTGCCAGAGTAGGATGTGAGGGGTCAACCACTGCGCTGTAGTTGAGGGCCATGGGAAAGCTCTGGGAACCTACCTGAATCGGCACGGTGACCGACTGGCAGAACGCGAGTTGTCGCGTCCAGTCGGAAGGATAAGGGTCGCCATAGGCAAGCGTCCCAAAATTCGTATCGGCGAGAACAGAAGGGTCTATCCCAAGGCCGAAAAGGAACGGCATACTTGGACACGGGCTTAGCGCGAAAGGAACTCCGCTAGCTGGATCTGGTTGAACCATGTAGAGATTTGCGCCGATGATCGGAGCCATTAACAATGATTTTGCGTTCACGCCCACGACGTAAGGCTCCGCCGCAATCGAGAGCCACGATCCCGCCGGCGTCGCTGTCCCCGGCGCTACATTCTGCATCAGAGCCGCCCACTGCGATCCGGGAATATTCAAATTCATCGAAGCGGTCGGACTGGCCACCAGCGTTCCGTTAATTGGGTTCGTCGCACCGTTCGTCAACTGCATGTTTGTCAACGTTAGTTCCGGCCCAAGCACAAGGTTATTGAACGAGCCGAGCGAAGACGGCTCATACTGCCCCAGAAATGCCGCGTTCACGGTTGTCCAATCAATCCTGCTGTTGAGGTCGGCCGTCGCTGTAAGCGTTGACTGATCCGGTGTCGCAGTGAGATAGATCGGTGGCACCGGTGGATTATCCGTCAGAAACCCAACAACCCCAGGCATCGCCGAGGGGTCCAATCCGCTGAGATTGAAATCGAAAGTGATGTCCTCAGAGCTGCCGAGAAGCCCCGTCTTAGCGCCCACCGTGTCACGGCCAAGATCGAACGTGCTGCTGTTGGTCCAGAAGCCCGTCGGCGGGATCGTTAGGTCCGGCGGAACGCCCTGGATCAACCAGTAGTATCCCCCCGGCACCTGCAAAATGGTGTAGACCCCTGGCGAGGCCAAATTGCCGGTCAATAGAGTTAAAGAACCATCCGGTTGTGGAACAAGCGCCGACGGAACAAGATCTGCAGGTGCAGGAATCCGCACCGGGCCTGCCGAAGTCCAATCCGTATTCACCCAATTGATGGTCACCGTGCCCGTGGGAGTCACTGTCCACGACTGGGTCGCGCTGCCTCCGGAAGAGGTCGTGGCCCTGGACACAAAACTGTTGGAGACTCGCGATTCTGCCGCGGTAGGAGTCCAGTTGATCGTGCTGCCGGTAATCGTCGCGCCCGTCGGAGCCGTGATCAAAGAGAAGGTTACCTCCCCGCCGGAAGGGTCGGTTGCCGTCATGGTGTAGGCGTAACTCGTACCCTGCGAGGCCGCGGTCACTGGTGTGCTCGTAAAAACAGGGTTTTGCGGAGCTGAATGCGAACCCGAACCGCAGGCGGCCAGGCAAATCAAAGTGAGTGCAACAACGACTAGATTCAGTGTGCGCATGGACCCTCCTGGACTTCGGAGTGTTCGGGAACCGAATTTTACCTCTGATGGGTGATTCTGGCAGTAATAAGTCTCCCGCCAAACGGTAATGGTACAGTTTTTAAACTGCACCACTGCCCGACAAACGATCTGCTTTCCGCTCAGTTCGAGATTCTGCTACAACAATTGCTTATGAGCGAAGATAGGCGAATGTACCCCGCGGGACGCGTGACGATCCCACGCCGTCCTCACAGACCCGGCCCGTCTTCCGTCTTTCTGCCCCAACTGCTGGATTGGGGCCATGGCGCATCTGGGCGTGGCTTGCGCCAATGCCCTCCAAGCGAGAACTTCGTAAGGCGCATTGAGATGACCGGGGTCTGATGGTGGATTATTCAGGTTGCCGTTCGCGCAACACGCGTAGAGACGCCGCTATGGGGATATTACGTCACTTAGCCCACTACTTCAGAAAGCGGAAGGAGCTGAGAACGCGCCTGAACTGCGTCTCGATTCTGCCGTAGTCTTTGAATTCCATTTTCTTATACGTCTCGGGATCGAAGGCGGTGCTGGCCAGGTCCGCCATTCTGATCTCTGGGTCGTAGCATTTGCCGTTATGAAACGTGAGGTAAGTGTGCGTCGAAAGGCCGTGCCCTAATCCGCCTTCAGCACCACGGTTCGCCTTGAACTTTATACCGCCTACCCTCTGCCAGCGAGTCTTCTTAGGGTCAGTCGTCAGCCGATCGAACTGCAGACAATCGTTCTCCGTTGTGGCATCGGAGATTTCGCTGACGGAAAAGCGCCTCCAGTAAAGTTTGTGCCTTCGGATGCCGAGTTGGGATAGGCGATGCACGCAATTGCCTCGGGATGTAACGGCCTAGTGTCGGTCGCCTTGCTGTCAATCGAGGAGACGTGAACAAATCGCCGCCGATTTTACCCGTGGTTCTAACCGCCCGCAGTTTCAAGAACTTCCCTGACGATCCACTATTGACCTGCTGAGCATTGACGCGAAGGACCTCTGGATCCAAGATGACCCCGATGTCAAACGGTTTCATTCGGGAGAAGAAAAATGACGTTAACAACTAGGAGATTGGCCCTCGCACTTTTCTTGATTGCGTGGCTCGGCGATGTAGCTGCCCAAGGTCAACCAACCCCATTACGGGGAACGCTGAGGGAAAAGGGAAAACCGATTGTAGATGCTGCCGTATTTCTCCAGTCGTTTGAAGACGAGCACTGTGCCAAGACTTTCGCGAGTCAAAAACCAAGCCGCAAGTCACAAGAGAAATTGGATCGATGTATGCATGACGTGACTACCGCTGTTCCCGATTCCAGGGGGTACTACGAGTTTACGGGACTGAAACCGGGTTGGTATGCTGTGCATTTTCTTTGGAACATCAGCGAAAAACCAAGCTCTGCCCAGTCGCTGTTCAAGGAAGGCCATTGGGGAGTCATGTACGCAGGAAAAAAGGACTCGACTGGAAAATACGACACGATGGCACAAGATTTTCCCTTTTACTATTCCGGTAAAGACGACGCGGCGAGGGATTTTCAGACGCAGCACTGACGTGCATTCATTATTGCTGGCTAGAACGGCGTGCGTAGTCGGTGATATCGCGTCAATTTGCAACATTATCGTGGCTGGCACCCTCCACGGAAGCAGCGGTCACGAAATATATTGCGATCCTTGTCACGTCTGAGCCCCTGCCTGTCGGAATGCTATGATGTTTGGCGCTTCATGGAAACATTATGGGTCGAGAAATCGTGCGGGTTCCTCCAGGCTTCAGACATCCCAGGAATGCGAATGGTGATCCGGTTCCAGGCGCACACCTTGCAGTTCTATATGGAACTGATACCCGCGACCGTACTGCCTGCCAGATATACGAGAATGTTACAGAAGGGAGCCCAGTGAGTCCCGTGTTCAACTCATTGGCAGAACTGGTTTCATGGTTAATAGCGCAGGGCATTTCTCGCCAATCAGCAGAGGCCTTTGCGGAAAGGGGTTCTGCTCCATCCTTTTCAGTGCAGCTGCCAAAACAAAAATAAACTAGACCTTGCACCATCACGGCAGCGCCCCCCTAGTGCACCGACGTCAGGATTAGTTGACGACACGTCTTAGTCGGGTCGCCGCTGAGATGGGGTGAGGCCAGCCGATGGAAACCCTCTTAACTGCTGTAAGCAGGCGGTTAAACGCTCAAAACCCCCCGTCCCGAGGCCAGTGGGTTCTATAAAAAGGGATTTTTCACCAGCTATCCCTCTCAACTGAGCCTTGATCGGATGATGGGGTGGGTGGTTGCGGCAAAACCTGCAAGAGACTTCACATTTACGAGGATGAAGTCGTTCTCAACCTCAACTACTGCGAGCAGTTGGGCACCCAGTGGCAGTAATTTCCGTACCATTCCAGTTTTACCCGCGCTGGGGTGTGGCGTCCCGTCGGGCTTTGTAGGCCCGACTCTGACGTATTGTCCTATGCAGCGTGGATCAAAACAGGTGAGGGTGGAGACACCGGACGGATTGTCCGATGCTTTTTCGAGTTCCTTGCTGACGCCGATCGTGGCTTCGAGGAGCAGGTGGATGTTGTATCCATCTTCCTTGATGTGGGAGACCGCTTCAGAAATATGCCCGGAGTCGGAAAGAGATTTGTTGATGGCGTCTCCGAGTTCCTTCATCCGTTATTTGAGTTGCTGATCCACGGTAGTCCCCCGATTGGCCAGGCTGGTTTTGCGTCATTGTAATGCCCGAGGCCGAGATAAGCTCTGGAATGTTTCGTGCCTCTAGCAAGCAACGACGCACAACAGGAGTGGAAAGTATCGAGAACACGCGTCAAAACCCCTCGCAGAGGTCAATGAGTGATCGGGATTTACCAACAACAACCTTTTCGAGACACCGTCAATTCCATCGCTTTCATTGACTTGCTGGTTTTACAGACGTAGGATTCTGCTCCAGTGATCGGTCAGACCATCTCGCACTACGACGTCATCGAGCGGCTCGGTGGTGGAGGGATGGGCGTGGTCTACAAGGCAGAGGACGTAAAACTGCATCGCTTTGTCGCTTTGAAGTTCCTACCTGAGGAGATTGCCAAGGATGCGCAAGCTCTAGCACGCTTCCAACGCGAGGCGCAGGCCGCCTCTGCCTTGAACCATCCCAACATCTGCACAATCTACGAAATCGATGACCAGCACGGCAAAGCATTCATCGCCATGGAGTTTCTGGACGGCATGACGCTAAAGCACCGCATCGCTGGCCGACCGATGGAAACAGAAGTGATTTTGTCACTGGCCATCGAGATTGCCGACGCACTGGATGCTGCTCACGTCGAGGGCATCGTCCACCGCGACATCAAACCGGCGAACATTTTTCTGACCAAGCGCGGACACGCCAAGATTCTGGACTTCGGGCTCGCTAAGGTGGCGGAGCGAAATGCCTCGGCCAGCCGCATCGCCGCGGAGAACACGCTCTCAGAAGGCGAGCATCTCACGAGCCCGGGGTCGACTTTGGGCACTATGTCGTACATGTCGCCCGAGCAGGTGCTGGGCAAACAGCTCGATGCCCGAACGGATCTGTTTTCGTTCGGCATCGTTCTCTATGAGATGGCGACGGGTAGGCTCCCGTTCACAGGTGACACTTCTGGAGCGATATTTGACGCGGTACTGCATGGCCTTCCCGCGGCGCCTGGACGGTTAAATCCACAAGTTCCATCAGAACTCGAGAGGGTGATCCAGAAGGCTCTGGAGAAGGACCGCGAAGTGCGGTACCAGCACGCCTCGGAGATGAGGGCCGATCTCATGCGAGCGCGAAGGGATTCAGGCTCTGCCTCTTCGGGGAGCATGGTTGCTCCCGCGACGCAGCCAATGCCGAAAAGTCGGTGGATCTGGGGTTTGAGTGGTGCGGTCCTCGTCGTACTGGTTGGATGGTTGATATGGCACTGGCGTGAGACATCGGCTCCCGCAGGCGGGAGAGCGTCGGCTGGTCCGGTGACGATTGCGGTTTTGCCCTTTCAGAATCTCGGTGCAGACAAAGAAGAAGATTTCTTGCGCATGGCTTTGCCCGACGAAGTTGCGACGATATTGAGTTCCGTGCGGACTTTATCGATTCGGCCATTCGCAACCACGGAAAAATATGCCAAGGCAGATATGGACTTGCAGCAAGCTGGAAAAGACATGCACGTCGGCCGGATCGTGACCGGACATTATCAAAGAGTTCGCGATCAACTGCAGCTGACTCTGGAGGCCGTGGATGTAGGTGACGATCGCGTCTTGTGGCAAGAGACGATGAACCTTCCCGTTCAAGACCTGGTAGCGACGAGGGAGCAGATTACTTCGAAGGTGCTGCAAGGACTAATCCCGGCGCTGGGTGCGACGCGTGACGCGAATGACAAAGGAACGCGGCCCAGCAATGAGGAAGCCTACGACTTGTACTTGCGCAGCGTTGCTCTGGCCCATGATGGTGAGCAGAACCGCGAAGCCGTACGAATGCTGTGTAGGACTGGATCCGGCATTCGGCCCGGCGTGGTCCGCATTGGGAAAGCGCTATTACTACGAGGAGGAATACGGGGTCGGCGCCACAGGAACTATGTCGCGCACTGTGCCCGCGTTGCGGCGCGCGCTGGCTCTTGATCCGAACCTGGAGGATGCTGCGCAACAGATTGTCAGTCTGGATACGGATGCGGGGAAACTGGTCCAGGCCTACCGGGAGGCGAAGACGATGGTGGAGAACCGCCCGCAGAATGGCTTCGCACACTTCACCTTGTCGTATGTGCTGAGGTACGCGGGTTTGTCCAAGGAGGCCGCGCAGGAGTGCGAAACGGCGATGCGGCTCGATCCAGGCAACTACCAGTTCCGCTCGTGCGCGAGTGTTTTCCTCACGACCGGACAGTTCGCAAAGGCGAGGGACTTCCTAAACCTGGATGCAGGCTCCGAGTGGTCGAATAACGTGGGGTTACTCTTGCTGCTGCGCGAGGGGAAAACGAGCGATGCTACGGAGCGATTGCGCGGAATGCCGGACAGCACATTCTTCCACGTGCGTGCGCTACAGGCTTGCTATGAAACACCGCGGCCCCCGGGATCCCAACAAATCCTGGAGCAATTCCAAAGGGAGATCTTCGCCTACCGCGATCCGGAACCCAAATTTAGCCAGGCAGGCACGTTCAACTCTTGTCTGGGAAATGCCTTCACGGCACGCTTGATGAAATCCGCGATCGAAGGCGGGTTTTGTGGGTACGACTTCTTGCAACTCGATCCGTTATTAACTTCTTTTCGCACAGCACCGGAATACCCGGCCGTGCTCGCACAATCCAAGCAATGCCAAGACCGCTTTCTGAGAGAGCGAGACCACCCTAGCGCCGAGTAGCGACCGTAGGTAAGGACTCATCAATCCCCAAAGTCACGGCGAAGACACGTAAGATGCGCAACTCGCTTGGTTTCGCACTCATCGGGAGGGTTTCTCTCTGCGAGAACCACCAGTGTATCGGAGGAAAAACAGATTCCTTTCCTCCTGTTCGCTTACGTACACCTGAACACTGCGCTTGTCCGGCCATGGTGCTTGGTCAACCGCACGTAGAACTACCTGAATATCAGCCTGGTTAAACGATGACTTGTATACGCGATGTTCTTTGTGTCTCTTCTGCCAATCAGGATGGGTTAACACCTCTTTGAACTCGCCACCGCCGCCGTCGTTTTCTCTCAGGAATTTGTTGACCGAACCAATCACAGCATCAGCATCGCTTTGCAGCGCTATGCGGGCGTTGAGTTGCGCGGCTGTCACTCCGCTCATTCGAGAATCTTACCCCGATCAGTGCGCGGCAGTCGAAACTTCTTGGATTATTGTCGCGATCAGGCCATTAGACTCATCCTCTTTCATAGGATGAGTGCTAACGCCGGTGACAGTTGCTTGGAAAACAACCGAATCGTTGAGCGAGAGAGTTAGGGACTCACTTGGAACACAACGCCGTATCCATAGTCATGCGTGTAGGTTGTACCGCCTTTCGAGGCGGTCCCATAAAGATTGCCTGCCCCGTCCAGAATCACGCCCGCGTCCGGATTCAGACCGTCCGTACCGGTGAAACTCCAGAGGAGCTTCTCTTGGTAGCCGCCTGTCCCGTTGGGCGCTACCAGTTCGAAAACGGTTCCCAAATCATGCTTGCCACCCCAGTCGGTAGTGCCATAAATGTTCCCGGAAGCATCGAGCACAATATTGCCGGCAGGACTATTGCCCCGGGTGAAGCCCTCAAAAAAGTGAAGAACCTTCTCCATCCATTTTCCGTTCTTCCCGGGAATCAGCTTGTAAACCATTCCACCATTGTCGGGGCCGCCAGCAGTAGTGGTTCCATAAAGGTTGCCGGCCTGGTCGAGAACAGGACTGCTCGATGCCCAGTAGCCATCCTTCGGGTAACCAGCGAAGGTATGGAGAACAGTAGGAATCCAACCACCGTTGCCGTCCGGCAACAACTCGAACACTGTCCAATACGTGGCGAGGAAGATGTCCCCGGCGGCATCCATAGTCAGCCCTGCGCCGCTGGTTGCGACGTTGTAGATCACGCGCTTGGTCCAGCCGCTGCCACCGGATGGGCTCAGCTCGAACACAGTTGCAACCTTGAATCCGTTGTAAGTCGTTCCGTAAAGATTGCCGGCCTTATCCATGATGACGCCGCTTATCGGAAATTTACCGTCCGGCCCGCCCTTAAAACTGTGCAGGACCTTTTCCTCCCATCTCTTTCCCATTGGAGTAAGTTCAAATACGACGCCGTGTCCCCTCGCGCCGCCTCCTGCCGTAGTTCCGTAAAGATTTCTCTCGCTGTCGAACATCACGGGACCAGATGGATCTTTACCGTCCTCCCCTCCAGTGAAGCTGTGGAGCACAGTCTCGTTCCAGCCTCCAATGCCATTGGGAGAAAGCTCAAAGACGGTTCCATATCCCAGCCCCCCGCCACCGGCCGTTCCGTAGAGGTTGCCAGAAGAGTCAGCGATAAGGCCCCAATTGGGATAGGCTCCATCGCTGCCCTTTGTGAAGTTGTGGAGTACGGTTTCGGTTTGGCTATCGGCTCGTTGGGCAGCAGCCAGCAGCAGCGCAGAGAGGGCAGCGAACATAAGAGCGCCGCGGGAAACCGCGATCGCCAATTTCACCCAGCAGAATTTCCTCTCGACGGGAGCGTTCAACAGGATTGTGGTATTCCTCATCTCGACGAAGAACGCAAAAACGGTTTTCACTGGAATCCTCACTTAAAGCCAACCCCGGAATTCTACAGCAGGATCCAGCCCGATGGTCTCTGCCCTTCAACTTTTTCGTTGTTTTCTTTG
>Ga0210399_10004766_pt1 | contig 10528 bp, 8 predicted proteins | sample IncBWC14MmetaG_FD_150865 | JGI IMG/M metagenome (GOLD analysis project Ga0210399, IMG submission 150865) | Forest soil microbial communities from Barre Woods Harvard Forest LTER site, Petersham, Massachusetts, United States - Inc-BW-C-14-M | ecosystem: Environmental > Terrestrial > Soil >...
AATAGCTGTGGAACTGATAGTGGGCACGCCAAAATCCTCGACTTCGGTTTAGCCAAGCTCGCCCCCAAACCAGTGACCGGGACTGAGCAGACCGCCTCGACGCACGATGCCGATGAACAGCTATCGAGCGCGGGTATGGTTGTTGGGACTGTCGCCTACATGTCACCGGAACAAGTCAAAGGCAAGGACTTGGACACTCGGACCGACCTGTTTTCCTTCGGAGCGGTACTTTATCAGATGGCTACCGGTCAGATGGCGTTCCGTGGCGACACTGACGGAGTTATTTTTCACGACATCCTGGATCGCCCGCCTGTGCCTCCGGTGCGAATTAACCCAGAAGTTCCACCGAAACTGGAAGAAATCATTAACAAAGCGTTGGAGAAAGCTCGAAATCTGCGTTACCAGCACGCCTCCGAAATTAGCACTGATCTGCGGCGACTCAGGCGCGACACGGATACAGCCGGGCGTGGATTGGAAACTGCAGAGTTAAACATTCCTGGCCCCCCAATCGTCACGATACTCAAAAGTGCAACGCGCAGTTTAAGCGTCCGAAGGCGTGCCCTTCTGACAATTGCAGGTGTTCTCTTATGCGTTTTAATATTTAGTTTGGTGCTCCTCCGCTATGGCAATTGGCTGAAGGGCTTTGGTTTGGTTGTTCCTCGCCAGAAAAACCTTGTGGTGCTTCCCTTTACAGCTGTCGGTGGTGGAACCAGTGAGCAATTGTACTGTGATGGTTTTACGGAGACAGTTACGGCAAAGTTGGCACAGGAACCTTCTTTGCAAGTGCCTGCGGCGCTTGAGATTCGTGAAAGAAATATCGTGAGCATCGAACAAGCGAGAACTCAATTCGGTGCGAATCTAGTTCTCGTAGCGAGCTGGCAACGCGTTGGACAATCCGCGCGTATAAATCTCAGTCTCATTGATACGAAGTCTGGTAGACAGCTTCGCACCGATACCATAACCGAGCCCGCCGAGGACCTATTCAGCCTCCAAGATCAGGTTGTCTCAAAGGCATTTCGGATGCTGCGAGTCCAACCTACGACAAATGTCTCTGCCCAACTCGTGTCCCACGGCACGACGGTTCTTTCTGCCTACGATTTCTATATTCAGGGGATCGGCTATTTGCAACGATACGAACGTCCGGAGAATGTCGAATCCGCGATTATCCTGTTTCAGCGTGCTATTAGGCAGGACCCAGCCTATGCACAGGCACAGGCCGCGCTTGGCCAGGCATATTGGTACAAATATTACGCAACCAAGGAATCTCAGTGGGTGGAACAAGCGAAAACTGCTGTAAAGGCAGCAGAGAAACTTGATAGCCGCTTACTTGAGGTGCAGCTGGCGATTGGAAATTTGAATCTTCAAACAGGTGGCTACCCTGCTGCTATATATGCATTCCAACGAGGTCTCGCACTGGACCCGCAAAGTGCTGACGCATACATGGGCCTTGGTAGCACATACAATTCGCTTGGCCGCACGGCTGAAGCGGAACAAGCGTTTCGTCACGCCATTGAAATGCAACCAGCCTGTTGGAGCTGCTTCAACCAGCTGGGGGTATTCCTGAACGAGCATTCACGCTATGGAGAAGCGGCGGACGCGTGGAGAAAAGTTACGGAGCTTACTCCGGACAATGTGTGGGGCTATATGAATGTTGGTGCCGTCTATTTCAACATGGGCCGGTTTGAAATGGCGGAAAGCTACTTCCGGCGGGGGCTTCAAGTTGCGCCTGATAATCCGGACCTTTACGCCAACGCGGGGACCGTCAGCTTCTTTCTAGAGCGGTTTGAAGACGATGTGAACTATACGCAGAGAGCGATCGCTCTACAACCTCGGAAGTATCAATACTGGGGCAATCTCGCCGACGCGTATCGAATGATTCCCGGCAAGGCGAATCAAGCAAACGTGGCCTACAAGCAAGCTGTTTCCCTGGCTGAAGAACAACTGAAGGTCAATCCAAAGGACCTTGATGTGCTCAGTTCGCTGGCGCTCAACAATTCGCGAATGGGTAACGACGGGCAGGCTCGAAAGTATCTCGATCTGATATTACAAGCGAGCCCGAACAACGCAGATGTTCTTCGTATTGCATGCCTCGTCCATTTGGAAGCAGGCGAGAGGCAAGAATCATTCAAATGGCTTGAAAAAGCCGTTCACGCTGGCTACTCACGCGAGCAACTTACAGCAAATCCCGAATTGGCCAGCCTGCGGTCCGAGCCAGAATTTACTCGCTTGGTACAGGGAGCAGTTTCATACAAGTAAGAGAACTACCTTCATCACCGGGCTCAAGCTAGTCGACACTCAGCAGTCACGCAAAAAGGAGAGATTCATGTCTAAAAGTTCGAATCATTCAAACGTAACTAGGAGAGAATTCCTTGCTGGGGCAGGAACTATGGTGACGACAGGATATCTCATTATAGGAGGGCCTTCCACTGCAGCAGCCGCTCGCCCTTTTCCGCCGGGCCCACCCGATCACGTTATGACCTTCGATGCAACGCAATCACCGATCGCGTGCATTCTTTCTCCTCCACAGCCGACGGGAGCTGATCCTTGCGTTTTGACTGTAAAAACCAAGGAGGTGGTGCACTTTAGAGCGATCACGTCCGCAATTAAACACAAACACCGTTTGGCGGTACTGTTCATCGATGACACGCCATTCGTCGACAAAGATGGGGACAAGGTGTGGGCAATTCATGGGACCGACAGCGATGAGACCAATGGAATCGGGAAGGATGCACATATTGATCCGAAACTTCAGGTTGGGGACTACTTTGAATTCTCTGTGGGAATTTGGGATGAACATGATGCAAATAAAATCAAATCTTATACAGGAGATCCTACTATTCTCATAGGTAAGGGAGGAACACTCGTAGCAAGTGCCATAGCGAAGTTGACTGCTGCGAACGTACTCTTACAGAAAGCTGCAGTCGCCGATCCGTCCGATAGCGGCGAAATAAAATCTATTGAAGATAGAGTGTCAGCGCTAATTGTTAAAATGAGAGCCTTGCTGAAGGGACAAGCCAAATAAGCGGCAGCCACCTGCGGCAAGAAAACCTGGCCGTCAGGTTGAATCACTTGGGCGATGGTGCAACGACGATGATTTCGTACGGACGAACCGTCTGTCCCAATGCGCTCTCCCTTGCACGAGCGACGGTCTGACTTGCTCGATTGTAAGGAATTATGACACTGACCGTCTTCCGGAACATGCCATCCTCGTCCGTAATCCCACTTGCTCCTTCGCCAACTTCAGAAAAGCCAAGATGTTGACTTCGGCCAAGCATATCAGTTGTCGTGCCGAGCGGATGAAACTCTCCAACTGGTAGGCACTTGCCTGACATAATTTGCGGACGGATTGGCACCGACGCTACGAACGGAACTTGAATAATGAACCCGTTCGGGGTCAGGAACTCATTTGCCTAATCGAAGACGAGGCAGCACCTACCTTCCTTCATGGGCGACGACGATGCTAAGGCCGCGAATCGCTCCCAAGAGTTTCTGCTCACTTCACAGCACCACACCTACATGTTCCTTCAGTCGGAGCGATGAAATGTTCCTACTTCGATGTGGTCAATCCGGTCTTCCTCTTTTGAGACTCGAATGACTGTATAAAAGAGAACAGTTTGCAAGCCTGTGCAAATGGTGACAGCGCGCGCCCTTTAAAATATCCAGAATAGGAAAATCACCGTCGAGAATGAGCGGTAGGGGTGAGAGCAGTGGGTTGGGCGTTCCTATTGGGAAAGTCCCGGGATCTTTGGCGTACTGCCACGGTTGATAATGGGTCTAGGTCTTTCAACAAGTGGAAAGGGAGTTGAAGGCTTAGGATGGCGGCACCACTAGCAGGAGCGGAGAAAATGTTAAAGTCTCAAGGACGCACGAGCGCGGTGAAAGTGTTTATCGCCGACGGCAGTAGAATGAGTTGTCAGCTCATGGCGGCGGCGCTACGACGAGGCCGCTACCGGACCAAGGTTGTTGGGTATGCGACTGACGCAGCCGGAATACGCGAAGGACTCGACGAGAATGAAGCCGACGTTGCCGTCATCGGTGCTCGTCTAGAAGAAGAGGCTCTTGCTGGTTTCGATGTAACGCGACAGATTCGAGCTTCGCACCCGAAACCAAATATCATTATGATACTCGATTCGAGCAAGCCGACAATGGTCGTCGAAGCATTCCGGGCGGGAGCAACTGGCATATTCTCACGGGATCAATCGACAGAACTATTGTCCAAGTGCATCCACGCAGTACACCAAGGGCAGGTGTGGGCCAGCAGCAAAGAATTGCGGTTCGTGATCGACGCACTAGGTCTGGCCGTGCCGGCCAAACCGATTATTTCGAAAGTGCCGGGGTTGCTGACAAAAAGAGAAGAAGGCGTTGTCCATCTTGTGGCCGAGGGCATGACGAATAGAGACATTTCCCTTCAGCTCCATCTGAGCGAGCATACCGTCCGCAATTATTTGTTTAGAATCTTCAACAAAGTGGGGACTTCGAGCCGGCTGGAACTGGCCCTATATGCTATCGATCGGAGAGATAGCGATGTTGAGCGGAATTCACTCACCACCATGACTGCGCCGCCCTTGGTCGCGACGCAGACTATCTCCGCCGCGCGGTCTTGAATTGCGGGTCCTGCCACGGAAGTTCCAGTTTTAAGTTCCTGCCTACTGTTACGGAACAACCTCTCGGATTGCGATTAGCGCCCGGTTGCAAATCGTTTCAAACCATCGTTTGTGTTAGCACTTCGTCTATCCCATAAGAAAAGTATGTTCGATAATAGGATAGGCAAATAGGTACATCTGTACCTGGTGGCAGTTGGTGAACGTCTCCAGACGCTTCGCGTCGCATTCCATGACATTCGTTCTCTTGTTCCTTTGCGCGAATAAACCTACTGTGAGTGGCGAAGAATTGTGAGGGGTGATTGTTGAATTTTGGACACCCAGCCCGAAGGACTCTCCGGTTCCTGTTACAAACGGCGGTTACGTTTCAGTGGACCAATGGGGACGGAGAGTCGCGACAGGGCGAGGGCCGCAGTCGTGACGTCAGTGAGCACGGCGCATTTGTATTTGCGCCCAATTGTCCGCCTGTCGGAGCGAACGTTACGGTCAAAATTGATCTGGATGGAATTCCAGATGAGATTGGACTCCTCCCGGTCGAAGTCGATGGAGAGGTCCTTCGCGTTGAGAAATCTCCCGCAGAGCGGGGAATGATGACGAGCGGCTTTGCGATTCAATATTGAAGAGATCGTCCCGAGTGAAATCGAGGCGCCTCTTTCGAGGAATTTGGCAGTGCGAAGATGCCAAACAAATTACGGCCGGCACGGAACGAGGCTGGGAGTTCACAAGCCAGTTGGGCCGTAAGCTAAACGAAATTAATGGCTTACAGGATTTGAGACTGTAAGTCACAGGGCGGAGCTTTATGCTTTCCTATTCAACAACGTCGACCGATGGCCAACTCCGGGAGTCGTCCTGGTACGCGGTCTACACACGTCATCAGCATGAGAAGGCAGTGGCTCAAATCCTCACTGGAAAAGGATTTAACACGTTTCTTCCGCTTTACGCAACTACGCACGATTGGAAAGACCGGACCAAGGCACTCACGTTGCCCCTGTTTCCATGTTACGTATTTCTTAAAGGCGGGATCGAGCGTCGGCTACAGATCATTACAACCCCGGGTATATATGGCCTGGTGTCAAGTGCAGGCCAGCCGGCTGCAATTCCAGATATCGAGATCGAAGCAATTCGACGCGTCATCGAAAGCGGCACCCGTGTGGAGATTCATCCTTTCCTTAAATGTGGGAGCTGGGTGCGCGTCAAATGCGGCCCTTTGGCAGGGATCGAGGGGATTCTGGTCCGGAAAAAGAATGTTTCGCGGCTGGTGCTGAACGTAGAGATCCTGGGCACGGCAGCCGCCATCGAAGTTGCAGCATTCCAAGTTGAGGCAGTGACCGCTTCGCGCGGAAGAGTCAGCAACAACGGAATTGGAAATGGCTCGCGATACAGCCGAGATTCTGAAGCTATCGCGGCAGTTTAGAGGGCGAGATCCATGCTAACCCAACCTGGGAAATGGATTGGCGCAATCGATATGCTAAACAAATTGAAACGGATCAGGATGCAAGCCTGTGAGTCGAAGCGAGACTTGCAAGCGAGGATGCCATGAGAAAGTGGTTGTATCTACCGGCAGCAATATCGCTAATTTCGTATTCGGTTTCGTTGCAGGCCCAGGGGCTGGCTCAGAACAACATCAGTGCTGACAATGCCAAGGCCCTGGCCACACGAAGTGCCAGTTCGCCGCCGAAGCCATTGACCGAGAGTTCCGACTACTCAATAGCTCCTGATGACGTCCTCATCATCGACGTATGGAAGGAGCCGGAGATCTCGCGCACCGTTCCAGTGCGGAGGGATGGCAAGATTTCGCTGCCATTGCTGAACGACGTGCAGGCCGCGGGTCTGACACCCACGCAGCTTAGCGCCGAGATCGTGGAAAAGTTGCGCGCAACGGTCATACATCCGCAGGTGACCGTGATCGTGGCACAGATGAGCAGTCAGAGGATTTACATTCTGGGGCAGGTGAATCGCGGAGGAGCCTACCCGCTTGTCCCCGACATGACAGCAGTTCAGGCCCTTTCGATCGCCGGGGGACTCACTCCATTTGCCAAGCGGAAGAAAATCCACATCATGCGAACCGAAAACGGAGAGACCAAAATGCTCCCGGTCAATTACCAGGAAGTGGTTAACGGGCGGCAGTCTCAGCAAAATATTCAGCTGAAGCCTGGCGATACGATTGTCGTGCCATAGGGCAAACAGGTGGCCAAGCTAATTCACAGTTGCGGTTGGGCGCTCCTTGCGGTGATCCTATCTGTGCCTGCAGTCCAGGCGCAAGGAACCGATTCGGACAAAAATGACAAGCGCGAACAACCGGTCGCGCCTTATGCACCACCCTTGCCGGCCGGGAAAACCAGCGTTTTGTATATGAATTTGCCCCAAGGCGCGACTGAGGAAACCCAGATCGCTGGCAACAATCGGCCGCTAAGTGGCGTACAGGAACCCACATTGGGGCCTGTTATGGGCATCGGAAACTTCCTTGCGCCGAGCATCAGCGGAATGTCGCAAATGACTGCAAGTTCTGCGCCGGCAGGCAATGGCTATCTGCTGGGTTCACTTGATTTGAATCGTGTCTCAGAGCGCTCCGAACTCCTTCTGCGGTACACGGGCGGCGCAATGATCTCGTCGTACATGAATTCAGCTATCCAAGATATTGATTTTTCTTATAATTTCAGATGGCAGCGCTGGTCGCTACTTGTGGGCGACCAAGCCAACTATCTTTCAGAATCGTCTTTTGGATTTGGCGGCATCGGGGGCCTTGAATTCCTGAAGGGCAATTCTCAATTTGGGTCCTTTCTAAATGGGTATTTGACTCCCAATCAGACAATCCCAACAATTATGGTCCCGCGAGTGAGCAATACGGTCGTCTCGCAGATAGAGTACAAGGTCAGTCCGCGTTCTTCGTGGACTGCGTCCGGCTCGTACGGGTTGCTAAATTTTTTTGGCGCAGGCTTCGTCAACAGCACGGACACGGGGTTTAAAACAGGTTATAACTACGAACTTAGTCCCCAGAGCTCGGCCGCGGTGATCTATCGCTTCGATGACTTTCGCTATACCTATCTTCCTCAGGGAATCGAGAACCACGTTCTACAGCTGGGATACGCGCGCTATGTGACGGGCAGATTGAGCTTCCATATTGCCGCCGGCCCGAGCCTTGTCATGCTCCGGGCAGTGCCGACAGGTTCCGGGAACAATCTATCTTGGGCTGTGGATAGCGTTCTGAATTACCAGCTGGAGCGTACAACATTCCTGCTTAGCTATGACCACTTAGTGACGGGCGGGAGCGGGGTGCTCTACGGCGCGCAAACAGGTCAGTTAGAAGCGACTATACAGCGAAAACTGAGTCCGAAGTGGCAAGCATCGGTATCGATGGGCTACGCAACCAATCGTAGCCTGCTACAGATTGCCCCCAACTTGAACACTCAAAATTACAACTCCTGGTATGCTGCGGTTCGGTTCAATCATCAACTGCGGCCGGGGACAGCCCTATTTGTGGCCTATGGCGCCCGGCTGGAAGCCCTGAACGGCGCCACTTGCAGCACGCCGAATTGTGCAACGAATTTCATTAGCCACGAGATTTCTGCAGGTTTCAATTTCGGCCTGCGACCGATCTTGTTCCACTAGACGGAGCGAGTATCACGATAGGCGCATGCGCGGGAGCGATCCCCTACCGTGATCGCGATGCACTTGAATCAATGGGGACGAAGAGCAATGTTCGATTTGGGAAGCAAGTAACCCACAGAGAGGCTAGGAATGTCTGACAAACTGGACGAGCGAGTTCCACGTGGCTGGGAAGAGTATTTCGCCATCCTCTTGCGACGGCGATGGTGGATACTACTTCCCCTGTTTTTATCGTGGTTGGCGGTATGGGGAGTGAGCTGGTTTCTGCCGACTACCTACCAGTCTGAAGCGTTGATCTCAGCAGAGCAGCAGAAAGTGTCCGACCAATACGTAATGGAGAACGTCAACGTGAATCTCCAAAATCGTCTGCAGAGTACTACGCAGCAGGTTCTGAGCCATGCTAGCCTGCAGGGCATCATAGACCGTTTTAAGTTGTATTCAACGCCTCCTCGGTTTAGCAGTTTTTTCAAGCCCAAGGATCCAGTCGATTCGATGCGCAGCGACATCAAGATTGAGCTCGTGGGATCGCCAGGATACCGCGGAGAGTTCGTCACCTTTAAAATCCATTACTCAGCGGATACGCCAGAGCTCGCAAAACAGGTAAATACCGAGCTGACATCTCTGTTTATCAACGAAAACGTGAAAGCACAACGGCAGCTTTCCGAAAATACGACAGCCTTTCTGGATAAGGAACTGGCTGACGCACGCACCAAGATGCAGGAACAGGAAACAGTAGTCTCCGGGTTCCGGGCAGCACACGCTGGAAACCTGCCGGCCCAACTGCAAAGTAACGTTCAAATCCTGGCAGGCCTGCAAGCACAACTGGCCAGCACTCAACATGCCTTGGACACTTCCAAGCAACAGAAAATCTATCTGGAATCATTACTCCAGCAATACCAATCGGCGCAAGCGAGTCTAGGCGGCGATTCAACTGTGATATCAACGCAGGCGATAGATAAGGAACTCCAGGATTTGCGCCTGCGAATCCAGGATTTGCGCACTCGCTACACCGACGATCATCCAGACATCGTGGCACTTAAAGATAGAATTGCCAAGACTGAGAGCTTGAGGAAGCAAGCCGAAGTGGAAATCGTCTCCAATCAGCAGACCGGCAGGGGGAAAAATGCAATTGACTTTTCGGCTGCGGAAGGCGTGCAACGCGGATCACCCACTGCCGTCATGCAGCTCCAGAGCCAGCTCAAGGCCAATCAATTGGAAATCCAGAACGAGCAACAGCATGCCCAGGAGCTTGAGTCACAAACTGCCGTGTACCAGGGTCGGCTGAATCTGACTCCGCAAACAGAACAAGAACTGGCAATTGTCTCTCGCGGCTTTGAAGAAGCCAAATTCAACTACAACTCACTTCTCCAGAAACAAACCCAATCACAGCTGGCCACGAGCCTCGGGCAGGAGCAGCAGGGTCAGCAATTCCACATCATCGATCCGCCAAAGTTGCCCAACAAACCTTCGGCTCCAAATCGGTTTCTGATTAGTCTCATGGGCTTGGCTTTGGGGACCGTTTTAGGCTTGGGCATTGCCACCTTTTTCGAACTAACCGACGTGCGCTTCCGACAAGAGAAAGATCTGGAAGGGATTCTTCCCACTCGCATGCTGGTTGGTATTCCTCACCTGAGCACGCCCCAAGAGGACCATTCCCGCATCGTCAACTCTTACGTGGAATGGGGTGCGGCTGCAGTGGTGGCTTTGTTAATTTTCACGGGCAATCTTTATACGTACTACAACGGGTAAGGGTCGGTCAGATTGAAGCGTTAATGCCGCAACGCAAGAAGTTCCGGCGGTTCGCCGAAGGAAGATGCCGTTTTAGCATGGACTTGGGTATTCCTTGGCGGGCATGCAACTTTGAATCAGGATCGGAAAACAAATGAGCCAATTGTTCGAAGGTTTCAGCAGAGCGAAGAATCAAAAGAGCCAGTCCGAATCCATTCCGCCTGACTTGGCTCCACCCGAATTGGTGCCGCCGGAGGCCACGGAAACGGGGAAATGGCCGGGCAATGGCTTGTCCAGGGCAATCGGATCAAGAGAAATTCCTGAGTCTCGGCAAGCGTTCGACGCCGAAAAAACTCGGATTGTTATGGTACAGCCTCGGCCGGCAGCGCGGATAGTTGCCTGGTCCGACCCTAATAGTCTGGGCGCCGAGAAATTTAGAGCACTGGCTGTTCGGTTGGATCACATGCGCAAGCAACACGAGCTGAACACTCTGCAAGTGACCAGCAGCGTAATCAACGAGGGAAAGACGTTCGTGGCTGCGAATCTGGCAGTGACGCTTGCCAAATACTCCGGGGCTGAGACGCTACTGATCG
>Ga0210399_10004767_pt1 | contig 10527 bp, 9 predicted proteins | sample IncBWC14MmetaG_FD_150865 | JGI IMG/M metagenome (GOLD analysis project Ga0210399, IMG submission 150865) | Forest soil microbial communities from Barre Woods Harvard Forest LTER site, Petersham, Massachusetts, United States - Inc-BW-C-14-M | ecosystem: Environmental > Terrestrial > Soil >...
TTTACGGGCGCGCCAGTGATCGGAGCTGATGGCATCGGAACTGGCTTTGGGAATAGCGCGACGGGGATTGTGGACGGCCCCGGACAAGCAAATCTGGATTTCTCGTTCCTGAAAACCGTGTTGTTAAACTGGCCTGTTGAGAAAAGCAGTCTTCAATTTCGCGCCGAATTTTACAATGCACTGAACCATCCCCAGTTTGCAAACCCCGACACCAATTTCACATCGCCCACGTTCGGAGTCATCAGCAGTACGGCTGTAAATGCCCGCGTTGGGCAGCTGGCGCTGAAGTATGCGTTCTAGGTGCAAGTACCCTACGTGAATAAATATTTGTCTGGCGAAGTCAAGACTGTGGGGTGGATCCGCATAAGGAGTGCCTCCCATGGATCCGCCCATTTTGTCTGGTGCCAACTTACAGGTAAAGAGCGGCTTCCAGGGTCTTCTCTGGCTGTGCCGTTCCCCAAACCCCCGTAAAGTCAGAGTCTCATCTCCCTGGACAGCCAAGTGCGGCCTCGCGCTATGCGCCCGCTTCCTGTAGGTTCTCAGCAAAGGTCACGCCGGCCCGCCGGGCCCTCTTTAAGGCATCTCCTTGCGGCAGTCAAGGCCGCTGCGCGGATAATCCGGCTTGATTCCTACCTTTGTTTTCCTGGAGCTTGGCACGATACACCATCGCCCGCGTCTCCAGAAGTTCCGCTTCGGCCTTCCGTTTTGTTTTCTGGAGAACCCAAGCGTAATTTCCCAATGCCTCGATCAGCGCGGGATAATCTGGGGGTGAGGCCTTTTCTAAAATGCCGAGTGCTCGCTTGCAGGGCGATTCAGCCTCGGCATAATAGCCGCGGGCCAAGTCAGCCATTGCCACTTTGCTCAAACCACGGGCCACGTCTGGGTGCTCCTGACCCAGTGATTGCTCCTTAACCGTGACCGCTCGTTCGAAAAGCGCCCCGGCTTCGTCATACTTGCGTTGACCAATATAGAGCGCGCCCAAGTTTTCCAACGTCTGTGCAAAATCTTGAGATCGCACCCCAGGTGCTTTGTACCAAATGTTCAACGCACGTTTGTAGAGGGACTCAGCATCTGAAGCATGTTGATGCGCGTACTCAATCATGGCCAGATTGGTGAGAACGAAAGCTACGTCCGGATGTTCCGGACCAAGCAGCTTCTCTCGGATAGCGAGTGCGCGCTGCAAGAGAGGTTCAGCAGCTGAATATTGGCCTTCACGCATCTGCACCATCGCTAGATTGACGAGGCCCGTAGCAACGATTGGGTGCCGCGGTCCAAGAGTCCTTTCCCAGATGGCTAGAGCGCACTGGTAAAGCGACTCAGATTCTTTGTACTTGCCTCGATAATTGTAGCTTTCTGCCAAATTATTAAGAATTGCGGCCACCTCCGCGTGCTCTGGTCCGAAAACTTTTGTCCGAATTGCCAGTCCACGCTGCAGCAGCGGCTCAGCTTCCGAATATTTACCTTGCTTCTGAAGACTCGAGGCAAGATTGTTGAGAGCTGTTGCCACTTCTGGGTGTTCCGGCCCAAGAGCTCTCTCCCATATAGCCAGTGCGCGATGGAAGAGCTGTTCGGCTGCCGAGTATTGACCTTCCCTTTGCAGGAGGACGCCTAGATCATTGAGGACGTTAGCCACGTCTGGGTGTCCCGGTCCCTGTGACTTTTCCTGGATGGCTAAAGCGCGCTTTAAGAGAGGTTCCGCTTCCGAGTACTTGCCTTCCTCTCGCCGAAGCTCGGCCAGATTGGTGAGAACAACGGCTACGGCCGGATGTTCTAGGCCAAAGGTCTTTTCCCGGAAGGCTAGGACGCGCTGAAAGAGAGGTTCAGCTTCCGGATACCTAGCTTGCTTCTGGAAAAGTGAGGCCAGACTATTGACGATGGTAGGTACGCCAGGATCCTCTGGTCCAACCGCCTTTTCCCGAATGGCCAGTGCGCGCTGCAAGAGGGACTCGGCTTCTAAGTATTTGCCCTCCTTTAGCCGAACGGTGCCCAGGTTGTGGAGGACTGTTGCCATGTCCAGGTGCTCTGGCGCAGGCGTCTTCTCCCATATGGCGAGTGCGCGTCGATAGTACAACTCAGCGTCCTCATATTTGCCTTGCGAAGAGTAAAGTACCGCCAAGTTGTTGAGAACCGACGCCACATCCCTGTGCTCGCTTCCGAGAACCTTTTCCCGTATTGCTAGAGCGCGCTGGTAGAGTAGTTCAGCATCCGAGTATTTGGCTTCTTTCAACCGTATCCCAGCGAGATTGTCGAGAACGATGGCTACATCGGGGTGCTCTGGTCCAAGCCCCTTTTCTTGGATGGCGAGCGCGCGTAAATAGAACGGCCCGGCCTCTGAGTACTTGGATTGTTCATTCAGAAGCTTGGCAAGGTTGAGTAAAGTGACTACCTCCTGGCGTTCCGTTCCAGACACCTTTTCGCAGATCGATAAGGCCCGGCGGTAAAGCTGCTCGGCGTCTGCGTAGTTGCCTTTGGCATGCAGCACGGCAGAGAGGTTATTGATCGCCGTTGAAAAACGAGAATCAGATTCTCCGAATTCTTCGGCCCGGCGAAACGCATCCCTGAAGATATTCTCAGCTTGCGCATAATTCCGTTGCTGGTACGCCTGTAAACCGGCCGCGTTCTCACTTTCCCACGATGGCGCCTGAGCAAAGCTTGTCGCGGTGCAAGCAAAAATGGACAGCAGGATGCCTGCATACTGGGGTTTCATTGTGCAGCTCCTCAAGCCGGCCGTGGCCTCCACTATCGATTCTTACGAGTCTTAACGTTGATAGAAAACTGTCAGAATTGTCAGACCAAGCTGGCCCAAATAGGCGAGAGCCAGGCTATTATCTGGAAAACCACTCGGCCGAACCTGGGCGGTGGCTATAAAGTTGTCGGCAAGTTCCTCACCTTGGAGGACCAGCTCTCCTTCATTCATCGCAGAAGTGCATATGATTTTGCCCGTGCAACAATTGTGGATGGTCTGGGAAGAGCTGACGCGGGGACCGGCCTGGAATTACCTCAATCTTTAAGGCGCCCGAACCTGTCAACCATGATGATGCGGGGCGACGCATCGCGCGGGAACTCCTCAAGGACAGCCGAAGTTTCTTTTTACTCGCATGGATAACGCACCTAAATTGTCCGGATCTTCCCTTACTCCCCCAAGACCGGTTTCCACGAGCTATCCGGATTGAAACGTTCCATTTTTACGAATTCAGTGAGAGAGCCAGGCCCAAAGTCCTTTTCGTAAACAACTCCGTCGTGGCTTACGATGAAGCTTTTCACTCCGGTCACGCCGTACTCGGCAGGCGCAGCCACCAGGGCGAAGCCCCCGATCATTACGCCCTTGACGACGAAGTCCATTTCGCCGAGGGGTGCCGCGGGTCCTTGGCCTTTCAGAATTTTGAAGAAATAGCCATGGTATGGCTCCACACCGCCGGAGTAGCCCTGTTCAATCGCGCGGGCAATCTTTTCGCCAATTGGTCCGCCCCAGCTACCGTCCGCGTTCTGCCATGCCAGGCCATCCTGTTTGCCTTGCGTGCTTACAATGCGCTGGGCGTACTGGTTCGCATCGTAGCCTTCGCGCTTCTGGAGTGCATATTCGTGCTGTGCCTCCACGTAGCCACGGCAGATATCAATGGCATCCAATTCATTGCTTCCGATGCGGCGGTAGAGGAGTTCCTGGCGGCCGGCCTTGGCATCAAACGCCCATTTGGCACCCAGCTTCACAATGGGCACTGGGAATGGCCAGTCCTCGTTCCCCACGAGGAGGAATGCGCGGTTCACTTTTTTGGGATCCACGGAGACGCTTTTCTTTTCCCTAGCCTCTGCAGCAAAGTCAGAGGCTCGCTTCCGGTCTTGGGGGTATTCTCCGGAAAAAACTATGTCCTCGCCACCTGGACCAAATATTTCTCTGAGAACACGTTCGTCGAACTGCTCGGCTGCAGCGACTAGAGCGTCGGCAGCTTGCTCCGGAGTATCGAAGGTTTTGGCACCGACAGCAACAGAAGCAGGGGCTGTCTTTTCGGCAGGTTGTTGTGCAGTGAGGTGACCGGGCGCCGACAACAATGCGATTATACCCACGGTCCAAAGAAGCCTAAGGAAGCTTGCCTTCGCGGACGTTAATTTCATATCTTGCTCCTTATGACTACCATTCCTTAGGCCGCTTACCTACGTCGTCCTCCGCCACCACTACGGCCACCGCCTCCTCGAGATCCCATGCTCGAGGAACCGCGGCTGCTGCTGGCGCGCGAGCTCGATCCGTTGTAACCCGTGGAGCCCCTGGAACCTCCTCCGAAGGCATCGCGATTCCCGCCACCGCTGCGCGAGACGTCCCGGCTTCCCACCCGATCCGCTCCGCCTCCGCCCGCTCTGTTGCTAACGCCTGCGCCACCACCTCGGTTACCAGCACCGGTTCCGCTGGCTCGATTGCTCACTCCGTCTCCCCCGCCGCGACTGCTGGGCAGATTTCCGCCCTGCCGGCCAACCTGTTGGCGGGCACTCGCCTGGCGATTGGAAAGCGAGTCTCCGCGTGCCGAACCGCCGAACTTGTCCGCGGTACCTCGGTCCCCGTACGGCGCGCCGCCGCGATGTTGCGGATTATGCTTCCAGCTGGAATCTCCACGGCCTCCGCCTGCGCCTCCGCGACCTGGCTGTTGCGACGGGCGGTTGCCATTGCCAATGTTGTTACGGTTGCCGTTGCCGATATTTGAATTACGGTTGAAATTATTGTTGTTGTTGATGTTGATGTTGTTGTTGCCGCCCCAGCCGCAGCCCCATCCCCAGCCGCCGCCCCAGAACGCTCCCATCATCATGCCAACGCCGAAAGATATGGCTATTCCCGCGGCATAGTATCCCGCCGGCGGATAGTAAATGGGCGGGTAGGGATAGATCGGCGGGCCGTACACCACGACAGGATCATACGAAGGTACATACACGACCTGCGGATTTGCCTGTTCGACCACGATGATAGTCTTGTTCTCGATGACTTTGGTTTCCACCTGCTGTTGCTCGGTTGATTTCAAATTGCCAGTGTCCTGTGCCTTCTTGCGCATGCGCTGCACTGCATCCATTACATCGCTCTGTTGCGCCAGGAAAGCGTTGCCCAAATCTGTGGTCCACTGAATGTCATCTGCCAGCCTCTTTACCACTTCGGGCAACCCGGCCAATGCTTGAATGCTTGGGTCCCAGGGCTGCTTCAGGACGGCATCGGCGAGTGCTTTATCTTTCAGCCCGGGATTCTTTGCCAGCCACTGCTGGAGCTGGATGAGTTCGAGAGGATAAGTGGAAGCCGCGAGGGTCTGGGCTAGCATCGGGTCTGGATAGAGGGCAATGGGCGCAACGAGGGAATCCAGTTGGTCGGGTGGAATCTTCGCTGCCTGGCCCTGTGGCGGAGCCGCCTGCGCCGAACCAGGCTGCGGCATAGATGCCAAAGTGTCGCCTGGCACGATGGATATCGTGCAGACCATCACTATCAGGTATCGGAAGTTCGCACCTAAAAACTTTCGTTTTGGGTTCATGGCGGCCTCTGCTCTTGATCCCGAACCTCATGAGTCCGTGCTGGACAGCGCACACTTACACAGTCTGTCCACGACGTGCCCGTACGCTCCTCGACACTAAGTCATGGTGCGCCCTCGCAGAAACTGGCAAAAATTACAGTTCGAGGGCGAGCTCTGTCCTGTCACCCACCGTCACTTCATATGCTCGCGGAGATTGACCAGCAGTTGATCGGCGGATTCGAGGCGAATCAAGCCTGCACGTGGGTACTCGACGTCTAGCATGACGTACACGATGATGACCGTAAGGACTGTGAAGCCGAGGATGTGGAGCCAACTCCGGTGTTGACCACTCGACATCCGAAAACCAGCCAACAGGGAACAGATGAGCCCCAAGCTGAACAACAACGCATAAATGATCCTTGGAGGGTGAAGTTGTAGCGCCATTGTGCGGGTGGTGGAGATGTCGATCATGTTGTTCAGCGCAGGGAGCAGCAACAGACCAGCGGAAGGATGAGAATCGGGGAGTCGAGTAGCCTCTACCGCCTCGGTCCAGACCTCTTCCTGGATCTTCTTGGAATTGGCCATCTCGATTTCGGCCGCCACCATATTCGGAAGCCTGCGGTAAGTCTCCAGCCGCGAGTCCACATAGCGGCGAAACAATTCCTGAAGTGCAGGCTGGGCTTGGTGAGACAGCAAGTGCAGCCGCAGATAGGCGGTTTCGATGCTATTGACCTCCTCGGCGGTCAACATCCGTTTCTCGTTGAACCGCGATGCCGCTCCCGAGAAGGTGAACGCTACCATCAAGCCAAACAGCGCGAAAACCGCGCCCTCGACCGTTCCAAGTCCGCCGCGCTCGCCTTCCGACTCTTTCGGACGGCGCCGGACACCGAAGCGTCGGCCTGTTTCCAACAGAAGCAGCATGCCGATGAAAAGAAGCAGCGCAAAAAGTAGTGGTGGAACGGGAGGTTCCATGAGAGGCGCTCCTTATCCGGAACCGCTGCAGGATTTCGACCTTCTCCGGACCATGGTCCGGCTGGTTACGGATTGAGAGTCACCGGCGGTCCGCTGACTCGCTTTGCGGTGAGGTCGACGTTCACTTCAACGCGGTTGGCAATCTTGATGAAGGGAATACCCTTGTTCATGCCGTAGTCCTTGCGGTCGAAGGCCATTGTCCCTTTGATCGTGCCTGAGCCTGTCCCTTTGCCGGTAATCGTAAGAGTTAGCTTTTCAGGTTTGCTAACTCCGCGTATCGTAAAGTCGCCGTCCACCTCAAAGGTGTCGGAACCAGTCTGTACAATCTTCGTGGACTTAAACGTGATCAATGGATTCCGCTCTACGTCAAAGAAGTCTTTGCCCTTCAGCTTGCCGTTCTTCATGCCGCTTCCGGTATCCACGCTGGCCGCCTGAATTCTGATTTCTAAAACGGCGGTCGAAAGATCAGGAGACGTAAATGTTAGAGTGGCGTCCCACTTGTCGAAGGCGCCTTTTATAGACACCGAAGCTTCTACATCGAACTTAATCGAGCTTTCTACCGGGGTGATTTCGAAGACAGGAGCCTGTGCTCGGCTCACTGGAGGAAGCACGGCGTACGCTATGAAGCACAAGACAGCCATTCTCATGGAATTCCTCCTTGAACGCGAACGCTCCGACAGAACTTTGCGAAAGTGAGAGGGTGTCACCAAATGGAAACACCATCCAACTGTTAAATGTTACAGACCAGGACATCCGGTCAAGAACGGGCTGCCTCCGCCTGCGCTGCCCGCACAAATGATTTCCGATGTTTCTGATCTACGGGCGGCGGCGCGGACCGGCTCTGCGAGAATTCAGCGCGCGACCAGTGCTGCCACGTCCACTCGCTGGTCAATGCCCTCAACGTATTCCTGCAATCCCTCGGCCCGTAACATGTCCCGCACATCGCCGTGAACCTCTGCGAGCTTTAGTTGGGCTCCTCGGGCCGCAAGTTCCCGGTGTAGATCGCTCAACATGCGCCCTCCTGCGAGATCGATGTTCGCCGAGGTGGAGAGGTCTAGAATCACCAGTTTCAGGCCGGAATAGGCTTCTGCTTGGCTCAATATTTCAGCCTTGACGTTTTGCACGTTGAAGTAAAACAACCCCGACTCTATGCGGAAGACCAGCACGCCGGGAATGAGCTCGTGTTCTGAATATCGCGACGCGTCCACAAAACGGTCGCTTCCCGGCAAGCGTCCCAATCGCAATACGCGCGGGCGGGATGCACGCCGGAGCAGAAGTAGTATGGTAAGTACCGCGGCCAGTAGCACGCCCTTCAGAATTCCGAAGACCAATACCCCTAGCGTGGCGACCACGGCTACTCGAAATTCCAGTTTGCTTACCTTCCGGATGTGCTTCAGTTCCTTTGGCTGAAGCAGCCCCCGAACCGCCATGAAGACCACCGCTGCCAAGACCGGGTCGGGAAGGTTTTTCATCAATCCCGTCAGAAACAGCAGGACCGCACCGATGCTGACGGAAGCAAATACCAGGGCGAGGGGAGTTTTGGCCCCGCCTTTTTCGTTTACGGCAGTTTGCGACATTCCCCCTGCCAGCGGAAATCCGTGTCCCAGGCCCGAGGCGAGGTTCGCCAATCCTAGGGCTAATAGTTCCTGGTCGGCATTGATCTCGTAGCGATGTTTCAGCGCGAAGGTGCGGGCCACGGAGATACCCTCCACGTAAGCCAGCAGAAAGCATCCGAGTGCGAGAGCGAACAGGTCATCGACTTCGCGCCATGCTACGAGCGGCCAGTGGAGGTGTGGCAGTCCAGCCGGAATCGAGCCAATAGTCTTCACACCAAGTCCGGCCATCGGCATCACGGACATGAAGGCGATGGAGAGCACCATAACGAAGAGCGCGACTGGTCGGCGCGGCAAAAGCCACTCGCCTAAAATCAGAAGAGCTAGTGCCCCTGCTCCTATGGCGAGAGTCGGCAGGTTCGTCTGTCCCAGGTGTTCTGCTACTTGCACAATACGGCTGAAGAAGTTACCGCCCCCCGTTTTTACTCCGAACAGTTTCGGGAGCTGAGTGGAAATGATCACAAGCCCGGCGCCCACTTTGAAGCCGCTGAGAACGGTCTCGGAGATGAAATTTACGACGTTGCCAAGACGAAAGAGCCAGGCAAGTGCGCCAATGACCGCGACTAGCACCGCCGTTGCCATAGCCAGCTGAATTTGGCGATCCGTATCGCCCGAAACCATACTGCCGAGAGAGGCACCCACCAGGATGGAGATTGCCGACGTTGGTCCCACTGCCATCTGCCTGGAGGTGCCAAACGCCGCGTACGCCACACCTCCCAGGAGGCAGGAATAGAGCCCCGCTTCTTTCGGGAGGCCCGCCAGGGAGGTGTAGGCCAGCGAAACTGGAACGGCGAATGCCGCCAGCGTCAATCCCGCGACAAAATCCAGACGCAGCCATTGCTTTTGATACTGCCGTGCCCAATGAAGGACGGGCAGTGCCGAGCGCAGCCGCTGCCGAAGACTTTGCGTATTTTGTAATGACGCGGGCATGAGTGGTGAGTGGCTGCTTCCGATAGATTCCTCAATGGCGCCAACCCTAAAAGCAATCCCTGCACCCCACATCTGTGAGTATTGACAGTTCCACGGGCCCCTCTCGAATCAATGGGTCATCGTCTCGGCAGCAGCTGAGAGGCCAATACACGCGGCGAAGAATCAGAAGGATTTGTACTCGCGCTCCTCCGAAGTGCGTTAGGAGCGCTTTTGCCTTTTTGACAAAAACTCATAGTGGAAGTCGCCTAACCGGACACCTGACGTACCAAAACTTCACATATTCGATTATCGCGGTATATCAGGCATTAGACCGTAACCGCATTGCTACAAACGGTGAAATGAGATAATAGTTCCCCCATCGCGCAGTACTCTGTGACACCATGGCGGCTGCCTGAATCACTCTTCACAGTCGCAGGGCTCTGAGGTTTGAGCAACTAATTTAGAAGTCTGAGCAACTAATTTGCACGCGGCGTGTTCTCCATAATTGGACGGGATAAAAGAGAGATTGTCCTTCTGCTCTAAGCACAAAAGTGGAGTAGTAACTTATTGTCATCAATCCGCATTCTTGTAGCTGATGATTACGAACGCTGGCGACGCCAAGTCTGCTTGCTGCTTCAGGCACGGCTGGAATGGCAAGTCATTGCCGAGGCGTCGGATGGATCAGAATGCATTCAGAAGGCTGAGGAACTGAAACCGGACTTGATTGTGCTGGACATCGGTCTCCCAAGACTGAATGGAATTGAAGCGGCCCGGCGGATACGACAACTCTCCCCAAGCTCCAAAATAGTCTTCCTTAGTCAGAACAATGATCTCGACATCATGCGCGCTGCTTTGAGCACGGGCGCCCTAGGCTACGTTCATAAAACAGATGCCCGAAGCGAACTACCGGCTGCCGTGGATGCGATACTTCGGGGTAAGCAATTTGTTAGTAGCAGCTTGAAAGGCTACGAATTCACCGGCACCTCAGGAGAGGAAGCCCGTCACCGCCATGAGGTTCTGTTCTATTCTGATGACGCGGTTCTTCTAGATAAACTTACTCGCTTTGTTGCTGCCGCCCTAAAGGCCGGTAACGCGGCTATTGTGCTCGCTACGAAGTCACACCGGAATAGTCTTCTTATGAGACTGAAGGCAGTGGGGGTAGATACAAATGACGCCCTTCGACGGGGTAACTACATTTCATCGGATGCCGCTGACACGCTCTCAAGAGTCATGGTCAATGACATGCCTGACCCGGTTCGATTCTTCGGCGGCATTGGCGGCTTGATTGAAGCAGCTGCGAAAGCAACGAAATCAGAGCAACCGCAGGTTGTTGTGTTTGGTGAGGCCGTGGCCCTCTTGCAGGCAGAAGTCAAAGTGGATGCGGCTATACGGTTCGAACAACTCGGAAACGATCTAGCCAAGACACACGAAGTAGATATCCTGTGCGCATACCCATTGAGCTGCTTTCACGGCGAGGAAGACGAGCGCGTTTTCCAAAGCATCTGTGCGGAACACTCGGCCGTTTATTCTCACTGAGATAGTGAGACTCAATTCTA
>Ga0210399_10004769_pt1 | contig 10526 bp, 8 predicted proteins | sample IncBWC14MmetaG_FD_150865 | JGI IMG/M metagenome (GOLD analysis project Ga0210399, IMG submission 150865) | Forest soil microbial communities from Barre Woods Harvard Forest LTER site, Petersham, Massachusetts, United States - Inc-BW-C-14-M | ecosystem: Environmental > Terrestrial > Soil >...
TGCCGCCGCTCGCGCCGGCGGAGCTGCTCGAAGTCTCCATGGTGCAATCGATTGCCGGCGTGATCGAGGGCGGCGCGCTGACCAACCGCCGGCCGTTCCGGGCGCCGCATCATTCCGCCAGCATGCCGGCCTTGGTCGGCGGCGGCCTGCATGCGCGGCCGGGCGAGATTTCGCTCGCCCATCACGGCGTGCTTTTCCTCGACGAGCTGCCGGAATTCCAGCCCCAGGTGCTCGACTCGCTGCGCCAGCCGCTGGAAACCGGCGAGGTGTCGATCGTACGCGCCAATCATCGCGCCACCTATCCGGCGCGCTTCATGCTGGTAGCCGCGATGAATCCGTGCCGCTGCGGCCACGCCAACGATGCCGGCTATACCTGCCGGCGCGGGGCCAATGCGCGCTGTGCCGCCGATTATCAGACACGCATTTCCGGCCCGCTGATCGACCGCATCGACCTGCATATCGAGGTGCCGGCGGTGACTGCCGCCGATCTCCTCTTGCCGCCGCCGGCCGAAGGAAGCCGTGAGGTTGCCGAACGCGTCGCACAGGCGCGCGAGCGGCAGGCGGCGCGCTACGCGGCGATCGGATTGCCGCATCTGCGCAGCAATGCCGCCGTATCCGGCACCGTGCTGGAAGATGTGGCGCGGCCGGACTCCAGCGGACTTGCGCTGCTGCGCGAAGCCGCCGACGCCATGCGGCTGTCGGCGCGCGGCTATCATCGCGTGCTGCGGGTCGCCCGCACGCTCGCCGACCTCGACGGCGCCGACAAAGTCGGCCGCGTCCATCTGGCGGAGGCCCTCTCCTATCGCGCGCTGACCGACGAGGTGCGGCGCGCAGCGTGACGCCGGAGCCGCAACCGGGCCGTCCGATCCGCCGACATCCCATTGACTGCGATTCGCCAAGCGCGGAGCATCGCGCTGCACATACGATGTGATTCGCCGCCGTCCGCAAGGCGTCGGCTGACGCGGCACCGGCCTCGATGACCAATCCGCCCCGCAAGCTCGCGTTTATCCTGGCCTCAACCGAACATGGCGCGATGATCGTCAATCGCTTTGACGAATATCGGCGGCCGGACAACTCCGGCTTCGGCGTCGGCTTCCAGTTGCTCGAGAATGCCGCTTACGATCCGGCCGACGTCACGCTGCTGCTTATGCTGCTCGATCTGCGCCGCCGCTGCTACGGCGACGGCATCGTCGCCATCGATTGCGGCGCCAATATCGGCGTGCACAGCGTCGAATGGGCGAGACACATGACCGGCTGGGGCATTGTCATCGCCATCGAAGCGCAAGAACGCATCTATTACGCGCTCGCCGGCAATCTCGCGATCAACAATTGCTTCAACGCCCGCGCCATCCACGCCGCGGTGAGCATGGCGCCGGGCAAAATGAAGATTCCCAACCCGAACTATCTCGCCCCCGGAAGCTTCGGCAGCCTAGAGCTGAAACTGCGCGACGGCACCGAATTCATCGGCCAGGCGATCGATTATTCCGAAGCCCGCATGGTCGATGTGAGCGCCATCAGCCTCGACGCATTCAACTTCCCCCGCCTCGATCTGATCAAGATGGACGTCGAGGGCATGGAGTTGGAAGCCCTGGCGGGCGCTACCAAGAGCATCCAGCTCCATCGCCCGATGATGCTGATCGAAGCGCTCAAGGTCGATGCCGGAAGCTGCGCGCCTGGCTCGAAGAGCTGAACTACTCGGTTCTGCAGAGCGGGATCAATCTGCTCGCGATCCACAGAGAGGACGAGTGCCTCAAGCACCTGAAAATCGAGCACCAGAAATCCGCCTAGATTCTTTGTTTTGAGCATGATCTTGTCCGAAAACCGGTTCCCACTTTTCGGGATCATGCTCTAGACTAGCGAGCATATCTTTCCCCGAAATCGCCGTCCGCTCGATCTTTTGCTTGAGCTACTTTTTTAGGACGACCTGCCAGGCCCGGGCCGGCGCCGGATGATATTTCCAGATCACGCTCTCAAGAAAGAGCCGGGCTCAGCCGCCATTGGCGACATGCACGCCGCCACGCATGCCGATCGCTGCCAGAAACTCCTGCCGGGTCTCGGCGTGATCGCGAAACACCCCGAGCATGCGGCTCGTGACCATGCTGACGCCGGTCTTGTGGATGCCGCGCGTGGTCATGCATTGGTGGGTAGCCTCGGTCACCACCGCGACGCCGTGCGGCTTGAGCACCTCGTCCAGGCAGGTTGCGATTTCGGCGGTCATCTTTTCCTGGATCTGCAGGCGCTTGGCATAAACTTCCACGAGCCGCGCCAGTTTTGAAATGCCGACCACGCGATTGCGCGGCAAATAACCGATGTGCACGCGGCCGATGATCGGCGCCATGTGGTGTTCGCAATGCGACTCGAAGCGGATGTCGCGCAACACGACCACCTCGTCATAGCCGCCGGTTTCCTCGAAGGTGCGCTTGAGATAGTCGCGCGGATGATCCTTGTAGCCGGCGAACCATTCCTCATAAGCACGCACCACCCGCGACGGGGTAGACCGCAGCCCCTCGCGATCGGGGTCGTCGCCGGCCCACTGAATGAGCGTGCGCACAGCCGCCTCCGCCTCTTCGCGAGTGACACGCGCTGGGGCGGGCGATTTCGCTGCCGAACGCTTGGAATTTACAGCCTTATCCATCCACTCATCTCCCGGCCGGCCCGACCATGCCAGCGTCGGTTCCGTGCAACCAATGTTAACAAAGCGTCAACCCTTGCTCCAATCGTCGGTCCGGAAGGCAAGGGTTGCGCAAGGTTCATACGCCAAATTTCACGAGACTACATAGATAACTGCACCGATAGCGGCGCATGCCCCGTATGGCTGGAGCGACGGCCGCCGGGACCAAGCCGAGCGGGATAGCGACAATGCGCCCTCGCGCACACCTTCGAAAACCCGCCATCGCGACCCGCCGTCTCTCCTCGTTCATCGTTCGCGCCGTAATCGTCACGTTCATGTCGTTTGCGGTCGCCTTCGGCTTCCTGGCGGGGGCGACATCGCCCGCGGCCCATTACGACCCATATATGTTCGCCATCGGCGTTGCGTCACTGTTCGGCGCCGCCTGTGGCGCCATGGGCATCCTGATCGCGCGCATCCGACGGATGAAGGCGGAGTTGCGCGAGTTGGAGACGCGTCTCGACGAGGCAGCTGACCGGAACTGGGAAATTCGCGAAACCCAGGAGCGCACCGCAAGTTTCCTCGAGGCGCAGGACGACGTAATCGTGCGGCGCGACGCCAATGGCGCGATCAGTTACGTTAACGACGCTTATTGCGCGCTTGCCGGCCGCGGCCGCGAAGACCTGGTTGCCAGCACCTTCACGTTGCCGGTGCTGGAACAGAGCGAAACCACAGTCATGGCGGACGGCGCGCGCGCCTGTGATCAGAAAATAGCGGCGATCGATGGCGCCCGCTGGATCGCCTGGCGCGAAGTGACCGTGCGCGCCGACGGCCCAAGCGAGATGCAGAGCGTCGGCCGCGACGTGACCGACCGCGTGCTGACCGAACGCGCGCTCGCGGTCGCGCGCGACCAGGCCGAAGCGGCCAATCGCGCCAAGTCGCGGTTCCTGACGATGGTTTCGCACGAGATCCGCACTCCGCTGAACGGCATTCTCGGCATGGCCGATCTCCTCGGGGACACGGCGCTGACGCCGGAGCAGACGACCTATCTGAAAGCCGTGAAGACCTCGGGCGAAACGTTGCTCTCGCTGATCGAGGAGGTGCTCGATTTTTCCAAGATCGAAGCCGGCCGGCTCGATCTCGCGGTGCGGCCGTTTTTGCTCGCATCCTTTGTCGAGGAAGTCGTCGAGCTGCTCGGCCCGCGGGCGCAGGAAAAAGGCCTCGAGATCGGCTGCTATGTGGACGAGCGCCTGCCCGCGCGCGTGGTCGGGGACGCCGCGCGCCTGCGCCAAGTTCTGTTCAATCTCGCCGGCAATGCGATCAAGTTCACCGAGAAAGGCGGCGTCTCCATCGTCGTCGAGCCAGCCGCGCAGCCGGATATGATTTCCATCGCCGTGAGCGACACCGGCATCGGCATCTCGCTGCAGGACCAGGCGCGTATTTTCCTGGAATTCGAGCAGGCCGACGGCAGCTCGACCCGCAAATTCGGCGGCACCGGCCTTGGGTTGACGATTTCAAACCGGATCGTCGAGAGCATGGGCGGCTCGATCGCGGTTGAAAGCGCGCCCGGGCAAGGCTCCACGTTTCGCGTGGCGGTCGCGCTGCCGAGCGCCGATGAGGCCGGCCTGCCGGCGCTCGCGGTGCCTGATCCGAGCGGCGGCGACATTCTCATCGTCGCGCCGGCTCTGACCGAGGCGTCGTTGATCGCCCGCCATCTGCAACGCTGGGGCGCCCACACCAAAATCGTTCCCGACGAAAAAGTCGCCGCCGCGATCCTGCCGGAACGGATCTGGAGCGCGCTCCTTGTCGATCACGTGCTCGGCACCGAAGCCAGCAGGGAACTCGCACGCGCCGCGGCGAGCGTGCCGCAGCGCATCGTGCTGGTGACGCCGGCGATGCGCACGGAACTCGCCGCGCTCAAGGACGCGGGCTTCACTGGATATCTGATTAAGCCGGTGCGCGCTGCGTCGCTCGCTGCGCGTCTTTCGACCAATGACGGCTTCGAGTCGGGCGGCATGAGCGAAGGTGCCGAGCCGCCAAGCACGGCCCATGCCGGCGGTGGACTTTCGATTCTTGTGGCCGAGGACAATGATATCAACGCGCTACTGACACGCGCGCTGCTGATCAAGCTCGGTCATCATCCGACCGTTGCGGCAAACGGCGCGGCGGCAGTCGACTGTTGGGTTGCGGCGCGCGCCGGCCACGCGCCTTTCGATCGCATCCTGATGGACCTGCACATGCCGGGCATGGACGGCTTGGAGGCAGCGCGCCGCATCCGCGCCAACGAAGCGGAGATTGGAGCGCCGCGTACGCCGATCCTGGCACTGACCGCCAACGCTTCGGCCGAGGATCGCGAAGCGTGCCTCGCCGCCGGCATGGACGGCTTCCTCGTCAAACCGCTCGACCGCGAACGGCTTGCGGCGGCGCTTGCGAATGCCGGGAAAGCGGCGCTCGCGGCCTAGCTCATTTCAATTTGCGTCCAAGCCCGAGCGAGCGCGGCGCGGGCTGGATCGTGACGGTTTGATGAATGATCTAGCTCAATAACAACGTCATGCTCATCTGCTTTCTTCAATGCGCAAGCGAGCAGGTGGCGGCGCATGAAATCAGAAATCATCGAGCGGCTCGGACAGGCCGATTTGTTGTTGCCGGCGCTGATTGCGGAAGGCTTGACCGCGAACGACCGCGTCAAACTCCGCTTGAGCGTTTTGCAAGCGGCTGCCCGTCACGCCGGCGAACCGAGCGGCGCTCGCTTCGATCTGGCGCGCGAATGCCATGCTGCGGGGATTGACCACATCGCGCTGGAAACCCTGGTCAATCGCGCAGTCCTGTCCGCGGGCGAGCAGATTTCAGCGCCGGGATTGGGCGCATTAGGTGCCGCCATCTGGGACGATGTGGTCGCCATGATCCGCGTCGTGAAAGCGGGCGACACGGCGGACGGCACGAAAGCCGAAGAGCGGCTGGGGGCCCTGCAAAAACTTGCTCCGGTCGGCACCTCCGACATCGTTGAATTTCGCGACGTCATGCGGCTCACGGCGATTTCCGATACTGACGGCGACAGCCTGCACCGTCTGGTCATGGATTTGCACAAGGCGCTCAACCGGCTCGCCGCCGCGCATGCGGAGGAGACGCTGGCCGGGGCGCGCGTCTCAGGATTGCTGCCGGAGGACCGCCCGCGGTCGAAGCTTTCATGCGCGGCGTGCACGCGACCGAAAAGCTCAAATTCGGTCATCCGGGGTTGGCAACGACCGCGACCCGCAGCGGCGAACGGCTGACCGTCCAGAACGATATCGGCGAGACCGATGCTCATGTGGTGGTGATCACCGTCGAGCACGATGTCGTGACGGTGACCTACACCGATGTGCATCTGGCGCGCGCCAAGTTCTTCATCGGCATGTTCCGCAATTTCACCGTGGATTGGAGCGGGCTGGAGCGCAAAAGCGCGGCCGGCCTCGGTGACGACGGCGCCTTCTATCTCGTCACCGGCCGCTTCACTGACGACAACGCCGAGAGCCGTGACGTGTTTCTGGAGAGCATCGGCGCCTCGCTTGTGTTCCTGATCGACTGGAACAAAGCCCGCAAAGTGCTGCGCGAATGGATTTCCAAGAATGACGCCATCCGCGTCTTGTCCTGGGCGGCGCATCACCGCTTCGGCCATCGCGCCTTCCTCGAGCTCGGCGGCGGCGATCTGGTTGCCGCGGCGGTGCATCACGCGACGCCGACCCGCATCGGCTTTGGCGAGCGCCTGGACAATGTGCTCGGGCGCGACGCCGCCGTCGATTTCGTCAAGACGGTGCTGCGTGTTTCGGCGGAGGCGCTGGCCGAGGGCGGCTCCACGCGCCTGGCGCGCGACCGCATCGAAGCAGCGCTGGTCGCGCACCTGCAACGCGTCGATCGCACCTTGATGGCGGTGATGATCAGGCAGGCGGGCCTCGCGCGCGAGATCGCGGCCGCCACCGCCCGCTTTGTCGCCGAGCGCCAAGCCGGCCGGCCGTTCGACGCGACAGCGCTGGCGGATCGCGCACGGCGCATCGAGGAAAAGGCCGACCGGATCGCCGTCGATGCGCGCAGCGCCATCGTGCGCTTCAATGCCAACCGCAGCATCGAACGGCTGGTCAATCAGATGGAGGATACGGTCGACGAGCTCGAACAGGCCGCCTTCGTCGCCTCGGTCATTCCGGGCAAGATTCCTGCGGAACTGCTCGAACCGCTTGCGGAACTCTGTATGGCGACGGTTTCCGGCACCGAAGCGGCGGCGGCCGGTGTTGCGGCGGCGGCCGACGTTCCGGAGGGCCATCGCATCGACACCGAAGATGCGCTCGCCGCCATCGGGCGATTGAGCGATGTCGAGCACAAAGCCGACGCAGCGGAACGCGCAGTAACGGCGCGCATTCTAACCGGCGATTTTCAGTTCAAAGCGGCGCTGTCGGTGCTCGAATTCGCCCGCGCGCTCGAGCGATCGACCGATCGGCTGGCGGCCTTCGGCCATCTGTTGCGCGACCACGTGCTCGCGGATTTGTCGGCTTAAAGGTCATCCTGAAAGGTGGACGACGTCTTCGGAAAAGCGCATGCGCAACCAGGGAGGAACGACGTGAGCGTGCAGATTGCCCGCATCGGCGGCGAAACGGCGGAGCAATATTCCGCCGACATCGTCGGCGGAAAGGCCGCCAACCAGGCGCGCATGGCCGCGCTCGGCCTGCCGGTGCCGCCCGCCTTCGTACTTCCGATCAGCCTTTGTGCCGCGACCGTCAACGGCGAAGCAAGCGCCGCGCAAGATCTTGCTGCGGCACTCGCTGAAGGAATCCAATTCCTCGAAAAGACCACCGGCAAAAAGTTCGGCGACCGGAGGCGGCCGCTTCTGGTCTCCGTGCGATCCGGCGCCGCGCGCTCGATGCCGGGCATGCTCGACACGGTGCTCAATGTCGGCTGTTCGCTGCCGGCCGTTCACGGCCTTGTGCGCATGACGGGCCATCCGCGCTTTGGCAACGATTGCCGGCGCCGCTTTCTCGAAAGCTACGGCACCGTCGTGCTCGGCATCGATCGCACCGAATTCGCCAACACGCGCGACGCGCTCGTCGCCGCCGAACATGTCGGCAGCGAAGCCGCGCTCGATTGCGATGCAATCGAACATCTGGCCGCCGCCTACGAGCGTGTCATCGAAGACGATGGCCGGGTGTTGAGCGACGATCCGACGGAGCATCTGATATCGGCCGCCCAGGCCGTCTTTCGCTCGTGGATGAGCGATCGCGCGGGCACCTATCGCAGACTGCAGCATCTGGAGGATTTGCAAGGCACCGCCGTCACCGTGCAGGCGATGGTCTTCGGCAATGCCGGCGGATCGTCGGGTGCGGGCGTTGCTTTTTCGCGCGATCCGTCCAGCGGAGTTGCAACGCCGGTGATCGATGTACTGTTCGACAGCCAAGGCGAAGACGTGGTGTCCGGCGATCACAATCCGGAGACCGAAAACGCCCTGGCCGTTTCGTTGCCGCAGGCGGCGAACGATCTTCGCGCCGCCTTGCGCCGGCTCGAAGACGAATTTGCCGATGTGCAGGACGTTGAATTTACCATCGAAAACGGCAAGCTGTGGATGCTGCAAACGCGCGCCGCCAAGCGCACACCGCGTGCCGCGCTACGGCTGGCCATCGATTTCGTGAAGGAGGGAAGGATCTCCGCGGCCGAAGGTTTGAGCCGGCTCGACGGCGTGGATCTGCGTGCGCTGGTCAACAAACGCCTGGTGATCGCAGCGCAGCCGATCGGCCACGGCACGTGCGCATCGTCGGGCGTCGCTGTCGGCCGCGCCGCATTCGATTCCGACAGCGCGGCGCGCTTCGCAGCTGGCGGCGACCCGGTCATTTTTAGTCCGTCCCGACACCACGACCGCGGACGTCGCGGGCTTCGCTACGGCGGCAGGAATCGTCACCGCCGTCGGCGGACGCACCGCGCATGCCGCATTGGTCGCGAGGCAGATGGGCAAGCCCTGTATCGTCGGCTGCACGGCGCTGTCGATTGGACCGGCCGCCCGCGCCGCGCAGCTTGCAGGGACGGCGATCGGCGAAGGCGATTGGCTTTCGATCGACGGCGAAGCCGGCGCGATCTATCTCGGCCGCGGCGATGTGGTCACCGAGCGGCCGGAAGCCGAATTGGCGGAGGTCGAGCGCTGGCGCGCCGCGGCGGCGTGAGGTGGCGCTCCAATCGGCGCGTCACAACCGGCGCAGCGCCACTTCCTCGATCTGGTGGCTTTCGCCCTTTTTCAGGATCAGATCGGCGCGCTGCCGCGTCGGCAGAATATTCTCGTGCAGATTGAGAAGATTGATGCGGGTCCAGATCGACGTGGCGGTGGCGATGGCTTCGCGGTCCGACAGCTTGGCGTAGCGGTGGAAATAGGATTTCGGATCGACGAAGGCCGTGCCCCGCAAGGTCAAGAAACGGTTGACGTACCAGGACAACAACACGTCCTCGTCGGCATCGAGATAGATCGAGAAATCGAAGAAGTCGGAGACGAACGGAACAGCCTTGCCGTCCTTGGGCAGACGCCCGGCCTGCAGCACGTTGAGACCTTCGACAATCAGGATGTCCGGCCGCTCGATCTCGATCCAATGGTTCGGAATGACGTCGTAGATCAGGTGCGAATAAACCGGCGCCCGCACCGGATGCAGTCCGGCCTTGATTTCGGACAGAAAGCGCAGCAGCGCCGGCAGATCGTAGCTCTCGGGAAAGCCCTTCTTCTCCATCAGGCCTTCGCGTTCGAGCACGGCGTTGGGGTAGAGGAATCCGTCGGTGGTGACGATACCGACCTTGGGCACATTCGGCCAACGCGCCAATAGCGCCTGCAGCACGCGCGCGGTGGTCGACTTGCCGACGGCGACCGAGCCGGCAACGCCAATGATGTACGGCACCTTGGCGTCTTCGGTGCCGAGAAAGCCTTGCTGGGCGCGAAACAGGCGCTGGGTGGCCACCACGTAGAGCGACAGCAGCCGCGACAACGGCAGGTAAATTTCCTCGACCTCGGAGATGTCGAGCCGATCGTGCATGGAGTGCAGCCGCGACACTTCATCGGGCTCGAGCGTCATCAACGTATCGGCGCGCAGCTTCGCCCATTCCGCGCGGGAGAAAACGCGATAGGGCGAAACTTCCGGCGCGTTACGCTGATCCATGCTCATCCGCCCTTGCGGGCTGCCTTCTCGTCGAGGCCGGTCTGCCGGGTGCGCTCGCCAAGCACCGCTTCCACCTCGGCCAGCGACACGCCGCGCACCTCCAGCACCACGAGCAGGTGATAGAGGAGGTCGGCCGTCTCGGCGACCAGCCGGGTGCGATCTTCGGCGATGGCCGCAATGGCCACTTCCACGGCTTCCTCGCCCAGCTTCTTGGCGCAATGGGCGACACCCTTGTCGACCAGCGTACGCGTGTAGGACGCCCCGGGATCGGCCTTGGCCCGAGTCTGCACGCGCTTTTCCAGGTCGTAGACTGTGAATGGCTCCATGGGCCGTTCCTTAGCATCTCTCTCCGCGGCCGGGGAGAGGCCGTACGCATAGATAGTTTGCTTGGATGACAGTTGCCCGGATGGCTTCTTTGACAATTTGATAGCTTGTTGGGCTCACGGCGGCGAAGAACCCCCAGGGGGAAGATCGTTCATGGCGGCACCGACCCTCGATTTCTGGTTCGAGTTTAGTTCGACCTACTCGTACCCGGCGGCCCTGCGCATCGGCGCGCTGGCAGCCGAAGCCGGAGTTGAGGTGCGTTTGCGCCCCTTTCTGCTCGGGCCGATTTTCCAGGCGCACGGCTGGAATACGTCGCCATTCATTCTTTATCCGGCAAAGGGCCGCCATATGTGGCGCGACCTCGAGCGCATCTGCGCCGAGCTGTCGCTGCCGTTTCGGCGCCCGGAGCACTTTCCGCAATCGGGACTGCTAGCGGCACGCGT
>Ga0210399_10004772_pt1 | contig 10525 bp, 6 predicted proteins | sample IncBWC14MmetaG_FD_150865 | JGI IMG/M metagenome (GOLD analysis project Ga0210399, IMG submission 150865) | Forest soil microbial communities from Barre Woods Harvard Forest LTER site, Petersham, Massachusetts, United States - Inc-BW-C-14-M | ecosystem: Environmental > Terrestrial > Soil >...
GGCGGTAATCGCGTTGAGCTGAGCAGCACCTAAGTCATTTGAGCTCAATATTTTACCCGTAAGTTATTGAAAACAGAGATCAAATTCGCCAGTTGCGCACTCACCATCATTCCCACCCGCATGTTTACTGAAGATTCGCAATACCAGGGGGAGGGGGATACCGCTCCACAGCCGCGCGAGTGTGCAGGAATCTGCACACTCTTACATCGTGATACCCGGAGACCGAAAATTTAATTCCGTAGAGATTCGCAGTGCAAGACCAAACTGTTCAGCAAAGAGGCACGACAAAATCATCATCATTGCTTCTTCATCAGTCTCAATTGCGATGGGCAATTAATAAACGGTGCGATCAGGAATCTAAGGTATGATCGAGACATGCCTTATATTTTGGAACATCTAACCAGCCTTCGTCAGGAAATCACGGATTTACGGAACATGAACGCGAAGTCGGCGGCCCGGAGCGCGGACAGCCAGATTGACCAGTCGGCGGTGGAGATGCGGGCCAACCGGTTGGTGGAGATCAAGAAAGAGCTGTCGCAGATGCTGAACCGGCCGGAAGATCCGCGGGTGTGGTGGGAAAAGGGCGGACGGCGGAACCGGGTAGCGTAGTTTTTTCGAGCTAGTTTGGGTTGGTAGAGACTCTTTTTGTGGCGCCTTCATTGGACTTGGGTCCGGTGAGGGCTTTTGTTTTTTGGGGGTGGAGTGGAGGTGGAGACGAAAACCAAGGTCCCTCGCTTCGCTCGGGACGACACAACTGAGAGAAGCGTTAGGCTGTCAGCGATTGGGCTGCGGCAGTCAGGGCTGCAGTCAGGCCTTCGGCGGTGGGAGCGCCGCCTTGGGCCAGGTCTTTGCTGCCGCCGCCGCGTCCGCCGAGTTTGGCTAACGTTTCTTTCAGGAGCTTGCCCATGTCGTGGGGCTGCCCGGCGGATTGGGCGAAGACGAGCGCGGGCTGCGGGGAGTCGGCAGCAAGGAGCGCGATGGCGGTGGATTGACGCGTTATTTTTTGGGCGAGGAGTTTGAGGAAGTTGAGGTCGCGGCCGGAGTGGGGATCCGAGAATGTACGGACGATTAGTTTGCGGCCGTTGGTTTCGGGAGTTTCGGCTATCAGAGTTGCGGCTTGGGCAGAGGCGAGTTCGTCCTGCGATTGTTCGAGTTGTTTGCGGAGCGAGCGGATTTCGTCCAGAGATTTGCGGGCTTGCTGGGGGACGTCATAGAGCTGCGTGGAGAAGAGTGCCGTAGTTTCGGTGAGTGTGGAGAAGTCGCGGCGGGCGGTGGCGACGGCGCGCTGGCCGGCGACGAATTCGACGCGGTATCCGTGGCGAACTTTTTCGGATTTGCGGAGGAGGATGGCGCCTATATGTCCGGTGGTGGAGACGTGGGTGCCGCCGCAAGCGGTGAGGTCAAAGTCGTGGATGTCGATGAGGCGGAGCTGATCGCGCTCGGTGGGCGGGAGTTTGCGCAGGCCGAGAGTTTCCGCTTCGGCGCGAGTGACGAAGCGAATGTCGACGATGCGGTTCTCGATGATCACTTCGTTGGCGAGGCGTTCGGCGGATTCGATTTGATCTTTGGTGAGCGAGGGCGTGTCGAGGTCGATGGAACAATAATCGTCCGCCATGTGGAAAGAAACGGTGGGCATGTTGAAGAGACGGACGAAGGCGGCGGAGAGGACGTGTTGCGCGGAGTGTTGCTGCATGTGATCGCGGCGGCGGGCGGGATCGATCTCGCCGCGAATGCGGGTTCCGGGCTTTACGTCTTTGAGTGGGGCTTCGAGGTAGTGGACGATGTGACCGTCCTCGGTGTCGGCGACTTCGGTGACGCGGTGTTTGGCGTCGGCGGAGATGAGCGAGCCGGTGTCATGGATCTGGCTGCCGCTAGTGGGGTAGAAGGCGGTGCGGTCGAGAATGACGGCGGGGCGCGGGGTTTCGATGACGGAGCGGACTTCGGCATCGAAGTTATAGAGGAAAGAGTCGTGGTAGTAGAGACGGTCGGTCATCGCTCCTTAAGAATAGGGATTGAGGGGAGGGTTATCAAGCTTGAGCGGCTAGCGGCCCGATGAGGATGGGCCGCCGGACGCCGAGGGCGGCTGTCCCCACATGAGCTGGAATGGTGGCGAGAACAGCAGATTCCTCACCGGGCTGTCGCCCGGTTCGAAATGACAACGGTTTGACGGGGCAATCGAACATTTCTCATTTCGAAAACTCTAAACACAGAGGGCACCCTTCGGCTGCGCTCAGGGCAGGCAGGGGATCACGGGGTAGAACGTCTTCGTAGTGTTGGCGATGGTATCTTTATTAGTCACCACAGACATTTCACCTATGGACGTTTTGAAAACACTTTTCGAAAAGCGGTTTCACGCGCCTGCCGCGAGGGTGCAGGCGCTGCAGGGAGAGCTTGGCGGGTCGGGACGGAAGATTATCCGGCTGTCGAATGAGCGGGTCAGCGCGATTGGGATTCTGTATAACGTGCGGGAAGAGAATGTGGCGTTCCTGGAATTCTCGCGGCACTTTCGAAAGCATAGGTTGCCGGTGCCGGAGATTTATGGGGAAGATTTGAGCCAGGGGGCTTATCTCGAAGAGGATTTCGGCGATACCACGCTGTTTGAATTTCTCTCGAAGAACCGGACGGGTGAGAATATTTTTCCAGAGGCGGTGGAGGCCTATCGCAAAGTTGTGGGCGTGTTGCCGCGGTTTCAGATCGAGGCGGGTCGTGATTTGAACTATGACGTGTGTTATCCGCGAGGGCGTTTTGACCGGCAGTCGATTTTCTGGGACCTGAATTATTTCAAGTATTATTTTTTGCGGCTGGCGGGAATTTCGTTTAACGAGCAGGCGCTGGAGGATGACTTCGAGAGCCTGACGACTTTCTTATTGAGCGCGGACTGCGACTATTTTCTCTATCGCGATTTTCAGTCTCGAAATATTATGCTGCGGGGCGGGGAGCCGTTTTTTCTCGATTATCAGGGCGGGCGCAAGGGAGCGCTTCAGTACGACATCGCTTCCCTGCTCTACGATGCCAAGGCGGATTTGCCGCCGGCGCTGCGGCAGGAGTTGCTCGATTTCTACATCGATAAAATCTCTGCCCTTGCAGGAATAAAACGCGAAGCATTCCTGCATCACTACTACTCGTACGTGTATGTGCGGATATTGCAGGCGTTGGGGGCATATGGGTTTCGCGGGTTCTACGAACGGAAGGCGCATTTTTTGCAGAGTGTGCCCTATGCGCTGAAGAATTTGCGGTGGCTGCTGCACAACGTGAAATTGCCGATTGCACTGCCGACGCTGATGGAAGCGTTTAACAGCATGCTGGCGTCGGAGAAGCTGCAAGGGCTGGCGTCGGAGGCGGACAATCTTACGGTGCGGATTCTGAGTTTTTCGTTTCATCGCGGGATGCCGAAGGACGAGAGCGGGCATGGCGGAGGGTTTGTATTTGATGGCCGGAGCTTGCCGAATCCGGGGCGCGAGGAGCGATTCAAGGCGCTGAGCGGCAGGGACGCTCCGGTGATTGAATACTTGCAGCAGCAGGAGAGCGTGCATCAGTTTATGGCCAGCGTGATGTCGCTGGTGGATGCCAGCGTGAATGAGTATCAGCGGCGAGGGTTCAAGAGTTTGATGGTTTCGTTTGGGTGTACGGGCGGGCAGCATCGGTCTGTTTTTCTGGCGGAGCAGTTGGCGAAGCGGTTGCGCGGAAGGAATGGAGTGGAAGTTCTGCTGCGGCATCGCGAGTTGGAGGGCGATGGTGTATGGAAATACGGAAGCGAGCCAAACGCGTGATTATTGTGTCGCAAAAAGCGCGACACTTCACGCGGCTCACTCAGATCCTTCGCTGCGCAAAAGACGCTTGCTCAGGATGACAATTCAATGAAAGCCATGATTCTCGCGGCGGGTCTGGGAACGCGGTTGCGGCCGCTGACGAATGATCGTCCGAAAGCGCTGGTGGAGGTGGGCGGACGAACTTTGCTGGAGATTACGCTGGCGCGCTTGCGAGAGTTTGGAGTGCGCGAAGTGATTGTGAATGTGCATCACTTTGCCGATATGGTGGTCGATTATCTCAAAAAGAATAACAACTTCGGGATGAGGATTGAAGTTTCGCGAGAAGAAGTACTGCTCGATACGGGCGGGGGTTTGAAGAAGGCAGGATGGTTCTTTCTCGAAGGTGCCGACGGTCCGGAAGAGCCGTTCATTGTGCACAACGTGGATGTGATTAGCACGATTGATCTCGCGCGCATGATGCAGTTCCATCGAGAGCACAATGCGCTGGCTACGCTGGCGGTGCAGGAGCGGGAGACTTCGCGGCAGTTGCTGTTTGATGAGGACGGCTGGCTGCGCGGGCGGCGACCGGGAGCCGATGCGCCGATGCGCGCCGGGAGGGGCGAGTCGCCCGTCCCCACACAAGTATCTTCGCCGCAGGCGCATGCTTTTTCCGGCATCCACGTTATTTCGCCTCGTCTACTTGCGATGATGACAGAAGAAGGAGCCTTCTCGATCATCACGTCCTATTTGCGGCTCGCGGCGCAGGGAGAGAAAATAATTGCCTTTCGCGCAGATAAGTACCACTGGCGGGATCTGGGACGGCCGGAGAATGTGGCGCAGGCAGAGCGGGATTTGCAGAACAAAGTTTTTTCTTGAGAGCAACGAACCGAGACGAATTGCGGCAACCTCTCGGCGTGTTGGTTGAGAACTAGTCTATCGCCCCTCCGGGGCTTGTTTCCTCCCAGCGTCTTGCCCCACGGCTTACGCCGTGGGCTGCATTCTGACGCCGCTTCGCGGCTAAAATCGGTACATTGACGGCACAGCCAAAGAGTACCCTTCCCGAGCCCGTTGAAACTGAGAGTCATTGAACGCCGACAGCGCGGCGGGCGAGGACGCCCGCCGGACAGCCGCCGGGACGGCGGCGCTACGCTGTGCTACCTCAGGCCTTCGACTACGTAGAGGTCGGAGAGGGTGCGGATGTAGCCGTAGACGTAAGCGCGGGCGTCGGGGGTGATGGTGATGCCGCGGATGGTGTCGATGCCGGCAGCGTCGGCGGGTACTAATTCCTTCCAGAGTTTTCTTTTTCCAGTGGAGAGATCGAGTTCATAGAGTTTTGAGGGAATCTCTCCAAAGCGAAAAACGTAAATGAATTTTCCATCGCCGGACCAGCCAGTCGGAGCTTCGTCGGGCTCAGTGCCGGAAACGGGGACGGGTTGACCGTTGCCAACAGGATAAAGATAAATCTTGTGATCGGGGCCGACGCTGGCAACAAAATCCCCCTTGGGTGAAATTGCCACGGGCGGGTTCACGCCTTCGGGGCTGATCGGAGTGGGTCTGCCTTCCCCCGGAGACTCCATGTACAGACGAAAGCCGTGCCCGACTTCGTTGCCCAGGAAGACCAAGCGCTTGCCATCGGGAAGCCAATGCGCCCAGAGGTGATTGATGGAATCGTGGGTTAGGGGTTTGGCTTCGCCGACACCAGTTGGCAGCAGAACCATCGGAGACGGAGTGATGTTGGGACGGGCGAGTGCCCATTTACCGTCGGGAGATAGTGCCATCCCAATTCCTTCACTCAGACGGATGGCCGGCGAGTTATCCGTCTTGCGAAGATAGACGGCGTACTTGGGACCACCGCCTTCGCCAGTTTCGGCAAACAGCACAGTCTTGCCGTCCGCAGACAAATCGCCGGGAGTGGACCAATCGAGCCAGGACAGATCGCGTTCTTTGGCTTCACCGGGAGCGAGACCGATCATGCCGGCGCGGTCGTTGCCGCGGGTAAGCAAGACGTGGCCTTCGCGGTCTACGTCAAGCAGGGTCAATTCTCCGGGGACGCGGGCCAGCAATCTAACAGTGCCGGAAGGAGTGACGGCGTAAAGCGAACGGTCGCCGCCAGTGCGAGTGGCAGTAAACCAAATCTCGTCCCCGGCAGGCGACCATGCGATGCCCTGAATGCTGTCCCATCCGGTGGAGAGAGTTGTCTTTTTTCCTGCAAGATCAACGATGGCGACTTCGCCGCCATCGTCGCCCAGTTGAGGATGATCGATGAATGCGACTGTGTCGCCCTTGGGGGAAAGACGAATATGGCCGATCCATCCGTCGGCCTGATAGAGAAGCTTGCCCGGGGGAAACTCGAGGCGGTGGCGACCTTGTTCCTGGCGCACGATGGCTAGAGTGTTTCCGTCGGGAGCCCAGTCGGCGAATTCGACATTCTCCATGACCTCGCGCGGCGCACCGCCGACGAGAGGTACGCGCGCCAGCGTTCCAGAGTAAAGAAACTGGGCGACGGGATGGCTTCGCAGCGAGAGGGCCATCTCACCAGAGGCCGAAACAGCGAGCACATCGGCGCCTGCGGGTTCGAGTTCGTGAGACTCAGGACTCTCGGGCCGGGTCGTGAAAAGCTGAAGGGACTTCCCTTCCCATGCGGCGCTATAAATGATGGTTTTGCCGTCTGGAGCAAAACGGGCGGCGTGAACCATGCCGCGCCGGAAAGTGAGCGGGTGATAAACAGGAAGCGCGGATTGCACCGCCGAACGTTGCAGCAGGAACTTTCCGGCGACGAGGCCAGCGACGAGGGCGATGGCGGCCGTGGCTAGTACAGCGATTAGTAGAAGCTTTCGTGATCCGGCTGGTGCAATGGCAGCGGGCAACGAGATTCCCGAGGCGGAGGAAGCTGCGGTGGCTGCGCGAACGCGAGATGTGTCGAGAGAGCGCTTGATGCGCTTGAGGTCTCCGCGAAGTTCGGCGGCGGTCTGGTAGCGGAATTCGCGTTCTTTCTCGATGGCTTTGAAGATCACTTCTTCCAGCTTGGGAGGAATTGTGGGGTTCGCGATCGAGGGAGACGGTGGTGTGCGGTTCAGAATGGCTTCGGAGATGACGCCGCTGCTGCTGCCGGGAAAGGCCAAGCCTCCCGTGGCCATTTCATAGAGGACGGAGCCGAAAGCGAATAAATCTGTGCGGGGATCCAGATCTTCGGCGCGAACTTGCTCCGGCGACATGTAGGCAACGGTGCCGATCGTAGAGCCGGGAGTGGTCATCATCGTTAGTGCGCCGTCGGTCGCAGTTTGCAGGGCGGATTCTGGTGAGCCGTTATGGTTTGCGGGAGACAGCTTGGCGAGACCGAAATCTAACAGCTTGGCCTGGCCGCGCTTGGTCACGAAAATATTTGCCGGCTTGATATCGCGATGGATGATGCCCTTGGAGTGCGCTGCGTCGAGAGCGTCGGCGATTTCGATGGCCAGATTGAGCAGCGTTTCGGTGTCCAGGGGACGGCCGGCGATACGGTGCTTGAGGGTCTGGCCTTCGAGGAACTCCATGACGATGAAGGCCTGGCCGTTTTCCTCATCGACCTCGTGGATGGTGCAGATGTTGGGATGGTTGAGAGCAGAGGCGGCGCGGGCTTCTCGTTGGAAGCGGTCGAGGGCCTGGCGGTCCTTGGCCAGTTCGTCAGGAAGAAATTTGAGCGCGACGGAACGGCCGAGTTTGATGTCTTCGGCGCGATAAACGACTCCCATGCCGCCACCGCCCAGCTTTTCGATGATGCGATAGTGCGAGATAGTCTTGCCGAGCATCGTGTCGATTATCGTATCGGTCATCGTGTTGGTCGAGGAAAAGGGCACGCTACGTGCGCGACTATATTAGGGGCGGGAAGGCGGCAAGTCAATGCGTTGCGGGACACGTGAACCAAGTCTCGTCGCGCCCGGGCATTGATTCGTGGGACCAACGCAAGCGTGGGCTCCCGCGCCACACGAGCGCCTACTTGCCTGTGCCGGTCAGGCTGATGGTTTGCTTTCCGCCGCTGGTATTGTCATTGACGGTCAGTGTGGCGGAACGGGATCCGGTCTTGCTGGGTGTGAAAGTTACCTTGATTAGGCAGGTCTTCAGGGGATTGATAGTCCCGGAGCTGGGACAGGTGCTGGCGGAAGTGATTTTGAAATTGGCGGGATTCGCTCCGGTAAGCGTCATTCCCGTGATGTTGAGAGCGGCGGAGGAATTGGTGTCAGTGAGAGTGGAGCTCTTGCTTGAACTTGTCTTGCCAACGGTAATCGAACCAAAGCTTAGCGAGGAAGGTAAGAGCGTAGCGGTGGGCACTGCGGCTGTGCCGGTGCCGCTGAGGCTGATGGTTTGAGTACCGCTCTTGGTATTGTCGTTGATTGTCAGAGTGGCGGAACGAGCGCCGCTGGCCGCGGGAGTGAACGTCACGGTGATGAGGCAGATTGCTAGTGGATTGACTGTGCCGGAGCCAGGGCAGGTGCTGGCAGACGTGATTTTGAAATCGCCGGGATTTGCGCCCGTGAGAGTTGTGCTAGTGATGTTCAAGGCGGCGGTCAGACTGGTATTTGTCAGAGTAGAGGTGCTGGCTGCGCTGGTGGTGCCAACGGTTACTGAACCGAAACGCATCGATGCGGGCAGAAGCGTCGCTGTGGGAGCCGCGGTGCCGGTGCCGGTGAGTGTGACTACCTGAGGACTGGTGACATCGGCGTCGGTGAAGGTTAGAGTGCCGGTGAAGGTTCCGGCGAAGCTGGGAGTGAAGGTGACAGTGACGGTGCAACTTTTTCCGGCGGCGAGTTTGGTTCCGCAGGTGTTGGTCTGAGTAAACATTGAGAGATTCGAGACGATGCTGGTGATGGAAGTCGAAGTTTTCGCGTTGTTTGTCAAGGAGACAGTTTGCGAAGCGCTGGTGTTGGTCTGCTGGTTGCCGAAGGCTAACAACATCGTCGACAGCCGGAAGCCGGGGGCAGGTACCGTCACTTGCGCGGTGACCATGTGAGTGAGGTTGCCGTTGTTGGCGACGATGGTGATGGGGTACGTACCGGCCGGAGCTTTGGTCGAACCGGTGATGGTCAAGGCCGAGGTTGCTGCGATGCCGCCTGCGAGAGAAATCGTAGTAGGGCTAAAAGCAGACGACATTCCAGTGATGCCTTGAAGGCCATCAAGCAGAAGGCTGAGAGTCCCGGAAAAATTGAGCGGAGTAGAGGTGAGATTGAAAGTGGCCTGGCCGACGGCATTGAGTGTAAGGGCGGTGTTATCGATGTCGAGCCAGTAGTCCGGCGTGTCGGGAACGATTGCGTTGCAAGCCGCAGCAGGATCGGATTGCGGGGCTGCCCAGGTGGAGAGCAAATCCTGAGCGGTGGTGGCTTGCCATCCGGGGAAATCAAGGAGCGTATTGAAATTCGGAATGGGCACGGCAAAAGGGGTGGTCGAGTTGCTGGAGTTCCACCAGGTGTTCTGATCGGAGACGAAGGTGGTTGCGAAAGTGCTCCAGTCGGCGCCGCCGAGGGTATCATCGAAAACCCCCTGACTTGTGCTGTCACCTTGGATGACGTTGCCGGTGCTGGTGAAGTTGCTGCTGACTAGATTGATGGTCTGCTGGGGCTGCCAGTTGGTGAGCTGGATGCCGCCGGCCTGGGTTGTTAACGATGGTGCCGTTGGTGAAAGACACATCCGTGGAGTTTCGGATGGCGAGACCGCCCGCGCCGTTGAGAGGATTTCCGTTGCAGAGATGACTGTTGGAAATTGCGATGGGGCCTTCGTTCTTCTCGCTGAAGATTCCGCCGATCAGATTGTTGGTCGAGACAAGATTGCTGACTGAGATGTTGGCATTGTCCGTGTCCCAGTGGATGCCGTAGGTCTGGTTGTAGGCGAGTGTCATGCCGTTGATGGTGTCGACGTGAGCTTGGTAGGGATGGCTGCCACCGGTGTTGCAGGCGTAGTAGCCGCCTTGCGCGCCCCGCCAGTTGTTGTATTCAGCAGTGTCGTTAGTCCAGAGGCCGTTGAGAGTTTGGAACTCCTGGAAGCCACCGCTGCCGTTGTGATTGGCGATAGTGTTTTGGACAGTGAAGTTTGTGAATGGATTCGAGATCGACAGGCCCTGACCGTTGTTCCACTGGATGGTCAGCGTATCGAGAAGAACGTTGCTGGCGGAGCCGCCGATTTGAACTGCGGCGCTGCCAAGGCAAGAGTTGGCATATTGGAACGTGAGGCCGCGGATGACGATGTTGGATTTGCCGAAGAGCGTCCAGAGCGCGGGGAGGGTGGCGGTTTCTATTGTTGCCTTTGATATCTTCGTGCCGCTCGGGGGATAGAGGTATACGAGTGCGTGCGTTTGGTCTACGTAGAAGCTACCGGGCTGGAGTTGGTCGATGCTAAGGACTTGCGTCATTACTTTGCCGTTGACCGCCATCATTTCGGTTTGCAGAGCGATGCTTTGCGCTGTGGGGCAGCCGGAAATCTGGGCGCAGGCGGGAAAGTTGTAGGTCCAGTTGTTGGTATAGATTTTCGAGTTGCCAGAGTAGACGGTCCATCCTGTCATCACGGTGGCTCCGCTGATTATCACGGTTCCGTTGGTTACCGCTTGAAATGTGATGGGGAGTGAGGTGTCTCTCTTCGACGAGGCCATGTTGACGGCTTCGCGGTAAGTGCCGGGCTGGATGTTGACCTGGGTGCCGATGCCGGCTTGATTGTTGCTGACGGCGGCAGTGACGGCTTTGTTGATGGTCTGCCAGGGACTGGTGCTGGTGCCATTCCCGGTGGTGTCGCTGCCGTGAACGGCGTCGGTG
>Ga0210399_10004774_pt1 | contig 10522 bp, 12 predicted proteins | sample IncBWC14MmetaG_FD_150865 | JGI IMG/M metagenome (GOLD analysis project Ga0210399, IMG submission 150865) | Forest soil microbial communities from Barre Woods Harvard Forest LTER site, Petersham, Massachusetts, United States - Inc-BW-C-14-M | ecosystem: Environmental > Terrestrial > Soil >...
TTGGTTGTACCGTCCTTGTACCGCGAGTTTTGAACCAAAGGTTCTGAAAAACCACTGGATTTAGCATTGCGTGAGGCTTGGCAGATCGCTCCAGCTATGCCGGCTTCACGGTAACAATCCGGTCAACTTCCTCGAAGCCCGTCTGGATAGCTTACGTGTAGCCGACAGTCCATCAAGAATCGGCGGAATCCCCAGCTACTTGCTGTGCAGGCTATAATTGCGCCCACGCATGGCCCTTACCTCTGGCACAAAACTCGGCCCTTATGAAATCCAGGTGCCGCTGGGCGCCGGCGGCATGGGTGAAGTGTACCGTGCGCGCGATACGCGGTTAGGTAGAGGTGGCGGCGAAAATTGCGCTGCAAAATGCGGCGACGAAGGGCGGTACTCCTGGCTCTCCGACGCCGGCGGGCGCGCGCTGCTCTCGGTAATGTAGACATTGGTTTGAGCCGGCACCTCGTTGATACGGGCCACGGGGTAGTCATTGAAATTCGATTGCTGGATCATTCCGTTCTTGGCAGTGATCTCTCCGCTGCGCACAATGCTTGTCGTATTCGGTGCGATAAGTTGCTTTTGGCTTGTCATCTCGCTGAGGTCTCGCGACAGCATACTGTGCGATCTAGCCTCTCTTCGGTACGCTTGCCATCTTCGCTGTCGCGGTTGCCTTAGCGGCATCTGCGGCCATGAAGCGCAGCATCTGCTGCTTCAGTTGCGCATCCACCTCGTCCGCGATCACCACAACGGCGGGAAGCACCGTCTCGAATTCCAAATGACTCTGGCTTTTGTGCAACGTCGTAAAAATGCTCACCTGGAGCAAACGGGATTCCTCCACCGCCATGGCTACCGTGTAGCCCTGTTGGGCCCGCACGTCTCCGTGGTGGGCCGCTGCCTGCGAAATCGGAGCCTTCGTTCCGTCGTCCAGCCGCAACCGTACAATCACATCTTGTAGAAGCTGAGGGAGATGGCCCGTGCGATCCTCAAAACTCAAAGGGATAGCTGCTAGCTCCGGCTCCTTCTCGACCCGGTTGAGCCATTCCTGAATCACAGCATCGAGGTCTCGCTCGAGAATATCTGCCACATTCTCAATAGTTACGGTACCGGCATTCCCGCCGGCCACACGCGCAAAGTTTATAGACTTACCCATGAGATCCTCCTCGATGCTCATCACTCTGGTTCGTCGTTACTTCTTCGAGCAGCTGGAAACGGGCCCAGAATCGAATGACTGTGTAGCGAAAAATGAGTTTGCAAATCTCTAAGCTGAGAAACAAGAAAGGCCAGCATCATCGCTGTGCTGGCCGTGAAGAATCTGCTGCCGAAATCGTTACTTGGTGCAACTCTGGCTGACCATCTTCAAGCTGATAACGCGCAGTTCACCGAGTTCCTCTTTTTGTCCCACGTTCTGAACCTGGCCCTCTTTCTTTTCTTCTGCCTTCGTTTCCCGGGTGGGCGAACCCGTGACCGTCACCTGGTGGCCGACATGGTCGGAGAGTTTAACGGTGCTGCTCCGCAACTCCCAGCTCTTGCCGTCTTCGCCGGTGATGGAGAACTCGTCTGGCTGGTCGCCTTTTTGTAGGCAACCGGTGACAGCCTTTGTTTTGATCGCAGATTTTTCTTGGTTTTCTTGCGGGGCAGTTTTGGTATTGTCTTGTTTCGCCTGGTCATAGCTAGGTTTTGTGGTGTCCTGAGCGAGAGCTGTCAGAGACACCAACAGCGCCAGCACTGTGGAAAGCAATATTCGTGCAAGCATGGTCAACCTCCTAAGGTTGTCGTTCGCTAAGATAGGGAGAACTTCGGATGGGCTGACTTAGTTCAGGGAACCTGAAAGAGGAGAAGAATACTCACCCCACCCTAGCGGTGCATTTGAGTGGCCCTCTGCATCAAACGCGCAACTTATTGTATCGATACGTCAGAGAGCAGACCCGGCATCCCAGAGTCTGGGTACCGTCGTGTACCTTTGGCCAAAAGAAAGCCCAAAACGGCGGTGTGCCAACACCGGCGACGCCGGAAGATTTCGAAGTCTTGGGCCGAAACCCGCCATCAATTCGCCATCAAAACTAGGCTGTTTTGGAGTGTTTTCGATTGCCAGAAAATGCGAAAAGCTAAATAGGGAACCTCTTTGGGGGTTGGGACCTCAAAATTGACACGGTAGAGGTCAGGAGTTCGAGTCTCCTCGTGCCTACCGTTTCTTTCAATGGCTTAGCGACTGACATCAGCGACCGCGGCATCGTGCTCACCGGCGGTGGCGCGCTGCTGAAAGACCTGCATAGACGCATCAGCGAAGAAACGGGACTTCCGGTCTCGATTGCCGATGACCCACTGTCCTGCGTTGTGCTGGGGACGGGCAAGCTCCTGCGGAAGCTCTCAATTGAGTCCATGGCGACCTGAACAGAGTCGAGCAATATGCACTGTGATAAACCAGACTCGGCCGTGCAGGCGTGCTGGCGGATCAGATGGTGCCAAAATGTTATTCCATGCTCACTTTGCCGGCCTGCCATTATCGAGGCACAGTGCGACCAGTTCGGAGACATTCGCTTCGCCCACGCACATGACCGTGTCAGCGCCCCCCCAGTAGATCTTTACGGTTCCATCGAGCTCCGCAACAGCGCCACAAGTGAAGACTACGTTGTGCACATAGCCAGTGACCTCCCAAGGATCCTCCGGTTGCAAAATCCACGAGTCGCCCACACCAATGATCTTGGCCGGGTTCCTGAGGTCGTGAAGAGCAACCCCCAAACGATAGACCGATCCATCCATCGTTTCGAAGACTCCGTGATAGATGGAAAGCCAGCCCTGGTCCGTTTTGATCGGCGGCGCTCCGGGACCGATCTTCATTTCGTCCCAGTGATATTGCACTGGCCTCATGATGAGCTGGGATTGGCCCCAATAGCATAGATCCGGAGAATAGGAAATCCAGATTGACCAGGGGGCGATTTCCGAATGAGGACGGTCAAGGCGAGCATAAAGTCCATCAAACTTCTCGGGAAAGATCACTACGTTCCGATAATCCGCCTCTGTGATGAGGGAAACCCTTTCCACCTGACTGAAGTCCTTCGTCTTGGCCAGGGCGATCCGCACTCCATTTCGCGAGTATGCACTGTAGGTGATGACGTACTCCCCGTCCAGCAACGTTACCCGTGGGTCCTCCACGCCGAACTCTTCATAGCAGGCAAAAGGGCTGTCCCGGTCAGGAGTTAGAAAGGGCTGGGGATCGGCGGTGAAGCGGAATCCGTCGTGACTGCGTGCCAAGCCAATGATAGACCGTCCGGTGCGGAGATGGGAACGGAAAAGCATGATGTATTCGCTCCCGTGCTTCACGACCGCCGCGTTGTGAACGGTTTCCACTGGATAGGGGATCTCGGCCTTGGTGAGGATGGGGTTGTGGCTGTACCGCCTGACAATGTCCGCCTTCATGATCGTCTCTTCGCCTCCAGATCAAAAATCGTCGAGTAAACCCGCTCGTATCCCTCCACCATGGTTTCGATCGAAAAGTGTTGTCGGACTCGGCTGCGGCAAGCACGTCGGTCGATTTCAGAAATTCGCCCAACGGCCCGAACTGCCTCAGCGACGTTGGCAACCAGAAAACCCGTCTGGCCGTCCTTGATCACCTCACGGCAAGAACCGAGGTCCATAGCGATGACGGGCACGCCGGCTGCGTTGGCTTCGACTAGGACAAGTCCGAATCGTTCTGGGATAGTGTTCAGGTGCAGGAGAACTCGGGCCCGAGCAAACAGGTTGTTCTTTCCTGTCACGCCCACCGGTCCGATATAAAGGATGTTTTGACCGTCGACATGGGGTTGGACCCGCTCCCGGAAATAAACCTCATCCTGGACGATACCAGCGATGATCAAACGCATTCCGCTCAACCGAGCAACCTCGATGGCCAGATGGACACCTTTATCCGGATGGATCCGACCAAGGAAAATCAGGTCATCACCGCCACGTTCCAGGAGCGGGTACAACGAGAGATCAATGCCGTTGTAGACGGTCGCCAGGTAATTGAGCCCTGTCGCTCGGTCGGAGTCGCTGACGGAAACGAAATATCCATCACGATACTTCTGATAGATGGGCATGATTTTGGCTGACGAGAATCCGTGAATGGTCGTGAGGACCGGTGTCTTAATCAGCCTGGTGTAGGTTAAAGCCATGAAGTCGTAGTGGCTGTGGATGAGATCAAACTCGGCGGCGCGCTCGAACGCTTCGGAGATGTGAAGGTATTCGGCTACTTTGGAATCAACAGTGGAATCCTCTTCATACCCCCTGTCCACCACGGCATGCAAGTGAGCGCTGGTCACAGAATCCCCGCTAGCGAACAATGTCACGTCCCAGCCACGGGCGACGAGCCCTTCGGTGACGTTGCTAGCCACCGTTTCCCAAGCGCCGTATTGCCGAGGAGGCGTTCGCCAGGCTATCGGCGACAGGATCGCCACTTTCTTGTCGGGGTCTCTCATGCTGTTTGACGGCACTTCCTAGTCCATGGCAGCTAGCACTTCATCGAGGGGAACGGTAGCGAAACCGGTGGCGTGATCCGCCATGCCATAGGGAATGATCAGTTCGCCGTTGTGGAGGAGAGCACCGCACGTATAAACGACGTTCGGCACGTAGCCTTGACGCTCGCTTGGATCCGGTTTGAGCAATGGCTCGCGGAGGCGGCCGATCACTCTGCTGGGATTGTCGTGATCGAGGAGGAACGCGCCGATGCAGTACGTTCGCAGGGGGCCGACACCGTGGCTGAGTACTAGCCAGCCGGCTTCGGTCTCAATGGGGGATCCGCAGTTCCCAAGCTGGACGAGTTCCCAGGGGAACGTCGGCTTAAGCAGCACCTTGCGTTCATACCAGAAGTGCACGTTGTCAGAAAACATTAGGTAGATGTTTTCATTGTCCTGTCGGGAAAGCATGGCATAAAGGCCGTTGATTTTGCGGGGGAACATGGCCATGCCTTTGTTTTCGGCTGCCGGACCATTCAGCGTAATAAACCGAAAGACGAGGAAGTCAGAAGTCTCCACCAGTTCGGGCAAAATCACCTTGCCATCGAAAGCCGTGAAGGTGGCGTAGTAGACGTGGGATCCGTCATCTTTCTGGAAGCAAACGAACCGGGCGTCTTCGATACCGTTGCGTTGGGACGGCGTGGCTGGGAAAAGAACCCGTTCAGACAGCTGCTGCTGGGGATGAAACTGAACCTCATAGTTGGATCGGGCCAAAGCCAACATCCCTCGAATCGCGCTTCGGTCCGACACGCGGGACTGATTCATTTCGACTTCGAGACTGGCGCGCAATTCTTCCAATGCAAACGACTCTCCAAACTTGTCCATCGCCCGGCGTGTGAATTCGTTGGTCAATCCCAGCTCGAAAAGTTTTCGCTCAAAGAGCGCCTTGTCGTAACGGGGATTCGGAATTTGACGCGGCTCGGTAAGGAAGCCCGTTGGGGGCAGGACCTCGATCCGATGGTCGGAGTGGATGATACCCGTTCGAAAAGTGATGGAAGAAATATGTCCCTCCCCCGTGGCGCGCAAGCTGAGGATAAAACGCAGAGCGCCGGAAGGCAGGTCAGACTGGTCAGGGTGCGGCACGATGGACGGGTTGAACAGCGCAGCAGATTCTAAGGAGTATTCGCAAACAAAATAGGAACCTATCAACAGCTGTCTCTGTTCGGTAATTGTCTTATCGGTCAATAGGAAGTCGCGGAGCTGTTCGAACCGTTCCAGAAAGGATCTGCGGATTTGCTGGTGTCGCTGGGAGAATTCAGCGGATACTTCGTCCAGGAGTGGCCCGACTTGGTTTTCTGGGAGCGACATGATCCTGGCGATAATCCTGCGAGATCGCTCGGGATCCTCGTGTCTGAACGGGCGCAGAAGAACGCGGGACTGGTCAGGCCGGAGGACTGTGGCCGTGCGACGGACGCGAATCGGGGTGGTGGTGATCATAGTCTGGCTATTCCTTAGAAACGAAGACGGAAGCCGCGATTGCTTTAAACGGCGATCGGTTTCGTTTCTGCCATGCAATTTTCTATGTCCGGCCAACTGCTCCCGCGCACATCAGGAGCGGATACTAGCTTTGTCTGGCTCAGCAATGCTTCTGAGGGGCGTTGAGACTAGTTAGCACATCTTCATGCGCGCCGGCCCACTCTCTGAGTGACAGCCAACGTCCACATTCCACTATTTACTCAAGTGAACTCATCGCCGTGGGGATTCTCGCTTGGGTGGTCTCCCTCTGCGAGTCGTAGGCTCAGTCCGGCATGTGCCATCACCCGAAGTCTACCAAGGCGGACCTGGACAGGCTGAGCAAGAACGCTCACATGAAGGACCACGCCGGCTAGCAGAACAGCGCGGGTTTGAGATTGTTCACCAGATCATTCCGAGTCCCTTCCGCCGATTCCGTTGATCCTATACCCGCCGCTAAAGTCGAACTCTGCGTTGGCGGATGGTGCGTGACAATCGATCCGCAATCGCCCTGCGTCCGGCCCTAGCCCGCTTTCACTTTCTGCGCCGACTCGCGAAACTCCTTGGCTTGTTTGTAACTCGCCTTTACTTGTAACTGTGCGAGCTGTCGAGATTTCTCGCTGGGCAAAAGCAAGGTCACGCTTTCAGGTGTTCGCGGGTCCGCGCGGATCCGCGACACTCTTGGCAAGAGAGGCCAGGAGAGGATCCTTTATTTCTTACTCCACGAATCGGCAGGATTTGTGCAGTGCAGTGATAAACACGTGATAGTTCCACGCTCAAAACGGGTCATATGGGCGGACTGGCCTATTTGCTCAAGGTGAACCCCACCGTGAAGATCTATGCGCCGAAGGAGAGGTCCGGAGTCTACGGCGACGACCAGCCCAGCAGTACGTGGTATCGCAAGGATCCGTCTCTACCCGCGGAACAGCGGTATTACAGCGGCGCGCTACCCGAAATCATACACATGGGAGAGGCCTGGCCCAGCGCCAACTTTCAGCTGATCGACAAGAACATCGAGATTGTGCCAGGCATGTATCTGATTGCGCTGGTATCCGACAAACCCGGTACGCTGGAATTGCGTGAGCTTTCGCTAGCCTGCCCCCCGCTTCTTCTCGTCGAATGAATCCGCCATGATGGCCTGTGCCATCGGCGACCCCGAACATCGTGGCATCTATGTCGGCTCTCTAGACGGAGGAACCCAGAAATTTCTCGTCCATACTGAAAGCAGTGCCCTGTATGCCTCGCCTGGCTATTTGTTGTATGTGGAAGGGGTTCCGAGAATCTGAGAAAGTGATCAATTGTGAGGAGTCACACCATCGGGGAAACAGTACTCTAGCATCTGCTACAGCGATGTAGTGCCCCATAGGCCAACTTTGGTAACGCCCTGCCGTAGAGCACTTGCCAGCTTCGGTGTTGTCTTGTTTAGGAATTATGTTGACGCAGTCATACTGCGGCTTGTCTTTCTGGACTGATTTAAGCACCTTATAGCTAGCAGCTTTCAGCGGCAGCACATTCAGGACGATTTCTCGCTCGTCATACTTCAACGATCCGAAGATCCATCATCCACTTTTGTACGCTGGGTACCAGGACGAGGACCGTTGGAATTACAAGCACGCCGACGATCGCCGCCGACCCCATGCCAGTATTTCAGCCATTGAAATATACGCAGGTAATACCACTCTGGACGCGGGATGAATTTGCGCGTCGGCAGGATCCGCCGGTGGACCCAACTGGATGGGCACGAAAAAGCACAGCAAGCCGAGTCCGATAATTAACTATGGGCGCGGCGGGTAGCGTATCAGGTACAGGTAAGCGGCGGCGGCTTCGTCCTGGCTCAGGTAGACAAAAACGGGCATCTTGCCCCTGTAATACGTTGGTGGCGTGCCCATGATGATGGGCGCACCGCTGCTAACTTTTCGCACGAACCCGGAGAGGCTCACCCGCGTCGTAAGGGCAGAGAGCGGTGGAATCGCCCCTTTCAAAATTTGCTCCGGGCTGGGGTTTGGCCCGGTCGCGCTGTGGCAGACGTGGCACGTGGATTTCACGATGTGCTCACCAACGCGGTAGGACGATTCCTTTACTGCAATCTGATTCTTTTCCGCACCGGGTATGGCAGCCAGTTGTTCGAGGTAGGCGACGAGCGAGCGAATTTCTGCCTCGCTCATGGTTGGCGGCAGCATGTGCTGCCCCCCAATGTGGAGCCGCTGCAGCAACATTGCCTTGGATTCCTTTGCCATGGCGGCTATATCTGACCGGCTCATTTCCCGACCGGCCGCCTTCATTCGCGCCGTGATGGCCACGACGGAAGTCGCCCGGACTGGGTCGATGATGGAGTTTATTTCCGGGGGCGCGCCCTGTCCAGACTCTTTGTGACATCCCTGACAAGTCATGCGATACAGGTCAGAACCATGAAGGGTCAGGATTGGCGCAGGGAAGCCGGGCGATAGATTCATTTGCCAGGGAGGAAGTTCCGTTCCCGGCTCGGGCGGAGGTGGCCCTAAGTTCCAGGTCTTGCCCATGCTGGTTTCGCCGAACGACCTGCGGGCGTGAAGGATCCAGCTTTCGCCTCGCACCGCCGTTACTGATGTATCTCCAGTCCCGGTCGTCTGGCCGAGCAACGAAGATGCAAGGACGAAAACCGCCACGAGACCTGGCCAGTTCCAAGTCCAGTTCACCGATTTGGTGGATAGCTTGATGTCTGCCGTCCTTCCTTCGTCCCGTTCGCTACTTCTTCATGGCTAACTCGACGTTCGTCGTGGCATCCGTCACGGTGATCGTCTGAGTGGTGGGTTTGCCGTCTTCGCTCCAGGTTTTCAGAGTGTACGTTCCCGGCGGAACATTCTGGATCGTAAAAGTACCGTCATTGACGGTCAGGGCGAAGTACGGCGTGGGAACAACTACAACGTAGGCCACCATGTCGGGATGAAAATTGCAGAGGGTCTGTACCGTACCAAGGTCATTGAATTGGAACGACTTCTTTTGGCTCGGCGACACAACAGTCAAATTATGCCGGAGTCTCTTGTCGCCGTTGATCGATGGCCAAAAGACGTTGTGGGCGACCTGGTCGCTGTTCAGAAAATCCACCGTGCTTCCCCGCAAGATAATTATGGTGTGCGGTGTGAACTTCAGGTTCCGCTGGTCAACCGGTACATGCTGCATGGGCGGATCGAATTTCTTGCCAGGAATTGCATCGATGTAGACCGCAATGTTTTCGGCTGACTTCATTCCCGCCGCTGATACCTTTCCCTTCACGTCCGCTGCTTGTGCAATGCCCACAACGAAGAGCGCGCCGAAAAGAATAGCCACAGTAGCCGCTCGATTAATAGTGTTCATTTAAGTATCTCCTTTTCGAAAATTCCGCGAACCGTATCGGACTGCAGCCTCTACTAATCACTGGCACGGCCAAAAAACCATGACTTTACCTAAAGATGACTCTTAAAGGCCTTGTAAATCTGTTCAATACTGACCTCTCTTATAAACTTCATTCACCGACAAAAGTCCCAAAGACTCCCAGCCTGTGGGTCGTTGCACTTCTTTCAGGCTAGGAGTCCGCGATATTCGCCGAGATGTTCACGCTGCGATGGAAACGTCTCGTCGGGAAAGTCGAACTCGTGTACACACGCACTCCAGAAGGGCGCAAGCTGCTACTTCGAGCACGGAATCATTCCCTTTCCGGGGCTTTCCAAAAACGTGCGGAAAGAGTGAGTTGCTGGGAAGTGACCACACTACGCGCAGATTCTTCTGTGAAGGCTGAAGTGAGACGAGTTGCGCTAGCGGAACTCAACGGCAGATCGAAGGTCGATGCCTTCGAAGCGGCGAACACACGGAGCGACTTTCTGCCTTTTACGGGCTCACTGTCACGGTGATCTTGTTCGACTGTATGGGCAATTGGACTTGGATCGTGTACCGTCCGGGGCGGCTAAGATCGTACAGTCTGCCCACATCAATCCGGTCCGTTGTCGTTTCACCCGGCTTCACGAAACGAACTTCTCCGCCTCCCAAGGGAACTGGAGCTTCGGCGCGTTCCTCCAGTGTAAGATGGCCCAGTTTCCTTCTATAGAATGTCGTCTCGTCGGGACGCATGCCCTTTTCGTTCCAGACATCTACTGTGAACGTCTCTCCTCCCTGATCCGCGGTTAAGGGCTTCCCTCTACCAAGAGGGAGAATTTGGTCGGAGTTGTTTCTTTCCGTTACATCCACCCATACCGGCGACCCAGTTTTGATCGTGTGATCCTTTGCCTGAATCGTTAACGAGAAGGCAGGTGTCCCGGTCGAAGCGCGTTTATCCTGCTGAGAACTTACGCCGCCGGATAGGGCTAAAGCCGAGATCACAATTAGAACCACAGCTTGCCGATTCTGAAAAAAGTGTGGGCGCATTTTTCGTCTCTGATTGTCTCCCACTGACGGCCCTGCTTTCGTTCATCTGAGCATACGGCAGCAATTGTTGTAAACCGATAGCGCGTTTTGACCTCCCGGTCATTGGTTGGGAAAGAGCTCCGACGCGCCGGCTGTAGGTGAAGGGTTACCAAGCCCGCTCTTTCGATTGCGAGTTGGGTTCTCATTTCCACCATGGCTACGTTTTCGAAGGC
>Ga0210399_10004775_pt1 | contig 10521 bp, 12 predicted proteins | sample IncBWC14MmetaG_FD_150865 | JGI IMG/M metagenome (GOLD analysis project Ga0210399, IMG submission 150865) | Forest soil microbial communities from Barre Woods Harvard Forest LTER site, Petersham, Massachusetts, United States - Inc-BW-C-14-M | ecosystem: Environmental > Terrestrial > Soil >...
CACCAGACGATGCGAACTAATGGAGCTGTGCGAAGCGTCGTGGACCACCGTGAACATCATGAAGATCGCTATGGCGCTCAATGCGATCGTGATCGGACTGGGAAGTCGAAGCCCCACAGCCGCCCAACACGAGCCCGTGAAAAGCGCTAGAGCCGCGAAGAAGACTCCGAGCGTCGGCGGCGAGATCTTCGGCACGATCTCCGGGAGATCTAGTCCGCCGAGAGATGCTGGGTCCGCCTTCTCGGTTTGAGGCTGCTCCCGGAGGGCAGGCGGCATCACCATGCCAATCGACAGCGCGGCCACTCGTCGGAAGGATGCTCCGCCAAATGGCGATTCCGGGAGCACTGAGCAGCTGATTCGCCGTCGTGCCAACACCCAGGCCCCGCAAAACGGGCGGGGGCATCTCCGCCGCTCGAATCCAGTATCACAAACACGACTCGTGTTATAATACTTTCGGCCAGTCCAGTCAAGATCACCTCGATCGCCATTCTGCGAGGATCAACTCATGACGACCACCACCCATCAGCGCCGTCAACCGGTCCAGGAGCGCAGCCGAGAAACGGTGGCGCGGCTTCTCGATGCAGCCGCGGCGATCATCGATGAAGCCGGCGTCGAGGCGGCGACGACCCGGGCGATCGCTGAGCGTGCCGGAGTGGCTTATCCGTCGCTCTACCGGTTCTACGCGGACCGCGAGGAAATCCTCGAGCAGTTGCTCGAGCGCCATCTCGCTGATCTCGACGCCGAAGCTGTAGCAGCAGAAGAAACCTGGCAGATCACGTCAATCGAGGACGTGATCGACCGCGAACTTGATCTTCACATCGCGTACTACGAGGAGCATCCGAGCGCTGCTCGGCTGTGGCTCAGTGGGAGAAGCTCCCCCACAGTTATCGCTCATGTGCGGGAACGTACGCGCGTCCTCGCCGAGCGGATGCGCAGCGCCCTCATCGGTGCCGGTCTCATTTCACCGGAAACCGATTCCCGCGTGCTGCTGCTCGTGGTCGAACTGGGCGACCGGATCCTCGATGTCGCATTCCGCGGCAGTTCAACCCACGATCCCGTGATCATCCAACTGGGCCGAACGGCTCTCAAGGCATACGCCCTAGAAGCGCTCGATTCGGCCGCGCATTGAGATCTAGGCGAATTGCACTTTTACGCCGGCGCGAAGAGCCGAAACCATCGGCGACCGTCCCTCATTAGAGAACCTCATTAGCGACCGCGAGCCTTTCCGGTATTTTGGATCAGCCAAGCATCGTGCCCACAGCGTGCCCACACGAGTGCGGAACAGGGCCAAAGAACGCGGTACAGCGATCGCGGACGCGAGATGTGGTTCTATCCCTGATCAGGAGGTTGAGTCATTCATGCTGCTGTGGCGAGCGCAGTTGGAAGAACGTGCCGGTCCGATCTGAAAAGCGTGAGGTCACCGGATCGAGGCCGGTCCCGACCACCCAGGACGACGTCCTCACCTGGGCGTCGAACTTGTCGAACGGCTTCTTTCGTATCCGGCGAATAACGGCGCGGATGGTTACTGGCTCTGCGTCAGTCCACCGTCGATCACATAGTCGACTCCAGTGATGTTCGCGGCGCGATCGCTTGCCAAGAACACAATGAGATCGGCGATCTCTTCCGGCCGTGTGAATCGACCCGTCGCCGTGTCCCGTACGGCCTGATTTGCTATTTGATCGGGCGCGCCGCCCTGGGCCGCAGCCACTGTCTCCGCCACTCCACCTTCTCCAAGCCACAGTCCGGTTGCGACGGGACCCGCACTGACCGAGTTCACCCGAACGCCTTGTGGTCCAAACTCCTTTGACAATGCCTTGGAGAAGTTGCGTAGCGCTGCCTTACCGGCGCTGTAATCGATGACCAATGGGTCAGGGAGCGAAGCGTTAATGGAAACGTTGTTGACAATGCTCCCGCTGTTCCGCTCCACCATGTGGGGAAGCAGTGCCCGCGTCGTACGAACGGCGACCATGAACGTCAGATTGAGTGTTCTCCACCAGTCATCGTCAGTCACGGACAGGAAGCCCTCGAGGCGAGGGGTCACGGCACCCGCATTGTTGACAAGGATGTCGATGGGGCCGTCGTTCGTCGCCGCTTCGACGAGATCCGAAGGTCCGCTCTCAGTCAAGAGGTCCACGGCTATTTGGACAACGTTTCCGACGTCACTCAATGCCTCCAGCTCCGGCGAGTTCGCGCGCGAACCGGAGACGACCGTGGCACCCTCTGCTACAAGACACCTCGCGACGGCAAGTCCAATGCCTCGGCTCGCTCCGGTCACCAGAGCACGCTTGTCAGCGAGTGCTAGGTCCATGTTCAACTCCGTTCGATCTTCGATACACCAGCGTCAGGCGCCGTTTGCCTTCAGCCAGTCGAGCACGGTGTCGGCAACTTCCTTCCATCCGCTATCGATGGTCAGGGAGTGTCCACGACCCTCGAACTGCTTGAGTTCGGTCACGGCCGAAGAGTCTCGATATTGCTTGAGTGTGGATCGAGTGACGACATCAGGAACCGTGTGATCGGCCGTGCCCGAGATGAGAAGCAGGGGTCCGCGATCTTCCTTCTTCGTGTCCACTTTCGCCGGCGAATGGACAGAGAAGTTGGCGACCGCAGCCTGGAAGAGCGGTTTGGCCGGAGACGGAATCGTCCATCGATCGAAGAGCTCGTCGGACTCTTCTTCGGTCACGGCGTTGCCGAAGCCGAAGCGAAACTCTTTTTGGGTGAGGGAGACCGCCTTGTGGATGTTCGCCGGGTTCCCGAGCGCCGGTAGTCCCGCACGCAGTTGGGCGAGGGGAAGAGGCAGGACTCCTTTGATTTGCGCGGGATCGATGGCCACCGCCGCCTTTCCGTGGCCCTCACCAAGGAGCTTCTCTGCGATGAGGCCACCGAAGGAATGGCCCACGATCACCGGGTCGTTGCCGATCCCGTTGATGATCTCCGTCATGTGGGTGGTGATTTCGTCGATTCCGATGTTTGCGACCTCGTCAGGGTGCGCTCGAGCTTCCGCGACCGTGGCAGGCTCGTTCGGCCAGCCTGGGGCGAGGGGCTCGTAACCGGCGTCCCGGAACCGCTCGAGCCAGGGTGACCAACTCGTTGCGTGTAACCAAAGTCCGTGGATGAAGACGACGGGTCGGCCAGCAGTCATGGCATCTCCTTTTTCGGGGCGGCTCCAACAGCCAACGCCACCGGAGGTCGTTTGTCCAAGGCCTACGCGACGTCGATTGATAACCATCGCGACAGCGCCAGCCCACGTTGCGATTAGGGTCAACTGCGGCGCCTTCGCCTCCCTGCGCCCAGAGTCAATCGGGGCTGAGAATGGATCTCGACCTGCGACTGGTGCGGTATTTCGTCGCCGTCGCCGATGAACTTCACTTTCGCCGGGCCGCTGCCAAGGTCTACATAAGCCAGCCGGCGCTCTCGAAACAGATTCGAAAGCTCGAGGACCAGCTAGGCACGCGCCTGTTCGTCCGGGACAGCCGTCACGTCACACTCACGGCACGAGGCGAAGAGTTTTTGGCTGACGCGCGGCAGCTCCTACGACTGGCCGAGAAAATGCAACACGAGCCCGATGACAACCGGGTTCGAATCGCTCACGTATTCGAGCTCTCTACAAGCCGGGAGGTTGCAGACGCCTACTCGAGGGCCCGCCCGGACGTGGCGTTGACCGAGCATGCGATGGACAGCGTCGCCCAATTGAATGCACTGCTGGAGGATCGTCTGGACGTCGCGATCCTGCGGGTGACGCCAGAGATGCAGCGCGACCATCCGACCGGTTGGTTTCACACGTTGCTTCGTCTGGAACCCATGCGTTTGGTCGGGCGGCCCCGAGACCTCCCGCGCCTGACGGCTTCGTTCTACGAAGGAACAATTGAAGTGTTCGGAGACTCCCCGAGCTCCGGCTTCAATCCCGTCTACGCAAACTTCTTGACCGCACTCGAACAGTTCTTGGGGATTTCAATGCAGTGGCTGGGAACGCCCGGCGCCTTCAGTCACTGCCTGGCCGCAATGCGCCGTGCCACCACATCGGCCCTGTCCCTAGAGTTCGACAGCTACGCGGTTCGGTACGCCGCTGAAGGCCTGCCTGTCTTCACCCCGAAAGAAGTTTTGCCGCACTATCCCTGGTCGATCGCCTGGCGCGACGGCCAGCCCTCTCCGGCCACGGCTGACCTTCTCGAAATCGCACAGGAACTGGCCACGGAGCGTGACTGGCGATCGTTCGACGCACAGGGGATGGCGCCCAGTTGGCTGCCACCTGACGATCCTGTTGCGGAGGAGTTAGGCCTCAATGGGCCCGAGTCGGTTGAGGGGACAAACTGAAGGCTCGTACTTGGAATTTTCCGGCTTCCAACCCGGGATCGACGTCCTGACCACCTTGATGTCTCAAGCGATCGCCTGGATCAGCTCGTCGTCATGCCCACCACGGGTTGGTTGATCGGCATTCCCCCGGCGGAACCGAAGAAGGGCGCGTTGAAGGCGAAGAGGCCGCCGTCGGAGGCAACCTCCCAGTAGCCGGACCCGTCCGGTTGGACGGCCATGCCGACAACGGGTTTGTTCAATGGCTTGCCTCCCATCGATCCCTGGAACGGTGCGCCGAAGGCGAAGAGCCCGCCGTCCGAGGCCACCTCGTAGTACCCCCCGGTGGCCTGGTCGACCGCCATGCCGACAATGGGCTTGTTGAGGGGCTTGCCTCCCATCGAGCCCTGGAACGGTGCGCCGAAGGCGAAGAGCCCGCCGTCCGAGGCGACCTCGTAGTAGCCGGAGCCGTCCGCCAGTGCGGCGATGCCCACAACCGGTTGCACCAACGGCGTCCCGCCCATGGAGCCGTGGAAGGTGGCGTTGAAGGCGAAGATGCCGCCGTCCGAGGCGACCTCCCAGTAGCCACCAGTCGCCGGGTCGTAGGCCATGCCGACGATCGGCTTGTTGAGGGGTTTGCCGCCCATCGAGCCGTAGAACGGCGCGTTGAAGGCGAAGATGCCGCCGTCCGAGGCGACCTCCCAGTAGCCGCCGGTGGCCGGGTCGTAGGCCATGCCGACGATCGGCTTGTTGAGCGGTTTGCCGCCCATCGACCCGTAGAACGGCGCGTGGTAGGCGAACAACCCGCCGTCGGAGGCGACCTCGTAGGAGCCGGAGGCCAGCACGGGAGTAGCCAGGATCAGGGTCGGCGATTGCCCTCCCGCGGTGGTGGCGTCACCCATGGCGATGCACTGGGTTCCAGCCGAACAGGTCACCCCGGCGAGATCGTTTTGAAGAGTGGGCGATGTGTTCGGGCTGGGCACGATCGACCAGGCGGTGCCGTCCCACCTCTCGATGAACGTCTGGTCAACCGTGTCATTGACATCAGACCAGTGCCCGGTGGCGACACAGTTTGCGGGATCGGTACACGACACGCCGTCGAGGACGTTCTCGTCACTCGAGGGCATGCTCGGGCTCGGCACGATCGACCACGACGTCCCGTTCCACATCTCGACGAGAGACGGGTAGCTCATAGCCGCCACGTTCTGATCTCCGACCGCGACGCAGAATGACGGGTTCGTACAGGTCACGTCATTGAGCTCGACGGAAAGGGCCCCGGTGACGTTCGGGCTGGGGACGATGGACCAGGCGGATCCGTTCCACGACTCGAAGAGCGGCCCCCCTGCGTCCGATCCGAGGGCCATACAACTGGTGGGGAGCGGACAGGACACGCTACCCATGAAGTTGTTGCCAGGTCCGTTCGGGCTCGGCACGGCCGACCACGCGGAGCCGTTCCACGATTCGACCAATGTCTGTGCGGGACCGTTACCAGAGGAGCCTACGGCCACGCAATTCGTCACTGAGGTGCATGCCACTCCGGCAAGCAAGTTGTGCGTCGGCGATGGATTCGGGCTCGGCACGACCGCCCAGGTGGTGCCGTTCCACCATTCGGTCAGGGTCAGCTGGTTCGTTCCATTGAAGGAGTATCCGACCGCCACGCATGCGTTGGCGCTGGGGCAGGCGACGTCGTTCAGCACGTTGTTGGTGCTTGCGTTGACATTGGGGCTGGAGACGACGGCCCATGTGCTCCCGTTCCAGTGCTCGGTCAACGTGAGCTCGGGGCTCGCGCCGTTCACCGCGGACCAGCCCACCGCCATACAATTCGTCGGTCCGCTGCACGACACGTTCGAAAGAACGTTGAATTGGGCACCCGGCACGTTGGGACTCGTGACGATCGACCAGGCGGAGATCGTGGCCGCAGCCGCCGGCGCCGACAGCCCGAGCGCAGCGGCACCGAGGCATGCGAGTGCGACCGCCATGTGTGGGACGTGCCATTGACCGGCATGGAACGACTTCCGCCTTTGACGTGTCATTGGTGCCTCTCTATCCCCCGGGCAACAAACACTCATTGCCAATGTGTTTGCGTTATCCAAGTCGCAAAGCATCACCAGGTCAAGCATTCCCCGACTCGAGCGCAGCACAACTCACTTGGCATCACTCAACCTTCGTGCCCTCACCCGCGCGAAACGCGGAACCGCGTGGAACGTCGGACCGATACCGGGCCGGTCGACGAGCACCCCAATGGGCCCCGGCCAACGAGGCATACCTTCCCGGGCGAAGGGGCAGGCGGATCGAAGCAGTTGCACCGGGTGATGGTCGCGCCTGCAACGGTCGGCAGCGTCGGGACGCCCAAGACGTCCCGGCAACTTCCTTTGGGGGCAATTCGTTATGCGACCGGTTCAGCGACCTCGAGCATCCAGGCCTTGAAGGCGTCGAAAATCCAGTCGCCTGCTGTGTCCTCGACGGCGCTGATTGTCTGAGCCAACACCCCGTTGTCGTCATGGTCCTCTTCGAGGAGCACGTCCATTTCGTCGAGAGCACCGGCGTTTTCGTAACCGGACTCTCCAAGTTCGTCCAGGTCCGCGCGTCCGTAGACGTCGAGGATTTCGTCCGCCTCGTCGCCTTCCATGATGCTTTCGCCAGCACCCCCAAGTTCCTCCGCGAAAACCGCTGGCTCTTCGTCGAAATCGACCAGGACCATCTCGTCAGCAGCTTGTGGGTCTTCGTGGATCACCCAGAGGTCGTCTTCGACAACCAGCTCTTCGACAATGGATGGTGGCTCTGCAGGGCTTGCGACCTCGGCCCGCTTCTGTGCGCCGACGGTCGTCGGATTCTCACGGATGCGCTTTGGGATCTTGGCCCGCCCGCGCCGTTGAAAGCGCCGGGAGTCACGCAAGCTCGAGCTCTCTTCAGGCGCCGGACGTTTGCCTTGCGCGCCGAGGCGCTCGATCAAGCGCCCAAGAGCTGGATTGCTCTCGAGGACGTAATCGCCCATTCCCCTCCCGATGCCGCCTTCACCTATCGCAATCCCGCCAGCCTGCAGTGTGCACGTGCGACCCTCACAGCGCATGGGGCAAAGAGACCATTTGGAGAGGAGACGCTGCAGAGAAGCTCAGGGCCGCTGAGTAGGCATGGGTGCAACAGCTTCTTCACCCGATTACTGAGTTGTCCCCCCTACCTGGGCTTTTCGGGCTTTTCCCACTCCGATGGCGTAGGCACTAAGAGTATTCAAACCGACCTGAAAAGCCGAAGCCCGGACCACCCCCACCGGTGTCGCGCCGACTCCGTGAACAGACCTGTCAGGAGTTCCCGAGCAAAGTACGCAACCGCTCGACTTGTTCGGGGACAAGGTGCCACCAGGTCCATCGGCCCCGCTTCTCCCCTTCGATCAGGCCCGCCTCGGCGAGGATCCTGGTGTGGTGCGAGATGGTGGGCTGGCTCTTGCCGAGTGGACTTTCGAGGTTGCAGCTGCAGACCTCGCCCTCGGTGGCGACGATCGACAGCAAACGGAGACGTACCGGGTCGCTCAACGCGGCGAACACGCCGGCCAACTCGGCAGCATCTCGCTCTCCGAGCTCGGCGTCGGTGATGGGTACGCAGCAAGCGGCCGCCGCCTTTGTCCGCCCTCCATCCGTGCCCGCCAGCGTCCGACCTGCCATATCAACTCCTATTGACAACTATCAATGTATCGTACAGAATCTCGCATTGATAGTCATCAATGTAGCTGGGAGAACCCAATGGCTCGACTGCAACTCGCCCTGAACGTGTCTGACCTCGACCAGGCCATCGGTTTCTACTCCAAGCTGTTCGGGACGCCGCCCGCCAAGGTGCAGCCTGGCTACGCCAACTTTGCCGTCGCCGACCCACCCCTCAAGCTGGTGTTGATCGAGCACGCCGATTCCAGGGGGAGCGGAGTGGCCGGCGCCCTCAATCACCTCGGCGTGGAAGTCGAAGAGACGGTCGAGGTGGCGCAAGCCAGCAACCGCCTCGCTGGCGAAGGCCTCGAGACGCTGGACCAACAGGGAACGACCTGTTGTTACGCCGTGCAGGACAAGGTCTGGGTCGAGGACCCCGACGCCACGCCGTGGGAGATCTATACGGTCCTCGCCGACGCCCCGGTCGAGTCGGGAATCGCGGGCGACGGCTTGTGCTGCGCCGAAGAAGAAGTTATTGCTCCGACCGACGACGTCACTGCCGCGAACTGTTGTTGAGCAGCTCACACCGAGAACCCCAACCGGACACGGTATGAACGACGTCGTTCTCTGGCGCCGACTGGTCGCCGAGTTCGTGGGCAGCGCCTTCCTGGCCGCGCTCGTCATCGGGTCCGGCATCGCCGCCCAACAGCTGTCACCCGGCAACGTCGGGCTCCAGCTCTTCGAGAACGCAGCGGCGACGGCAGCAGGGCTCTTCGCCATCATCTTGATGTTCGGGCCGGTTTCGGGCGGACACTTCAATCCCGTGGTGTCCTTCGTCGACGCTGCATTCGGTGGCCTCTCCTGGAGGGACGCCGCGATGTACCTGCCGGTGCAGACGGCGGGGTGCATCGGTGGGGCCGTCGTGGCGAACCTGATGTTCTCCAAGGCCGCGTTCGAGCTCTCCACCAAGCACAGGGCTTCGGCCGCCCACTTCCTCTCCGAGATCGTGGCGACGCTCGGATTGTTGCTCGTGATCTTCGCACTGGCCCGCTCCGGTCGTTCCCGGACAGCGCCTGCCGCCGTCGGTGCTTACATCGGCGCGGCCTATTTCTTCACGAGCTCGACCAGCTTCGCCAACCCGGCCATCACGGTCGGCCGCATGTTCTCGAACACCTTCGCCGGTATCGCCCCGTCGTCGGCACCCTCCTTCATCGCGGCCCAGGTGGTCGGTGGCGTGGTGGCGTTCGGTCTGATCCACACGCTGTACCCAGGCGTCACACCCGATGAGGCGGCGGACATCCTGGTCCCACACCTCCGCGGCGAAGGTGATCCCGAGACCGGCCAGTTCCGACCCGCCCAACAGCAGGAGCCCAGCACGCCATGAACTCGCCCGCATCCTCTTCCTCACCAGAGCGGCCGCCGGGGGTCTTGTTTTTGTGCGTCCACAACGCCGGCCGTTCCCAGATGGCCCTCGGTTGGCTCGACCACCTCGGCCAAGACAAGGTCATCGGCTGGTCGGGTGGTTCCGAGCCGGCGAGCAGTGTGAACCCGGTGGCGATTGAGGCGATGGCCGAGGTCGGCATCGACATCTCGAGTGGTTCTCCAAAGCGATGGACCGACGAGATGCTGCACGCAGCGGACCTGGTCGTCACCATGGGCTGCGGCGACACCTGCCCCGTCATCCCCGGCAAGCGCTACGAGGACTGGGACGTCGCCGACCCGGCGCAGAAGCCGCTCGAAGACGTCCGGCCGATTCGGGACGACATCGAGCGCCGGGTGCGCGATCTCCTTGGCCGATTGGGGATCGAGGGCCCGTAGGGTAGGGCTCGACGACCCGAAGTCCCTCCTTGGACCGAACAGAACGGAGCGCGCATGGCTGACCTCTCCAGCTTCAGCGATCTGGTTCCCCTCGACAGCGGGCTCTGCGTGATCAGCACCATTCGGCGAGACGGCAGCGTGCAGTCGAGTGTCGTCAACGCCGGGGTGTTGCCGCACCCGGTGACCCACGAACCTGTCGTTGGCCTCGTCGCCGCAGGACGCGCCAAGCTCCGGAACCTGCGCGCCGATCCTCGCTGCACGATCGTCGCCCGCGGTGGCTGGCGGTGGGCCGCCGTCGAAGGAACCGCCGACATCATCGGTCCCGATGACCCAAGCCCGGATGTGGACGGGGAGCGACTGCGCACGCTGCTGCGCGACGTCTTCAAGGCGGCCGGCGGACGGCACGACGACTGGGACGATTACGACCGCACCATGGCCGAGGAGCACCGAGCGGCGGTGCTGATTTCGCCGCAGCGGATCTACAGCAACCCCACCTCCTGACCCGCGACCTCAGGCGGACGGGGTCGCCGACCCGGGGGGACCGAATTTGGAACTGAGCCAGCCGGCCTCTGCCCGCTCCCGCCGGCTTGCCGCGCTGACCATGTTCATCCGGTCGGCCCGGAGCAAGCGCTTCGTCGAGGCGACCGCAGCCGCGGGTTGCTGCGCGATGCGTTCGGCCAGGGCACTGACCTCAGTATCGAGTTGTTCGCGTGGGCAACTCGACAAAGCGAGCCCGTAGCGAACGGCCTCTGCGGCATCGATCCAGCGTGAAGTGAAGAAG